>Ga0160428_1000259_pt1 | contig 64449 bp, 89 predicted proteins | sample SolpanmetagenomM_FD_108198 | JGI IMG/M metagenome (GOLD analysis project Ga0160428, IMG submission 108198) | Solar panel surface microbial communities from Lawrence Berkeley National Laboratory, California, USA - M | ecosystem: Engineered > Built environment > Solar panel > Unclassified ... | reverse complement strand
GATGAAGCTGATCTGCTGCGCCGGCGTCCAGAGGGCGGGCCGCTGAAAGGGCGGCAGGCGAAGACCGGTGTCGGGGCGGGTCAGTTCACGCAGCGGAGCGGGGGAACGGGAACCGGACAGCTGTTTGGGGGGCATCTTGGTGGTCATGTTCGTGGTCCTCCTGGACGGAATGCCGATCAGGGTGGCCAGGGCGGGTGGGGTCACCCACCCGTCCCTGGCGGCCTGAGGCGCCTCAGAACGTCCGGTTCAGTTCGTGCGGTTCTCCGAAGTCCCCGTCCTCCTGCTCCAGGGACGGCCGGTCGTCCGGAAGGGCCAGTCGCCCTTCGCCTTCCAGCGTGAGCAGGCTGGCGACCAGGTCTTCCTGTTCGCGCATGGCGTCCCTGAAGCGGTAGCGCTGCAACTGGCCGGATCCGTTGAGCGTCGCGCGGACGACGCCAGTGATCAGCGTGGTGAGCGTCAAGGCGTACAGCACGGCCAACAGCAGTGCGTAGACGGGAACGTGAACCGGGCCGAGGGTGACGGACGCCTGGGCGGCCGCCTGAAGGACCTGGTGTCCGTGGGCCAGCCTGGACCCTGGAGACAGCGGGGTCATGGCGAGGCTCCCGAGGAACACGAGCGTCAGGGTGCTCAGGACCGACGCGTAGGCCAGGACGCCTCCGGTGTGCAGGGCCTGGGCGGTGAAGCGCAGGGACGCGGGGAGGCCCTCGGTCTTCCAGTGGACGTCGCTCAGAAGGTACGCCCTTCTGGCCGGTGTCACGTAGGTCCAGGGGCTCCACGTCCGGGTGAGCAGCGGTTGCAGCCGCGTTCTGGACAGGCGGTCCAGGCTTCCGGGGGCGGTCAGGTGCCGGGTTTCCGGCGGCGTCAGGGTGAAGCGCTTCTGTCCCGGTTCCACCCGGCGCCGCTGGCCGTACGTGCCGGCTTCCCAGAGCACCGGAGCGCCGACGTCGCTGCGGGTCTGTACCAGCACCACCCGCTGGGTTTCGCTGTACTGCAGTTCGGTGGCGACTTCACCGCTGCGCAGGACCACCGCGTATCCCCAGGTGTTCACGAACGAGCGAACGGTCGGGTGAACGTCGTTCTGCGGACGTTGCTGAGCGGCGTAGGTGAACAGCAGGTCCTGACGATGATGAAACGCCTTCTCGCCACTGGGCGTGAGGCGCGCCTGCTGCCAGCCGCGCAGCCGGTCACGTTCGGCGTCCGTGAAGCGCTGCGCCGTCTGCTCGGCGATCACCAGGTCGCTGAGGGTGACGGCCGGGGCGGTGTCCGGACGCGCGACCTGGTCCCAGATGCCGGTGGGTTCGGGCCCCACCGGAAGCGCGGGCGGACGGGGCGCGGCGTTCCTGGGCGTGGCCGTGGCCTCCGCGTTCAGGCGTTCGGCCAGGTCGGGAACGGGCCGGTCAGAACTGGACACCGGTCTCCGGAAGAACGGGGCTGTCCGGCAGGGCTGGGCCGTGAGACAGGTCGACGCTGCGCTGCAGAATGGTGCGCGGCTCGGCGGCGCGGCGCTGAAAGCGCCAGCGCTGCGTTCCGAGGGCCAGCAGGGCGGCGGCGAGGCCCAGCGCCGGCGAGGTTCCGGCGAGGAGCGCGGCGCCGATCCAGGCGGCGCCCTCGGTGACCGGTTCGCTCAGCAGCCGGTCCCCGAACGTCCAGTGCCGGTACTGGGGCCGAAAGGGGGTCCAGGCGTGTTCGGTCGGTGACCCGGGACCCGGGTCCTTTTTCGGCGGGCCGGCGGTCGCCACGAAGGGCCTCCAGGGCCGGTTCAGGACCAGCTGGACGTTCTGACGCCCCAGGTCCAGCAGAAGACCTGGGGCGCTGATCAGTCGGTAGGGGGGCGGGTCCGCGTGGGTCAGCAGGTCGGCGAGTCTCGCCACCGGCCGTTGCAGGCCGAGCGTCTGCTGACAGAGTTCCTGGTGACTGCCGACCACCAGCACCAGCGGCACCGGGGAGGACGGCACCACCAGGGCCACCGTTCCGCCAGGCAGCAGCGCGGCGCTGGCCTGTGCCCGAATCAGGGCCCGCGCCGGGTCCGGCAGCACGACCAGCGCCGATTCGATCTCGAGGGCCTTCAGCAGCGCGGCGGCAACACGCTGTTCCTGGGCGTCCGGTTCTGGCACGCCGTGCGGCTGGGGGTCGTGCGGTGGCCGGATGCCCGTCATGGACCTCAGCATACCGCGCCGCGGTACCATGCTGGGCATGTCTGATCTGCGCTCCGCTTCCCCTGTCCGGCCGCTCCGTCCTGTCGGGGTCGAGTTCTTTGCCGGAGCGGGCGGCCTGTCCCTGGGGTTCGAGCAGGCGGGGTTCGATGTCGCGGCGGCGGTGGAGATCGACCCGGTGCACTGCGGCGTGCACGCGCTGAATTTTCCGCACACCCCGGTGCTGTGCCGGGACGTGCGGACGCTCTCGGGCGCGGACGTGCGTCTGGCCGCCGGGCTGGGGAAGCGGGACATCGACGTGGTGTTCGGCGGGCCGCCCTGCCAGGGATTCTCGCTGCAGGGCCAGCGGCTGCTCGACGATCCGCGCAACCACCTCGTGCAGCACTTTCTGAGGCTGGCGCTCGAATTGCGCCCGAAGTACGTGGTGATGGAGAACGTGCCGGGCATGGCGAGCGGACAGCATCACCTGCTGCTGGACGAACTCGTCCGGGGGTTCGTGGCCGGGGGCTATCAGGTGCGGACGCCGCACCGGATTCTGAACGCGGCCGAGTACGGCGTGCCCCAGGCGAGGCGGCGGTTGTTTCTGCTGTGCGCCCGGGACGGCCTGCCGGTGCCGGCCTACCCGGACCCGGTCACCCGCGTGCGCTCAGCGGCCCGGCCAGGGGCGCGGCGCGGCCTGCCGGCGGATTCGGCACCTTCAGGGCTGCCGGACGGTCCGGGCGTCGCCGACGCGATCGGTGACCTGCCGGTGCTCGAGGAGCGTCCGGAGCTGTTCTCGACCGACGTGCTGGAGGGTCCGGCCGGGTCCGGTGCCGCGCCCGCTTCCGTCTACGCCCGGGGGCTGCGCGGCGAGGCGGTGGACGCCTCGGACTTCTCCTTCCCGAGGCGGCACGACCGCTCGCGCCTGACCGGGTGCCGCCGGGCGGCGCACAGCGAGGCGTCGCAGCGGCGGTTCGCGGCGACGCTGCCGGGGTCGAGCGACGCGGTCAGCCGGTTCCTGCGCCTCGACCCGGATGGCCTGTGCAACACGCTGCGGGCCGGCACCAACACCGACCACGGGGCGTACACCGCGCCGCGCCCGATTCATCCGTTCGTGCCGCGCTGCATCACGGTGAGAGAGGCAGCGCGGCTGCATTCGTTTCCCGACTGGTTCCGGTTTCATACCACCATCTGGCACGGATTTCGTCAGGTCGGCAACGCGGTTCCCCCGCGCCTGGGCCGGGCCGTGGCCGCGGAGGTGATGGCGGTGCTGGGGGGCGTGCCGGCGCGGCCACTGGACGTGCTGACCCTGGGTGAGGAGGCGGCAGCCTGGTGGAGCACCGGGCAGGCGGAGGCGGCCTGGGGCGTGACGAAGGTGATCGCGCCGAGAACCCGGACGCCCCGCCGGGCCGCCGTTCAGAACAGCGGCGGCTGAACTGCGGGGCCGCGCTCAGTGAGGGGCTGAACGATGGCGGCCGGTCGGACGTCGGTCGGCAGGGTCGGCAGGCGGTCCTGCGCGGCCAGCCGGGCGGCGGTCTCCCGGGCGGCCTGCCAGCGGACCACCGGGCCGTCCAGGTGCAGGGCCCCTGGGGCGAGCGTCTCGGCGAGCGCCAGGACCGTGGCGGCCACGTTGCCGTAGGGGTGCCCGCGCGTCTTGAGCCACTGCTGACTGACGCTCCGGCTGTGCGGCAGGTGCCGGGGACGGGCCCTGGCGAGCCGGAACGCCTCGTAGCGCTCCGGAACTGCGCCGTTGAAGCTGATCAGGTCCTCGCTCAGGCAGGGCCGGCTGCCCTCGTCGCCGTCCGCGCCGCGCAGGACCGCTCCTGCGGTTTCCAGCAGGGTGTCTGTCAGGAGCGTCAGCGCGTTCCACTCGGGGCGGGTGAAGTCCCTGAACTGGGTGAACTGGAGCAGGTCGAACCTGGGCGTCAGGACCGGGTGGACGAAGTGGAACAGGTGGCTGTCGTGCGCCCGGGCCAGCACGTCCGGGTCGTTCACCTGCACCTCCGCCGCCACCTCGGCGATCAAGGCCGCGACGGTCACGGTGACCGGGTCGTGCGCCGCGTCCGCGCGGATGAAGGCCTGCTCCCGGAGGAACAGCTTCAACTGGGACTGCAGCCGGTCGCTGTTCCGGCAGGCGTCGTCCAGGCGCCGCGCGGCCTCCCACTGTTCGAGCGTCTCGAGCAGCGGCGCCCAGGGACCGTCGGCCGGCAGGCGGCCGGGGCTCAGGCGCCAGGCCGCGAGGTCGTAGGCCGGGTCGGCCGTGACCTCGGCCACGCCGAGGGTCCAGTCGAGGTGGGCGCAGGCCTGAAGGACGCGGTTCTTCAGGACGTTCCACTGTTCCGGCAGCAGCACCTCCCGGCTGTGAATGCTGGTCGAGGACGCCAGGTGGGTGACTTCGCGCACGGCCTTGTTGAACTGCACGCCGCCCGGCGTGACCCGGACGATCTGCTCGTGCATCACCAGACCGGGCACGCCGGTGGGACGCGCGTCCAGGGTGACCGGACCGTCCCGGAGGGTGAGGGTGACTCGGAGGGTGGACATGACGACTCCTTGAGAGAGGTGAGGTGACGGCTTCAGGTCCGGGTGACGTTCAGGTGAACGGTCACGTGGGCGGTTCGGAAGAGGGCGGTGAACGCCTGCGGTGAAGCCTGCAGGTGCTGGTCCAGGCGTTCTTTGGGACTGAGGCCCTGCTCGTCTTGCAGCGCTCCGTGCTCCCTGGTCAGGCGCCTGAACTGTTCCCGCAGCGGACGGGCGAAGTGCGGCCAGGTCTCGGGCCTGCCGCTGGACCACTGCGAGACGCCCGGGTGGGGCAGGTTCGTCTGCGTGACGGTAACGACGCTGGCCTGGAACCGGTCTTCGTCGTTCAGCAGCTGGACCGTCCAGAGCCCGTGGTCGTTGCTGTAGGTCACCTTGAAGGCTTCAGGCTGCCCGGGAACGGCCTGATCGAAGACCTGACCGGCGTGCCAGGCCGGGTCGGCTTCGCTTCTCTCCCCGCTGAGCGGGTCGTCCGCGTCGACCACCGCCACCAGAGCGAGGCGGGCCTGCCGGACGGCGGCCTCCCAGCCCCGGACACCGACCTCGGCAAAGGTGTTGATTTCCTCCTGCTCTTCGGCCTTCACCATGGACGCGGTCCGGACGATGTAGGCGGAGGGCGGTCGCCCGGTCGGCAGGGGTTGACCTGAGGATGTGCTCACGGTGTGCCTGCCGGGAGGGTCTGTCCTTCGTCTGTCTGCTCGGGACGGGTCAGGTCTTCGGTGTTCCACCAGGTCGCCCGTTCCAGCGCCCGGCGCGGCTGTTCGCCGAGGCTCAGCGAGGTCCGGACGTCCCGGGTGAGGCGCTGGCGGAACACCTCCAGCAGGGCCGGGTCGGTGCCGACCACCAGCGACGTGCAGCGCGAGTGCGTCTCAACGCCCTCGTCGTCCGAATCGGCCGGGGTCCCGTCCGGGCTGACGGTCAGGTCGGCGCGCAGCAGGGGGAGGTCGGCCGGGTCCTTGGGGTTGTAGGCGCCGCAGCGGCCTTCCCCCAGGTCCTCGAATTCGACGGTGATCACCGGGAGGGTGGGGTGGGCGGGCACCGAAGGGGACGGCGGGCTGTGCTCGTTCATGGAAGACTCCTTTGAGGTGGCGGTGAAACCGGGGAGGGGACGGTGGACAGCGCGGCAGGGAAGAAGCAGGGCGGCACACGTGTGCCGCCCTGCTCCGGGTGTTCGCCGGGTCAGAAGTCGTGGCGTTCCGGGACTTCCAGGTGACGGTCCAGGTCGGTGCGCAACACGCGCTCCCGGGCCTGGCGTTCCTCGTCCCGCAGGGCTTCGGCGCGGCCGAGCACGTCGGCCAGCCGGGCATTCAGGTGCTCGTCCTGCCAGATCGGGCCGTCGACCACCGCGCTGAGGCGAATCAGGGTGTGGCGGGCGCGCAGCAATTGACGGCCCTGCTCCTTGATGTCCGGGCGCTCACCGTGGACGCTCATCTCCTCGCCGAGCGTCAGGGTGCGGTGCAGCGCGTCTTTGAACCACACCGCCTGCGCGGGCCTCCGGTCACTCCAGCGGGGTTCCTGTTCCGCTGCTCCTGCGGCCAGGGGTTCTGCTGCCGGCGCGGAGCTGTCCCTGGGTCTGAACAGCCGGCCGAGCAGTCCAGGGGTTCTGGACGGGCCGGTTCTGGTCGGGACGCCGTCGGCCCGGTCTCGGTGTGCTGCATCGCGCGACTGGTTCCGGTGGTGTTTCACGGCCTGCCGGTGCGCCTGCTCCTGACGTTCGAGTTCCGCGCCGAGTTCGGCTTCGAGCAGCGCCAGTCTCGCCTCGCCCTGCTTGAGGCTGAACGCGGTTCTCGCCTGCGTGAGGTCCGTCAGGGCCCGGGTGTGCTCGAGCGGGTCGGTGGGTCTGAGGCGGTACAGGCCCGCCGCGCCCGCCGCGAGCACCGTACTGATCGGCAGCAGGGTCAGGACGTTCAGCAGGCTGTCGGGACTGGCCAGGCGCAGGGTCTGGGTGCCGAGCAGCACGTCGGCCCCCAGGGCGGCGGTGATCAGGGCGCTGTACACGCCACGGCGCCGGCGGGTCAGGCGGGTCCGGTGAAAGGGGCGTGGCCAGGACGCCGGGTGGTCGATCAGGGCGAAGAGTCCGGCCCGCTCCAGGTCCGCGGCGGTCGGCAACGCGTCCGGTTCCGGACGAAACCGGTAGCACTGCGGGGTCTCGGTCGGCCAGGCGATCAGCCCGTTCTGCAGCGGGGTGTCGTCCGGTTCCGGCGGTCTGGAGGCCACGGTTCCCAGCAGCACCTGCTGAATGTTCAGGCGAGGCGAGAGGGTCACGCGGCCGGGCGCGGCCAGGACCGTGACGACCAGCAGGCGGTCCGGAGCGTCCGGACTCGGGAGGCTCAGCGCGAAGGAGAGGGGCGCCGGCTGCGGCGCGTCGGTGACCCAGAGCGTGGTCCGTTCGTCCCAGGTGCAGACGCTCAGGCTGGGATTGTGGTGAATGGACCGCAGCAGGTCCTGCGCCCGCAGCACCTGGTCGAGCAGCCGGTCGTCCTGGGCCGGTGCCCCCGCTTCCTGGAGGTCCTGGCCGAGCAGCTGGCCGGACCTGAGGTCCAGTGGCAGGGTGGACGGACCCGGTTCGTCCGGCACCGGCCGGTCCTGCGTTCCGTCTCCCGGCCTCACTGCGGCGCTCCGTCCTGACGGTCCTGGTCCGGGAAGACGGCGTCCTGACACCCGCTCTGGTACGCGGCCGTCACCTGCCCGGCGCGGTAGAGCAGGCACAGCAGGGTGTTGCGGTAGTCGCCCTGCGCCTCGCCTCTCGTGGCCTTGACCCGTCCGTTCAGACCGGCCGTTTCGAGCACCTGTTCCGGCACCATCACGTCACTGACCGTGTCCGTTCGCAGCTTCGGGGCCCAGCCGCGCAACCAGCGGGTCCGCTGCGAGCGCTTCTCGCCGGCGCTCAGGCGGGTCGGGGTGCCGCCGACGGTGCCCAGGTCCTCGGTGACGCTCAGTTCGGCGACGCCGCTGACGGCGGGCCGGGCCGGCTGGTGAGAGACGGCGCGGTAGATGGTCAGCCCGTTCTGGTCGCCGGTGACGGTCTGGAACAGGAAGGTGCGCGTGTGGAGGTTCTGGGCGCAGACGGTGTCGGCCTGACTGCTGAAGTCCGGGTTGTCGAACGCGCCGACCACGCTGCCGTCCAGGCGCAGCAGCAGGGTGCGTCCGTCATCGGTGATGCAGCCGAACGGGCCACGGCCGGACTGGGTGGCCATCAGGTCGACCAGACGGGCGGCGGAACTGCCCGGCGCCGCGGTCACGGTCTTCACCGGTACGGTGGCCGTGGTGTTGGGAGCGGGAGCGGTCAGCCCCAGGGACGGGGAGAGGTGCAGCGGGCCGCTCGTCAGCCGGTCGACCAGCAGGCCGCCGAGCAGGGCCAGGCCGACCAGCAGGGCCGGGCGAATCAGGGGAGAGGACGTCTGCATGGAAGGAACCCTCCAGGGGGTGTCTGCGGGCTGGGGACGCCCGGCAGGGAGAGGCGTGGTGCGCGGTGGCCTTTGTCGGGCGAGGCGGGCTGTTCAGGGCGTCTGGGTTGCGGGCGTCCGGGAAGTTCCGTTCCCGGACGCCCGTGAGGTCAGAAGCGCGAGCGCTGCGGGTGGTCCTCGATCAGGCGGTCGAGGTCGATCAGCCGGTGGTCGCGCTGTTCCTGCAGCCGCCGCGCCCGGGCCTCCTGCAGGGGCAGACCGGCGCGGATCAGCCGCTCGGCCAGGTGGTCGGCGAACGCCTGGTCGTTCCCGGCGTTCAGGGGGTCGTCCCGGTCGGTCTGCGGACCGGCGAGGTCCGCCCAGGCCTGCTGGACGGCGCTGAGCACCGAGCGCAGGTGGGCGGTGAGTTTCCCGGTCTGCTCGTCGTCCGGCAGGTCGTCTGTCTGGGCCATCAGGGCTTCGGCCCGCCGGGCGGCCTCCTGCAGCCGGACCGGGGTCTTCTCGGACGTCAGTCCACGCGGGGCGTTCAGGACGCGGAAGGGGGGGGCCGCCACGGGGGCCGCTGGCCCGCTGGTCGCCGGGAGAGGGCGTCTGCCGAACTGGTTCCCGGTGCTGGCCGGCGCCCCCTGATCGGTTAGGGCGAGACGGCCGAAGGGGGACGCCTGCACCAGGACGGGCGGTTCCGCTTCATTCCTGTCGGCACGCCGGGGCTGCGTCCTGAGGGTGCGCGTCAACCGCTCCTGGTCCCCTCGATTCTGCCGGTGGTCCAGAACGAAGGTGACGGCGCCCAGGACCAGGAAGAAGAGGGAGGCGATCAGGGGCACCCACGGGGTGCCGGTCAGCATGAGACTGCCGAACAGCCCCAGGATGGCCGCGCCCAGGGTGCCCACCGCCACCTGACGCTGCGGGCGCGTGCTCCAGTGCTGGTGGGCGCTCAGGTGCCGGAGTTCGGAGACGTTCAGGTTCAGGCCGAGCGGGCGGGTCCAGACCTGCGGCTGCGCCTGTGGCGGCAGAAGCTCCGGCGGCCGGTGTTCCAGCCCGGTGACCTGCCGCACCGGGCTGAACACCCGGCCGCTGTCGCTGAGGGCCGGCTGGTGCACGTCCCCGAGCACGAACGGTTCGTCATCGAGCAGCCGGATCAGGTGCGGCTGCCCGCCGAGGGTGACGCTGAGCAGGCCGACGCCCTGACTCCAGGTGTGGCCGAGGTCGTCCGCCCGGCCCGGCAGGTACGGGCTGAGCGTCACGGCCGTGCCGGCGTCGATTTCCAGGGCGAGTGCCGGGTACTTCAGCTTCATCGCGTCGGCGGTCTTCAGCACGGCGGAGAGCATCCGCCCTTCGTCCGCCGCGCTGAGGTGACGTTCGGGCAGGGGTGCCAGCGGCTGCTCGCCGCCTCTCAGCACGTGGCCGTGCCGCTGCAGCCGCCGGACCTCATCGAGTACCGCCTGGATGGCCTGCGACCTGGGACGGTCCGCCGGTTCCTTATCGCCGCGGTGCTGCCTGTCGGCACGCTCGTGGGCCGCCACGGCCGGCCCGAACCGGTCGAGAATCTCACCGGCCGTCAGCGGGTCCTGCCCTGGCGGCGGCGTGATCCACAGGATCACGCCGGCGGCGACGATCTCGTCCCTGGAAATGCGGGGACCGTCCTGACGCATGGTGGTGCGTGCCCGCCGCCACGGTTCAGGGTTCAGGTAGGGCGTCTGGAACAGGCCGACGCTGCCGTTCACGGCACCGAGCAGCACCTGTTCTTCGGCCCACAGGTCCGGTGTCCGGGGGTCCGGGCCGTCACTCGCGAGCAGCAGGAACGGTTCCGTTCCCCGGTGCACCGGCGGAACGATCACGGCCAGGCTGGCGCGGGCCTGGGGTTCCGGGAAGCGCGTCGCCAGGGAGGTCAGGCTGTGGTGGAGGTACGTGACCTGTGCCAGGGCCACCGTTTCCTCCGGACTCAGCGGCGGCATCCTGACCGAGCGTCTGGGGGGGTCGTGCCGGATGGGCATGGGCTTCTCCTTGCGGGTGGGCGTCTGGGGTGAGGGGGTGTGCTGTTCCGGGTGAAGGTCGGTGTCCGGCAGGTGGGGCAGCACGCCGCCGCCCTGCAGGTTCAGGGTGAAGCCCTGGCGCTGCAGGTGCCGGACCTCGCCCAGCAGCGCGTCCCTGGCCTGCGAGAACGGCCTGGACTTCGCCTCGCGGGCCGGGGGCAGCGGCCGGTCCCAGGACCCCCACGCTTCGTACGCCACCATCGGCGCTTCCAGGCGGGTCCACAGGTCCCCGGCGGTCAGGGGTGGCGTGCCGGGCGGGGGGGCCGCCCAGAGACGCAGGCCGGCCGCACCGACTTCCATGCGGGAGACGCCTGGACCGGCCGTCTTCAGGCGGGCGACCGACCCGCTCCACGGCGACGGCCGGGTGAACAGGCTCTCGGACAGCGACAGGTGCGCGTACGGGCAACTGGCGATCACCTGTCGTTCGTCGTTCAGGTCGGGCGTCCTGGGGGGCAGGTCCTGGCCGCTGAACAGGTCGTCGGCCAGCAGCAGGTACAGGCCCGGTCCCTCCGGCTGTCCGGGCAGCACGGCCGGCAGACTCGCCCGGACCTGCGGAACGGGCATGCTGCCCAGCAGCCGGCGAAAGCGGCGGGCGAACGTGACGACCTCTTCGAGCGCCTGCTGTTCTTCGGGGGTGATCGGTCGGACCTTCATCTCAGGGGCTCCTCGGGTTCAGAACACGCCGTTTTCTTTCAGCATGTCCCTGGTGTAGACGGTGGTGATGGTCGGTACGCCGTCCACGTCGGGATTCAGCAGCAGAAACAGCGTCTTGCCCTGCACGTCCACTTGCTTGACGGGCGTGCCGCGCCGGGTGTGGGTCACCACCGGCAGCGGCTGGACGGCCGCGTTGAGGTCGAGCATCTGGCTGTAGCTGAGGATCACCCCGAAGTGCTCGGCTGCGCGTCTCATGGCGTGGACCAGCAGTTCGTAGCGCTGCCGCTTGCGCCCGGTGTCCAGGCTGTCGCGCAGCGACTGGTCGCTGCCGGGGCGCACCGTGCGGCTGAGCAGCGTCTCGAGCCGGAGGGCGCGTTCCCTGGCGTCGTCGCGGTCACGCAGCGCCTGGAGGTGCTCGGTCCTGCTGATCACCGGGTCCCGCTGCCTTTTCTGCTTGTGTGCGGCCTTCTCGCCCGCCTTCTCGAGCATCTGGATGTGGGCGCTCAGGCGCTTGATCTTGTCTTCCAGGTTGCCGACGTGCGTCTGGAGGTGCGCGTTTTTGCGTTCCAGACTGGCGGCGTACCGCTCGGCCCCGGTCGGTTCGGATAGGACCGGCACCGGCGCGGTTTCGCTCGGCACGGGGGTGTTCCCCTGAGGTCCGGACCGGAGTCTGAGCAGGGTCAGCAGGGTCAGCAGACCGACCGGCCAGACGCCCGCCAGCAGGGCGACCCGGCACGCTGACCACCGGGCGCGTGACCGGTCGGCTGGGGGCGGAGGGATGTTCACGCCCCGCAGTCTAGTGCGCCCGCCCGGGGGGCGCGTGGCGGTCAGATGCGGGTGCATCTGACCGCCGGGTGCTGTTCAGACGGTGGGTTCGGTGCCGAGCAGGAACACGTGCAGCACCAGGGTTCCGTGGTGAAGCAGCGCCGACCCCAGGTGGGTGCCGGCCTCCTCGAACCTGTGGCCGGTGCCCTGAACGGCTAGGTGCACGGTGTCGCTGGCGGTCTCGTCCAGGTCGATGAGGGCCCACAGGCAAAGTCCTCCTTGTTGTTCTGCGACGTGCAGGATCCTGGCGTTTGCCGGGAGGGTGATGTCCAGGGTGTTGTCGTCCCGAATCTGCCGAACGTCGAGCGGATATTTGTAGATTGTTTTCATGGTGTGACCTCGTGTCTGAAAGAAGGAAGGCGGCGGGGGCGGAGCTTCAGACGCCGGGGGTCCGCCGCAGGAGGTCCAGGCTGGCGGCGCGCTGTTCCCCGGTCTGCTTCTTGAACTCGGCGTTGACCCGGCTGATCTCGCGCTTGTAGACGCTGACGCCCTTCTCGCCCACATCGAGCAGGGCGGTCTCCGAGGAGGTGGGAATGTAGCCACAGTAGCCGCGCAGGTTGTAGTACACCTCGCCCCAGCGCGTGCCGTTCACGGCGATGTAGTAGTCCTGTGGACTGCTGCGGCCGCGCTTCTCTTCCAGGGTGACCCGGATCGGCTTGCCGGTGTCCGGAATGTCCAGGAGCTTCTTGGGTGCGGCGGGGAGGGCGGCGTCGGTGCTGGCGGTCGTCTGGCTGGCGGTCGTCTGAAAGGTGGTCATGGTGAACTCCTTGGGATGAGGGGGTGAAGTCGCGTCCGGGGATCAGTCGGTCTCGGTCAGGGTGGGGTCGGTGAGGACGTCCAGTTCGGCCAGGGTGCGCTGCTCGTTCAGGAAGGCGCGGCCGCGTTTCGGGCGTCGACCACCGGCCTCGGGGCGGTCGTTCAGCCACTGCACGCGGGGGTCGTCATCGAAGAACGACACGTTCAGCCGGCTGAGGGGCACCCGCTGGGGGGTCCAGGTTCCTCTGGGGCCGGCGTTCCAGCGGTTCAGCACCGCTCTGAACACCGCCTTCGGGACGATGATCACCCGCCCCGGCATCCAGCCGTGGTCCCGGTGCGAGGCGTGCGCGGCGCGGTGGTTCGCGTCCGCACCGGTTTCGCCCTGCAGCACCACGAACCGGTGCCGCAGCGCCTGGAGCGCCAGGGTTATCTGGTGCGGCGAGGCCGCCCCGCAGGCCTGCTGGAAGGTGCGCGTGTCCCAGAAGCCGACCATCTGTACGGGGCTGGCCCGGATCCGGGCGAGCAGGTGCGTGACCACCGGGTCCGGGGCCGCGGGCTGCGGGTTACGCTTCATCCTGGTCCTCGTCGTTGGCGTCCCGAAGGGCCTGCTCGTGCTGGACGCTCCGGACCGCCTCCTGGTCGAGGGTGACCGACTGCAGGTGCGTCCAGATGTGCCCGGCGAGGCGCATCTCTCCCTCACAGGGACCGCTCAGGTGCCGCCGCAGGACCCTGGTGGCGAGGACGCCGGCGGCGTGCAGTTGCTCGTCGCTCGCCCGGGCGCTGTAGGCGCGGAGGGGTCCGGCCGCGAAGACCAGGTCGCCCGGCCGCAGGGAGACGCCTTTCAGGATGGCTGCGTCGAACTCGGGGAACAGCAGGTACGGAACGTCTGCGCTGACCTGCTGTCCGTTCAGGGTGGTGCCGGTGAGGGTGATCATGGACCTTCAGGGCGGCGCGGTCCGCAGGCGTGAGCCGCAGGGCCGCGCGGGTCGGGGCTTCGAGTGCGGACGAATCAGGCGTCCGGTCCGGCGTCCGGGCGGTCCTGCTCGGGGCGCTGATGCAGGAAGGTGTCTCTGATCACGCCGGCGCGGTGGACGTTGACCTCGTCGTCCTCGAAGTTGATCTCGCAGAGTTCCTCGGTTTCCCGGCCGTGGATGATCGCCCGCACCCGGCCGTGGGCGACCTCGACCAGCACCTGCGCGTTGCCGGTGCGCGCCGTCCCGGCCCAGTCGTGCGTGAAGTTCAGGTCCGGCCCGCCGTCCTGGGCGATGAGCGTGTACGGCAGCGGCTCGGGGAGCGGAACGTACCCCTCGGCCTCGGTGAACTGGAAGCGCACGAAGCCTTCGATGTTCAGGGCGGCGTGCGCCTTGAGCACCATCACGGTGCTCACCGAGGCAGCTCTGGAAGCCCAGGGTTTCAACCCTGGGAGGAAAGAGCGCCACGCTGAAGCGCCTTAAACCCTGTGCTAGATTCCATTCATGGCAAAATCAGGCGTGAGCATTCCGGACGGACATACCCTCGCCGTCCGCCAGCTTCAGATACGCCTCATCCCTGAACAACGCCAAGTGCTTGACCTACTCTTCGCCAGCAGCCGAGCCCTCTACAACCAGGCCCTCTACGTCAGTCGCACCGCCTTTTTTCAGACCGGACGGCTGCCCCGGAAGGGCAGCCTGTTCCTCCTCGATGATCTACGCGTCCGAGGCTTCCGGGACAAACCAGCCCGGAAACGCCCCGGAACAGATGACGCCCCAGTGATTCCCCCGAAACCCCATCCCTGGACCGTTGCTCTGAACGACAGACTTCCCGGTGGTTATCTCGAATCGCTCGACGGTTCCGTTCACCGCAAGGTCCTGCCTGCCAGCGTGGCCGATCAGGTGCTCTGGTCTGTCCATGAGGCCTGGGAGTCCTACCGGGGACTCCGCACCCTCTTCTCCAGAGGTGAACTGCCGTACCGTCCCAGACCACCCGGATACCTGAAGCCTGGAACAGGCTTCAAGCTCGCCTACCCGAACTCCGGAGGTGGGAAACCGAAGCTCAAAGGCGTCCTTGATGAAACCACTGGCGAATTGGTGCCGTCTGTGCGCTTCCCACTCGGAGACACCTGCGCGGCCTGGTTCGGCTTGTCAGAACTGGTGATTCCCCTGCCCCTCGGAATCGACCCTGAACGGGTGCGCGAGTGGACCTTCAGGAGGCAGAACGGTACGGTCATTCTCGAACTCTGCTTTCTCAAAGAAAAACCATCCCTCGTTCCTCTCGACCCGGACCTAATGCTGGCCATCGATCCGGGAACGTCCTGCAACCTTGCCGCCTGTGTCGGCACCGACGGCAGCAACCTGCTGATCGACGCTCGTCAGCTCAAGTCGATGAACCAGGGCTACAACCGCCTGATCGCCAGACGGAAACAGGGCAAAGCCGAGGACTACTGGGATGAACGTTGTGACCGACTGACCCTGAAACGCAACAACCGGATGCGGGACGGCATCAACAAAGCGGCGAAGCTGATCGTGCAGCACTGTCTGGACCGGGGCATCGGGACGGTGGTGTTCGGCTGGAACACCGGCATCAAACAGAAGGTCAACCTCGGAAGGAAGGAGAACCAGAAGTTCGTCCAGATGCCACTTGCCCGGCTGAAGGAACGGGTCCGGCAGCTGTGCGAACTGCACGCTGTGCAGTTCGTGGAGCAGGAAGAAAGCTACACCTCGAAGAGTTCGTACCTGGATGGCGACACCCCACCCGTACACGGCCAAGTTCCGGCCGGGTGGACAGCATCGGGACGACGACTCCGCAGAGGGCTATACCGCACGAAGACAGGACTGCTGGTCAATGCGGACCTGAACGGTGCGGCGAACATTCTGAGCAAACATGTAGCCAGGACGCCGGTGAGTGATCAGCCGGTCCGACTGGGTAGGCGGTGCTTGACCACCGCGAGACGAACCCGGCTGTGGTGCGTCTCCGCTTCCGTCTCCTGATGGAAGAATCCTACCCATTCATGGGTGGGAGTGTCAACGACACGTTCCCCTGACGCCGCCGTTCGAGCCGCAGGTCACGGTCCTCGTACAGCACGTCCGCCCCGGTCGGCTGCGGCGTGGTGGGCACCTGAATCGGCATCACGGTCAGGTTGTATCCGAAGGTGTTGACGTAGCGCAGGCCGAAGCTGCCGAAGGCGATCTCCCAGATGGCGGTGATGGCGGCCGCCGTGGGCAGGGACACGGCCGCCTCGTAGGCGATCATGAAGGTGCTGAACCAGGTGTTCTGGTTTCCGCTCTTCAGCGCTTCCTTCACGTCGTCGGCGAGCACCTGGAGGGCCGTCAGGTTCGCCGCCGTCTCGTCGGGGGTGGGCGCGGACAGTGGCGTCAGGGTGACGTCGTCGCCGCTATGCTTCACCGGCAGGTACAGGGTGACGAACGGTGCCGTGGTTGCCGTGGTTTCGGTGGGTGCTTCGGTCATGGTCGGTGCTCCTCGGGGACAGGTGTTCTGAGAGACCTCCTGTGCCGGTCTCTCAGGGTCAGAACGGAGCGGGCCGGTGACGGCCCGCTCCGTTCTCTGCTCCCACTCCGTTCTCCAGCTCTCAGTCGCTCTTCAGAAGCTGTGGAGTTGCGGCGCCACCATCAGGCTGAGCAGGCCCAGGGCGGAGACCATCACCTGGTTGAGGACCGTCTCCCAGGTGCCGTTCGGCGGCGCGTGTGGCGCGTCCCGGTTCTGGAGGCCATTCATCAATGGCAGGATCAGCAGCGCGTTCATGCTGAGGTTGAAGACCACCGCGCCGCCACTGATCGGCATCATCGTGAGGCGCAGCGGCATCGGCAGGCCGTGCAGCAGCGACAGCGGACCGGAGACGGCCGGTTCCATGCCCATCATCACGGCGAGGCTGAGCAGCACCAGCAGGGTGGTGCCGAGGCTCAGCAGCATGCAGGCCAGCAGGCTGAGCCGGTGGATGAAGCGAATCCACCGGTGTGGCGGTGGATTCAGGAGCGGGCGGCGGCGCATGTCCCGCAGTGTAGACGGTGGTCGGGCGTCCGGAGCGCGAAAACCCCCGGTCAGGGGGCGTCCGCTCAGGGGGCCCCTGCGGGGGGGTGTGCTTTTGCTCGCAGGGGGGCCGCGTTCAGGACCACGGTCTTCACTGCCCCGGTGCGCATCACCGCCTGCGACCGGCGGTGGAGACCCGGCAGCCGGGCGCGGGCGCGGTGTCCCAGCCGTTTCAGGCCGTTCCACGGGTCGTCGCCGAGCAGCCAGGTGCTGGCGAGGGTCAGCGCCACTTCCTGGCCGAACCCGCTGACCGCTCCGGGCAGCAGGTTCAGGGTGTTGCCTTGCGGACCCCCGTGATTTGAATCGTGGGAGGAGCGAGGCCAGGTTCGTCAGAACCTGCTTGATTCTTCAACAGTTCTAACATATTCTATCTCCCATGAAGGTTGTTCGCACGGCAAAGCTGAAGCTCATCTGCTCTCCCGAGCAGGCAGCGAACCTGCGCGGTGTGACTTCTGCCTACCGGGACGCGCAGAACCACTGCTCCCGCTGGGCGTTCGACCACGGCAAGACCTCCAGCGGCGCGGCCATCCAGAAAGGGTGCTACGGGGAGATCCGCACGAAGTACGGCCTGGCCTCCCAGCTGGCCTGCTCCGTCAGAGACTCGGTCGCCGCCACCTACAAAGGCTTGTGGACCAAGACGAAACAGGCCGCCGAGCGGGGGAAGACTGCGGTGGCCCGCAAGGCCGCCGGAAGCTGGAACGGTCGTCTGCCGCGCCCGTACAGAGGGCTGGATTTCGCGCCGGTGTTCAAGGCGTTGACGCTCGAGTACCAGTACGGCCGGGACTACAGCTTCAAGAAAGCCGGGCAGGTCTCGGTGATGACGTTGGAAGGCCGGATGACGCTGAGGTACGAAGGCTGGAACGAACACGTCCGCGTTCTGCAGGATTCGGCAACGGACATCGGCGCGGCGAAACTCTGGTACGACAAGCCGAGGAAGCAGTGGTACCTCCTCGCGGCCTTCACGGTCGAGCTGCCTGATCGTCTGCCCACCGACTACCGTCAGGTGGTCGGGGTGGACGTCGGACAGCGCTACCACGCGGTGACGAAAGTCATCGACCTGACCGGGGAAGCGGAACAGGTGCAGATGTTCGAGGGCCGGACGCACCGCAGGAACGCCGATCAGTATGTGTTCATCAGGAACAGGTTGCAGGCCAAAGGCACCCGTTCAGCGTTGAGAAGACTCGTGCTTCTCAGCGGACGGGAGAGACGGTTCACGGCCAACCGCAACCATGTGCTCGCCAGGCAGATCATCACCGCCCACCCGAGCGCCATCATCGCGATGGAAGAACTCGCTCACATCCGGGAACGCACTGAACGCGGGTCATCGAAGAATTCCTCGGTGAAAATGCGGCGATCAAACCGGGTACGGTCCACCTGGTCGTTTGCGGCCTTGAGGGCCATGGTGACGTACAAAGCACCGCTGCACGGGTCGGTGGTGGCGGTGGTGGACCCGAAGTTCACGTCACAGCAGTGTCCGAAGTGCGGACACACCGGGCGGGAGAATCGACCTGGGGGCGGAGAAGTGTTCCTCTGCGTCGCGTGCAGCTTCACCGGGCATGCGGATGTGGTGGGCGCGACGAATATTGGCATGAAAGCCTACACGGCACGAATGGATTCGGGTTGCCTGTCAGCCACCCCCAGCACCGAAGGTGCTGTAGACGTGACGCATGGTGATGCGAGCAGGCCCCTGATGGGGGTCCGTTCTGCTCAAGAAGCTGAAGCTGCTCCTGGAGCAGAATTGAAGCGGAGTGCAGTCACAAGCCCGTCACTTCAGTGATGGGTCGTTGACGCAGAGTTCAGCCTCCTGTCTGTCCCAAGTGTAGAGTGCGTACCATAGTTCTGGAGACCTTGAAATAGCTGTTGGGGCAGATTCAACCGAGCGACTCGGGTAGTGTATGTGTCATGGTCAAGATCGAAACAGTTCAAAGGGCACAGACGCAAATCGCACAGATAAAGATTCAGGCCATCACACGTGTCGATCGAGCGATGCTCGAACTCAAAGCACAGGGAACAATCTCGCATTTTGAGACGGGTGGCTGGCGTGGTGATGAACTTTTGGTCACAGCTTCTCTCCCTATGGAGAAGTACACTTATGAGATCAGGATGGCAGTGAGAGACCAGATGGGAACCTTATTGCAAAGTTTAGGCCTTCATGTGGATTTGACGCTGAGTTCCGGTACTGATGCGTTCGATGATGAGGGGGCATAAACAACTGGCCCTTCTGAAAGCTGTGCTGTTTCAGACCAGTTTCTGGCAACCTGTGCTGTTCCGACGATAGGGGTTCAGAAGCCCGTTGTTGATGAAACGGACGGACCTGAAGTGCTCAGTCGTGCACGACGGCCCAGGTGGGTTTTGGTACAGCGAGGGTCTGGTGGACAGCGACAAGAAGTGCGAGTTCATGGTGTCCCTCGCGCCACATCTCGTCCAGCCCCCTGAGGGCCTCACGCTGGACCATGGCTTCCGGACGGGTGAGGGACGTCAGCAGTGCCCGCTTGGCCGCTTCCGGATCTGTGGGCCACCCGTCAGCGACCCCTCTTACGAGGTCGGCCATGACCCGGTAATCGACTGAATTGGCGTGGGTCAGTATCAGGTCCGTCAGCAGGGCATAATTCTGGTCGGCGATGTCGAGCACAGTCTTTTCGTTGTCCCGGTCCGGGTGGAGTCGAGCCAGCAGCTGTTGGATTTCGGTTGAGATGGCTTCCTGGGTCGTCGGCAGTGTGTGGACCTCGTGACTGACCTGCAGGTACCCGCTGTTGATGCGGGTGACGCTGCTGGAGACGACGGCGCTTCTGGGATTCATGACGGACCTCCGTCCGGGTGTGGGGCGTCCGGTGTTCCGGCGTTCGGTGTTCCGGCGTTCGCCGCCAGCAGGGCGTCCTGCTGGCGCTGCTGTTTGCGGTGCTGGTTCTTCCGGCGCTGGTCGGCGGCGGCCTGGAAGCTCTGCTCCATTTGCGCGGTCACGGTGGGGGCCGGCAGGGCGCGCAGCCAGTCGGTGACCCTGTCCGGGGGCTGCGTGAGCATCCAGTCCTGGCGGGCGCGGTCCTCGCGCACCTGGCGGCGCAGCATCTGGACCTGCAACTTGCTGAAGTCGGGGCGGGTGAGGGCGATCATGTCGGCGTTCCAGCGCTCGCTGAGGGCTGCGGCGCGTTGTTCCTCCCGGACTTCCTCTTCCCAGAGGGTGCGGAGCGCCTCACCGTCCAGCCCCAGGGCGTTCAGGTCGGCGAACAGCATTTCGACCGGCTGGCGTTCCAGGCGCGCGGCCGGCTGGACGCGGCCTTCGTCCACGGCCGCTTGCACGTACGCCTGGAACCGGCGCATGCCGGGGCGCGGGTCGCCTTTGCGTTCGAGGCTGCGCCCGTCGGTGAAGGCTTCGCTGCGCAGGGACGGCGAGGTGCACAGCCAGGCGAACAGGTCGTTCTCGCCCAGGGGCGTGTCCAGCCGGGCCGGGTCCAGACCGCACAGGCGGATCAGGGTGGCGCGCCCGCCGGTGACGCTCAGGGCCCTGAGGTAGGTGTCGTCCTGGGCGCGGCGGTAGTCGAGCACCAGGCCGCTGTCCTGCCAGTACAGGTGCCTGTAGCGGGCCAGGCGCCCGAGCAGGTTGCCGAGGTCGCCGTAGTCCATGTACTCGCGCCGCACGGTCATCAGGGCCGCGGGGGTGGGGAACAGGTCGACCTGGAGCAGGGCGTCTTCGCTGCCGGGCACCGGCGTCAGGTACGACTCGGCCATGCCGATGTGCCGATGTTCCCTGGCCTGGACGCGGGCGTGGAAGTCGTTCAGGAACCGGGGCGTCATCAGGTCGTCTCTGACCAGCACGTCGAGGTCGCCGAAGTCGGGTTTGTCGGTGGCGACATGCGGAATGCTCCAGCAGGTGGCGCCGTCAGGGTCGCCGGTCAGCTCGCCGAGCAAGCGGCGCACTTGGGCTTCGGCCCGCAGGTAAGCGTCTCTGGGCAACCTCGGCTGCCGGTATTGGAGTCCGCCCATCTCAGGGGGCCACCTTGCGGATGCGGCGGATGCGGCGGCGCTTGAGGCCCCAGTTTTCTTCGAGGATGTCGGCGATCACCGGCAGGGTGAGGCCGGCCTGGTCGTTGAGCGTGGTGACGGTGGTGGTCTGGCCGGGACCGAATCGGGGCAGGAAGGCGCGGACGTGCTGGAGGCTGCGCTCGCTGAGGCGCGAGGCGTACACGGTGACGTGCTCACCGAGGCCGAGCGTCTGCGCGAAGATCGGCGGCAGGCTGCTCGGGCGGGCCATGGCGTTCGGCTGTCCCACATCGACGTACCCGGGCCCGGTGAAGGTCCCGAGGTCATCGAGGCTGAAGAACACCAGGCGGGTGGCGTCGGGGTTGCCGGCGCACAGGCAGCCGGCCGCGCAGTGCCCGGTGACCTCGCCGCTGGGGTTGGCGTTGACCAGGTTGAAGTAGCCCTGCCGGGTGTCCGGGTCGCGCATCACGGCCAGGCCGTTCCGGAGCATCCGCCGCTGCGTCCGGGTGAAGTTCGGCACCGGGGTGTCGGTGGGCAGGGGTGCCGGGCGGATGAAGGGAACCCTCGTGGCCTGTGCCTGTCTGGAAGAGGTCATGCCGCTCAGGGTCTCCGGGACGGCGGGCCGTCAGGTCCGCGCCCCGGGGCGGGTCAGGCCTGCCAGGACGGCGTGCCGAGCGCTTCGCTGCACTTGCCGTCGATGGTCTGGCGCAGGTCGAGCTTGGCGAGTTCCAGCGCCTGCCGGTCCGCCTTCGCCTGGGGGGCACTGGCCGGCGCTGTGTTCTGCCTGGACAGGGTGGGCGGCGCACTGGCGGTGACCGAGGCGGTGACGGCGGTGGGCGTGGTGGGCGCGATGATGAGCCGGGTGACGGGCGGCACGGTGTGGTCGGCGACCGGAACGGGTGCGGCGACCGGAACCGGACCTGGGGTCATGACTGGAGCGGCGACCTGAACGGGCGCGGCCACCGGCACCGGCACGGCGACTGGTAGTGGCACGGCGACTGGCGCGGTCTGGACCGGTACGGCGTCCAGACTGGTGCGCAGGGAGATCAGCGCGGTGGTGGCGACCATCTGTGTGGGCAGCGCCGGAGTGGCGGCGACCGGTGTGGGCAGTGCCGGAAGGGTGGGCTGTTCTGCTTTCGTGGAGGCGACCGGTGTGGGCAGTGCCGGAAGGGTGGGCTGTTCTGCTTTCGTGGCGGCGGCCTGGTCCGGTTTGGGAGTGATCTGCACGACCGCTCCGGTGGGGGCGGGGTCGGCCTCGTGGACGATGTCGGCACCGAACAGCAGCCCGAGGGCCAGCGTGAAGCGGCTGCCCGTTTCGACGGTGACGCCGCCTTTCCTCATTTTGAACATGCGCCTCCGGGTCCCGGGGGGCGCGGGCCGTTCGGCCTCGCCCTCCGGGGTCCTTGAGTTTACGCCTCTTCGATCTGGAGGTGCGGGTAGTGGTCGTCCCGGCAGGCGCGGGCGGCCGCGAGCTGCGCCGGGGTGAGCGGCCCGGCCTGCGCGGTCAGGTCCTCGGCGAGCAGGGCACCAGGGACGCCCTGGTGCATGGCGTCGAGGTCGTCCGGGTCGTCGTAGAGCGCCATCAGGCCGCTGAGCACCTCGCCGCTGATCGGGAAGTGGACCGGCAGGAACCATGAGGCGGGCACCGGCTGCCGGGCGGCGAGGTATGCTTCGAGGGCCGGTCCGCTGAGCGTCTCCGGGTCCTGGTGGGCGGCGAATTCCTGCGTCCACAGGGCGTGCTGCTGGACGTGTTCGTGCACGGCGACGGTCCGGCCACCGAGGTTCAGCGCCCGGCTGGAGTACGGATTCGGCACACTGTCGCCGTGACTGAAGGCGCCGAGCAGGTGACGGCCGTCCGGGGCGGTGACGCGCACCGCGTGGGTGGTGATCATGAACTGTTCCTCGCCGTCGATCTCCGGGGATCGGCGCGGGCCGATCAGGACGGTGAATCCGGCCTGCCGGGCGGCCGCGTGCAGCCCGAGGTCGTCGTCGGTGGACCGGCCGTCCGGGTTCAGGGCGTCCGCCTCGGTGAGCGACAGCGCTTCCAGCACCGCCTCTTCCTGTTCGGTGACGCCGAGGCGCCAGTCGGCGTGGAAGACCACGCCCCGGGTGCCGTACCAGTGGCGGCCGTCCGCTTCCGGGTGGGCGCGGAAGTGGACTGGCGCGGGCAGGTGCGGGCCGCTGACGCGCACCGTGTCGCTCATCCGGTCGACGCTGAGCGCCGAGTTCTGGAAGCTCCGGAAGGTGAGGACGTGCGCGAAGCGTTGGGCGAGGTCGGTGAGCAGGTGGGTGTGGATGTCCTGGGTCGTTTCGTTCTGGGTCATGTCGTTCAGGGTGGCCCTGGGGCGCGGCCCCCTGGGGCCAGCCCCGGGCGCCTCCCCCAGTCGGTTCAGTACAGCCGGACGCTGTTGGCGTCGCCCCAGGCGTAGACGGTCTGGAGGGTGAGTTGCCCGTCGGTGTCGCGGGTGCAGATCAGGTACAGGTCGTCGCCTCTGAAGTGGACGCGCTTGACGGCGGCCGCGCCGCTGGTGCGGCCGATGACCGGCAGGGTGCGCGCTTCCAGATCGAGCGCTTCGGCGTCCGCGCGGCTGATGCTGCGTTTCAGGCGCAGGGTGTACTGCTCGGCGAAGTGGCTGAGCATGGCGGCGCGGCTTTTCTTGCCGGGCTTGCGCACCCGTTCGCGCTGTTCCGCGGCCTGGATTTCCACCTGGCGGGCCGCGTGCTCCTCGGCTTCGGTGCGGGCGGCCGTGCCGGCGGGGGTGGTCCGGTGCGGGCCTTTGAGCAGCGCCCGGAGCAGCGCGGCCTGTCCGGTGCGTCGCCCTTCCTGCCGGGCGAGTTCGCTGAGCAGGTCGCGGTCGTTCTCGTCCTGCAACCGTGCCCCCTGGCCCTGCTGCCGCAGCACGTCCGTCTGCGCGTCCTGGAGCAGCAGCGCTTCGTGCTCCAGCCGCAGGCAGTCGCTCAGGGCGCTGGGGGTGTCTCTCAGGGTGGCTTCGTGGCGCAGCCGGGTGAGCAGCGCCTGGGGCGTTTCGGGGGCGGCAATCGGAGCGCCGTGCGGGGTGCGGGGGTGAGCGGTCATGCCTGAGTGTGTCATGTCTGTTCAGGGTCTGTCGTGGGGCCGCGCTCAGGCGCGGCAGAACACGAAGGGGTCCGGGGGCCCGGGACGGCTGAAGCCGGGGCGCGTTCGGGCGTCTCTCTGTGGGCCCACCTGGGGGCGTCGCCGTAATCGAACTGTCGCCACTGGCCGGCGAGGCGGCCGATGTTCCGGGGTACCACGTCGCTCAGGCCGTGGGCGTACAGGTCGGCGAGGAGCGTTTCGGCGTCCTGGCGGCTGAGTTCGCCGCTCGTCCGGGCGTCCTGCAGGGTGAGGTCCGCCGCGGGCTGGGCGAGCAGCCAGTCGCCTGGGCTGACCCACAGCACCGGGAAGAGCAGCGCCTGCTGGGGGTGCGCCTGGCCGCTCAGGCGGGCGTGGGTCAGCAGGTCCTGCCAGTGGCGGGCTTCCTGGGCGTTGCCGAGGCGGCCGCTGGGTCTGTACGCGAGTTTCAGCAGCACGCCCGGGTGGCTGGGGTTCAGCAGGGCCAGGCGGGTGCCGCCGACCGCGTGCCGGGTCCAGCCGCACTGGCCGAGCATCCGGACCAGCGCGGCGGGATACCCGCGCGGCAGGGTCGGCAGCGTGGCGTCCAGTGCGGCCTGGAGGGCAGGGTCGGGCGTCCAGGTTCCGGTCATTCCGGTTCCGGGCTCAGGGTGCCGTGTTCGGCGCGCGTCTTGATGTCGTGCAGGGCGCGTGCGCCGCAGGTGTTGAGGTCGATCATCACCCATCTTCCCTGGGACAGGCCGATGTTGCCGTGGTGGGTGTCGGGCAGGCCGGCGTTCTGGAAGGTGTCGCTGATCTCGCCGGCGGCCTGGGCGCTGAGGTCCCCGGCGGCGGTCAGGGGTTCGAGCACGTGTTCGGCGCGCACGCTGATCAGGACCCGCTGGTTGGGGCTCAGCCACAGGGCGCCGATCGCCAGGGGCAGGCCGTGGGCGTCCAGCCAGCGGGTGGCGGCGTACTCCTGGGCGTTTTCTTCGCCGGGGCCGATCTTGATCACCAGGTGGCTGTCCGGGTGGCCGTACACCCGGCGCTGGCAGCCGGAATCGAATTCGTCCCAGCCGTGGGCTTCGAGCACCTCGCACAGCTGGCGGGTCGGGAAGTCCCGGTCCTCGGCGTCTTCGAGGGCCTCCTGAAACCCGTGGGTCCGGCTGCCATCCAAAAACAGGTCGGGAAACAGGTCGGTCCGGTCGTACACCAGGCGGTGCAGGTGGGCACTGACGGCCGCGCACTGCTCCAGGGCGGCGAGGTGCCTGGCTTCCAGTGCGGGGCTGAAGCGCACGCCGGGCCGGACCCGGAGACCGGGCCCCCAGGGTTGGACCTGCCAGGTGAGCGTCACGCCGTCACCGCCTGGGGGGCGTGCCGGGTGACCTGCTCGATGCCGGCGGCGAGGCGGGCGCGTTCGCCGGGGGTGAGGGTGAGCGTCTGCACGGACCCGCCCATGTGCAGGGTGAGGCCCGCGTTGTCGCAGCCGAGGCTGACGCCGCCGTGCGCTTCGGCGCTCAGTTCACCCAGGCCGCGCAGGGCGTTCAGCAGCGCCGGCACCGCGTCGGCGGGCACCTGGCCGCAGGCGGTCTCGGTCTTGAGGTACAGCGTGCCGCTGCGCAGGGGAATCAGTTTGACGGTCTGGGCACTCAGGAACATCTGCGTCTGGGTCATGCCACTCAGGGTACGCCCCGGTGGGTCCGCACGGACCGGCCGGGAGCGGTCTCGGCCACGCCCGCACCGGAGATCACAGCCGTTCGGCCTGATCGCGCCAGCCGCGCTTCTCGATCTGGCGCACGTTCCCGCAGTCTTTCAGGGTCCGCAGGTATCTGGACAGCAGCAGCAGTTCCCGGTCGCTGGCGTCTCCGGTGTCGGGGGAGACCTTGATCAGGTTTCCGTAGGCGCAGCGGTAGTTCTCGGCGCGGTCGTCGATGGCCAGGGTGCGTTCTTTTGTGAACGGCGTGCTGCGCCAGACCTTGGAGAGCGGCTTGCACAGGGCGCGTTCGCCCGTCCGTTCATCGTAGCGCCAGGTGCAGCGTTCCCTGGTCCAGAGGAAGCGGGCGTGGGTGTGCAGGTCGGTGCCGGTCTCGGTGAGGACCGCGCCGAGTCCCTGCGCGGCCCAGCCGGGTGTGGCGGCGGTCCAGATGCCGATCTGGAAGTCTTCCAGCAGGGTGTCGAGGAGCGTTCCGAGGTGGGCGCGCGGACGGATCAGGTGCTGCCCTGGCCGGTCCGGGTCTTCGTGGCTGCTCCAGCAGGCTTCGTCCAGGTCGAGCACGATCAGCAGGCGCGGGTCACGGGGCGTCTGGTCCTGGGTCATCTGGTCTCCTCCTCGTCCGGTTCCCTGGTGGGGCATGCCCGGCAGGGCCTCGCCTGGGGGCGCCGCACGGACGCGCCCGGGGGCGTCTCTTCCGCTCAGGTCTGTGACGCGTCGTCCTTGCCGAGCCGCAGGAACACCAGGTTACCGGGCAGCGGGGCCTGGAGGTCGGCCTGTCGCCACAGGTCGCCGATCTCTTCTCTGGTGTAGCCGCTGTACTGCTCGCCGAGCGCGGTGACCAGGAAGCGCAGGTGGGGGCGCGAGCGGGCGAAGGCGCACAGCTTCTCGAGCTGTTCGAGGATCGCCGGCAGCGGCATGCTGCGCTTCTCTCCGGGGCGGCGGATGGTGACCACCCCGTAGCTCTTGCCCGAGTGCCCGAGCATCGGTCCGCTCGCCTGGCCGTAGACGGCCCACACGCCCACCCGGGCCGGGTCGCCTTGCGGCGCGGCCTTGGCGGCCAGGAACGCCGGGTCGTCCCGCCAGGTGTTGCGGGCGTCGCCGCGCATCGCCTGCCCGGCACTGCCCGCGCCGTGGAAGCCATTTTTATTCGCACCGAAGACAAAGACCTCGTCCTCGTCCAACGTGGTGATCAGCCGGTCGAGCAGGGCCCACCGGGGACCGCCGGGGTAGACCTCGGGGCCGGGCCGGCTGGGGCGCATGGGGGGTGCGGGGAGGTCGGTCATACGGATCAGGGAGCGCCCCGGGGGCGCCGCACGGACGCGCCCGGGGTGGGGGTGGCCCTCCAGGGTTCAGGGGGTGGCGAACACCTGGGTGAAGAAGGTGCGGTAGCGGCTGTCCGGGTTCTGGAGTTCGCTGACGCCGGTCTGGGTGTAGTCGGCGTTCATGAGGTTCGCGCAGTGACCGGGGCTGGCGAGCCAGGCGGCGACCACCGTCTGGGCGCTGTACCCGGCGGCGACGTTCTCGCCGCTGCGCGTCCAGGGGTAGCCGCTGTCGGTGACGCGCGTCTGGGGGGTGCTGCCGTCGCTGCCCAGGTGCGCGGCTTCGGGGTCCTGTTCGGTGCCGAGGTAGCCGTGCATGGCCATGTCGCGGCTGTGGCTGAGGGCCGCGCCGGCGAGGCGGTCGTCCCAGGTCAGGGCGGCGGCGGCCGGGTAGTGCGCCGCGCCGCAGTCGCGCCCGGTGCCGCGGGCGGCGTTCACGGCGGCGAGCAGGGCGCGGTCGTCGCTGCTGGCCGCAGCGAGGGAGCGCGGCGCGATCAGGGGGGCGTCGGTTCCGCCGGAGCCTCCGGGTCGTGTGCCCACCGGGGTGAGGCCGGCGCTGGCCCCGCAGGCGCTCAGCAGCAGCGGCAGCAGGAGAAGCGGATGCCGGGGGGAACGCAGTGAGGTGGGCATGCTTCACCTTATCTTCACGCGGCGTCCTGGTGCGCCCCGGTCTTTCACACCGGGCGCCGGGTTGTTCACAGCGCGGGTGGAGGCGTCAGGGGGGTGCGGCGTCCACCATGAAAAACGCCCCCTTCCGGGGGCGCCGTTCGTCCGCTGCGCTCCGGCCGGGCCGCGTGCCGGTCGTCTGAGGTGGACGCCGGGGGCCGGGCAGGGAGGGCCGCCTTGGTGCTGGTCTTCTGGCGAGACGCGCTTCAGGGAGGCCTCACCCCCTGCCCCTGCGTCAGCAGGGGCGGTGAGGCCCGGTGTTCCTGCTGTTCCTGCGGGCTCAGTTGAGGTTGAGGTTCTGGAGTGCTTCGACCCTGGCGGCGTTGTTCTTGTAGGCGTAGACCAGCACGCCTTCGCTGCGGGTGGCGGCCACGAAGCGGCGGGCGTCGGCCTCGTCGCCTTCCTCGGCGTTGAGCGCGTCGGGGTTGAGCACCACCACGGTCGGGGCTTCCAGGCCCTTGCTGCTGTGCACCGACCCGATGCGCACGCCGAACTCCTCGTTGAAGAGCGTGTCGAGCAGGGTGTTGAGGTCGCCGGTGTTGGCCGTGCCGTGAATCTGCGCGGCGCGCACGGCGATGCTGGCCAGGCAGCCGAGGCCCTCCTTGAGCTTCTCGGCGGCGCGGGTGAACGGCTCGCCTTGCAGGCCGCGGGTCCAGAGGCGTTCGAGTTCCTTGTCGGCGTAGGCGTTCAGGTGGAAGGCGACGTCCTGGGGGGTGAAGTCCTTGCCGCCGAGGGCGTTGGCGGCGAGGGTCTTGAGGCTCTTTTCGAGTTTGTCGTTGAGCATCGTGACTTTCTGGCCGAGCTTCATCAGGCGCATGGCCATGGCGGTGGCGTCCACGTTGTGCAGCGCGACGATCAGGTCGCCGGGGCTGACCATGTCCGGCACCTGCTCCTCGTCGGCTTCGAGCACCAGGCCCTCGGCGGCGTCGGGGGCGGCGAGGATGGCGCGGCTGTACTCCTTGGCTTTGGCGACCACGGCCGCGGGGCAGCGGTAGGAGAAGCGCAGATCGAACCGTTCGGCGGCAATCCGCTCGGCGATCATCAGCATGCCGCTGCGGTCGGCCCCGGTGAACATGTAGATGCACTGCTCGGGGTCGCCCCACATGGCGATGCGTCCGCCGGTGGGGACGGTCATGTGGTGGATGTATTCGAGGATCAGCCGGGTGCAGTCCTGGGTTTCGTCCACGAAGGCGTGGTCGATCAGGCTCGAGGAGCGCCGAAGAGGGTGCTGGCCGAGTTTCAGCTTCAGCGGCAGCCAGAGCATCTCGGTGAAATCGATGCGGCCGGTCTCGAGGAAGATCTCCAGGCCGCGCTGGCTGATTTCTTTCAGCGCGTGCGGCAGGTCCAGGTCGGCCGGCGGGGTGAGGTTGAAGCGCTTGCAGACGTCCCGCAGCGCCTCGTGGGTGGCCGGGGCGAGCACGTCCATGCTGTGCAGCACGAACTCGGCGAGCTGCTCGGCGTCGTTGCGCAGCGACGGGCCGGCCTTGCCGCAGGCGCGGAGGTAGTCCAGGCAGATGCCGGTGTATTTCTGGTCGTCGATTCTGGGCAGGTCGTCGCGTTTGCTTTTGCCCTGCACGTCTCTGGCGTATTCGGTGAGCGTGCGCAGGCCGTGGGCGTGGGTGGTGATGATCTGCACGGTCTTGCGCAGGCCGGGGCCGAACTTTTCGAGGTGTTCGAGGGTGATCTTCTTGTTGTAGGCGAAGATCACGATCTGCTGCGCCGGGTCGATGCAGAGCGTTGCGGCGCGCATGGTGCTGGATTTGCCGCTGCCGGCGGTGGCGAAGCTGGCGGTGTGCTTGGAGCTGAAGACCAGCGCTTCGACCAGGGCCTTCTGGACGGGGTCCTTCAGGATGCGGGCTGGAATCGGTGGAGGCGTGAATCCTGGGGTCTTCCGGCTGGACATGCGCCTCCGGGTGGCGCCGGACCGGGGGGTCTCCCCCGGTCCGGTGTGGGGTCGTCCCTGATGGGGCAGGGAGCAGGAGCGGGAGGAGCGGGCCGAGGCGGCCGGAACGGACCTTGGGGGGTCCGCAGCGGCGGTCCGGCGGCGGGAGTGGAGCGGCCGCACGCCGCAGCGTGTGGTTCTGCTCTGACCAGAACAGGATACCAGAACTTCAGTCTGCTGCGTGAGGGGGACCGCCCCCGGACGGCCGGGGGTGCGGTCCCAACAAAAAGGGGGGAAGCGGACCAGGACCTGGTCCGCTTCCCCCGCTCGTGGTGCCGGCCTCAGACGGTGCGGGCCTCGCCCTGACGCTCATAGGTGCGCTCCCGGCGCAGCGGCGGCACGTCCTGACCACCGGCGAAGATCGGCGTGAACGCCAGCCGCAGGGTGCACAGCACCGGGGCGAGCAGCGGGCGGGCCTTCAGGGCGATCAGGGCGGTGAAGGCCAGCGTCAGGCAGGTGAGCAGCAGCAGCAGGCCGCCGTGAAGCACCGCTGGGGCGGACAGCGAGTACGGCTGGTAGAGGTCCGCCGAGGCGGACGCGGAGGCCAGGCCGAGCGAGGCGCAGCCGAGCAGTACGGAACTGAGGAGCAGGGACGGGTGTTTCATCGTGTGACCTTCCTTGGGCGGGAGAGGAGCGGAGGGTGGGCGGCCGGGTCTCGCAGTCAGTTCTTCATGCCGGGTGGTCCTCCTGGGCTGACGGTGCTGCTCAGGGAGCAGGGGCGGGTGGCCGCCCGGCCGCCCACCCCTGGGCATCTGCCGGCGTCCTCACGGCTTGAGATGCAGGTACGCTTCGCAGGTGTCGATCAGTTGCGTCTCTCGGCAGGTCGTTGTGCAGGACGCCTTTTCCTTCCTGGAAGGGCGCGTATCCGGGGCGGCCCCAGCCGGTGGCGTACGGTTGGACGCCGACGGGGCCGGGGGTGTGCGGCCGCCCGCTGAGGTCGTACGGGTGGTAGTCGCGGCAGCAGGCGACGACGGCGGGGTTCATGGCGGCGCGCGCGTGGGTGCACGACGGGCAGGTCGGGGCGCTGCCGGCCAGGCGGCGCTGCAGGCCGATTCTCAGCGCGTCCAGCAGCGCCAGGATCAGCAGGTCGCCGTCCGGTCCACCGAGCGTGGGGGAGGTGAGCGTCTCTTCCAGGTCCCGGCTGCCGCTGGCGATCAGCGCGAGCAGCGCGTCCCTGGCCGGGGGGGTCAGCGGCGCGGGCCGTTCGCCTTCCGGCACGCCGACGTGTCGCCGCAGCAGGGCGCTGGTGACGTCGGTGGCGCGGTCTGCCCAGGCGTCGTCGCGCTGCCGGGCGCGGTCCAGGTCCCCGGCGGCGAGCGTGGCGACGTGCGCCCGGTAGGCGGGGTCCTGGTCGCTGGCGGCGACGATGGCGTGCAGGGTGCTGGGCAGCGGCTGCCCGCGCAGCGTGACCGGCCGGTTCCGGTGCAGATCGAGGGCGCTTCCGGTCTCGCCGTTCACAGGTCCACCCCGTCCAGGGCGCGGATGAAGCGCAGGCCGGCCGGCAGGCGACGCTGCGGGCGTTCGCTCGCGACCCGCTGCCAGACGGCGGCGATTTCGCTGCGGCGGTAGCCGGCGCTGCCCTCGGCGAGCGGCGGAATCAGCGTCTGTCCGCCGTGGCGCGCCCCGGCGTGGTCGCACAGCGCGTGCAGTTGCGTGGCCAGTTCGTCGGGGGTGACGCTGCGGGGGCGGTCGCCGCGCGTGACCTGCACGGCGTAACTGCGCCCCTCGCGGCCGAGACCGGGGCCGCGGCTGACGCCGAGCACCGCCCACCGGCCGCGCCGCAGGGCCGAGTCGTCCGGCGCAGTGAGCGCGGCCTGAAGCCCGGTGTCCTGCTTCCACGGTCCCGGCTGGCTGCGGAACGCCAGCCCGGCGTGGCCGCGCCGGTGCAGGCCGTGCTCGTCGCTGCCGAACACGAACATCTGCCACGGTTCGAGGCCGGTGATCATCTGCGGCAGCGTCTCCCACCACGGGCCGTCCGGGTAGACTTCCGTGCCGAGTTGGACCTGACCGGCGCGGTACAGTTCCCCGAGCGTGATCAGTCCGTACGGCAGGGCGGCCGGGTTGGCGGGGGCGGGACGCGGGTCGGGGGAAACGGCGGCGCTGCGGGTGGCCGAGTGGACCAGGCGCATCCGGCGTCCGCTGTGGGGGGTGGTGTCCTTCATGTGGGTCGCTCCTTCAGTTCAGGTCGTGTCGTTCACGGGCCCGTGGGGGCAGCAGTTGCCAGGCGCCGTCGCCGTGCAGCAGGGCGAGCACGGTGCCGTGCTGTTCGGCGTCTCGCCGCAGGTCGAGCAGGGCGACGGCCTCGGCGACCACCTCGCTGGGGGTGAGGTCCATCTCCCGGCCGAGGGCGCGCAGGTGGGCGCACAGGTCCGGGTGCAGGCTGAGGCGCGTCACTCGCCGCTCCGGCTGGTGTAGAGCACGCGCCGGCCGCGGTTCATCTGCTGTTCGTACTCGGCGTGCAGCGCGGCGAGTTCGGCCGGGTTCGCGGCGTAGACCTTGGGTTCGCCGACCAGCACCCGCCGCCGGGCGGGAAGCGCGCCCCCGGCGGTCATGCACCGCAGCGTGTCCTCGACCTGCCGCTCGAGTTCGGCCCGCCCGGCGTCCTGCTGGTCCTGCTGGTAGGGATTCATGCCGTTCAGGGTGGCCGTCCCGTTCGCGCCGAGTGGCGCGGGCGGGCGGCTCAGGCGTGATGGGCGACGCGCCGGCGCAGCCTGTTCACCCGGTACCGCCGGCGCGTCTCGGCCAGGCCGCGCCGCAGGGGCCGGGTGCGGTCTCCGGCGAGCACGCCCAGACTGGCGGCCGTCAGGATCAGCAGCGCCCAGCCGAGGGCGGCGAGGGGCCCGTGGGCCCAGTGCAGCAGTCCGGCCGCCAGGACGCCGCAGGGAAGCAGCGCCTCGGCGGCCAGGTGGGGGAGGGAGATCAGGTCGGAGGTGGGGTCGCTCTGGGGGGCGTCGGCGGGGAGGGCGCGGGTCATGCCGCTCCGGGTCCCGCGCCGGGCGGGGCCGCCAGGTCACGTCCGGTCGGGGAGCTTCAGGCCAGGCCGTTCAGGCCGGCCGGGCGGCCCCGACGCTGATCAGCGCTTCGGCGTGCAGCACCGCCTGGCGGGCGGTTTCGACGTGTCCGAGGCGTTCGCCGTGCTGCTCGCCGCGCAGGATCAGGCCGCGCATCATCTGCAGGGCGAGCGCCTCGCGCCGGCGCAGGCCTTTGCACATGCCTTTCTCCGACGGGTAGGCGTAGCGGGTGTCGGCGCGGTTCGGCTGTCGGAGCGCGGCCATCAGCGCGTCGGCGTAGCGGTACGCCGCGTCGGCGCGCGTCTGCATCGAGGCGGCCTCCTGCTCGGCGTCGAGGTCGGGAATGAACGGCTGTCCGACGATCAGCGCCTCGGCGGCGGTGGCGGCGAACAGTTCGATCGCCAGCATGCCTCGGACTTCCTTGTCGTGCCCGCAGTAGGTGAAGTCTCCGGGCCGGTCGGTCGGGGCCATCGGAATCGGGGTATGGGGGGGGGTGCTCTGGGTCATGAAACGCTCCTCACGGGCCCCTGTTCGTTCCCGGTGACCGGGCGTGGGTGCCGGTGTCCATCATGCCGTGTTCATCCCGGAGTTGTCACCCCCGGACGCCCCCCCCGTCGCGCCGGGATTCCGACCTTCCAGGCGCGGACCGGACCATGAGAACAGGCGGACACGTGAACGTGTCCGCCTGGAAGGGGGGAAGGGGCGGGGCCGGGACTCAGGCCGACTTGCGCTTGCCGCCCTTGCGGGCCGGGCGGGTCTCCTGGCCGCTCTGGTCCTCGAGGCCCGCCAGCACCGCGGCCGCTTCGTTCACCGGCGCGGGGGCGGGCGTCTCCGCCGCGGCCACCACCGGGGCCGTCTCCGTCACTGCGGCCACCGGGACCGCTGCAGCCACCACCGGAGCAGCCACCGGGGCCGCCGCCACCAGCTCCTGCCCGGCCGCCTGTCCGGTGGCCTGGGCCGGCACGTCCGCGCGGGGGGCCTGGGCGCTGGGTTTCTGGCTGAGCAGCGGGATGATCAGGGTCAGTTCGAGTTCGTTGGTGTGGTGCACGTGGGTGTTGCGGGTGAAGCTGGTGTTGATCAGGCGGCCTTCGACCTGCACCGGGCGGCCCTTCTCGAGCAGGGCGGCCACGGCCGCCAGGTCGCGCCAGGCGTTCGCTTCGATGTAGTGCGTGGTTTCCCGGCGCACGCCCTTGACGGTGTAGATTTCGTTGACCGCCAGGCCGAAGCGGGCGACCGGGCCGTGGTCGGTGTCGGTGACGACCGGGGTGTTGGTGAGGTGGGCGATGACCGTCACGGTGTTGCGGCCGCCCTTGCCGACCATCCGTTTGCTGCCGTCGTTGTGGGTGACGACCTCGGGGAAGTACGCGCCGGTTTCCAGTTGGGTCAGGCGGGTGGTCAGCTTGCTGCACTTGCCTTTGACCTCGTCGGTCCAGGTGCCGAAGTTGAGGTGCCCGATGCCGGTGACCAGGTCGCCGGCCTCGATGCCTTTGCGCTGGGCGTCGCTGGCGAGCGGGCCGACCAGGGAGGCGCTCTGGAAGAACGGCATCATCTTGACGTCGCCCGTCTGCAGGATGACTTCCTGCTCGCCGGCGATGGTCAGGTCGAGGACCGAGACGCCGCTGGCGGTCTTGCGGAACTCGGGGGTGCGCGCGACGGCGCCGGTGAGCAGGACCAGGGAGAGGGTCTGAAGGCTGGAGGTTGCGGTGCGCATGGTGGTGCTCCTTTCCGGACGGGGGAGAGTGGAAGGGTGAACGCGGATTCGTTCGGCCTGCTTCCGTGGTGCGTTCCGGATTCGTACTGCTCAGGGAGGGACGTCCCGGAGGCGTGAGCCGCAGGGCGCGTCTGAAGTGCCCGTCTCAGCGTCGCCGGGTGGCGGGCGTTCGTGGCGGTCGGGTGGGGACGCGGCTGGACTGCACGGGCTTCGGCGGGGGCGTGCGGGCGTGTGGTCTGGAGAAGGGCTTCTCCTGCCCCGGGAGGTCCGGGTGCATTGCCGGCCAGGGCAGGACGTCGGCCGCGGCGTACGTCAGGTCCTGGAGCAGGTCCTCGGTCAGCGGCATGTCGAGCCGGGGCAACTCGGGCCACCCTTCGCCCGCCCGCGTCACCACGATCACCGGCCCGTGGTCCAGCCCGGCGGGCCCCTGGTAGGTCGTCACCTCGACGTTCCAGGCACTGAGTGTTTCTCTGATCAGCGTGACGGTCTCGGCGGGGAGGTCCTTGCAGATCAGGGTGCTGCCGCGAAGCGCCCCCAGGCCGCCGGCGCCGCGTTCCAGCTCGGCCAGCACGCCGCCCACCGGGTCAGACACCGGGTCAGACACAGGGGCCACGCTCCTGGCGGTACAGGTCCTCGAGGTACGCCCGGCCGCGGGCCGGCTGGACCGTCCGGGTGGCGTGGCGGGTGATTACGCAGGTGGCGTTCTCGCCGGGCACCGCCTGCACGCGGGTGGTCCAGCGGCTGTGGGCGTGGACGCGGGCGGCCGTGCCGCCGGGGAAGCTGATCAGTGCGCTCACGGCGGCCAGCAGCAGGAAGCGGGCGCGCTTCATCCGCGTCGCCGGGCGGCGGGGACGCGCAGGTCGCTGACCTCGGCCAGGAGCAGGCTGCGCTCGCCGCCGTTCGGCCATCTCAGCGTGACCATGCCGCCGGGGGTTCGCTGCTCGGCCCCGTGCAGCCGCAGCAGGGTGTCGGTGTCCGACTGGCCGAGCAGGATGCGGTACTTCACGGGCTTCACCGCGCCGGTCTGGGTGAAGCGCACGCCGTCCTGCCGGCGCTGGGCCGCGCCGCGCAGCAGCAGGGACAGGCTGACGCTCAGGGCCAGGACCATGAACAGGACGGCGGCGATGTTGGAGGCGATGGTCAGTCCCGGCTGGAGCAGGTCGGCCTGCCCCAGGGCCTCCAGGGCGGTGATCGCCATGATGAGGGCGCCGTTCAGGCCGAGCAGCAGCAGCGCCGAGAGCATCGCCGGGCTGCCGAAGTCCGGGGCGCAGGGCGCGAGCACGTGCAGCACCTCCGAGAAGTCGCGGACGTCCGCGGCGCGGCGCTCGGGCAGGATGGTGGGCGTCTGGAGGTCGGGGTGCAGGTCGGTCTTGAGGTCGGTCATATCGTCTCCTGTGAGCATACGGGGAAAGAGGGCGGATTCACGGGTGGATTCACGGGCGGATGCACAACTCGTCAGGTCAGTCGGGGCCGCGTTCTCCCAGGGGGGCGAGCGCCTGGAGAATCACCAGGCGCACCCACAGTTCCGGACTCTCCAGCGCCCGGGTGCGCAGGGAGCGCAGCGGCGTGCCGGTGAGCAGGCCCTCGGCCACCTGCCGCAGCAGGTCGCCGCTGCCGGTGAACGGGCGCCGGGCCTCGCGGTCGGCGGCCAGGCCGCACAGCCGCGCGGCCACGGTCACCCGGCCGGACGCCTGGGCCGGTGCGGGCGGGGGCGGTGCCACCGGTTCCGCGTGGTGCCGTTCGGCGGCGGTCACGCGGCGATTCCCTGGACGGTGCGTGTGGGGTCCGTCCGGTGCTCAGCGGACATACCGGGCCGCCCGGATCAGGTGCATGCCGCCGTTCCAGGCGTGCACGGCGAGCACCGGGGCCTGGGGGCGCCTCGGCTGTTCGGGGCGCGTCTGGGGGTAGGCGGGCCAGTCGGGCGTTTCGGCGTACAGGTCGCCCAGGGCCTGCGGCACCGTTTCGGCTCGGCCGCGCAGGTAGCGCTGCCGCTTGAGAGGCTTCACCCGGGTCCTGCACGCGGCCTTCTGGTCGGTGATCATGCCGCTCAGGGGGTGAGGTCCGGTCAGGGCGTGAGCCCGCCGGGCCGACTGGCTTTCGGATCGCCCCGGAGGCGCGGGTCTGGTGTCATGAACAAAGCCCCCGGAGGGGGCAGGGGCCTGTGGTGTTCCCCCGCCCCCGCAGGGGGCTGAAGCCGGGATGTGCAGTTCAGAGAGAGATCACGCCGCCGCGGATCACGTCCAGCAGCAGCGGAATCCCGACGCCCACGTCGTTGAGGCTGGTGATGTTGACGACCGGGCCGCTCACGGTGGTTTCGCCCAGCGCGGCGGAGAGTTCTTCCTGCACACAGGCGTCCAGGCGGCGCAGATCGACGTTCAGGGTCGCGCTGCTCAGGCCGTATTCCCGCCAGACGGCACCTGGGAGGCCGCTGCCCTGGGTGTCGTAGGGGCCGTGGCCGGTGGTCCAGTGGGCGCCCGGGTCGTGGGCGCGGCGGTAGGTTTCGGTGATCTGCCCGGTGACGCAGGCGCCGCACAGGTCGCCCTGCGCGTCCGTCTGGCCCATGCGCCCGGCGATCTGCCGCAGCCCGAGGGTCCGGGTCCGGTCCAGCGCCGGGCCGAGCAGGGCCAGGTCGGCGCGGGTGGCCTGCTCGTGCGTGGGGTCTTCGAGGTGCAGCCGCAGGGCGGTGCGCCGACTGGCCGCGGCGGTGACGGTGCATTCGTCCTGGTAGGCGTAGATCACGTATCTGTACCGGGGCGTGAGGTGCTGCTCGTCCGGGCGCACCAGGCCGAGCAGGTCGTCCTGGCTGAATTCCGCATCGACGATCAGCGTTGCGGCCAGCGTCCCGGCCGAGTAGGGCGCGCCCGGCCGGGGCGCGGTGATGCGGGCGGTGGCGCTCACAGCGCCGCTCACAGGGCCGTTCACAGGGCCACCTCGCGCACCCAGCCGCTCTGGTGCGGCAGGTATCGGCGCAGCAGGACGGCGTCCGGGTCTTCCAGGAAGTCTTCGGCGCTCATCACGCGCCAGCCTTCGCGCCTGCGGTGGATCTCGGGCATCTCCGTATTGATTTCCGTGAACGGAAAGGACGGTCCCGTGCTGGCGAGCAGTGCCCTGGCCTGCTCGGCGCCTTCCGGGGTGGCGAACCCGGCGACGCGCAGGACGGTCAAGGCACGCTCGTGGAGGTGCCGCTCGGGGATGTCGACGTAGTCGGTCCACACCTCAGCGAGGACGAAGCGCTGCGGCACCATCTGGAGGGTCTGGGGCTGTGGACTCGCCTGGGGTCTGCTGGTCTGGGTCATGCCGCTCAGGGTGGGGCCCGGGAGTGGGCGTCAGCCCGCCCCGGACGCGTCCATGAAAAAAGCCCCGTGCAGGGGCAGGGGGCGAGAGACAGCGGGGCCGGTGCTGCTCAGCGGCCCTCGAGGCGGAAGACGGCGGCTTCGGTGAAGCAGAGGTTGGTGTCGTTGAATTCGAGGATCGGTCCGGAGGTGTGGAACTGTCCGCCGAAGTCGGTGTAGTGCAGGACCGGGCCGTGCTCGCCGGGCCGCACCGACCAGTCCCGGGCGTCGATGAACGGGGGGAGGGCGTCTTCCGGCCGGGCGGCCGGCCGGGCCGCGATCAGGGTGAGGGTGTCGGCGATCACCTCGTCGAGGGCCGGGCAGAACGCCTGTCCGGCCTGCAGGGCGAGCGTGTAGAGCGTCCCGGCGATCAGCATCGAGGACCGGTGGTCCTGCCCTTCGCCGGGACGCTCGTTCCGGCCGAGCGCCTGTTCGGCCAGCCGTCTCAGCGCGGGCGTGGCGTCGAGGTGCGCGAGCAGGGCGTCCGGGGTGAGCACGTCCGGGCCGATCATGACGGGCGGTTCAGCTCGAACGGGCCCGGCAGCAGCACGCTGACCACGCCGTCCTTGACGGTCACGGTGTACTCGCCGTTGGGGACCTTGAGTGAGCCCTGCACCACTTCGGCACATTCGTTTGGACGGGCGTAGACGGTGTTCCGCCCTTCGGGTCTCACGCCGACGTCCTCCCAGCGCTTGAGGCGCAGGAGGCCGCTGTCGCTGTCCGGCCTCAGCACCAGGTCCTCGCTCAGCTGCTCGGGGGTGTACGTGTGGTCCGGGGCGGGGGTGACGATGCGGGCGAATCGGGTCATGTCAGGCCTCCTGGGGCGGGTGTGGGCGGTGAACGGTGGTCCAGGCGTCGGCGTCCAGCACGGTCCAGACGCTGATCATCGGGGCGTGGGTGGGGCGGTCGGCGAGCACCGCCTGCACGTGCCGGTCCTGGGACCATTCGAGCACGTCCAGGGCGATCCGGGCGCTGGCCGCGTCGGCGTACCCGCCGGCATGCAGGTACGCGGTGGTGCACGTCTCGCCGTCCTGGTCGTGTCGGAGTTCCGTGACGACGAAGCGCTGGGGCACGATCTGAAGGGAATGCGGGCTGCTCGTCTGGGTCATGCCGCTCAGGGGGCAGGCGCGGGGGTGGGCGCAGGCCCACCGCCGTCCTGGTCTCAGAGGCTCAGGAACCCGTGCCGGGCGAAGAACTCGGCCTCCGCTCGGGAGGCCGCCAGGAACTGTTCGGTGCGGTGGTTCTCGGCGGCGGTGTGCGCGGCGCAGAGCGTTTCGACGTCCGGGCGGAGGCGGGCGAGCGTGGCCGCGTCGCTGCACCAGTCTTCGGGCTCCGGGAAGTAGAAGCGCCAGTGCACGGTGGGCACGGCCGCGCCGGGCGGGAACAGGGCGAGCAGCGTTTCCGGCGTGACCGCGTGCACGAGCGGCACGAAGCCGCGCACGTCGGCGTCGGTGCAGCGCCCCTGGCGCACCAGGGCCCGCACGCGGGCCTCCTCGCTCTCGTCGGCGGGGACGACCCATCCGCCGATGTTGAGGCCGTGAAAGCCGACGTGCACGCTCTGCGTGAGGGTCTCGCCGGCCTGTTCGCAGATCACGCCGTGCACCTGCCGGCCGTCCGGGTGGCGCAGCCGGAAGGGGCGAGAGCAGGAGCCGCAGTTCTCGCCGTGGTCGTCGTACTCGCCGTGTTCGGCCTCTTCGGCCGTGATCGGGCCGCAGGTGTCCTCGGCGAGGCCGGCGTCCACGTGCAGGTCGAGGCCGGCGGCGAGCGCGGCCTCTGCCAGTCCGGTGAGTCCCGGCTGGGCGGCGCAGGTGTCCAGGAGTCGCTCGGGGTCGGTCACGGACGGTTCGCTCGTCTGGAGTTCGCGCGTCTGGAGGGTGCTCGTCTGGGTCATGCCGCTCAGGGTCGTCCCGGGGGGGGTCGTCAGACCGCTCCTGGGGGGGCGTTCAGGGACCGTTGGAGGTGCGTCACGCCGCTCCCCCTTCGGTCAGCCGGATGCGGGTGGCGAGGTACGCGGGGCTCCAGCGGTCGCTGCGGTGGAACACCAGGTACAGCGTGCCGCCGGGCTTCAGGTGCAGGTGCGGCTGGACGCGGGCGAGTTCCTCGTCCGGCGTGGCGTCCGGGGTGTAGAAGCCGCTGCCGCTGGCGTACCGCCAGCCGATGCCGCCGTCGTGGTAGAGGTCGAAGCCGTCGTGGTACTGCTCGCTGGGCAGCGTGTTGGTGTCGGCCGGCAGCAGCCCGCTGAGGTCGGCGCGGCCGTCCACCACCGGCCGGGTGAGGTCGCGCACGAACGGCAGGGCCTCGAGCACCGCCGTCTCCGGGTACAGCGGCCGCCGGAAGTACGGCGTCCAGATCCGTCTGAGGTCGCCTTCCAGGTCAACGAAGCGGGTCAGGGCGGGCGTGTTCTGCGTCTCGGTCTGTAGGGTCATGGGGTACTCCTGGGGGGGTGTGGCCGTGTCCACTGGCCGTCCGGGGCGAAGACGCTGCCGGCCGGCAGGGGGGTGGTGCTCCAGCCGAGGCTGAACAGGCGCAGCAGGGTGCCGCCCGGCCGGTCCTCGTACCAGCCGTTGTGCACCTGGTGGCCGCAGGTGACGCTGAAATTGCCGGCGAGGCGGCCGTCCGCTCCGCCTTCCGCGGAGGTGCGGACCAGCCAGGTCTGCGGACTCGCCTGGAGCATCTCGGGCACCAGCAGGTGATCGTGCCGGTCCTTCCCGCTGGCCGTCTCGGCGTTCGCCTGGGCGTGGACCCGCCGGAGCGTCTCTTCATACCCGAGGTGGCGGTAGGTCTCGTCCCCGAGGCGCAGGTCGATCTCGCTGCCCCAGCGGCCCTGCGACCACACGGCGTCGCCGGTCCACACCTCCTGCACGGCGGCGGGGTCCACCGCTCCACCGGGGAAGAACCGGATCTTCCCGGGCATCAGGCCGTGTCTCTCTGGCCAGAAGGCCATCACGGCGTTCAGTTCCGGCACGAAGTACACCTGGTACGGCGCGAGCGGCCCCTGGAAGGGCAGCACGCGCAGGTCAGTGTGCAGCATCGTTCACCGCCCCGAACGCTTCGTCCAGCAGGGTGTTCAGGTTCCGGGCCTCGCCGCGGGTCAGGCGCTCGGGGGTCAGTCCGTAGGTGCCGAGTTCGTGCAGCAGGTCCTGCCGGACGTTCTGGCGGTGCACGCTGAGCGAGCGGTCCACCACCCGCTGTTCCTGCAGGCGGCCGGTGGCGATCGCCTTGTGGTGGGTGTCCCGCTGGCGCTCGGCGCGGGCGCTGCCTTCGCTGGGCGTGCGGTAGATTTCGAGTCTCAGGCGCTCACCGCGCAGGGTGAGGTCCGCGCGGGTGCGGCCGCTGCTGATCTTGACGACGGTCATGCCGCTCAGGGTCCGGGGGGGTCCCGCCGACCGGCGGGGGGCCCACGGCGAAACACCGTCCCGCCGGCGTCACCCGCCCCATCAGGCCGGGCCCGGTGGTGTGCCGCTCAGGGTGTGGACGAACGTCTCCCCGAGGTCGATGACTTTCCAGCGCCGCTCGGCCGGGAACCAGCCGACGTTGTCGTTGCGCACGTCGATGAAGCCGAGGTCCTGGAACTGGTGCCGGAGGTGCACGGACTCGCTGTACGGCACGGGGTCCTCGTCCCGGTTCATGGCGTCGCTGAGGGTGCACTCGGCCCGCTGCATCAGCAGCAGGGAGCCGCCGCTGCTGATCCAGGTGACGGGCGCGGCGTGGTGCTCACCGGTCGTCCAGGCGGCGTCCGGCGGGTGTCGGCCCTGCAGGAAGCGGCTGACGGCGGCTTCCTGGCGGTTGACGTGCGGCATGCCGATCTTCAGGACCTGATCACAGGCGGGGTGGCAGAACACCGACCGGCTGTAGCCGTGGCCGCAGTCGTCCCAGCCGGCGCTGAACACCAGGTCGGCGACCTGGTGTCCGCCGCAGCGCTGGCGCAGGATCTCCCAGGGTTCGCCGAAGGTCCAGGTGTCCTCGGCGCGTTCGAGCCGCGAGAGGAGGCCCAGGAGGTCGGCCGGGTCCTGGGACGTCCGGACCGAGTCGCCCGGGTGGACGGCGGGCGCGCTCACGCCCGGTGCCCGTCGTGCGCCGCGCCGGGATGCGGGGCGCACGGGCGCACCGGAGCGGCAGGGGTCAGGATGTCGTGGGGGGTCATGCCGTTCAGGGTCCGGTGCGGGCGGTCGCCGCCAGGTGCCGCCCGGCCGGAACAAACCCAGGAGGCCGGGGGCGGTGGTCTCAGCGACTTGGTGCAGCCGTTCGGTGCCGCCCGGTCAGGGTGAGCCGCACGTGGTGTGTTCCCTGGGCGTCGGTGGTCGGTTGCGCCTGGATCCGGTCGGGGATCAGGATCTCCCCGCCGGGCGTCCTGAGCGCGAGCACGGTCCACGGCGCGGCGTGGAAGCGCACCCAGGGGCTGAACGACCCGTGCCGTTCGAGCGTGAGGCCGGCCGTCCAGGTAGGGTGTTCCAGGTCGGGCACCGGGAGCGCCGGGAGCGGTTCGGGTTCGCCGGGCAGGGGGACCAGTAGGGCGCTGACGTACCCGGTGAGCCGGACGCCCGCACGGGTGCAGGTGACCTGCCCGGGGATCAGCAGCCGCCGCCCGGGCAGGCGCACCAGGGCGCAGGCGGGCACGGGCTTGTTCTTCGAGTCGTAGTGGTACAGGGTGTCCGGCGTCAGCGGCTGGCCGGACGTGTCCTGCAGGGCGCGGGCGAGGCGCTCGCCGTTCGTTCCGCCGATCTCCAGGGTCCAGCCCAGGGTCACGCTGAAGAGGTCTTGGGCGGTGACCTGCCACTGGAGGCGTTCCGGGCGGGTGCCGATCACCTGCGTCGTCTCTTCCTGCCCGGACTGCCCGGCGAGGGCGCGGGCCTGGCGTTCGGCGGCGAGGTCGTGCGGGCGGGTGTGGAGGTCCTGTGGGTTCGCCCAGCGGGCCGGGCTGAACGGCCGGTTGGCGGTGCCGGGAATACCCCTGGCCTGGCGCAGCCAGGTGAGCGGGTGGGTGCTGAGGTCGAGTCTGAGCATCGGGGTCTCCTGAGGTGGGGGCGCGGAGGGGAGTCGGTCCGGTCAGTGTCGCAGGGCGTGCCGGCGCTGCATCAGCAGCAGCCCGAGGGTGTTCTTTCCTTCGCCCTTGCATTCGCCCCAGAAGGTGTCGCCGTGCCGGTTGCCTTCGACCAGTTGTCTTGCCCCGGTGGCGAGCAGCTGCCGCGCCAGGGGGGCGTGGCCGAACTTCTGGCGGATCAGGGCGCGCATCACTTCGACTTTCAGCGGCTCCTGCCCGTCGCGCTCGTCCCAGCCGTCCCGCAGGCGCACGGTGCGCCCGAGGCGTTTGGCGTCGCCGGCCTTCTCGCAGGCCTGCACCTGCCTCCGGTAGGCGAACGTGGCTTCCCGGTCTTCCGGGTCGGCCTTGGCGGCCATGTAGGCGTGCTCGGTGCTGGCGAAGATCATCCCGCCGAGTTTGATCTGCACCGGGGAGAAGTTCGAGAGGAAGAAGTGCTGCTTGCGGAAGGTGTCGATGCGCTCCAGGGCCGAGTCGTACAGGTCGGGGCCGGCCTGGTCCGGCACGTTCGCCGTCAGGGTCAGGAGGAGCGTCGGGGCGGCGTCCGGTTCCGGCATCGTCTGTATCATGCACCTTCAGGGTCAGCGAGCGGGCGGGTCCCTGTGGACCCGCCCGCTCAGCGGCCGCTGCCCATGTGACCGTGGTCCAGCATGCGCTCCTCGTACTTGTTCAGGGTGGCGTGCAGTTCGTCGGCCGGGCTGAGGCCCGTCTCGGTTCCGAGGAGCAGCAGGGTGGCGAGCAGGTCGCCGTATTCGCCCCTGAACCCGGGGGTCGTCTCGAACGCCCGCGTGCCGTACCCGGTGCTCTTGTCGTACTCCTTGAGCAGTTCGCCGAGTTCGCTGCCCAGCGAGTTGAGGGTGAGTTGCGGGCTGTTCGGGTGTGGGTGGCGGGCGTAGAAATCCGCCACCATCTGCGAGCCCTGCTCGAAGGTGAGGTGCTGGGAAGCGCTGGAGGACGGCGTACCGCTGTCGGTGGTGTTCATGATCTGCCTCGGGGGGGGTGAGAGCGGGGGAAGAGGGCGCGCCCTCTTCCCCCGCGCGAGTTACCTGACCTGCCGCTCCGGCACGTTGAAGCCTTCCTGGTTCGCGCCGACGTTCATGCCGAGGCGCCGGAGTTCCTTCCAGAGGACGCGGGCCTGCACCTTGATGTCCTCGGGGGTGAGCTTCATCGCCGCCAGCGTGTCGAGCGCTTCGCTGCGGGTGCTGCGCACGCCCATCTGCGTCTGCACCTCGTGGAACGGCTGAATCACCACCGAGTTCAGGTGCAGGCCGGCGAGCCGCGCGGCGAACGCCAGCGGATCCTCGAGCGGCAGCATCGGCGTGACGGTCACCGCGCACTGCACCCCCGCGGCGACCAGCTGCGCCACCGCCTGGAGGCGCGTTTCAATCGGCGGGCAGGTGGGCTCGAAGTGCTTGCGGACCCCTTCGGAATCGGTGGTGACCGACATGTTCACCTGCACCAGCCCATGCCGGTGGATGTCCAGCAGCAGTTCGGTATCCCGCACCACCAGGGGGCTGCGCGTCTGCACCACCAGGGTGACGCCCTGATGCTTCGGCAGCGCGAGGGCCTCGAGGATGCCGCGGGTGATGCGGGCTTCCTTCTCGGCCGGCTGGTACGGGTCGGTGGCGGTGCTCATGTAGATGCTCTTGCCCCCGAGTGGTGCGTGCTGTGAGATGGCCGCGCCGGACTGCGCTTTGAGCGTGGTCCATTGCCCCCAGGCCAGCCCTTCGGGCGCTTTGTCCTGGGTGAAGTTTGCGGCGTAACAGTAGGAGCAGCCGAACCGGCAGCCGATGGCCGGGTTGAGGTTGTAATCGAATCCGCACTTGCCGGTGAAGCCCTTGCCCTGGGTGGGCACGATCACTGCGCCGCGCGTGACCACCCGGGTGCCGGAGGCGGCGCTGCGGGGCGGGGCGGCGGGCAGGGGCATCAGGTGCGGCGGCGTCCCGTTCGGGTGCGTTTCGGTGCTCATGCGCCTCCGGGAGGTCCGTGCGGGGTGGGCGAAGGCCCGCTCCGTGCGGCGTGCTCCGTGAGACGCCCCCCCGGCAGACCAGGAGCGGGGCCGTGACGGTCCTCAGTCCGCGTCCGTGTCCGGCGGCGGCGGGAAGGCGAGGCGTCGCCCCGAGAGAGCGTGCTCACCGGTTCTCGAGGTCGCGCCGGCTGGTCTCGCCGAGGTCGAGCAGCCGCCACCGACAGGATTCGCTGTCCTGGCCGTCTTCCGTGTCCCAGTGGCCGTCCCAGCCGACGTTGTAGCCGTTGACGTCCTGATAGCCGAGCTGCTTGAACCGGCTGCAGACGGCATCGACCGTGTCCAGTTCGAGGTGGCCGCGCTGGAAGCGCTCGGCGAGCGTATGCCGGGCGCGGCGCATCGCCAGGGCCACCCCGTCCCGGGCGGTCCACAGCACCGGCATCACGTCGTCCAGGCTGGTCCCGCCCCACGGCTGCCCGGCGAGCCAGTCGCTGAGGTCCTGCTCGTGCCGGTTGGTGGCCGGGCAGCCGATCTTCAGCACCCAGCCGCAGTCCTCGTGTCCGTACACCCGGCGGCTGTGCCCCTGGCCGAGCACCTCCCAGCCGAGCTGTCCGAGCCAGCCGTCCAGCGTGGCGGACCCGAGGTCCGGCACCTCGATGCTCAGCTCGTCGAGCACGCCGGGATCGCCCATCTCCACCTCGGCCGCCCGGATGGACCCGGCGGCCGCCTCGAGCAGCCGGTACACGTCCGGCAGGAAGGCCCGCGGGGGGCGGGGCGCCTCCGGCGGCTGCTCGGTGCCCATCAGGCTCAGGCCGTCCCAGGGCCCAATCTCCGGCGATGATCCGCCGAAGCGAATCCCGCGTCCGCCGCTCATCCGTCCAGCCTGGCCTGCAGCCGCGCCATCCGCCCGGTCCAGCCGGCCTCGGGCTGCGGCGTTCGGCCGGCCGCCATCACCGCGTCCATCACCGCCTCCCGCTGCGCCGGGGTGAGCCGCGCCGTGATGCCCAATTTCCGGCGGCAACCTGGGAACCGTGTCCAGGCTGCCACGGCCGATCATTTTGCCCTCCGGGCCCGTGTTGTTCCATTTCAACTGATCCTTGGCGGTGTACGGGCCGGTGTACGGCAGCCCCGGGTTTGAAGGTCTTCATGCCGCTCCTCGCTCGGCCGTCCTTTGATCCCGCGAGGGGCTGGGACGCCCGGAGGCGTTCGTTCCAGGCGCCGTCATTCCAGTTCCCTGCGCAGTTCTGGAATCGGCACGTCCCGCAGCCGCTCCAGCCGCGCGGGCAGCCCCGGCAGGGACAGTTCGTGTTCCCGCTCGGTCTCGTCCTCCTGCATGATCCGGCAGATCTGCACGCAGCACCGCGCGGCGCTCTCGCCGGCCGACAGGGCGTCCTGGAGCACCATCCGGCAGACGTCCGCGCTGGTGGTGCAGACCGAGGTCACCAGCGGATCGCTGTGCTCGCCGAGGATCTCCCCGGAGGCCAGGGCGCGGTCGTAGCGGTCCTGGTCGGCGTCCGAGAAGGCCTCGCCGGTGGTCGGCACGCGGACCAGGTAGACCAGGTCGCCGGGCAGGCCCTCCCGGCCGGCCAGGGTTCGGCGGTACAGCGCTGCTCCTGTCACCGCGAGCAGCAGCAGGGCCGTTAGGGCCTGGACGCGGCGCCTCACTTTCGCTTCCACGTGGCGCGGCCCGCGGCGATGACGGCGAGGTCGAAGCCCGCGGTGAGCGGTCGGTACCCGTGGTGGCTCCCTGGGTGCGTGCGCAGTCCGTCCACCAGGTGTGCGTTCAACTCCCGCACCAGCGCCCGGCCCTGCTCGGTGAGGCCCGCGCCAGACTCGGGTCGGTGGCCGGTGCAGGCCATGATCCGGTCGGTGGTGTCGCCTTGAGCCGTCCGGCCCCTGCTGACGTTCTTGTCTTCGTTCATGCCCCTCAGGGTACGCGCGGGGGCGGCCCGTGAGGGCTCCGCCGCGTGATGCAGGCGCGAGAGAACGGCGCGCGTTCCCCCGGGGGAACGCGCGCCGTTCTCTAGTCCGCTTCCGTGTCCGGCGGCGGCGGGAAGGTGAAGGTCCGGTTGCCGTGGCTGCTCTTGACCGAGTGCTGCTCCAGGTCCAGCGGATGCGGGCCCCTCGACAACGCCAGGGCGCGGAACTCGGCGTTGGAGAGCAGGTACTGGCGGCCATTGATGTCCATGTTGCCGGGAAACGCCAGGCTGCACCTGTACCCGAGGGCGCGCAGTTGGTCGCGCACCTGCACGTTGGTGGGCAGCGAGGGGTCCTTGTCCGACGGGTCGCGGTCGAAGGGGTCGCTCACGGCGTCTCTGCCTTCGGGGCCGTCCTGATGGGCGCGTCCGGGGCGCGGGTGACGTAGATGTACGCCCACGTGCTCTGCACGTACCGGTCGTCGGGCGTAAGTAGGGTAGGCCACTGGTGAGTTGCCTTATTTAGGTACTTTTCCATTAACCCCCCCCCGAACCGGACTTGCAACTTTCATTGCATCCGGCTCTCCAGCAACTTCTTCCAAGATACCCTGCCGTGGTCTAGGTGGGAGTCCGGAATGGATTCTCACATGGCAAGGCTTACAGACAACAAGGGTTTTACGCCGTCGAGCGGCCATTAGCTCGACCCATGGGGGTCGCCGCCCTTTTTTGTGAAGATCAGCAAGCGCTCTGATGTGGTGCACTTCGCACCGATCATTGCTACCGCAATACTCGCATTCATTGGCCTGAAGCCTATCCAGCAGAGTGTTGCGGCTGAACTTGATAATCTCGGACGCCTTGTCTACAAGGGTAGCGCTTTTTCGCCTCACTAGGGGTACAGCACCAAAGCTTGCGATAAGCGGCTTCTTTCCTTCCCTGTGGATTACAACCTGAGCAGTACGTCTCAAGCCATCTTCCGTTCGGATTCGGGTGATGTATTTACGTTTCATCTTCATCAGAGAGGACTTATGTTTCCCAGCGAGCGTTTTCAGCATAGAGATTTCCATAATCCATCTGAGCCTGGCTAATGCTGCCAGGTTGTGGGCCATGGTGTAATACTGAACTACTCCCCGGTATTCAGCCCCGTACTGAGCCACAATGCTAAAATCATCATCGTGAATCAGCGCTGACAAATGAGTAGGCTCGCCGGCTTTCATGTACTTGGCGCACCTGCTATCGATGATATCCTTTGGAATTCTCAGCCGTATCGTACCGTTTATAGAGCGCTTGTTACCAGCGATCTTGTCATCGGCTTGAAAGATTGAGATTTCATAGCTCAGGAACCGCGCAGCCTCTTTTGAAGCGTGCGTGATGAGCGTCTTTTCAGGTGAAAGCTCTAACTTGAGTTCGTCAAGCAGAAACTCGCTAATCCGACGCTTGATTTCCTGTGCTTCTTCCTTAGGCCCTATAAAGCCAAGCAAGAAATCGTCTGCATATCGAACGTATTTCAGTCTCCGGTAGTTGGGGTCGTTTGGATCACCTGCGGGCAATTTTCTAAGGAGCTTGGTGGCTTCCTTAGATTCCTCAAGTTTTCCAGCGACCTTGCTTTCCCGGGCGAACCTAGACAGTCTGACATACTTCAGATTCCCGGCTCTTTTAACACCGCGCGTGTACTCCGGTATCAGAGTCCCAGAGACAAACTTGTCCAGTCGATCCATGTAGATGTTTGACAGTAACGGACTCAGTACCCCGCCTTGCGGCGTTCCACTGAATGTATTGTGATACCGCCATTCCTCCATATATCCCGCCTGGAGAAGCCCCTGAATCAGTCTAAGAAAGCGGTTGTCCTGAATGCGAGTCCGTAGTACATCCATCAGAACCGAGTGATCAATTCTGTCGAAGCACTTTGAGATATCGCCCTCAATGAACCATTTCATCCCCGACCATTGATGCTGAACCGCAGAAAGTGCAGTATGACACCCTCGGTGAGGACGAAAACCGTGCGAACTGTTATCAAACTGGGGTTCAAAATACGACTCAAGGATGAGTCGCATAACTTCTTGTACCAGCTTGTCCGTCCACGTTGGCATGCCAAGTCCTCTTTTCGTACCATTCTTTTTCAAGATGTAGGTACGTCGGACAGGACTCCACCGAAAGCGTTCGCTCCTGAGGTCAGAAATGATTGCTTCGATTTTATCCATTGACATTCCATCAACGGTCTCGTCTGTGACGCCTGGGGTAAGCGCACCTCGATTTTGCTGAAGTTTCGCATAGGCCACCAGGAATAACTCAGGGTTGAAAAGCTGCCTGTAGAGATCGTCAACCGGAAGTCCTCGACTTCCTCGATCTTGGATGACACTCAAAACGTTTTTGGCTGTTCGCATCTCGCGTACCTCTGGTCTTGAGTGTCGAAGTTACCTGCCCCACTTCGCCATGTAAACGGCTTTCCCGTTCTCGGACTACTATTGGGGCTCCGTTACCATGGGGCTCGCGCCCTTTAGGTAATCCCGTGATACATCGTTAGTGTCTTACAGCGCGATTTAGGCTCCCACTCATCCTGTATTCAAGCTCGTTGCTCGCTGTCCGTCCTTCGAATGTTGGTGAGGCAACTTCTTCATACCTCGCCAAAGGACGCGTCGTCATTAGGCATTGTGGCGACGGGATTACACGGGTTCCGACTGGGATTAAGGTTCAAGCAGTTTAGCTTTAGCCATGTCGCGCGGGCCTTGCGGTGCATGCGTTCTGAATGCCTCTCCAGCATCACCGCTTTCCAACCATGCTACACTCCCTGCTTCCTTTCGGTTACAGATAAGGTTGGTGACCCAAGGAATATTCATTCGAATTCCTTACTCTTTAAGAGCGATACACTAACGCGTTGCACGGCGCACAAAAATAGGTGTACGGGTCGGACGACCCGAAGGTGCCCTCGTCGTTCGCGGCGGTGAAGCAGCCGTTGCCGTTGCAGTCCTCGGGGCTGGTCAGGCGCTTGGCCGAGGAGGTGACCTTGCCGAGCACCTCATACTTGGCGACCGGTCCGCTCTGGGTGTACAGGGTGACCTGCCCGCGCACGCCCGGCTGGCTGGTGAGTTCGAGTCGCCGGACGATGTTGTCGATCTCGGCGTTGTGGCCGTGGAAGTTGAGCGCGTTGGCGGCGGCGAGCGCGGCGTCCGACTGTGCGTGCTTGACGGGCGTCTTGTCGTCGCAGCCGCTGAGGACGGCGGCGAGCAGCAGGGCGGAGATCAGGATTCGTCTGGGCATGGTGTTCTCCTGGGGGTGGCGTTCAGCGGGCGCTGGCCGAGGGCGCTGAAGGGCGCTTCCAGCGGGGCGGGGGCGTCCTTCATTGCCCTTGACCTTCGTTCGGCAGCGTCCACAGGTCGCGCAGCACCGAGGCGATCTGCGGCAGGGTGAGCTTGCCGGAGTCGTTCAGGTGCGTCAGGGTGGTCGGCCAGCCCGGCTGGAACGATGGCAGCACCTGCCGCACCAGCGAGGCGCTCTGGTCGCCGAGGGTTTCGCACGTGATCTCGATGCTGCCCTGAAGCCCGGTCCGGTCGGCGAAGTCGATCGGCAGGCTGCTGGCGCGCGCGAGCCCGGGGCGCTGGCCGTGCACCGCGTACCCGGCGCTGCCTGAGCGGTCCATGCCGTGTTCGGCGTACTTGACCAGCGTCACGTGCGCCGGGTTGGCCTGGCAGAAGCAGCCGATGGCGCACAGCCCGGTGATTTCCCCGGTGGCGTTCACCTCCACCAGGCTGCCGTAGCCCTGGACCGTGTCGGGGTGTTCCATCAGCCGCAGTCCGGCCTCGATCAGGGGCTGCTGCTCGGGGGTGAAGCGGGGGAGGGGTGCTTGCCGGGTCTGGGTCATGTCGCTCCGGGTGGGGGTGCGTGGAGCGGCGCCGCTCCACGCACCTGGCCTGGCGGTGCGGCGTCCCTGAAGCGCCAGGCCTCAGTCGGCGAGCGTGCCGTCCAGTCGGCGTCGTCTGAGTCTCCCGGCTTGCGGGAGCGCTGGGCTGAGCGTGTCTTGGTCCGGCGGCAGGTTCCAGGCCTGGCGCAGCACCTGGGCGATCTCCGGCAGGTTCAGGGCGGCGTTCAGTGCCTGCAGGCTGACCGGGGAGCCGACCTTGAAGTTCGGTTCGACCTGACGGACCCGGTCTCTCAGGAGCCCAGTCAGCCGCTCGGCATGAATGAACAGCGGCCCGCCCGGCAGCCCGAGAACGGCGGCGAGCGTCGGCGGCAGGCCGTCGTCGCCGTGTCTTCCGCCGTGCGCGTCGACGTAGCAGGTGTCGCCGCCGTCGTCCATGATCATCCGGTGGATGCGGAGCGACTGCTCGCGGGTCAGGTCCGGGTTGACGTGGCACAGGCAGCCGATGGCGCTGAAGGCCACCGGGTGGCCGTTTGCGTCCAGTCTCAACGGCCACGGTCGGTGCTGCCGGGTGTCCGGGTGTTCCATCATCCGCAGCCCTCGTCTCAGCCGGGCCTGCTGGGATGGCAGGAACACCGGCCGGGCCGGGTCTGGGGCGTGCAGCCGGTGCATCGGGGGGCCCAGACCAGACGCGCCGCCTCCCAGGGCGCCCAGTTCGGCGCGGCTGAACAGCCCGGACGCTTCCAGCCGCGCTGAGACGCCCTGCGGCGCGTCCGTTTCCGCTGCGAGGCGGGCGTGGGTTTCCAATCCGGTTCTCAGGGCGTCCTGGATGACCTGCTGCCAGGCGTCCGCGCAGACGCGGACCTGGGCGGTGCCCGGCTGCCGGGGCAGGTCGCCCTGATGGAGCCGGTTCCGGACGGCCGACACCTGCATCTGTGGGCAGAGCGGAAGACCGTGCGCCGTGAACGCCTCCTTCGCCACACGGTGGGCGGCCTCGGCGCTCAGGTATCGGTTTTCAGCGGCTGCGGTCTCTGGAGAGCGTGGAGCTTCGCTCCTGTTGCCCGGTCGGTCGGTCGGCGTCCTCTTCATGCCGTTCAGGGGCGGGCGGGGCGGAGCGCTTCTGCTCCGTCCTGCCGCTGCGGGCTCAGTGGAGCACGCCCCGGCTGACCTGCTGTTCGTCCTCGTCATCCGGTGCCAGGTGGCGTCCTTGGCGGCGTTCGGCTGGTCCAGCGGGGTGCACTGCGCCTCGCAGACGTGCAGGGCGAGGGCGAGCAGGTGCAGCGCCTCGCCGCTCTTTCCGAGGAAGTCGTTCAGGGCGCGGTTCGGTCCGTAGGGGGCCAGGCCGGGTTCGTCGTGCTCGTCGCCGGACAGGCCGGGGAGCGCGAGCGGCGTGTCCAGCGTGTCCGGGGTGAGTTCTTCGGCGCCCTGCCGGGGGAACAAGGAACTGTCGGTGCCGCTGAGCACGGCCGTCGCCCGGCCGTTCACGAACAGCACCCCGATTCAGTTGGCGCGTTCCTGGCGCTCGTCGTCGTCTTCGAGTTCCCCGGCGACCTTGATCGCCTGGTACTGACTCAGCCCGCTGCGCTGCGCGGCGAGCGTGTACTGCTCGAAGATCACCACCCGCAGCGCGTCCCTGGCTTCCGCTCTGAGGTGCAGGCCGGACCTCAGGGCCTGGCACGCGGGTCCGATCACGGCCTGGACGCCCGGTGCCTCGCACGCCTGCCGCACCTGGGCGTGGACGTCTCCGCTTTCTTGTTCGCTCGCCATGTGCCAGTGTGTCATATCTTCTCCCTGGTCCAGGTGCCGCTGCCGCCGTCCGCGTATCCGAAGCCTTCCAGCAGGGCGGCCACTTCCCGTTCGCCCACGTTGTACGGGTGGCTGCGCGTGCCGCCCTCGCCGGTTCCGAGCGGGTCGGTGATGAAGGTCACGCCCGCGTCGGCGGCCCGCCGGAGTTCCTGCGCGTCCGGACGCAGGCGTCCCCGGCGGTTGCCTTCGGCGCTGACGAACACCACGTCGCCGGGAACGTAGTGGCCGGTGTTGGCGTGCGTGCGGTTGGCCTGCACGTACCGGTATGTCGAGGAACGCTCGGAGCCCCGCAAGGTCATCTTGGTGGCGCCGTTCGCCTTGAGCTGGTCCTTGCGGGCGTACGGTCCGGTGGTGGGGAGGGTCAGCATGTCCTGCAGGGTGGGATTCGACCGTGGGGCTGGCCACAGCCCCGTCCGGCGTCCCGTGTCACCGCACGCGTCTGGCCTGCGCCCGTTTCTTGCGTCCCGCCCGCTCCTTCGCCCGGCGCTGCTGGCGGGTGACCCTCGGCACCGGCGAGGCGAAGCTGGGAGAGGCGACCGCCATGTCCGGCGGTGGTTCCGGAGCAACGGCGACGAAGTCGCCCTCGTCCTGGACGGCGAGTGCGGCGGTCAGCAGGCTGGCGGCCAGCAGGGCGCGGCGCAGCGCGGCCGGGTCGTACGTCCGGGAAGCGAGATGTCCCACGTAGCCTACCTTGCCGGTGTCGTTCATAAGACCTCCAGGTCGTGCAGTTCGAGTCTCAGGGGCGCGTGTCCGAGGCGGCAGCGGTCGGCGAGGAACACCCGCACCTCGCCGGGCGTCCACGGTTCCGGCCGTCCTTCGGCCAGGATCTCGCTCAGCCCGTGTGCGCCCGCGCGGCGCAGTTCGCCGCGGACCTCCCCGGCGTGCACTTCGGCGTAGGTGACGTGGAGCGTCACGCCGCTGTCGAGCGTCAGGCGGTAGGTCCGTCCGGGGGTGAGCGGCCCGGCCGGGGGCAGCAGCGTCTGGACGCGGCTCACCGGAGGGCCGCCATGGGCGGTGAACGGTGGTCCTGGGAGCGGGTTCCGGGCATCGTCCGGCCGTGCAGTGCGGGGTTGCCGTCCAGGTGCTCGGCGGTGACGCTGCCGAGGTCGATCACCCGCCACTCGCCCCGGTAGAGGGCGACGTTGTCGCTGTGCAGGTCGCTCAGCCCGAGCGTGCCGAAGTGGAGTTCGGTGGCGGTGAACGCGTCAAAGCTGAGGTCGTGATCGAGGCTCGACTGGCAGAGCGTCTTTCCGGCGCGGTCCATCACCGTTCCCCCGCTCACCGGGGCTCAGCCAGCGCACCGGGACCACCAGTCCGGGGTGGTGCGCGTCCAGCCAGCGGGCCGCGGCGTACTCGCGGCGGTGTTCGCGCACCGAGTGGGCGGGGCCGATCTTGTACACCAGGCCGTTCTCGTCGCCGTAGACGCTCCGCAGTGCGCCCTCGCCGATCAGGTGCAGGCCGTGGTCTCGCAGCACCTCGGCCAGGCGCTCGGCACCGGCGTCCGCCTTCTTCCAGACGCGCCGCACCGGGGGCAGGCCGCTCAGGAGGGCCTCGCGTTGCCGTTTTTGGTCCTGCTGCCGGGCGAAGGACTCGGCGCGGATCAGGTGGGCGTGCAGCGCCGCCGGGCCGGGGAACCGGTCGTCCCGCTCACAGAGCAGGGCGTCCAGTTCGGCGTCCAGGCGGCTCATCCGCAGAGGGCGAACGTCTCGTCCGCCTTGAAGATCTTGTGCACCTGGTCGACCACCTGGCGCTCGCCGTTCACGGTGCGCAGGCGCGTGATGGTGATCTGGTTCCAGGTGGTCACGGTGCACAGCCCACTGGCGAGGGAACCGGCCTGGGTGCTCGTGCCGTAGTAGACCGGCGTGCTGGGCACGAAGATCAGCGGGCCGGTGCCGCCGCTGTCCCGCTCGGTGGCGTCCTGGCGTCTGATCTCGGCCGGGGAGAGCGGCCGCACCGGCGTGGTGCCCGCCTGCGGCCATCCGGTCTGGGCGGCGGCGGGGCTGCCGGTGCCGATGAGCAGGGTCAGTGCCAGGGCGAGCGTGCCGGGGATCAGCGTCTTCGTGTTCATGCCGCTCCGGGTGGCCGGGCGCTGGGGCCGCAGGGCCCCGGCGTCCGGTGTGGCCGGGCTCAGGGGGCGCTCTTCAGCACCAGCGCGGGGTGGGTCTGGCCGAACCGCCCGGCGCGGTGCAACTGGTCGTGGCCGGAGAGCACTTCGTACAGCCCGTCGCCGTGGTCGGCGATCACCGCCGGGCGGGCCGCGTCTTCCGGCGTCAGCTCGGCGGCGCCGAACTTGCTGAACTGCCCGTCGGAGGTCAGCGCCCGGGCCTGCTCGGCGCTCAGCGTGAGGGGCTCGGCGTCTTCCAGGTCGAGCGTGGCCTGGACGTTCAGGATCAGGTCGCTGACGTCGTCCCAGGTGATGGTGGCGGGCCCGTCCAGGCCGAGCAGGTCGAGCAGGTCGGCGTTGTCCGGTTCGGTGGCGGTGAAGGCCGTGAAGGTGGTGGCGTCCAGGCGTTCGCAGGCGTCGTGCATGTCCCTGGCGTTCAGGAACTGGTTGAGGCGCAGGTCGTCCTCCCCGCCGAGCACGAGGCTGACCTTGAAGGGGAGGGTGCGTTCGGGGAGGGTGGCGGGCGTCATCCGGGGTGTGGGGTCGCTCATGCCGCTCCGGGGGGCGGGCGGTGGGGGCGTCCTGTCCCCGCCGCCCGGGGTTCAGGGCTGCCGGGCCTGGTCTTCGAGCAGGTCGGCGCAGTGGCCGATCAGTCGGCGCGTCTGCCGGAGGTCGCCCGGCAGGACGCGCAGCAGCAGGTGCTGGTAGCGCGGCACGGCCGTCCAGAGCACGCCCCGCTCGGGCCAGAAGGCGAGGTCGCCGGGGTGCAGCAGGATCTCGCCCCGGCCCCGCACCTTCAGCCGCATGTTCGCCAGGGTGGCGTCGCCCTGGGGGGTGAAGGTGACGCTGAGCGAGGTGATCGGCGCGGCGTGGGCGATTTCGTCTTCGGTGGGGCGCACGAGGCGCCGCCAGTCGCGGGCGGACCAGCGCGACGGGTCGTGCCAGTAGACGCGCGTCCCGCGCTGCTCGAACAGCCGGTGGCCCTGGCCGAGGTGGTGGACGGTCAGGCCGTCGCCGAGGTCGCTGAAGCGGCCCCGCGCCTGGTACGGCGAGGTGTCGTGGTCGGTGGCCGCGAGGCTCTGCGCGGCGTCCGGGTGCAGGTACAGTTCGCCGCGCAGCAGCCGGGCCGCGCCGAGCGTGTCGGTGCGCGCCTGCCAGCGGGTCAGGGCGTCGAGGTCGGTGAATCCGGCCGCCTGCACCAGGCGGGCGAAGTCCAGGTGCGTGTGGTAGGCGGCGAGCGCAGCTTGGGTGCTCAGGGCGCGCAGCGCTCTGGGCAGGGCCATCTCGGCGAGCGTGCCGGGCACCTGCACGTCCTCGCGCACGCCGCACCGCGCCAGGGCGTCGTGCGCGTCGCTGGACGTCAGCGGGTACTCGCGGGCGCCCGGGTACAGCGCCTTCATCTCGGCGTAGCGGTCCTCGGTGGAGAACAGCGCGAGCAATCGGCCGCGCAGGTCGGTCTCGTCGTCCTGCTGGCTGTCGAGCACGCCCGCCGGGCCCTGCGGCAGCGCGGTCTGGAGGTCCTGCACGGCGCGGCGCACCTGGGCGGCGAGGCTGTTCAGGCCGTGGTGGACCACTTCGGGCAGCATCAGCACGCGCGTGCCGGGGGGAAACGCGGGCCACACGAAGCGGGCGGCGCGGCGGGCGGCGGCGGACGGGGGCGGAACCGGGGCGGGGGAGGACATGCCCTTCAGGGAAACAGGGGAACGCGGTGCATGGCCGCGTTCCCCTGTCGGTGTGCCGTGCTGTCCGGCGTGGGGGGCGTCTGGACGGCGCTCACCGGACGTTCCTGAAGGTCCAGCCGGTCAGCAGGCGCCCGGGCGCGGGGGAGAAGCGGCGCTGTGCGGCGAGGATCACCCGGCTGTCCCGGCGGACCTGCAGCCGGCCGCGCAGCAGGGCCAGGAACGCCCGGTGGCTGAGCATTCCGGCCGGAAGCACGCAGGTGCGGAGCGTGTCGCCGTTCACCGCGTACAGGTGCAGTTCCAGCGTGTCGTTCGGCTCGTCCGGCGCGTCGTAGACCTCCTGCGCCCACACGGCCTGACGGGTGATCAGGTCGCAGGCGGCTTTCGGTCCGAGGACCGGGAAGGCGTCTCTGGGGCAGCCCTGCCGGACCCACGCGGCGCGCAGGGCGTTCAGGGTGAGGGGAGGTCGGTCGCTCATGCCGCTCAGGGGAGCGGGGCGCAGGGCCGTCCGGCCCGAAGACCGGCGTCGTCCCCGGACTCGCTCTTCAGACGCCTCCGGGTCGTCCCTGGGGCCCGAAGTCCAGGCCGGTGGCCGGGTCGAGCGCGGCGTCCAGCGCGGCCCGCAGGTCGGGGAAGGCGCCGCCGAGCAGGTCCGGTCCGCTCAGGAGCAGGAGGTCCATCGGCGCGGGCCGCTGGTCCGGGTGGGTCCGGCCGGGATCGTCGGCGTCGGTGCCTTCGGTGAGCAGTTGCGTCACCACGCCGTCCCGGGTGTACAGCACCACGCCGCGCCATTCGCCGCTGAGTTCGGTCTCGAACCCCGCGAACAGCAGGTCACCGGGCTTCAGCTCGGCCAGGATCGGCAGGCTGCGGGTGCCGGGCGTGGCGTCCGCGCCGTACCGCGGGGCCTGCGACCTCACCCCGAGGGTGTAGCGGCTGTTGACGGTCACGGCCACGCCGTTCCGGGTGATCTCGAGCAGCGGCGAGGTGAGGACGCGCCGGTCCCCCGGTAGCGGCGAGGTGAGGCCGTGCCGGTCTTCCGGGCCGCCCAGCACCTGACCGTACAGCGCCGTGTCGTTCCCTTCCTGGACGAACATCCAGTGGTGGAGCAGCGGGGCGCTCCCGGCGGTCTCGTCCGCGCCGCCGAAGAGCGGCAGGCCGCTCGCCTGGCCGTACGCCTCGCCGGTCAGCGTGTCGAGCAGGTGTTCCACCGTGCTCCGGAGGGCGCCACTGCGGACCTGGTGGCCCTGCAGGATGGCCAGTGCGGTGATCGCCCCGCTGGCCTGCATGGCGGCCAGCCGGGGGGTCCGGCCGGGCTGCTGACCTTCTGCCAGCGTGGTCCTGATCCAGTGCAGCAGCGCCGGCTGTTCGCCGAGCAGGCGCAGCAGGTCGCCGGGCTGCAGGTCCGGGCCGCTCACTGTTCCGCCCCCAGGTCCAGCGCTTCCAGGAACGCGCGGGTCTTGCCCACGGTGCTGACGGTCGCGTACCCCTGACCGTTCACCAGGTTCAGGTGCCCGTCGACCACCGCGCCGCCCTCCAGCCGGTGCGCGTAGTGCAGCACCAGGCCCTGGCGCTCCAGCGTCAGGTGCGTGACCGGCGAGAACACGGCGTCGCGCAGCAGGGTGTTCAGGCCGCCGGCCTCGTAGCGGGTGACGCTGCCGTCCACGTCCACCATGTGGAACAGCACGCGCTCGTCCCCGGTGTGGTGGTGGAAGGTGCGGCGGATCACCAGCACCTGCCGGTGGGTGACCTGTGTGCGGTCGCACCGTTCCAGCACACCGACGGTGAAGACCGAGGTGGTTTCGGGGCCGCACGCGTACTTCCGGTGGTCGTGCGGCGTGAAGGTCGCGTCGCCGAACTTCAGCACGCCGAGCGGCTCGTTCACGCCGGGCAGGGTGACGGTCTCGCCGCTCTGGAGGGTGAGGGTGCAGCCGGACGGTGCAGGGGTGATCAGGGTCATGCCCTTCAGGGTGGGGGAGGGGGCCGGCCTGCGCCGGTCGCCTCCCTTGGGGATTCAGGTGTCGCCCTGCGTCCGGGTGGCGTTCACCCAGCCGAGCTGGTCGTCCCAGTCGTTCGGCCGGTGCCGGTGGTTGCCGAGCGGCACCGGGCCGTCCGGGGTCAGCGCGGTGGGGACGCGGCCGTTCAGGATCGTCAGCAGCGGCGCGGTGGTGACGCGGCGCCCGCCCCGCTGGCCGGTGATGACCGTGCGGCCCTGGTCGTCGCTGATCTTCTCCCAGTCGGCGATCACCTGGCCGCCGGCCTCGGTGACGGCGTTCCGCTCGGTGGCGTTCATTCCCCAGGTGACCATGGCGAGCTTCACGGCTTGGTCGGTGGCCTTGAACTGCGTGCGGACCAGGCGGATGACGCCGTCGACCGCGTCGGTCAGGGCCGGGCCGCTGCGGTCGCCGCTCAGCAGCCCCAGGGCGGTCAGGGCCCCGGCGACGTGCCGCCGGGCGAAATAGCCGGCGGCGATGCGTGCGTCGCCGCTGCGTGGCAGGCCGAATTCACCGGTGTCGGCCGCTCCTTCGGCGAGTGTGCATTTCACCTCGAATTCCAGCGCCGGGAAGGCGGCGAGGCGGGCGTACAGCGTCTCGGCGGTGAGGGCGTCGCCGCTGGCGGGACCGGGCGCCGGCACGTCGTCCGCCGGGGTGCTGCTGTCGTTCAGGCGCTTCAGCGTGACGGCGACCAGGGAGCGGAGCGGCTGGCCGTGGGCCTGGCCGTGCAGAATCGCCAGGGTGCTCAGGGCCCCTTGGACGTGATGGTCGCTCTTGATGTCGTCGCGTTCCAGCAGGGCGCGGTGCAGCGCGGGTTCGGCCCGCAGGGCGAGCAGCAGGTTGTGGTCGCCCAGGACGGGCACTCGGCGATCGGGCTGGGCGGGCAGGTCTGAAGTCATGCCCCTCAGGGTACAGGAGGGGGCCGGCCTGCGCCGGTCGCCTCCTGGGGGGTTCAGTCGCCTCCTGGGGGTTCAGCGCCCCCTGGCCCGCCACATCCGTTCGGGCGTGCGCCGCCGGTACAGCGAGCCGGGCGCGTCCCGCTGCTGCGCCCGGGTCAGCGGCGCGTCCGGCCAGCCCGTGAACGCGCCTGGCACCGCGCCGTGTGCCGCTTGCCTCTCGCTCAATCAGAACGGCCGTTCGTCCCCGGGGCGTTCGTCGCCGGGCGTCCTGCTCGGGTGCAGGGCTGCGTTCTCGCGCTGCCAGGTGTGGTCGGCGGCGTGGCCGTGCCTCAGCCGCTCCAGGACCTCCTGTTCCTGTTCGGCGCTGAGGGTGATCTCGCGCCAGCCGGTAAAGGTGCCGGGGACCACCGCCCGCCGGCCGCTGCTCAGCACGCTCGCCCGGCCGTCCGTCAGGTCCGGGTCGTTCAGCAGGGCGAGCACCGTTCTCGTCTCGGCCGGGTGGTGGCGTTCGAGGAAGCGCCGGAGGTCCGGCAGGTCGACCTCGTATTGGGCGCGTTCCTCGTCCGTCATCCGGGCGATCAGGTGTTCTTCGCTTCCGGCCGGCGTCCAGGTGACCTGCACGGTGGTGCCGCGCAGGAACCACATCGACCGACTGTTCATGTGGGCGCCCAGCAGGAAGCGCCCGTCCGGGAATTCGAGGCGGATCGGGGTGAAGTACCCTTCGCCGTTGAACCGCAGGGCGTACCCCCGGTGTTCGTAGACGTGCGCCCCGGCGGCCAGGAAGGCGGCGGGGGTGCCGGCCTGGTCGGTGACGTCGTCCATCGGCAGCAGGCCGGAGATCAGGCTGTTGGCGCTGCTGCGGTACTGGGCGTTGCAGACGCCCTCACGGCTGACCAGCAGCGGCCCGCCTTCGAAGCCGTCCTGTCGTGTGCTGCCGTACGAGCCGGGATCCACGACCAGCCGCAAGCGGCGGTCCTCGCAGGCGAGCGTCAGCGCCGGGGGCAGGGTGTCGCTGCCGGGGTCGATGCCGACGCGCACCGGCACGCCCGCCTCCTCGGCGGTGTGTTCAGCCAGTCGGCTGAAGTGGAGGTACGCCTGCGCGAGGACCTCGGTGAGCGTCTGCGGCTTGGGGGTCTGCGGCTTGGGGGTCTGGGCGGTCTCGTTCGTCCGGGTCATGCCGGTCAGGGAAGCGGTCGGCGGGCGCTCCGGCGCCCGCTGACCGTGCCGTCCACATGAACAGCCCCCCCGGTGATCAGGGGCGGCGGGCACCGGGGGTCAGGAACGCCAGGGGCGCCAGCGGTCCATCCGGCTGGGGGCGCGGCCGTGCTCGGCGCGCAGCGCCGCCTCCAGCTCGCCGGGGCGCGTCAGGCCGAGGCCCTGGAGGCGCTCCTGGAGTTCCTCCCAGGTCAACCCACCGATGGGCCGCGGCGGACGCCCCTGCCCCTGGAGCAGCCTGGGGTCGTGCCCGCTGTCGTAGACGTTGCCGCGGAAGTCGCCCGTCGGGGGGTGCGCGGGATCGTCGACGTCCAGCGCGTACCCCCCATCCGGGCCCTGGGTCCAGACGCTGACGCCGAGCGCCCGTGGGGCGGGGCCGGTGAAGGCGTGGGGCAGGTGGGTTCCGTCGGGGACCGGGCGATCTGTGTCCTGGGTCATGCCCGTCCGGGAAGCGCCCGTGCAGGGCGTCAGCCCGGAGCGGACGGGACCTTCAGCCGCCGCGCCTCGCCCCCACCCCGGCCATCCGGGCCATGTCCTGCAGCGCGGACGGTTCGCTGGTGAAGAAGAAGGCGGGCAGCGGCTCGGCGCCCGCGCCGCTGAAGCGCTCCGGGTCGCTGACCAGGTAGATCAGCCGCGCGGCGGGGGCGGTGCCGATGCTGTCCTCGAGGGCGCGGCCCGCCGGTCCGGCGAGGTGGGTGACCCACCCGGCGCGGCAGTGGGTGGTCTCGCAGGTGTGCCAGTCGCTCATGTCGAGCGCCCCGGCCTGCCGGGCGGCCTCGTAGACCCGGCGGTGGAGGTCTTCGACCACCGGAACGCCCTGGACGGTGTTCAGCAGGGCGCGGTCCAGGCGGGTGTCCTCGGCGAAGGAGGTGGTGCTCAGGTCACAGCCGCTGAGCACGGCGCCGGTCAGGTCGGCCCGCCTGAAGGTCGCCCGGGTGAGCGTGCTGCCGGTGAAGTCGGTGCCCTGGCAGGTGGCCCCGGTGAAGTTCGCCTCTTCCAGGTCCAGGCCACTGAGGTTCAGGCCGCTCAGCAGGGTGCCGTTCAGGTCGACCCCTCGCAGGGACACGCCGGCGCGGCGCACCTGGTCGAAGGCGTCCTGCAGGCTGGTGGCCTGGCCGATCCAGAGGCGGGAGGCGAAGTGGTCCGTGGGGCGAAAGGCGAAGATCGTCCGGGTGGTGGCGGTCATGCCGTTCAGGGGACACGGGGAACGTGGGCCGCCAGGCCGCGCTCCCCGGGGGGGAACGTCAGGTGCCGTTCAGCCCGGCGGGACCTTCACGCGTTCACCCCGGCCAGCCGGGCCATGTCGTTCAGGGCCGCGTCGTCCTGGGCGTAGAAGTCGGGCAGGTCGTCGCCCGCCGGTCCGCTGAAGCGCTCCGGGTCGCTGGCGAGGTAGATCAGGTGGGCGAGCGCGCCCGGGTTGTTCCGGTCCTCGAGGTGGCGGGCCCCGGCGAGGACGTTGACCCACCCGGCCCGGCAGTGGGTGGTCTCGCACGCGTGCCAGGCCCCCATGTGGAGCGCCCCGTCCTGGCGGGCGGCTTCGTACACCTGGCGGTGGATGTCTTCCAGCACCGGGACGCCCTGGGCGTTTCGCAGCGACGCGCGGTGCAGGGGGGTGTCGATGAAGGACGCGCCGGTCAGGTCGCAGCCGTCCAGCACGGCGCAGGTCAGGTCGGTGAAGGTGAAGCGTGCGCCGGTCAGGCGACTGCCGGTGAAGTCGGTGCCCTGGCAGGTGGCCATCTCGAACTGGGCGTCGCTGAAATCGAGGCCGCGCAGGCTCAGGCCGTTGAGATCTTCATGGGACAGGTCCAGGTTCCGGAAGGACGCGCCCGCTTCACGCATCCGGTCGAAGACGTCCTGGAGGTTTCTGACCTCCCCGGCGAAGGCGACGTCCCGGCTGCGGTCGTATCTCAACAGGACCTTCACGCGCCCACCCCCGCCAGGCGGGCCAGGTCGCGCAGGGTCTCGTCCCGGCCGGCCGAGAAGTCCGGGAGGTCCTCGCCCTCCGGCCCGCTGAAGCGCTCCGGGTCGCTGGCGAGGTAGACCAGGTGCGCGAGCACCTCCGGCCGGTGCAGGTACTCGTAGGCGCGCATCCCGGCGAGGTGCGTGACCCACCCGGCGCGCGAGTGGGTGTGGTCGCCGTCGTGCACCCGGTCTGTGCACAGTCCCCCGTCCCGGCTGGCCGCGAGGTACACCTGGGCGTGGAGGTCCGGCAGCGCCGGGACGCCCTGGACGCCTCTGAGCGACGCGCGGTTCAGGTCGCTTTCGGTGAAGTACGTGCCGGTCAGGTCGCAGCGGTCCAGCACCGCGCCGTTCAGGTCGGCGGAGATGAAGTGCGTGCCGCTCAGGTCGTTGCCGCTGAAGTCGGTCTCCTGGCAGCGGGTGGACCTGAACCGGCTGCCGGAGAGGTCGACGTCCCGGAGTGCCAAGCCGCTGAGGTCGTGGTTGGACAGGTCGAGCTTCTGGAAGGACGTGCCCGCCGAGCGCATCTGATCGAAGGCGTCCTGCAGGTCCCTGGCCTCGCCGTTCCAGGCGACGTCGGCCCGGCCGGTGCTGTAGCGCATCAGCAGGACCCTCACGCGCCCACCCCCGCCAGGCGGGCCATGTCGCGCAGGGCCTCGTCGTTGTTGGTGTAAAAGTCCGGCAGGGGCTCGCTGTCCTTGCCGCTGAAGTGCTCCGGGTCGCTGGCGAGGTAGATCAGGTGCGCGACCACGTTCGGTTCGTTCATGACTTCCAGGCCGCGCGCCCCGGCGAGGTGGTTGACCCAGCCGGCCCGGCAGTGGGTGGTTTCGCACGCGTGCCAGCGGGTCATGTCGAGCGCCCCGTCCACGCGGGCGGCCTCGTACACCTTGCGGTGGATGTCGTCCAGCACCGGGACGCCGGTGACGCCTCTGAGCGACGCGCCCCGCAGGGAGGCCCGGTTGAACAGCGCCCCGGTCAGGTCGCACTGGTCCAGCGTGGCGAAGGTCAGGTCGGCGAAGGTGAAGTCCGTGCCGGTCAGGCGGCTGCCGCTGAAGTCGGTGCCGCTGCACCTGGCCTGGTAGAAGCCGCTGCCGCTGAGGTCCAGGCCGCCGAGGTTCAGCCCGCGCAGGTCGAACCCGAACAGGTTGAGTTCCCGGCAGGACGTGCCGGCCGCCCGGAACAGGTCGAAGGCCTCCTGAAGGCGGTCCTGTTCGCCGCTCCAGAGCACGGTGCTGCCGCCTGGCGTGTGGATAGTGATCGTCTTCCGGGTGGTATCGGTCATGCCCTTCAGGGTACACGGGTGCGTGGGCCGCCAGGTCCGCGCTCCGGGGGCATGAACACAGGGGGGAAGCGGCCAGGTGCCGCTTCCCCCCTCTCCTTTCCCTTACCGGCTCGCCTGGCGTTGCGCGTCCAGCAGCGTCTTCCTGAGGGCCGCCTGCCGCCCGGCGCGCCAGGTGAAGTGCGGCAGCGAACTGTCGCCGAAATCGATGATCTTCCACGCCTCCCCGAGGCGCGCGACGTTGCTGCCATGCACCGCCTGGTGACCGTGGTCCCGCAGCGTCTGCATCATCCGCTCGGCCGCATCCTCGCTGATCTCGCCGGCGTTGATCGCCTGCCGCAGCGTCCGCTCGCATCGCTGCATCGCCAGGAACCGCCCGCCCCCACTGATCCACAGCGCCGGCACCAGGTCGCCCGCCCACGCGGCGTCCGGGTCGGCGGCCGCGGCGCACGTCAGCTTCGCCTCGGTGCGGTTGGCGTCCGGGCAGCCGTACTTCAGCGCCACGCCCGGCACGTCCGGGTGCACGAAGACCGTGCGCGTCGAGCCGCGGGCGAGCAGCGTCCACCCGCAGGCGCCCAGGGCGCGTTCCACCCGCTCCGGAGCGCGGGCGAGCAGCTGTTCGGTCTCCGAGGCCACCCGCAGCAGCGGCGCGTCCGGCGTCCAGGTCAGCGCCGAGGGCGACAGGGCGGACAGTTCATCCACGGTCACGTCCCCCGGGGTGCCGGGTCCGCCCACCGAAGTCCGGCCCGCCGGGGCCGTCTCACGCCGATCCACTCGAATCTGGGTCATGCCGCTCCGGGGATCGGCGGTGCAGGGCGTGAGCCCGGAGACGCCGTGCAGGGCGCCGCACAAAAAGGGGAGAGGGACGGGCGAGCGCTCGCCCGTCCCTCTCCCGCCGGGGGCGTCCGCCCCGCTGCCTACCGCCAGGCGGGGAGCGCCTGGCGTGCCAGGAGCTTCTTCAGCGCCGTCTCGCCGAAGTCGTGGATCGGCGGCACGTCGCGCTTCAGTTCGGCGAGGGCGTACCGCTCGCCGATGGCCCGCGCCGGCTTCCCGAGGTGCCATTCGTAGGCCTGCACCTCGCTCTGGTGCTCGCCGGAGCCGTTGAGGCCCGCCCCCGGCGGTCGGGGGCGGGGCCCTGAACCGCCGGGGGGCGAGGCGGCGGGCATGAAAAAAGCCCCCAGAGGGGGCCGTCTTCAGTTCCTGTTCAGTGGGCCGGATTCAGAACGGGAGGTCCTCCTCCGGGGGGAAGTCCTGGAGGCCCGAGTCGATGTCCAGACCCGCCGTGCGTCCTCCCTGCGCGGCGCCGTAGGAGGGACGGCTTCCGGCGGCGGCCGGCTGAGCGGTCGGTCGGGCGGCGCTGGTGCGGGGCGTTCCTTCGGTGTTTCCGGTGCCCTGACTGCGGGCGAGGGGCTCGATGGTGGCGGCCTCGATCTTGGTGGAGGAGCGCTTGTTGCCCTCCTTGTCGGTCCAGGACTCGTTGGTCAGGCGACCGGTGACCAGGATGGGATCGCCCTTCTTGAGGTCCTTGCTGGCCTCGGCGAGTTCGCGCCAGGCGGTGATGTCGAGCCAGTGGACCTTTTCCTGCTTGACGCCCTGACGGTCGTTCCACTGCTCGTTGACGGCGATGCTCAGGCCG
>Ga0160428_1000258_pt1 | contig 64525 bp, 70 predicted proteins | sample SolpanmetagenomM_FD_108198 | JGI IMG/M metagenome (GOLD analysis project Ga0160428, IMG submission 108198) | Solar panel surface microbial communities from Lawrence Berkeley National Laboratory, California, USA - M | ecosystem: Engineered > Built environment > Solar panel > Unclassified ... | reverse complement strand
TGCAACTCACACCAGATATGTAGATACCAAAGAGCGCCCATTCAAATGTACGAAATGCAGAAGCACCTTTGTCCGTCGAGATCTACTATTGCGACACGATAGAACAGTTCACGCTAAAGATGGCGGAACACCTCTGGGTAGTGAAGGAAAGCGCCGTTCTGGACCGAAGACCTCTCTTCCAGCAGAGCCTCCAATTCCTAGCTTCAATGATCCCAAAAATGGGCCACTGGACGAGGCCGCAGATGATGACGACGAAGATGAAGAGATGGACGACGAGGCTGCGGCTATATTGATCAATAACCTTCATCATCAAGCCATGGGCAACCAAGCAGCCGAGCCCAAACTCGAACCGACTTCACCGCAACTTCCTCTGCCTGCTCCCACTATTGTCGAACCTCCAGTCTCGACGTTCGGCTCCGGACAGATGTCGCTCCCGCAAATGCCTTGGGATAGCTTGATGCCGCAATCTCTGACAGATGCTCAGGGCCGCACGATCGCCACGGGAAACATGCAGCCGCACGATCCGACTGCTTTCTCGGCAACCAACATGGTAGACTCTCATCCAGTACAATTGCCTCCTATTCTGGAGCAAAACCTCTTAAGCTCGGACGGCCTACCCAACTTTAATACCACCATGTCAGGACTTGGCACACCAGGCGCATTATCACCCTTTCCCGGCATGCTTGGCCCAGTATCTCCTGTCGACTATCGCAGATCTCCTGGACCTTCCCAACAACTAACTATCACAAAGGCTCCCCAACTCACAGCAGATGAGCAATGGAGCAGAATTCACGAGAACATCAAACGCCTCGATCTGGAGGTTGCGCTTTTGGAAACCTTCCAGCTGCCAAGTCGTTTCCTGCTGAATCGATATCTGTCAACATATTTCAACTTGTTTCACCATCACCTGCCCTTCTTACATCCACCATCATTTAATCCTACGGAGGTCGCCGCTCCTCTTCTGCTTGCCGTTCTTTCTATTGGTGCTCTATACAGCTTCGAGCAGGATCAGGCGTTCATGCTTCACATTGGTTCGAAAGTCCTTGTTAACCAATTTTTGCAAAAGAAGGAGAACTTTTCATCCAGAAAATGTCCTCTCTGGACAATGCAGGCCACTCTACTAAACATGATCTTCGCAAGCTGGAGTGGTGACCCGAAAGGACTAGAATGGGCTTGTTCCATTAAGAGTCTGTTAGCAAACATGGTTTCGGGCAACAGATATGAGCTTCGCATGCGTACTGAAGCCCGCGGGTACGAGAAACCTTCCCATCATGAATGGATCCTTGACGAAGAGTGTCGACGCAGCTACTACGCTGTATACATCTTCTTCGGCATGTCCACACTTACATTCAACCACACACCGTCTATCAGCTACAACGAGCTCGACACTCTTGAGTTGCCTTCATCGGAGACATTGTGGTCGTTGGAGAGCACTGACAGAACTTGGCAAGACAGGTACAATGCCACGAGCATCATCACCTATCAAGAAGCTCATGACAGGCTTCTATCAGGTCAAATTACCAGATACAGCGCTTTCGGCACTCGTGTAATGATCAATGCACTTTTTGTCGAAGGCTGGAACCACCAAAGAGGTCCTAACGCTTTGCAAGATGTTGTACATGAGCATAAACTTCGTCTTGGGTTGGAGACATGGCAGAAGTCGCTGGACATCTGTGAGCCGGAAACTGTCATAGTCCAACTCAGTGCTCCTCACAAGGGCCACCCTCTGATCTTCAATGCTATGGCAATGTACAGGAATACAAGAGCTAGGTTACTGGTTGACTTGCGTTCCATACAAGAAGCACTCCGCTATCACGACTCTTTCGAGGTTGCCGCTGCCATGACAAATGCCAGAGCACAGGTTGTACGCTCACACGAGATGATCAAGGTGATTCAAGAATGCTTTGATTGTATCGAGATTGCCGCTATGCAAGGCATTCGCTGGGTCGCTCGAACCTCGGCCACGAACTGGAGCGTCGAACATCCTTTGTGCGGTTTGGACCTCATTGTCATCCTGAGTCTCTGGTTGTGGCGAGTAGAGCACGATCAAGAACCACCCAACGACGACGAACAGGTCATGTACGATCGCATCAAGAACCTCTTTGATGCGGACACTGCCGACACATATGGCTCCAGGTTGAGTACTACTGTTGCCAGACTATGGGGCAGTATGGTGGACGAAGTCGTCGTGTGGGGTATTACCAAGCTTATTGGCGAATCCTTCAAGCTCCACGCTCAAGCTCTTGGTGGCTATGAGAACTCTTTGCTTAGACAGCGTAATGGAGAATTACCCGGGTCTCAGCCCCTAGCGCCACAGGCTCTCGAGATGCAAGCAGCTTACTAATGGCCTTGACACCATGGTCTGCTCACAATTGTCTTCACACACATCACACCCTCACCATTGAAATCACCTCTCTGGGCTATCAACTCTGATTTTCTTTACACCACCTGTACGATTACGTTTTCTTTCGGCGCCACGGACGGCAACACTATGTCTTATTACTTGGCGCTTCTTCAGCCCTATTTGCTCTGTCTTTAATTTCAGCCTGGCGCAAAAAGGATCAAGGATATCTGGGCATAATCTTGAGGTTGATCTGTCATAACATTTACTAATACCTTTTTGACGACTGCGATTCGTCCTGTACATTACGGTCTTCACTTCATGGCTTAGCTTTGTATTACATAGATTGTGCATTCAATTAAGCATTACATCTGAAACAATGCGACCCCTGATCACGTGGCGCTAAGAAAGCGTTGACCAATCCTGACACAAAAGCGCGTGGTGGGGGTTCAGCTGTAATGTGTGCTGATACTGTATAATACTGCCGCGTCTATGACAGGTATTCTTATTCCTACACCATTCATTCTTCTTGTTCAGGAGTTCTTGTTTAGGAGACCGCAGGCGATCTCAAGGACTGGATGAGTGGTAGTCGGTTTCATTACTGTCTGTGAGGCATAGCCGCCAGTCACAAAACAGCATTCCTCTCGTTCCTCCTGTATTGCCGTACATCATAGTGGACAGCATCTCCCAAGCCTGCAACAAATCCGATCGCTGCATACCCAGTATTTTCCGCCCTCTTCGACACTACTCAGCTTTCAACGAGAAGACATCCTACCTGCTCCCTTTACTTGTATCCAATACCATTCGGCCTGGCGGTTGCCAGCAGTCTTTACCTCGCATTGCCGCCTCCTCTGATGCGCAAGGCATATCTTACGCATCTGGGAGACACCAGCTGGCCACGCGGCGCAGGCGGTACTGTAAGAGACGCAAAAGATGGACGATCACTACATAGGCACGATTGCACCACAAAACTTATACGTCAGATCTCTTTACGACTACCAAGCTGATGATGCGGGCAGTCTCAGCTTTCGGCAGGGAGACGTCATACAGGTCCTAAATCAACTGGACAATGGATGGTGGGATGGCTGGCTGCATGGAGTAAGAGGATGGTTCCCAAGCAATTATTGCGAGCCGATAACACAAAATGATCTACAGACCTTGGGTCATGAGGGGCAGTCGGAGGACGAAGACTACGATCTGGATGAGGAGTCGGACGGCGATTATGAGGTATACCTGGACGAGGGGTATCGTGATAATGCGAATGACGCAGTGGACGGCATGAATGGAGCAAGAAGACCATCGGAACAGGAAGGGCTATGGATACCACAGGCATCAGCAGATGGGGCGGTGTATTACTTCAACACAGTCACGGGTAACACGCGGCGTGAGCCAGTATACGATCGCGAAACATCAGGAGCTGCTGAGCGGAGGCTACCTCCAGAACTCATGATTGGAGGTTTGAAAGATGTAGAGTATGATGAGAACGCTTCCGAAATTACAACATCGATGGCATCGATGAGTTCACTAGTAAGTTTTGCGCAAAACAAGAGCTAGAACGCTTGACTGAAGAGTTTTAGCCAAGACGAAATCAATATGACCTCTCTAATGGTGTCTCACCTTCCACATCTATGGAGTCACTTACGCTAGCTGGCTCAACCACTGGCAGCAGCACGAACCTATCACTTTTACAGCAGGCTACAACCCCGAAACCGCCTGCGCCAACCTCATTCCTAGGTACTTCTAACTGGTCCAAAACACCCCCTGTATCACAACGGCTTTTCAATGGTGCCAATGGCGCGCCGCTCACCTGGCCGCGTATCATGGAAGAGTTCAAAGCATCGGTTGAGCGATATCGCCGAGCAATTTCTGAGGACGACCGAGGAGACTTCGTTCGCCGAGTAGAAGATATATCAGATCACCTCAGGCTCATCCTGGCTGCTGGTTCAGGAACCACAGACGACCATTTCGGTAACCCGTCCGCCATCATGAGTAACCGCTTTCTCTATCCTCACTATCGTGAGATCATGGCGAAGTTTCCAAAGCTTGTATTGTCCTCTCATGCTACTGCAAGAGATTTTGCAACGCCTGAGCTGCGGCAGAAATGTCAACAGGAAGCAGAGGAAATGCTCAATGCGGTCTATGGTTATGTTGAAGTAGCTCGGCAGCAACAGGGTGAGGATATTCCCAGGCTGTTTCCTGGCTTCATGGACAATCAACACGTTGGAGGAGCATGGCGCAACAACAATCGGCTTTCAATTCAGTCGGCAAGTGATATCTCTGGCGGTAGGCAAAGTGATGAAGTGTCTGTCCTGGACCCAAGCACACCCCTTGACAAAACATTGTTGAATACACTAGAAGACCTGAGACACCAAATGGGTTCTGGTATCCGTGCTCTGCAAGAGCAGCTTGTCTTCAGTGATAACATGATCGACGTTGCGCGACATCAAACACTGAGTGATGATATTGCTACTGCTTGCGGCAAAGTGCTATCATTGTCCAGACCCTGGCTTGTCGCAATCGAATCGGTCGACCTCTCTTCAATGATGTCAAGCACGGCTGCTGAAAAGGACTTGGCGGAGTTCGCAAGCAAGAAGCAGGCAGTCTACAGCCTTATTGGTGATCTGGTAGTAACGTGTCAAGCAATCGCTCTCCCTCTCGCTGACGAGTGGACAACAAATGGTGCTCCACCACTAAACGAACGACTTGCGGATGTGAGGTCTGTCGTGGAAAAACTGGACAAGTGTGCGTTCGAGATTGCCGAGCCTCTTCGACAGTTAGCAACGATTGTGTCTATTGGTAGCCCCAACAAGAACAGAAGAAGCACGAGGATGTCAGCAACAGGCAGAAACGCACAAGGTACTGCTCTAACGAATATAAGTCAGGCAGCTTCTAAGTCTGGGGACAAATCACACCTTGGGGAAACATCACCAGCATCGGCGAACGGTCGCCCAGGTTCACGTCCCCAATCACGTCCACAATCTAAGCGAGAGTCACAAGAACTACCTAAGTTCCTTCAGCTGGAGTATGAGGCTGATGTGATGTATGACACCAAATCACCAGCACAAACGATCCGTGGTGGAACTCTTGTTGCACTGGTAGAGCAGCTAACGCGGCACGACAAGTACGACTTCGTCTTCAATAATACCTTTCTTCTCACCTATCAGTCTTTTACTACAGCAAACCAACTCTTTGATCTCCTGGTAGCACGTTGGAATGTACAGCCGATGCCAGGCTTGACCAAGGACGAGCTCGCTGTGTGGGTAGAAAGAAAACAAACACCAATACACTTTCGTATCGTCAATGTGCTTAAAAGCTGGCTCGATACATACTGGATGGAAGGTACAGACAAGGACTCCGTGGGCACAATCCAGCGCATCCACAGCTTCGTCAAGACTACAGTACAGAATTCGATCGGCGAGAAAGGCTCCAAGCCACTAATTGTCGTTGTCGAGCAGCGCATGCGTGGCGAAGAGGTCCACTCGAGAAAGCTCGTGGCAAATTCCAATGTGGAGGCTCCTACACCGATTCTGCCACGAAGTCTTAATAAGAAAAACCCGAAGATTATCGATATCGACCCGTTGGAGTTGGCGAGACAGCTTACCATCATGGAGTCAAACTTGTACAGGAAGATCAGGCCACCAGAATGTCTAAACAGGACTGTGAAGAAGAAGCTGAAGGTTCCTGACACAGAAGAACCTGCTACGAATATTAAAGCTCTGATATTGCATTCGAATCGGGTTACAAACTGGGTAGCCTTTATGATTCTGCTGCAAGATAAGCTAAGAGAAAGAGTTAACATGATCAAGTACTTTGTCACAGTCGCAGATGTAGGTTATTTAGAAGCTCGCTCTCCAAACCTCGTGCTAATATTAACCTAGAAATGTCTCTATATGGGCAACTTCTCGACACTGACCTCAATCATCTCAGCTTTTGGCGCGACGCCTATACATCGACTTGGGCGTACTTGGGCGCAAGTCGGCAAGACTACAACAACTCAGCTGGAGAAGATGCGCACGCTGATGGGCACGGCCAAGAACTTTCTCGAATATCGTGAAGCATTACATCGTGCAAATCCACCTTGCATTCCATTCTTTGGTATGCCTGATAGCATAACGCTAGTATGACCTCTACTAACGAATCATAGGTGTATATCTTACAGATCTTACATTCATCGAGGACGGCATTCCTTCACTGATCAAGAACACCGACCTCATCAACTTCGCGAAAAGAGCCAAAACAGCAGAAGTGATCAGGGAAATTCAAACATATCAAAACGTGGCGTACCCTTTTATACCTGTAGCCGAGCTCCACGATATCATCATTCCCGTCATCTTGTCGGCACCTGATATCAGCGAGCAGACGCAATATGACCGAAGTCTTAAGCTCGAGCCGAGAGAGCGGGAAGATGAGAAGATTGCGAGGTAAGCCTCTTGTAAGCATTTGCCGTGGATATGAACTTGGCTGAGCGTCTGTTCCAGGTTGTTGTCAGAATCGGGATTCTTATGAGCATGAGAGAATAGCTCAACATTGTTATGATCGGCATGGTCAGCGCGCATATGGGAAAATGATTTGGCTATTTGAGGGAGTTTTATGAGGAGGAGGCAGCATCGTTATGTTACATGATGAGATGACGAAAATGGCTATGCGAACAAGTGCTGATATACAAAGAGAGGTTTCTGATTTATCTGCTATTTGATTGGCGAGGTGTTGTGGTAAAAGCAGATTCAGCAATGGGATCGGTAAGGATCTTTTCACTCGCGCTTCTACGTTTCATCTTCTTTCGTTCTTTTGTTTGTGATTGTTTCAGATTCGCCACAAACAAACGTTGTTTGCACCTTCCTTCTTCACACTTTCGGCGCTTTTGCGCCGAGCGAACAAACATCCCTTATTGCTTGCTTTTTGTGTGATTCATCCGCTCTACAACACGCAAACAATTTCGGCTATAGAAGCAGTCGCATTGCGCTTCTTCCTTCGATCTGCACGTCCTCTCGCATCGCACTTCATTTCGTACCACTATCAACTTTCTCAAACATGTGGCACTTTTCGCGACGTTCGCTCGCGTCTTGCTTGACTGTGCTCTCGATCATATCAGGTCAGTAAATCGTTGCCGCCCAAGCGAGTGAATAAGACTAACAGAAAGACAAGTCGCAGTGACGTCTTCATCACCGAGGTGCTCATGTGGTTACGCCGTCAGCTCAAACGCGCCAAACACATCCTCCACGATCGTCTACACGCAATCTCTTGAGACCGACTTCCTCCACCTCTACAATCTCAAGAATAATCCCTGCTGGCAACAGCAACAATACAATGTCACAGCCGTTGCAGCGCGAGGTCCACAAGGAAAATATGCGACGCCTCGCAATGTCGTGCTTAATCCGCTTGTCTCCTGGGATACCTGGACTGGTGATGGTGTGCTCGGAGGCGATCCTGGTCTGAGAGTCTGGGTCAATTCATCTCTAGTGGCTGGGATGGTGCCGATGGGCGAGATGGTTAGCTTGAGGGATGATATGATTTATGGAAGCTATCGCATCAATATGAAAGTTACTGGCACTTCTGGGACGTGCGGCGCATTCTTCTGGGTAAGCACATCACATTGTCGCCGTGAAATCAACCTCAAACACGCACTAATTCACATATGTTTGGCAGTATCGCAACAATAGTGAAGAGATCGACATGGAGTTCCTCAGCTCGAACTTCACAGATAGTTCTCATCCTGTTTTCCTCGTCATGCAAACTCCTGCTTCGGCGGCTGCTGGGTACAATGCTGCCGATACTTCAAGTTACCAAATATCACAATTACCATTCACGCCCGATACCGAATTTCATGAATACCGCTTCGACTGGTCACCAACCCAGGTCGACTTCTATGCAGATGGAAACTGGCTAAAGACTCTATATTACACATATCCATTGGCGCCAGGACATCTCAGCCTCAATCACTGGAGTAACGGGAATACGCAATGGAGCCAAGGACCGCCTGCTCAAGATGCTGTACTTGTGGTTCAATATGTCAAGGCTTACTTCAATACTACTGATGATGGGAAAAACGAAGCGTTTGAAGAGGGGTGTTACCTGAATAAGCAGTCCACATCATGCACAGTACCGAATGAGGTTGGTCTTGTACCGGCAGGAGGCAATCTAAGCACGTTCTTCTTTGACCGTGGAATGTGCGGGGAGAAGATTTCAGCAAAAGGTACAGCTTCTATTTTCTTTTCTTCTTCGAGAACGATGGCGATGACGACTACGAAACCGATTGTTGCGACGACTCGAGCTCCAATCTCCAACACGACACCAGCTAATACTCCATTTTTATCCATAGGCGCAGCATCAGGCACGGCACAGCAGCGTGCAACAGCGACTGCGATGTCGTGGTTCATCCTCGTTAGCATGATTCTTTGGTGGGTTTTCGACGAGGTCTTGTGAGAAGAATGTTGTGAAGCAGAATATCAGCAGATGGGTTGAGTTTTGGAGACTGGCACAATACATATCATCACTCAATAGAGTATGATGGCTATTGGCTATCAGCGGGTTGTGCAGGCACAGTTGAGTATATTTATCAGATTTCTTGTTTGTTTGTATAAGTGAAGTACATTGCTCTGTATAATCTTTCGGATCTTGTGACAGTTCATGCTCTGGATCTCGCATTCATTTTTCCAACTTGCACTTTTTTCTAACTGCAGTCTGCGGCAGGAGCGACAAAGATGGCAAGAACGACTGAGCTTGTACAAAAGCAAGTACGATGATCACATGGGAGAAAAACAACAAGTTGTGGCCTCGCATCTCTTTTCAAATCCATCGCCTTTCTTGCATGCATTCTCGCACTCTCTCCATCCTCTTTCTGGTCCTCCCCTTCTACATCGCGCTCTCTTGCGACGACTCTCTCCTCATCCTCTTTCTGATCCTCCCCGTTTGCATCGCCTCTCTTTCGACGACCTTATCCTTGGCACTGAGGTTGTGATTCGTTTCAACAGGGCGCGCATTCGTCGAACGTGGCATTGTTTACGCTTTGACGTACGTGCTATTGCTGCTTGAGATATTGGAAGACGGGAGGTTTGCTTTGAGACTGGTGAAGTGGTGAGTGCGGTTACTGCTATGAAGGGTTGTGGACTAATGATGTTGTAGACATTGAGGAATAGGAGGGTCCTGCATCAACACTCTCTTGTTCGAGATCTTTACCTCCCCTTCTGTTCGACGAGAGTCCCACCTCCCAGGTTATCTGGTTGCCTTGAGTCCTATAGACGTCAACAGCACCTCACTCGCATGCTACTCCTGAGAGTCCTCATCCTCATTCTTGATACCATCGAGGCATTCATAGGATTGTGCAAAACCTCTCGCTTCTGGCTCATCGGTACGCTACTTCCTCGTCTTGATCGTCACCTTCCTGCGTCTCTGGACACTGTCACTTATCGCCTGATAAAACTGGCGGTGGATATACTCTTTCTGGTCTCTGGTTCGCTACACTGGCTATTTTACTTTTCTCTGGTCGTTGCGCGTTTCTGGATCCTGTTAGGAGTTATCATTATCAGATTGTCGTGGAAGACGTTGCGGTTTGATTCGAGCTTTGGAGGACAAAACCTGCTTTGCGTTTTCCTTGGGTTGTGAGACAGCTGATATTCATCATCTTTGACCTTGAACTACGATCTCTTGGGCTTGAGGTTTCGTACGACGGACTTGTGGGTCAGTTGCTCCGGTTCTCGCTGGATAGGAGTGTGCTTGTAAGATAAATACGCTGTGAACTGGCGCCACCGTGTAAGAGACTGGAAGTAGCGCGTGCAGAGGATAGATTTATCTGTCGCTGATCGATAATTGAGTCACTGTGTATGAGCTCATCATCGATATTGGAATTACAGGAAAGCTGATGCTCATACAGGAACAACACAATGCGAGTCAACCCTCAGCTCACGTTTTTTCTGTTAATGTGGTTAATGACTTCTATGGTGGTCCACTTCATTCGAACCCTTATGAGAGGCGGGATGTGGGAAACAGACGCCATTATCAACCAAAGGGCCATCTTCAAGGACGAAGCCGTACTCGAAGAAAAAGCTGTTGTCACAAGCAAGACCAATGCGGGAGAATCTCTGTAAGTTTTACCACTTGCTCGATTCGGGACAAGCAGACACTAACACAACCTCAAGCTATCCTCGCGAACTCTCAGCAAATCCGACTTTCTTATCCAAGCCTACAACGACAACACCTGCCCCAACATTCATAACAACGTACTGGTGCCTATCATATACTACATTGACGACAATGAATCCAACCGGTGTTATTACCACTGGTACAACCACGTGGGTTGAGATATCGTTCACGCAGAGTTATCTGCAACCAACTACACCACCTACTCCTGCTAGCGGGAGTATTGGGATGGGGAGTTTGAGTGGGACTGTTGGACTAGTGAGGGAGACAGGCTGGGATGGGCTGAAGAAGCCTGGGGTTATGGAAGGTGGTGCTGGGAGATTGAGTAGACTTGAACGCAGGAATTTGGTGATGTTGTTGATGTTGGTGGTGGTCGTTGGTGGGCTGTGGTGATGTTGATGGTCTTGATGATGCGTCGTGTTGTGTCTGTGGGTTTGATTGTCTAGTTCGGAGGATGAGAGGATGAGAGGGCCATCAGAGATGGACAACGAAGGACGAAGACTGGCACTTCGACTTCCAAGTATATTTTAATGTCAGATTATGGTAGCATCAATTTACTATAGCATAGATCAACTCTTTGACGTTGCCGAACAGTATAGTACATGTGGCGCATGTCACTCTTGGCGAAGTGAGATCGAATCGACGTGGTATCTTGAGGGAGTTAGTGCTGCCTGAACCGTTCCAGCTAAATGTATGGATTTCACTAAGGACGAACGGCATGAATGAACCTGAGTACCATACTGTGTGTTGTTGTATGGCACCAAAAACAATATCTTACCTCACTGCCCAGGCTAGATCCTCACAACATCAACTCTAGCCCGCTCAAACACAAGATGCGGCACCAACTTCGTACCCACATTCCCTTCAACTGCATCTTCATCTCCATCACCAGACGATCCTCGTTCCCCAGCATCGACATCTCTCCCCTTCACAACCATCTGCGCAAAAGTACCTGCTCCCCTCTTCTTACTAATCGTCCCCGGATTAACCACGACCACACTCTCGACCACCTTGGCGAACGGCGGTAGCGCACTCGGCGTAATCAGGACGTCTGGCCGGACATGCTGAAAGTCGGCAAGTGCGAGGTAGGATGTATCGATCATAGCGCCTGTAGCCATAGCCTGTGCCGAAGAGTCATCGAGTGCATTTTCAGCTGGTTTAGGCAGATTCTCGCGCGCTGTCGGCGGGTACAAAGGGAAGAAATGGCGCTGTTCGATTACATCTCGGCTTAGTCTTGCGAGCATGTTTGTTTCCGTTGTGCCGGACATGCATTCTTCCCGTCGTAACTCGTATAAGATGTCCTGAGCACTGATGCCGACGACGATTTCGTTGAGAGCGATCGTCACGGGATTCGTCACCATTGCGACTTGTTTGGGCAGACCGAGCTCTTTGCGGTTGCCGAGCCGGTCTTGCGGGTAGCTGACGTGGCGGGCGACTAGGTCGCGGGTGGATGGAGCGAGGATTATTGTGATTGTTGGTAGGGCTGCTGTGAGCTTTTGCAACGGGGTGGAGATGCAGGTGCGGAAGAGTGTGGTGGGTGTTGCCGTGTCGGGAGAGGAGACCAAAGAAGTAGGGATGTCGCCGGAGGAGAGGAGAGGGTGTTCGATATCGAGGAAGGGACCGATGAGGATTAGAGCATCTGCGTGGGTTGAAGCGGCGCGGTCGCAGAGGGCGTGGAGGGCAGAGAAGTCGAGGTTGCTGTCGGTTGTGTATGGGCCGGAACTGACTAGTATGTTGAGTGGTGAGGTTTCGGATTCAGCTGAAGTTGAGGTTGAGGCGAGTTTGGCACGAACGGCATCAAGATCGGAGATGGTAGAGGCTGCGGATGGTGGGAGAGGAAGCTTCATAATTTCTGTGACTTCGAAATAATCGCCCGATGCATTGCTGCCACGAAGAGCGACAATTTTGCCGGGAAAAAAATCGTAGCCTTTGATCTTGTCGAGTTTGAGCTGTATGCGGAGACCAGCACCTGTTCGTCGAGAAGTTTCAAGCACAATGGAAGAAGAGTTAAGCTTGCCTTCTGATGTGTCTGAAGCGATTCGTCCTACAGCGACGATTTCGTTGGAGCTTTGTGATGCAGGATTACCAAAGGCGCCGTCTTCGAGGTTGTAGTGAGCTTGTATGAGGTCGAGAAAGCTATCTATACGATCGTCGAGAATCTCAGATGCTTCCGACTGCTTCATTGCCATTGGCTTGTATGTGAATTTGCTGAGATCGGTATTTGCTTTCACTTTGATACGAGGTTCTGTTGGTGGTGTTGCAGAAGATGCGTCTGGCAGTGCAATGTGCGAGTTGAGACTTTCCACCACTTGACCAGGATTTGCACGCTGCAAGAATGGTACTTCCTTGCCAAGTGGGACATCTTGAGATGGAGTTGTATCAGGACCACCAGGAGAACTGAAAACGTTGAGTTTCGACTTCTTCGTTGCTGGAGTCTCGAATGTGCTAGTCCTTTTCTGCGAATTGCCATGGACGCCGTTGAGGGGGCTTCCAGGCACAATACCTTCCATCATACCGAAGAGATCACCACCAGCATTCTTCGTGATTGTCCTCGGTGTCGCGCCATGACCCCTCTTATCAGCACTGCGCATACTGTTTTTAGACCTTGCATCCCGTTCAAGCACGTCTTGTAAGTCCTTCTTGAAATCACGGGCAGTCCTCAGATCGAGCTTTGTGCCCTCTGAGCCCATCTTCATACTGTAAGACTCCCATTTGTAGAACAATTCTTGCGGAGTTACAGAGTGAATTCGGATGATAGATTGCAGCTCCCCTTGCACATCTGGTGGAAGTGTGGCATTATGAGAGGCAAAGAGGACATTGAGGTCACCGTCGATGTCAGCCATGGTATTGATTCACTCTGTTGCCCGGCTTGAATATTCTTGTCATGAATGAAGGAGTTGTCGTTTTCGATGTTGGCAAGCGCGACCACGCGTAAAGACGTGTTTGGTTCGTGCTTAAAGGGCCAAGTCTAATTCTAAATTTCGCCACACACGCCAATGCCGTTGTAAGCGCTTGGCGTCTCATCCTTCTCGGCGATGACATGCCTATGACCAAACACCGCCGATATCTCTCCCATCTATACACTACAATTGGAGCCATCCTCAGATCAGCAGCCTCTTCCTTCTTACAGTTTCTTCTGGAGTCCTTTGACCTTCTCTTTGACCTGGTGTAATCAGATACTTGCTTAATCTTTCTGTCATTAACCCCCACCTCTGTACTACTTTCAAGCAAGACCTTCGTCTGTTACAAGAACTCACACTCCCAAGGACAAGACTTCTATATCACCTCCATCATGTCAAACGAAGTACCTGATGTTAGCAAACTCTCAGTCCACTCTGGCACCGCAACTCCAGCCAGCCAACGCAGCAGTTCCTTCATATCAACAAACGAGACCGTCAAGACTCCCTTTGACCACTGCCCCCCAGAATGCAAACCTCTAGCCACTCCGCGTCTCACTGCCGACCAAACGACAAAGTACCAGCAACTCTTTGACACTGTCTCCAAATGGCCTGGTCTTCCCATCTCAACCACAGACAAAACAAATCAGCCTCTCAGCGAAAGCGAACGAATGTGGTTGACAAGAGAGTGTCTTTTACGATATCTCCGTGCCACTACATGGGTAGTAGCCAACGCTGAACGTCGACTACAAGAAACGCTGATCTGGCGTCGTGAATACGGCGTCGAGACATTGACACCCGAACACATCTCACCCGAGAACGAAACAGGCAAGCAGGTCATCCTAGGCTATGACAACAACGCTCGTCCGTGTCTGTACCTCAACCCTGGCAAGCAGAATACCAAAAAGAGTGAGAGGCAGATTCAACATTTAGTGTATATGCTTGAAAGAGTGGTTGATATGATGGAGCCTGGACAGGAGATGACTGCACTTTTGATCAACTTCAAGGGCTCAACTGGTGGTGGATCACCGAGTGTTGCCCAGGGAAGGCAGGTCATGTCGATTTTGCAAGGACATTATCCTGAACGTTTGGGTAGAGCTTGTATTGCTGATTGTAAGTGCCGTCAACGACTTAAAAATCTACCTCTAAGCAGAGGCAGCAGCAAGCTAACCTACCTCCTCATTACAGTGCCCTGGTTCATCAATGCCTTCTTCAAGCTAATCTCGCCCTTCATCGACCCCGTAACAAAAGAAAAGATGGTCTTCAACGCCGACCTTCGCCAACACGTACCTCCCACACAACTCGATAGCGCATATGGTGGAGATGTACAGTTCAAGTACGATCATGCGGTCTATTGGCCGGCGTTGAACAAAATATGCGCCGAGCGGAGAGAAAAGTACCAGGAGAGATGGGTGAAAAGTGGAAAGCATATTGGCGAGTACGAAGCATATCTGAGGGGTGGTGACCAGGTATCAGTGGGACAGGAGACAAAGGAAGTTGTTGCAGAAGCGAATGGTGCATGAGAGAAGCCGACATTACGAATGATTACAAGGCTACCGAGTGAGCTCACGATTTGATGAACAACACGAAAACACCTTTGCCCGATGGTAGAAGCTCGAATCGCACAATGTCATTTGAGACTAATGGGGAGAACATGACCCGAACAATGAAATAGTGGTCAAAAAAGACGAGCAAAATACAATCTATTACTTCAAGCCCTACAGTAGCGATTACACTTGTCCAGGCCACGAAATCACATTGACCCAATTCTTCTTCCGACCTTTTGTATCCCTAGTCGTGCAATCCTCCGGTCGCCTGTCCACTATCACCTAATATATTTCGACCATAAGAAAATGCGAGAATTTTCAATCTGAGACTCACCGAATTCACACCATCAGTAATTCACTCCCCTTACGTCCATGACGGTCAAGTCACCAGTTACGAGGAAGACACGACCATTCAACGTAGGCTTGTCTAACATTATTGATAAATGAGCAGACTGAGACGTACAGTATACAGATAATGCCCGAAGAATTCTGAACGTTCTTTTCCTATAGAATAGAAACAAGTGCCCAAGACGGCTCCGATCCAACATCAAAGGTCATTCAAAGCAAATCACCCACGCCAAGACCACATCCAACTATATCACCACTTCTGCTGACCTCCATGGCCCTGCTGATAATGTTGTCCTTGCCCATGCTTATGCTTCTCCTTTGCTGCATCCTCCGCTTTACTCCCCAGAATCGCCCCCGCAATCGTCCCAATAAACCCATGTCCAATCTTATGTCCACCATAAGCACCAGCCGCACCACCCGCCAACGCACCCATTAGTCCTCTCTCACCCTCAGCGCCCTCGGGACCTTGTCCTTGCATGCCGGGCGCGGTATAAGGGTTGCTTGGATCGCCGGGGTACGGGTTTTGGTTGTAGGCGCCCTGTTGCGGGAATTGTTGCATTGTACTGCCGGGGTAGGATGAGTTGTAGGTGGGGTCGTATTGGCGTTGTTGCTGGTCGTATTGTGGTTGCTGGCCATATGATTGTTGTTGGCTGTAGTCGGGCTGCTGAGGTGCGTATTGTGGTTGTTGTTGGTATTGATCGTAACCGCCGCTGTTGTATTGCGTGGGTGGTTGTTGGGCGTGTTGGAAACCGCCTGGTGGAGATGTTGTTAGCTTCTGGGCTCGAGACGTGGTGGTGGGAGACGCTTACCATGTGCTGGAGGACCGTAGCCGCCGCTTTGTTGGCCGTATTGGGGCTGTTGTTGGCCGTAGTAGTCTTGACCTTGCTGCTGGGGAGGATAGCCGTAGCCGGCGCCTCCGTTGTCGTAGGGTCCTGACATTGCTTGTGGTAGTGGTGAGACGGTGGTTGATGTAGGAGTTGTTGTTGGCAAGATTGAGGTTGTGTATAGTGCGTGTGTAATGTGATGATGAGGTGGGAAATAAGGATGTCGATGGATGCAATTATACCTCAAGCTGCCAAGGGACTCGTCGTCAACCTACATCACCGCCCCTCTATTATCACGTGACACGTGGTTGCAGTGCCATCGCCAAGCCTCGCGCTAACTGCGCCTCTTGCCGCTGAACATGGACATCATTTTGAGTGTGAGACTCAGCCTCTGCAGTCAGGCGACGGTGTCTTAGTCCTATCTTTAGACCTTGCTCACAGACATGTTAGCTTACTATCAAATATTCTTAGTGTGGTGGCACCTTGAACAGATAGAGATTGAGTCTCTCAGAATGTCCATGTAGCCAATGGAAGTGTATAGTGGGCAGGAAGTATACAACCCATCGAACTGTTAACTTTGATCTAATGGCATAACGTATCTGTATTCCTTAGAGCGCGTCTGAAATACATAAACGTAGGCGTCACCCACCTTGACGCAAGAACTCCCAAAGATCCATGTCCTCGCCTGGAGAAGTCACTCCGGGTGAGCTAACACTCTTCCCTTTAGAATCGCTTGGCCACGAATATAGCGGCTTTGCTACGGGATATCCATGTCGGCCTTGATCGAAACCTATGGCTGTAACGTGCTCACATGGATTCTTGTCAACAGTGTTCGTTCCAAGCACGGACCCATTATATGTTACAAATTCCATCTCAATAGCCTGTTTCTCAATATCTTGATGTGACAAACCTTGTGGTGAGCCAACACAAGTCGATCCCTGGAGGTCAGGTTGAGACGAGGATGACTGATCCGAGGAAACTTGCAGCGAGCGTTCGTGATGGGGCTGATCTTGTCGGACGAGGTTGGTGGTATGAAGACACCATAAGAGTGAAAATGTGTAAATTGAAGGCAGAGGGATGAGGAAGGCATAGTCGATTACAGCACTACATAGGCATCAGTATATAATGAACGAAACATCCAAAGGAATCACATCGACTGTGCGGAATAGGGTGGCAGAACTCACCTGAAGTCATTCCAAGTACATGCATCGATAACGGCTGCACATACTGCAAAAATGCTGGTCATCGCAGCGCTTTCCATTGCGGCCGAAACAATCTTTGGGACCAGCCGGTCAAGAGCCGTGTCATCGCCGGTCTGTTTCCACCATAGGCCAAAGATGATGACGATGGAAATCGAAAGGTCAGTTACTGCTGCAGACCAGGTCCAGAGTTGTGTGAAGAGCAGGATATTAGACAACTCGTTGTAGCCAGAGGTGTTGAGCACTGGAATCTATTAGACATGAAACAATTGATAGGACACAAGTATCGTAATCAGGACTATTAAGTACTCACATTCTATAATGCCACTGCCGACACTGCCTGCCAAGGATAAAGCGATGCACAGAGCAATGTATAATCCGAAGATGACACTTTTGCTACATATCTAAGCTCAATGTGAGCAGGAGACATTCGCATTCAGAGCTGTATGCTGATCCAGCAGGAACGACCTACCTTCCATGCCCTTTCGGCGAAGAAGCATTGGACGACAAAAGCAGTAAGTCCTGTAAGTATTGGTGCGTCTAAGCTTGTGTCAGTGAGAAGCCTGGATTCACAGAGTCTGAGGTAAATTGCCATACATGCATCAGGTATAGTGTACGACCTTGAGTGAAGTCAACAACATGAACATCTCAAGCTCTACATCTTTTGCCTACCATAAATCATTTTGGCTTCGCTTTTGCGTCGAACCCCAGAGTAGCAGATCAGCTACAGTCGTCACGAGAGACATGAAAAGTAGTATCATCGTGATGACCAGTATGATCTTCATCTTCCTACTCAGTACGTTTGCGCTCGTCAGGATGTGCGTAGCACTGTGGAAACATATCCCGGAAAAGAAAATCTGCAGCATCCATCCAATGAATTGAGGTCCGAGTATCAGATATGCAAACTTTTGACTAGCGGGCGTGGACACGTCCGATTCGTTGACCTCTGCTATCCTGTTACTTTCAGACATATCGAACAAGATCATTTACAGATTCAAAGAGTGGTCGAGGTCGTGGAGAGAACACCATGACGATCATGCGTAACCTAATATAGGTCTCATTTTGAGAAGAATGATCTTCACGTCACTTACGACTCCTGGAAAGAGCGGCAACCATATCACACAAATAGAAAAGGTCTTGCTGCGTCAACAGTTCACACGCACGAGCTCCTTCCCCTTCCCCTCGTATAACAGCCTTGTAAATACGCATCACTGTGCATCTAGCCTGTCGCAGATCACGCCTGACTTAACAAATGTGTTTCAGTATACGAATCACCGCGCTTGTGGCTTAGCAGCTGACGATCCTGGATTGGAAGGTGGAAGAGGAGAAGATGGCAGAGAATTGAAGGAGGAGAGTAGTGTCAACAAAAGGGGGTGGCAAAAGCACACTCATTTACCTGCCACGTGCCTGCCTTCAAGCTGTTCAACACAATATATGCATAAGCAGCGCTCATACTTAGCATTGTGTCGTCCTTTTGGTCTTGTGATGCTCTCAAGCTCTAGTGGTATCAGTTCCTAGAAGCAACTCGATCAGTGATGAAATGAGTTCTGAAAAATACCTTGACTCCTAAAAAAGCAACGAGTCCAAGCCACACCACAAGCTCCTGGCTGCAATGTTTCAATGAAGTTCCCTGATTCTGACGACTTCGCCGAACAATGCTGCCTTCACCGCGGACAAAGCTCTGCTACCGATCAGATATCCTCGACCAATCACAGTTGCGAACTGCATCATGAGCTGGAGAGGGAATAAGAGTCTGTGTGTGCCACCTTAGACTGTCAAGAGAATTACTCCCCATAGGCTTGTTCAAGGCCAATGGGGCCTTTGCTAGGTCATCCGCTTTCAACGCGAGCTGTCTCGACTCCGCGCACAGACAGTCTGAATTGCGTCGAGATTTATGGGCTTGTTCGTTATGAAAAAGGTGCTGCTGAAGCCGAGAGGCCATCTGCCAGCGCTCTCTTGTGGTTCACCCTCGTTCCTTAAGGTTCACTCAAAAGAGCGTGTTGTGCTGCATGTGTACTGTGGAAGCACAACAGTGACCTAGATTGATACCATGAATAGTGATTTAGCTTTTCTATCTGGCATGTATATCAAACGGCAGTGCCCTGAGATTGTCACCCAATCTATGAATCTTGCCCTGCATAACCTAGCTCAGAACCTAGCAACATGGTCTTCTCACGCATCAACCGGCACTACTGGCAATATCGGCCGCCCAAATTGCACTAGCGGGTACCTTTAGCGCGCAAAAATGCTTCTGTGTCTCGGATGGCGAAGTGGGCTATATCATGACCTACAACTACACCTCCAATATTGACGGCCGCAACGTCGCTTGGGACCGACATGCATTACAGCCGCGCAAGAATGCCATATGCCCAGACCTCTGTGGCCAAGAGTGCAACGCTGATCAAACAGAATGCTATGATGTTCCTCAGCTAGATCACTGCTATAACCGCACTACAAACGGGGCATCGCCAAGGATGCCTCATACATTGTGCGCCACAAAGCAGGGGACTCAGTACTGCGCAGACGACTACACGTTTCAGATTGATGGAGGTAGGAAGACATGGCTTCAGGGAGTGAAGAAGGTAACACGAGAAAAGCTAGTCGACTGCGACATCGAATGTCGCCAAACGTGGCTGGAAAAGCACATGAAATCTGCTTGCAGCCATATTAACACCAATCCAAAGAGTAGACACTACAACGAAAAGGTACCGTGTGGCTATTATTGGCACGGTAAAGAACTAGTAGAAGATGGTTGGCCTCACGGCAGAAGCGCAGCGTGTCGGCTCGACACTTACCCAATCTGAGACCCTAGTAACTGGGGCCGCCCGCACACTACGACATAAAAGGCTTCTCGTTCCCGTCTTATCTGATCTTCGCCATGTGCATCCCTCTTCTGTCTATTTTATAAGATCTGTATCATTCCACTTAGAAAGAGGAGAAGGTGGAAGAGAAAGGAGTGTTCGCAAGAAAAGGGGGTGGCAAAAGAACACTTACTTCTCCTCGCTCCAGCTGCTCAACACAATACACGCATCAGCGGCACTTTTTCAGAGGATCGTGCATTGTCGTCCTCTTAGTCTCGTCTTGTTTCGAAGCCCAGCTACCATGTGCGCGTTACCGGGACCTCCATCCACCTTAGAAGCAACTCTATCAGTGTTTGATTCCATCTCCAAAAAATACCTTCCTTCTTAAAACATGCCTTGAACCACGCTTTTGTCTACAAAGGACTCTGCCACGACTCAAGTGCCTGATAAAGATGTCGTGTGGCCATACTCCCTGGAAGTGGACCCAATGTCGCAAAGATTGGGCAACCTTTGCTAGTGAGACAAAACAGTCACTAGAGCAGTCTCAGATATTCTTAGCTCAGATGTCTCATCTTACAAGTCTTCACAATGTCTTTGTGAGATCTGCCATCTCACGATATAAGTAAGACGAGACTGCCATAGCTTGCGTTTCTACTTTCATTTTTACTCATATCCTTCTACTCATCTCCTTTCACATCCTTTCATAGCTGCTGGCCAGCTATCATCTTTCCAGTCACTCATTTTCAAAGCACATCCATCATGACAAACTCAACACTCAACCCCTTCGCTTCTTCCACCTCCACCACCACTACCTCCACCTCAATGCCAGCCACATACATAATCGCCACCGCCATCATCGTCAGCATTCTTCTAATTTTCGTCCTCGTCGGCTTCTGGATCTACTTCTTTACCTGCCGCGACATCGCTCCTCCTCCTCCATCCCAATCTCGGTACGCCACTCGACCCAGACCTACCTCTACTTCCTCTACAAACACACTTCCAGGCTGGTTTCGCAAAATCGCACACTCCTCGCCAACGCTTCCACTCTTCAAACAGAACGAGAATGACCTTGCTTTGCTTCGTGAACTCATCTGGTCGCATCCTGAAGACGAGTATAAGCCAGCGAAGAGACGGTCGGCTCCGAAGCAGAGACCTTTGACTTCTCATCCTGTTCTATGCGATCCAAGCCCAATCAGAACGACAACGTCGCCAGTCTCGGTGCCAATTAATGCATATATCGCTTCAACTTCAAGCAACAAGAAGCCTTCTCTGCTCGCTCGCCGCCATATCCGCGCATCAAAGCAGCCACTTGCCCTCGCTCTTCCTGTTGTGACTCAGAAGACAAAGTCTGACAGCAATGGGAAGAAGAAAGCCAAGAGCGAGAGAAGGGTCAAAACACCGCTTGCAGCCCGCCTCAAGATCTCCTCGCCAAAGCTGCCGAACAACGTCGCTGAGAGATTGGCTCAACGCTATTATCTCATCAGTCCGCTTCGTCATCAAGTCTCTTCTTCTACAGTCAACCCAACATCCACCGAACCTAACAAAGGCACGGTCTACCTCCACTCTACACCAATTACCGAAGCTGCTACAGCATCAACATCTTCCATCGTTCTTTCACCAACAATCGCCCATCGCCGCATGCTCACTTCAGGTCCCACGGAGGGCGACGTGATTGCCGATTTGAAGAGTCCTTATATCTATACGCCTGAGTTTGTTCGTACTCCTACTCCTGTCTCTGGGACGAGTACCAGGTCTGCTGGAGATAGAGTGTTTACACCATATCGTCCTGAGGGCATGGGAGGGATTGATGGTGTTGTTGCTGGTGGAGTGAAAGGGCAGGGCTATGCAGGAGGTCTTGGAGGATTGTTGAGTCCGAAGTTACCTCATCCTGGAGACAGATGGGTTGGTAGTCTTTAAGAGGGTTGGAACGGCTGAAGATAAGACGAGGTGAATGCGAGGAGGGAAGGGTGGAATGAGAAGTGCTTATGGAAGTAGGTGGGGTATTGTGTTTTAAGTGGGCTTGCGACAGGCGCTGGCGCTAGTTTACTGTTTGAACATGGTTCTGTTTGTGTTAAATAGTGTACGATAATCAAGACGGATCGCCTTTCCAATTCGATGATGTCGTTGGTTTTATGCTAGAAGTGCGTAATGCTAAGTGGCTAATGCTGTAATTGATGACCATGATGGCAATAGGTTTCTTCCTCCACAGACACGGCCTCCGTATTCAAATATGATGCACTTTGTTGTATTGCAACAAGTGGCCGCTATTTCAGACGACAAAACTACCTATTGTGCATAGAATTGTCAGCTACAATTGTCTCAAAAGCAGAAAGGATACCTCATCGTCAACAGTTTGCTCCAGTCCTTACCTCCAAGTAAAATAGCCGGCTCCTCAATATTATGATGTTCATAACTACAATCACGCACAGAATGTCAGCTTGTTATATACATGCTCGCTCCAAACCATCTCCCCACTTCCCACCCTCTTTACGTACCTCAACGTTCCAATGCCACCAGCTTCCAGCAGCAAGCTAGGGTTATCATGAACAGCGCGACCGACCCATCTTGCCGCAAATGCTCGTAAGATGTGACCATGAGCAACGACAATGACATCTGATGGAAGTGCCTTTTCGGGCTTTCCACTTGCGATTTGGGCTAGTGCTGGTTCGTGGACGTTTGTGCGGATTTCCTTGATTAGGCGGTCGAGACGGGTTGTTATTTGCTGTGGAGACCTATTGGTATTTGTTAGCAATCTACCATTGTCGTTCGTAGCACTTAGGAAATTGGAGTGAAAATGATGGGGGATTAGCAAATAACAGAAAAAATCCAAACTTACTCCCCACCAGGACATCCATCACTCCAGATATCCCACTCTTTCTCCCCCTTCTCCTTCCTCATCTGCTTGATCTCCTTGCTCGTAATCCCCTCATACTCACCATAATCCCACTCAACAATATCCTCGGTCACCTTCGCCACCATGTCCTTCCCTTCGCGGGAATCCTCACCTAATTCAACCTTCGCCTCCCTCTCGTCATCAACTTTACCCTGTTCCTTCCTCGCCCTCTCAAATCCAGGGACTTCAATATCCCCAATCCCGCCCGCTTCAAGCAACATGCCGAGTGTGCGCCGAGCACGGGTGCGCGGGCTCACGTATACAGCGGCGATGTTGTCGCGCACGATCAGCCTGTCGGGACCTACCAGTGCACGGCCTGTGGCGAGGATGCGCTTTTCACCAGCGGGGGTGAGGGGAATGTCGGTGGTGCCGGTGTGACGGCCATTTAAGGACCATTCTGTCTCACCATGGCGGATTATGAAGACGCGGGGTTGTGGTGGCGGCATGGTTGTGGTTTGGGATGGGGAGGTAATGAAGATGTGGGACTTTAAGCAGGAAGACTTTTTGCTGCTAGGAGCTTTTGTGTGAGTGTGAGGTACGCAGATGAGGACAGGGTGAAATACACAGATGAAAATAAGCAAGAGGATGTTGAAGTGTACTCGCCAATAATGAAATGCAAATCCAATGGATGTCTGACGTAGTAGGAAAGAGGTCGACTCTCCACTTTCGGCTACAAATCCGAGACCTTATTGCGACCACCATCCAGCAACAACGGGTAACAGTGAGATGAAAAGCGCTAGTGGTAATGTATTACACGTCTGTCTTGATAGATAGCCAAAACTGAGCATTTATCCTTGAAAGAAATACCAAATATACCATCTTCCTTCTTCTCCTAATGACAACATGTGCCAACATGTCTCCCCTCAAGACCATTCTTCACAGGCCTTCCATTTTTATTATACATATACACTTCCTATCAACTCACCATATCCATCAAGCGCTCACAATCCCCTTCCTCTCCCCATCGTCCAACTCTTCGCAGACGCACCACTCCCTCCCAATCCCCACGTATACTTCTTGGCTCCACCGAAGTTATTCAGCCGATGTTCATGCCACGCCGGCACCTCTTTGAGATGCACACCTTGCGGCTGTAGATGCTTCGGTGTCGTCATCTTCTTGAATGGTTTGGGCTTCGGTTCCGCTTTTGGTCTTGGGGTTCTAGGTGTCTTCGCTGTTGTTGACTTCGGCGTAGTTGATGTGCTGCGCGGTCTGCTTGTCCTTGATGGAGTCGACGTAGCGGCATATGAGGCGTGCATGTCTTCTAGAATAGCATCCTCGTCATCTGCGACAGTGGCTTTCACACCTTCACCACTACTGGCACTGCTGAAAGTGCCAGTGAAAGTTACACTTCCAGGATTCCTGTACTCCTTGACGAGTTGCTTCAACTCATCCTCTGTCGCAATCTGCGCCCTGACATAATTGATATCCGTCCTTTTCTGCAAATTCGCCATAACAGGCTCCCTCGCCACATACTCGAAGCGTTCCGGCTCAGGTTTCTCCTTTGGCACAATATTCGGATCTAACCACGCTTCTTCACCTTTGGCGAGTAGCTGCAGAATATCCAAACTCTCTCCCGGCTCGATCTTGTCGGGGTGCGAGGGCGTGATGCAGTCCATATCCACCTCTTTCCTCAGCACATGATCGACATCCACAGCCGAAAAGTACGCGCAGGATTGTGGTAGATCGTTGATTCCCATTTGCTGCGAGAACATTGCGCGAGTCCAGGTGTTGGCGACTTGGAGGGCCATGGCGGCGCGGTATTTGTCTTCGCTTTTGACTAGATAGCGGATTTCGTCGTGCACGGTAAGTGTAACTCTAGCGCTGATGTTGTAGCGGCGGGCCAGATAGTCCATGCTCACTATGAGGAGGTGTAAGTAGTCGACACCAGATGATTGAATGGCCCAGTTGACACGAGACGTCATGAACTCCCCTTTGGAAATGAAGCGGCGCATGAGTGCTTCTGTTATGCCAGCGCCCAAGACTGGTGTTCGTGGGGTTTCCTGCTCGGCGAAGTCTTCGAGCGTGTTGAAGACGAAAGATTCAGTACCGCCACGCCAGAACCCGGATTTGCGGATGACTTTGCGCAGTGTTTTTTGTCCTTTGGTCGCGACGTACAGTTTCGAAGCAATAACACCGCACTCCTCTGTCGTGAGACTTGGATTGAACTGCTTGAGTAGCGTGCCTGCAAAGTTCAGACCAGCGCCGTAGATACGACCGTAGTTGAACACTTTGGCATCGTTACGACTAATGCCCAAGATTTGAGCAGTACGTGAGTGCATGTCTGTACCCGCCGCTTTTGTTCCTTCGAGTGTCATGAAGCCTATGGCATTGCCGCCATGTTGTTTGAACTGGGCATCTCCCATCAAGGAAGCGATCCATAACTCTTGGCTGTCGACGTCGGCGCCAACCAGGGCATAACCCGGAGGTGCTTTTATCATTGATTTGAGCTCGGAGCCCACACGGTTACGTTTGGCGTTTGAGGCGGTGAGCCAGGTATTTTCGACAGCGCGGCGGGTAATGGTGCCCATAGGAATGATTTGAGGGAGAATGTAGCCGACATTGTTGTCTTTGTCTTTTGCTCTTGATCCCTTCTTCGGTGGGTTGAGATCATCTTCATAAACGACCATCTGTGATTTTATGCGTTCGCGAGCGCTAATCCAGTACGAGCAGGAAGCATTCATTTCGAGCGCTTCTTTGGCTATTGCATATTCGGAGGATAAAGTGCCTTTCTCGAAATGCTGGAGGTATCCTTTGGCTAGTGGGTTAGCACACCTTGCGGCAGGTCCGTCTTTGTGTGGAAGTTTGAAGTATCTGCGCTGTCTGTCCATGCGCAGATTCACGTTGGTTTCTTCGTCCATATCTGCTTCAACGACTCCTTTAGCAGCGTATTTCTCTGCTTGTGCAACTGGTACCGAGAACGTCCATCCATGCTCGTCTGACCAGACCAAGGGATAGCCATCCCACGCTAGTCGTAGTAACAATGGTGCCACTCTTGTGCGAACAGTCAAATTTATTGGCCCATCTTTCACCGGAAAAAGGTCTTTATACCATTGTGGCATGCCTGGCATCTTCTGTCGCTTGACTGGTCTAGGTTCTTCGCCCTTCTTCTTCGCCTTTGCCATCTTGATTTCTTGACCAGTCCAGTCCAGCTGTTTCAGCCACGGATCATCTTCATACTTGGAAGGATCATCCTTGATCTTTAATGCATCTTCCGCTAATTCTACCAAGCGTAGCTGTACAGTCTCTAGCAGCTTCGTATAAGTGCTTTCTGCACTTTCGATATACGTTTGCCACGTCTCGTTGACAGGCAGGATCTCCGTCGACATGTGTCGTAGAGCTGCAAAGCTGACAGGATGTGGGCACGTCTCGACGAAAGCAGGAAAGACCTTGCGATATACTTTGTGCGTCACCTCCACATCCGCTGCACAGTAGTCGAGTAGCTCCTCGTAGCGCGCTAATATGCCTTCTCTATCTAGATCGCCGAACAGTTCACGACGCTCTTTGTCGAGTGTGATGCCGCAATGAAATTGTGCCACGTCTCGTAGAGAGTTGATGGAGCTTCTACCCACCCATAAATGCTCTTCTTCCTCAGGAATCGCTCCAGATTCGACCAAAGCATGCAGTTCAGCACTTTCGTCAGAGTTTGCAATCTCATCTCGCAGATTCCGCGCCTTCCTCTGTTTCATCCAGGTGGGCCGTTGTCTAGAGCACATCCCGTTTACAGCAACGTGTAGAGACATTGTATCCATAAAATAGCTCTTAGATTGCGCTAGACTATACTCTTCTCGGGTTCTTGCTCGGTCATAGCCTACGTTGTGTCCGACAACCACACGTGCTTGTTGAGGGTCACCAAGCGGTATGAGATGCTTTGCTGACTTGGACTCTCCTAGTAGCCACGGCGATAACCAGCCGTACCAAGCTGTCGCGCTCACGGCACAAGCCATTGCTGGAAATGGTGTTTCTTTGTAGATGACCTCCGTATCGAATGTGATCGCCGATTCCTCAGGCGCATCTACAGCTTCACTCGAGCCATCTGGATAGTATTTCGTCCATCCACTTCTTTTGACCCATTTGCGCGGCTTCGGAGGAGGATTAGCTCGAGCAAACTTCTTCGAAAGACTGAGATACGGCTCTGCCGAGTCCATCCCTATCTTGTAGAAGTGCTCATCCATGGATTCACCTTGCAAAGGTGGAAGATCGAGTCCTATAGGTGGAGTGGTATCCTGATTCTTTCCAAGCAGATCATGTCGCCCCAGGTGCTCTTTCGACAACGCGATATACTCAGGAGGAGGCGATGTAGCTGGTCCGGAGAAGAGCTGTGGGAAAACGTGGGAGCTGACATGTTGAACTCCTATATCGTTAAAGCGGCCTGTGGTTGGTACTGTAGATGGTGGTTAGTTGTGCATGGGCTTATCGAGCACTGCAAAACCCACTAAGGAGATTCTTTCCAGAGACTGTCTTGACATCTTCGGCAGCATTGCGAGCTTCTGTGGCAAGATATCTCTTTTGCGACTGTAATACGCCTCTCCATCTCAGTTGGCGAGCATAGAGAGCGCATTGGCTTGCTCTACAATTTCTCATCGCATGATGGTGTGCTCTTCAGCTCCTTGTCCTGCCTGGCCGCCTCGACTGATGCTTGAGTACAGTATTCAAGTCTCGTTAGTATACAGTACGGTGGAGGCAGGAAAGCTAGATTCAAGTTCGTCATACGATCTGTTATTCTTATCGATAAAACCTGCCAAGCGTAGATCAGGGCAGTTCGCGCGACAGTTCATGCAATTGTGAAACATCCCTCTAACTCGCATGAAACTGCTTCTCATCCCTTGCTAGTACACCATGTCGGACGCACCGGTGCCTGCTCGTGCTGCCACACCCAGTACAGTCCCCCTCAAACGACCTCTCGAAGATGATCACGCGCCGAGCATCTCATCACCACTCAATCCCAATGCTGCGGCCAGCACGAAACAGCCTATAGTGCGCGAGAAGCGAGAGAAGAAAGATTCACTCAAGAAACGAGAGGCTGCGGGCCTGGTAAACGCTAAAGGAAGCACAACCGAGCATGCTGCCAAAAAGCAGAAGCTCTCTGATGACACACCCGCGCAGCCATCACCTACTCGCTATAACCATCCTCTTCCGAAAGAAGGATTCCATTACCACATCAAACAATCAGCTTTCTCCTCGCATGAGCCGGAACCATTCTATTCACCAAATGGGGTTGAGTTGAAACGACCTGCAGACCAGTAAGTTGGTTTGACATTGTCCAAGTGAACACGCAACTGACGTGACATAGCGCCGAGAACAAGAAGAACTATCGCTACGTCCACTGTGTCGCGGATCCTCTATTTACACACTCCCGCTACTACCGACAGAGCGACAGTAAGCCTTTTGGCCCACGCATGAGCTTCGAGGACAGCGATAAATGGCTACACTTCAACGAAACTGGCACAATGGTGACAAATGAAAAAGGCTGGCGCATGGGTCGTGCGAACATATGTGCAAGAGAAGGAACATTCTACTACGAAGTAAAGATATTGAGAGGTGTACCTCGAGAAGGTCCTCCTATACCAGCAGACTCGACACTCCCGCAACCACACATCCGCATGGGATGGGCTCGTCGAGAAGCTCCCCTCGACTCACCTGTAGGCTTTGATGGCTACAGCTATGGTGTCTCAGATATTCGCCTTGATCCCATGCACAAATCTCGAGCCGGCAAGTTCACTGACGATGACGACAAAGCTGGATCGAAGAAGTCCAAATCCAAGTCGTCCAAAACATCACTAGGCGCTGGCGAAGGCTTCAACGCCAACGATCACGCTCGTGAAGGCGATGTTATTGGCCTTGAAATCACGCTGCCCACTCTTTCTCTCCACCGCAAGATAGTCGAGGGTGATTACAACCCAGCTGTGGACGTCGGCTCCGGCCTCGACGAATCGACCATCTCCATCAACGCTGAGGGCGCTCCCAATATCGTCCGCGACCGGTTTCCAGTTCCGTACAAGGGCTCAATGTACTTTGAATCTCTCGAATACCGCGCTCAGAAAGGTATGGAAACGTATGGCGACAGAGGTCCTTTCGCCAAAGAAACACCATCACCGAATCATACCGACCCAACGCTCCGCTCGCTACCACATAGTAGCATCAAAGTCTACAAGAACGGCAAGAAGATTGGCACGGCCTTTCGCAATCTTATGGCCTTTCTGCCGCCAGCAAGTCAGCCTGAGCCACAAAAGGGCGTCAGAATGGGCTTGGACGACGGCATGTTGGGTTATTTCCCAGCTATCAGCTCATTCTGGGGCGGTATCGCTGACTGCAATTTCGGCCCCAACTTTTGGTTCGCACCTCCAGGAATGGCTGGCGTAGCAAATGATGCTGATGGTGATGCTGCTATAAAGGATGGTGCAATCAAGCAACAGACCGAGGAAGAAGCCTTTATTGCTGGCTCTGGGGCTTGGAGGAGCAAGAGTAGGCCGATTGGTGACAGATATGCTGAGCAAATTGCTGAGGATGTCGTCTATGACTTGATCGATGAGATTGATTTTTTCATGCAAGATGGAGGTGCTGGAACTTCTGGTTAAGGATCAGTGGATGGTAATTTATCATTTGTCAAGGCCCGTCTTACTTCCAATGGTTGCAAAGTTGGTATAGGCCTGGCTTCGGCGTCCCAACATCCACCTAGGCCAGCGAACGCTTTGTACAACATTCCACACGTTGCTCGTTTCTCGATCTGGCTATCGTCTTTCATATCTGCAAGATACGCGACGAGTGGATATAGCACCTCGTCGCCGAATTGCGGTGTGAATATGAAGAGCCAGAGCATCCAGGATAAGGGCATGAAATGTAAGCATGGCAGGAACCCTCGGATTAGTTGCAGGACGCAGCGTAGCTTACGAATGTCGCTAGCGTATCGTGCAACCAGGTCCTCAGGGAGAATCGATGTCCAGAAAATTGTCTCGAAGCTCACTTCTTGCTGGTAACAGTTTTGTGGCAGAAGTTCAGTCTGCTCATCCGTTGCCTTTGTAGTGATTGATATTGTCATTCTCGCAATTTAAACACAGGACAATGCTTAGTACCATTCAAGCGAGCAAGCACATCTACGACAAAGCAAGACAAGGATTGCTCAATATCTATCTATACAATTCTCTCGTCGAGTCATTCTCGAAAGCCCATGGAGGATTTCAGGATACCACGAGCATAATAAATCCCTGATTTCCGCTTTCCCATGGTTTGATACTATGATTTCTCGTCCTCTTCTGCAATTTACCCATCACATACGCATGAATTGCCTTAAAGACGACAAATTCGCATCGTGCCGTGCGGCAGAGTTCGTGAGCTTCGACCAAGGGAGAGGATGCGAGATACCGGTGCCTCGAAGCTCGTGCGGAGCCATGTGTACCATTGGCTACTGTGTCGTATTGGGCAATGAACGAAAATGACGACTTCAAACATTTGCTCGAAAGATGGAGAGCCAAATGTGGTGCTGGGTAGCAAGCCCACTCTGATTTGTGAGCTACACCCAGGTCTACCTTTGCCACCTCAGTCTCAGTGGGTGTCTGACTCCTATCGGATGGCCTTGTCTTGCGCATGGAGGAGGAGGTGAAGTCTGAGGCTCAAAGAAGCGGCTGAACACGAGCCAAATTAAAGCGGGGCAGGACGGGACGGTCCGAAATGGTTCAGGGGTACACAAACTCAAATGATTTGTAAACTTTTCATCAACAACCGACTGCAACGCTTTCATTGAATTTCAGATTTCTTGTACAAGCTCGGAATTGGCTATTGAGACGAAGAAGAGATCTAGACAGGTGCTGAGCGAAGCCCTTAACTTAACCACCTGCCAGTGTGGTCTAGATTGTCTTACTGTTTGTGCAAATCGAGGAAGTGAGAGAGTGGTTTTGGGAAACTGTGATTGGAACACAGACTATCTGTCACCAAAAAACGAGAACTCCGGCCCAGCTTTGGTCAATTTTTCAGAGGCCAGGCGAGCAGGTCTTGAGCACGGCCCAAGCATTCTAGCCAGGCTTTACTTTAACAATCAAGTCCGTGCTCAACCTCAACCGGAAATCTTCATCACCAAAGCAGTGATGTCAGGGCTTGCAGGTCTAGATCGCAAACAGATGGAAGCTGAACGACTGGCACGAGCATCTCTCAAACGTCCAGCACCTGCTGATGACACTACAAATCAACACGAAGATAGTCACCGGAAACGTGTCAAGATTGGTCACCCACTGGAGAGAATTGATGAAGCACATGTGGTAATCAGGAACAATCACAAAAACGAAGACGCGAAGCATGTAGCCGCAGATGTAGTCAAAGCAAGTGTAGAACAGTCCACTAACGATGATAATTCTGTTGAGTCTGCCAGCCAAGTAAAGCCAGCTCAATTGCCCAAAGCACAATCTTCGTCATCAAATAATGCATCAATCTCGACCTCATCTTCTTCAGTACTTCAGTACCCTGCAGGCACGCTCAAACGCACCTGGGCATATGGCCATCCGCGCGCCAGCGATATCAAGATCGAGGAAGTCCTTCAGAAAAACACCCTAAATACTGCAATCATCAGCTCCTGGCAATGGGATTTCGACTGGTTGATGACGAAGTTTGTGCCGGGCAAGACCAAGTTCGTGTTTGCGATGGAGGTGAAAGATGATGCTGAAGTGAGTCCACGTTGTGCCTTGCGTCTTGTGTTGTGTCTTACTTTGTACCCACCTTTATAGAGTTGATATGCCTTTGATTGTGCTGATGGTGGTTTGTGCTTTTAGATGAATCAACGGAGAGAAGAGTTCAAAGGCTTGGAGTCGATGGTGAGATTGGTTTTCCCGCCAATGTCGAAGAGCTTTTATAGCAGGATGCATTCGAAGTTGATGCTGTTGTTTCACCCAACGTATTTGAGGGTGATGATACCAAGCGCTAATCCAACCAGGTAAGTTTCCTTGTATTGCGTGTGGCAGTTGCTGCACAATATTCTTGCGATCGAAGTACCACTTTTAGCATATCAACTTGTACGAAGTAGTAGTGCCGTTGTCAAGCACATGAAATTGTCCTACTTCCTTATCCAATACTCACTGTTTTGCCTCCCGTAGTCGGTACTTTGCAATAACTAACTTTCCTTCTAGGCACGACTGGGGCGAGTCCGGTTTTCTCGAGAATGTAAACCACCGTTTCGCCGTCATATATACAATCAATACTAACTTACATACAGACGATCTTCCTCATCGACCTCCCCCGCCTGTCCTCTCCTAGTATCACACCATCCACCCCCTTCCAATCCTCACTCCAGCAGTTCCTGCGCGCCCAAAACTTTCCCACCGACGTCCAAGCCGGTGTGAACAACTTCGACTTCTCAGCGACAGCTGATATCGCATTCATTCATAGTATCCCCGGGACATACTCTGACGATGAACAAATCGCATCAACAGGGCTACCATCACTAGCTAAAGCAATCCGGTTCAATTCCAGACATGATCAAAGTCAAAGGGTGGAAATTGACTTTGCGACGAGTTCGTTGGGTGCGCTGGACGATGTGCAAGTCGCTTCTTTTGTCTGTGCGCTGCGAGGCGAGGACCCGTTTCAAACGCTTGAGATGAAGAAGAAGGAGAGGTCCAGCGGAGATGACTTCCGCATCGTCTTTCCGGCAAAGAGTACTGTTCAGAGCAGCACGGGTGGTCCAGACGTACGTGATAGAAGTTTACTCAGACACATCACGATATGTCTATTCTCAGAAGAGGGTGCTAACGTATAGCAAACAGGCGGCAGGAACAATCTTCTTCCCAACAAAGACGTACAATTCACCCAATTTCCCACGCCATCTCCTTCACGACTATAAATCTAGTAGGGAAGGACTGCTATCACATAATAAGGTATGTAACATTAGCGTCTCCATGTCCGCTTTCTGCCTCTCTCTCCTCTTCCTCCTCCTCCCTCCTCCTCCTCCGCAATTACAACAAACACCTCCCACCTTCCAAAATCCCCTCCCAACCTATTATCAGTCCCCCACCCACTCATCGCTGCACCACCATCACCAATGCCCAGTCCCCATCACATACCATGAAAATCAAAAACTCACGCAAAAACCAACTAATCCCCCAGATAATCCTCACACGCACCCCACACACCGCACACATCTACCACGGCAGCGCCAACCTCTCCGCCTCAGCATGGGGCCGTCTCACACTTACCAAGGCCAAAAAATCGACACCACAACAAAAGAAAATGACCGTCGCGAATTGGGAGTGTGGTGTTCTTTTGCCTGTTGTCGTTGCTTCTAACGCAAGCGTTGAGGAGAATCGGAAGGTTGAGGAGGGGGAGGGTGTGGAGAGTGAGGAAGTGGGACGAAAATATGCTGGGAAGGTAGTTGGCAGTGAGAAGGTGGGACAAGAAGATGAAAACGCACACGTAATAGGTCTGGAGGAAGTGAAAAAATTACTGCTCGAACGATGGGGCATGCAGCTGCCTTTTGTGGTGCCGGCGAAGAGGTATGCCGGTGGTGAGGTACCTTGGATACAGGAGGGCGGGTGGTGATTGATTGGTTGCTTGATGAATCAAAGAAATGAGCGATGAGCGATGAATCCTAAGATGAGCAATGAGTACTGCGCGCTGGTGACACGTTTGCAGTGCTGCATTGTGGAAGGAACCAAAGTTGGATACAACAGCACAGCACGAAGCTGTATTTCGTCATGCCTGATAGACACGAGAAGTCACAGTTATGCTTACCTTGCCAATGCCACACTAGGTACTGTAGTGTAGCTAAGTGATAACATGAGTAGGTAGGATGCCTGTGTGCGTTTTCTTTCAGTCCCGGACTGAACAACCAGCCCAGCTGCGCCCAGTAGTGTGTACGGTGCACTGTTATCCCAGCTACAGTAAGTTCCACGACGACAAATAAACGTCGTGATTTCCTTCCTCTACCGTGATACTGGGTGATGGATGAAGGGCTGGGTCATTCGAGTTGGAAATAACCCCGAATCACGGTCAAAACGACCGCTCCCAAGTTGATGTTAGATAAATTCGGAGGTTATTGGTTTTTCATCTACTCTTTGCTCACTTATATCCTAGGTTCCAAGATCTACTGCCACGTCGAATACCCAAGCCTGCTACTCCCCTGCCTTCTCACGCCTGGCTTGCCACCCGGATCCCGACTATTCCTCCTGGAACTCTGCCTACTACTCCCCGCATACTCATACAAACTCTCCTCACCCACCATACTCTGCCTCGCCGTATTCCCTCCCTCACTATCCCCAGAAAACTCGTATGCGATATAATCATCTCCTCTCATAACAAGCCGTTCCCTTTCCAGCACCGTATTCTCAGCACAACAACATCCACACGCAATTTCGCACTCGTCTTCGATATTCTCCTCATAATTCGCGTCCAACCATGCTTCATAGCAAGACATGTGGGCAACATGGCCGCAGTTCATGCAGCTTTTGAATAATGTCGCTACGGGTTCGAGGCAGAAGTTGCAGGTTGGGCGGGTGAAGTGTTTGTCGCAAAAGGGACAGCGTTCCATTGCTGCTGGGCTGGCGGCGATCATGGTGGTTGCGGAGGACCAGTGGCAGTTTGTGCAGATGAGGCCGATTAGTGGACCGGTGTGTGTTGGAGGACGGAGACGGTGTGGCTTTTTGGTAGTGGTAGTAGATTGCTCATTGGAGTTGGAAAAGCGGGAGGGAAAGTGGTTGAAGGCGAGAAGCTCGAGGTATTGCTGGGGCATGTTCCAGGCGTCCAGATGGGCAGAGTACTCGTCGCGCCATAGTTTGTGCTTGCCCATGTCTTGAGTAGGCATAAGAGGAACACTTACACATGCTTCGTCGTCGAATAAGTCTTGGTTCTTGAGTTTGACACGAAGCTTTTTAGCGCCAGCACTGTCTTCATCAGCCTCGGTATCGTTGTCCCCAACATCTTCCAAAACACTTGCAGATCGAGGATCAGAGAATCGAGCAGGTGTTGCCTCATTTCTTACTGGGGCCCTTCCTATCGTGATAGATGCAGATGGCGCAGAGGTCGATAGCTCAACGGCAGCTTCCTTCCTATACAAAGGCGGTGAGTTGGAGATCATGAGAGCTACTTTGTTGATTGCATTCCCAACAATAGAGCTGGAACGTCGAAGAACATGTTCAGGCGATGTGCCGAAGCTTCGTGGTTTGGACAGGCCATGAGAGTTGCCTCGGCGTAGCGCTATACCTCGCGGGTGTGGCCTTAGTGTGCCCGCTATCGTAGCACTGGCATTACTTTTTCCATCAGAGGACACAGAAGACGCAAATACTGCTGGTGTAGAACGGGACGAGGCCATGGGAGAAACCTTGGCTGTATTTGGTGATCCTACAAAGCTTTGTGCAGTTCTCTTGGTTGGCCAGTAATTTGACGAAAATCCAGGCGTCTTGAGTTGCATGGGTAATTGCTGTAACTGGTCAGCTTCTTTCCATAAGGATGTAATGAACAAAACTAACACTTTCTACTTGTAACGCCAAAGCACTTGCAGATCCTGGTACAGGTGCAGGCTCACAGAAGACGCAAGATAGCATGGCTAGTGTCTGAACGTCCCCTAGAGCCTCAAAATGATCGAATCTATAACTTGTCAGTAGCGAACCAATTTCGAACTGGGGTTTACCGACATTGCCTTAATGAGATAGTCATTGCCTAGAGGATGGTCTCCCCATTTGATATGAGCTCTAAGCTTGGGTTCTTTCACAGCTTGTGGGAAGTCAAAACTGAATCCGAGGCCGCTGTCACGCCTCTTGATGTGTACAATGCCTCTTCTTGCGATTACCAGAATGTTTTCATCCTCTAGTAGCTCAGGAGTGATTTCTAACGGCACGGCATCGCAGACGATGAGACGAGCAAGTTCCCAAATATTGGCAAGCCCTTCGAGGTCGCAATTTCGGGCTACCCAAGCATTGTGTGAGCACACAACCTCACCTTTCCCGAACATCATATAATCCTCAGCCAGAGTTCTTCGAGGATAGATCTGGTCGTCCAGATTAAATATAGATACATGCATCTTGCGCCTAGCATTTTCTGGTTTGGAAAGAGATTTGGCACTAAGCTGTTGCGATTGGTCCATCGACTTATCAATAGACCTTGGAGCTTTAGGCACAGCACCAGCTCCCCACAAGGAAAAGCGAGAGAATGGGACAACATCACCATCCACGCTGTCAGATGTAGACGAGTCAAAGGAAGACGAGGACGAGTCATAAGAATACTCTGAAGAACGGCAGTCGGTATCGTCTGCAGTATGCTTGACATCGTCTACATGTCTGCGAAGAGCATTTTGCAAGGTGCCGAAGCTTTCGAAGAGATCAGACTCCCCGAGTCTGCTATTTTTGCCCCCAAGAGTCATGCTATTGAGGAATGAAAGTGTTTCGGCTTTTGTCGGAAAGAAACAGACCAATTTCCCACAAGGTGCGAACAATGCTGCACAATGCTTGGGTAATGGTACATTTGCGTTCTTCAACTTTGTCGGATCACCAACGCTTCCGTTGAAGTCTTTCTGTTTCAACTCAGTGACATGACCAATAAGATTATCCTCATCATCTGTTGAACTCTCAGCAGTCTCAGGCAGATCAAAGTCATCGTTCAGTACATTGTGTAGTTTTTGAAGCCAAGCCAAGCTGTGTTCTAGATCCTGGTCGCCCAACAGATAACGCAAAATTGCCTCCAAGGATGCTTGCTTCTCTTCACGATAGGCTTCGCAGAGAACCTTCATCTCAAGACTCATCTTTCTGTATGCTTCATCAGATATTGAAGACGTTTTTTCTATGCTGATCTCAGGAATCTCTTCTTCTGGATAAGTCTTTGGAAAAGATATTGACATTCTTAGATGGATGGACTGCTTGTCTGTACCCCAAGGACCATTCAACGATACAGACACATGCCGTGCGACGACGTTGACTTCTTCGAACGAGACTTTCTTGTATCGTTCTCCTGCTGAGGTGATCTCATCTCCAAGACTTTCAGGCGCATCCCAGGGTCCGATCTGAGAGGTTGTCAATGCAGATACACTATCGCGTGGAGAACTTGTATCGTCTCTAGTGCTGATCTTGACACCTTTCATCCATGATATCGGATTAGCTTGCTTCTTCTCGCCGCTTCGAATACGCATGCCAGTCATATGGTCGCCACGCAGTGAGGTTACCAGGTGTGGCATTGCAGTATTGAGTGCTGACCTGTTTAGTGCTTCACTTATAGCACTACCTCGTCTTGCCCGATCTCCTGCGGAATTAGCAGGAACGCCTTTCGACTCTTGCACAGTACTGAAGTCGTGGAATGTCTTGTAGGTGGCGCCCTTTCTACTAAATCTCTGATGTGTATGCAGTCGCTGTCCTTTGTGATATCCAATTTTATCTAAAACCTCTTCAGACATCGGGTGAAGCCATAGATGCTTATCGGCACCCCATGATACGAGCTGGAATGTGCGGTTGTCTTTACCATCATCCTCACCGTGTCGAACCCTCCAGAGAAACTCCTTGACTTGGTCTTTGTGGCCTTCGAACGTATGGACGGGCTGAGCAGCAGCATCTCGTGCTTCCCCTTCTTGCAGACGTCGATCGTAGAGATGAAGATCGCTGTTTCCACGCTGAGGCATCACTAATATCCCGTAGCCGAACGGTGTGTGTCTTGCTCTCCAGACTGGGTAGGGTGTATGAATCGTTCTCGTCAGCATGTCATTCTCCTCTCCCGCATAATCCCACACCTTGATTGTTCTGTCAAGAGAACAAGTCAGCAGTTGGGTCGCCTCTACGCGGTTCCAGTCTATGCCATAAATCTTTGTAGTATGTGCTTCTATGCTCTTTAATGGATGTGAGTCTTTACGAGTGTCCCAAATGTGCAGCTTTTCGTCATGAGAGGATGCTAGGATATGACTGTCCTGCCGATTCCACTTGACCTGTGTTGCTCCTGCATACCAATCTGCGAAGCTGATAGAAGGTTTTGCTGGTGCTCGAAGATCCCAGATGTGTACGAAACTGTCCACTGAGCAAGTTGCAAGAATATCAGGCTCGTGGGCTGAGAAATTGATATCTGTCAGAGCTCGAGTATGTGCCTGTAGTGTATGCTCAACCGCACGAGCCGAGGGCAACGCGACGTTCCAGATAAGTGCATTCTGGTTCGATGTGCTTGCGATCCAATAGTCTCGCGAGGCAAAAGGTGACCATTGCACATCGGCGACCTCCCAGGATGTACGGTGAGGCAGGTGTCTTGGGGGAGAGTATGGGTTGTCTAGGTCTATTATGTGCAGCCCCAGACGACTAACCAGAAATATTAGCGACTGGAATCACTACCAAGTATTGTCTTGACCACTGACGATGCCAAAGCTACATCTCTTCCTGCTGGGGAAATGGTGGCAGAGCCAACCGGTTCATTGACATGAAAAGAGCCCTTGCTGTCGAATGTCGACTGCGGCCTGTCTTGTAGTGTTGCCGCAGTGGTCTGATCATTGCTCTTCACATCTTCCATGTGTGTCCCGATAGGTTGTTCTCTCCTCTCTTGCGTTGTACGACGGCGCTTGTGCTCTCATATCGTGTTGGTCTCGGGGAGGTCCTCCTACCACACAGCAAAGGGCCGGATTGGCGATAATACCGCCAGATGTCGAGTAGGGAAAGAGTACTGGTTAGTACGAAGTGTTATTCCAGGTTGTATCTTGATCTGCATCCGGGGAAGGAGCATGTGGGGCGAGGTCTATACGTCAGATCTTGTCTCCTCTAAACATCTCGACCTTAGCAACAACAATCTCAAAGTCTCTAGTGATAGTATTGCTTAACTCGAGTTTAAATTGCCATACTCAAGTCAACAACTTCATTGCATCCCCTTTCCAGCTTCGACAACCGGCGCAGAAAACGATCCACTGATCTCGTCCCAATCAATCAACATGAACAGTGCACTACCTAAGCGAATTATCAAGGAGACGGAGCGGTTGGAGAAAGAGCCGTGAGCCTGCCTGTGTTGTTCTCAACTAGCGACGATGCTGACGAATTAGCCAGGGTGCCAGGAATCAGTGCAGTACCACATGACGACAATCTACGGTATTTCGATGTCCTTATCGACGGCCCCGGTCAATCACCATATGAAGGTTCGTGCGGCTTCGATAGATACTGCAGAGGAATCTTCTCACCAGAGACATCCAGGTGGTAAATTCAAGCTCGAGCTCTTCCTGCCAGACGACTATCCTATGACGCCTCCCAAGATCCGCTTTCTCACAAAGATATACCACCCAAACATCGATCGTCTTGGAAGAATATGCTTGGACGTGCTTAAGAGTAAGAGAATACTGCATCTGTGCAAGAAGTGTTGTACTGATAGCTCCTTAAGGCAATTGGTCGCCAGCACTACAAATCAGAACTATTCTACTATCCATACAAGCTCTTCTCGGTGCACCGAATCCAGATGATCCTCTCGCAAATGACGTTGCACAAAGATGGAAAGAAGACGAGCCTGCAGCCATTCAGACTGCTAGGGAGTGGACCAAGCAGTTTGCAGCTTGATTAAGGTTCTGGTTATAAGACGTGATGGGAATAGAAACATCAGCGGCTATCTCGTATACGTGCAGCACTTTCGAGTTGGCACAGTCTATGGGCAGGATCCCAGTGTAACTACTGTAGCAAGATACGGAGCTTGTTGTGATCAAGCTTTTGTAGTGATGTTTCAGGTTGGTATCATGCACCATCAGAAAAGAGTTGACGAAAGGTCTCAAGTACGTTTCGCATCAATGAACCATACCCAATCCTATCGACAAGCTTACTGAACTTGCGGGAAAATGTTTCAGAGAAGCGCAGAGCAGAGATGTAGAAATCGACGAGTGATATGGTAAACTCGATCTGAAACGCGTGTTTTGCAACGCGACTGCCTGATCTACGCACAACCCTGTTTCACAGAATTCACACACCGCACTACCGTTCTAATCTATTTTCTTCGCTTCTCTGTCATGGTCATGATGGACATTTCTTAATCTTGTGTCCTGCTCCCTTGTAATTTCTACTTCTGTACGAATACTACACTTTCCTCATGAGACTACCAAGAGACGACAGTCTCCCGAGCTTAGGTGGTGACTCTTTGTGGTCTTTGGACTCGAATAACAATCCTCGACGTAAATCTCTTGTCGACCTGATCAGCTTCATCAGAACAACAGGTCCAAAGACTCTGCTTCCAAGAACCGAGGAGCTACCAGCTGAAGATACTGTCAAGAAGGTCTCAGATATCCGCTCTTTTACCGATACGACGATGACTTCGAAGTGAGGAAATTTCTCTTCGAACGCCAGTAGCTAATTGATCCACTAACTTATCAATAGCCCACTCACCTCTGCTGCTGAACGCACTTCGACATCAGAATGGACCTCCGACACAACTCGAAATCTGCTGGCACGCATCAAGCAGCATCGAGAGGAATCCGAAGCTGAGTTCTGCATGGAATCTGCATTACAAATTAGGCTTCCTTCCTCGCCAACGAGCCCTGCGTCCTCACCAAAAACCTCTACGTCCTCCAACTCTCCTCTCTCTACTCTATCTCCAGCATCTTCAAGGAAATCGTCATGGAGTACTCGCCGTCTAGATCAGTCAATGAGACGTGATTCTTTCTCAAGTCTATTCAGCTCTCCAGGCTCGCTAGGTCTTGGTTCGCGTCTTCCCAAGCTCGACCTCAAGAAGCGTTTCAAGAAACAGCCTGATGCCGAGCCGAGTCCGCCTTTGAGTCCTCTGCTATCGCGCTCCTTCAAGCATCGCAGCAGACATATTCCGCTGGTTGGTTTAGGCATATCTGGAATCCATTCAAACGATGAGCAAGAAGAAGAACGTCAGTACCTCAGGGAAGATTCGGATGCGACTTTGAGACCGAAGAAGTCAAGCCTACCGATATCAACGCAATACCCCACGAGAGAAGACTCAAACGCGACATTGAAACCAACCAAAAGGCAGGGAAGCTCTGCCTCGTGTGTTGATCATGGTGATCCTCAAGTTACTACACCTATAATCGAAATGCGAGACTGCTCAACAAGTTCGAGCTCACGGAAGACAAGCCACGAAGATGGCGTGCAAACACGACCTCAGATGTTTCCCTCTCAGTCTGCAGATCTGCTGTCGACACTTCCCTGGAATTCGGAAAGGCAAAAGTCACGTTCATCTGCCGAGCTATCCACACGTTCAGTCTCAGGCATCTTAACTCCTGGCTTCACCCTGAAAAAGTTCCGAAGTACCACACCTTTGAAGGGAGGTAGCAGCAGTACCGGTGCAGGCAGTTCACTGAATCTATTAACGAGAACCCAGAAGAAAAGCTTCAACTCTTCCTTCGACTTTCCGGCAAAAGCTGAATCCTTCTCCTTCAATTACTCGGACGTAACGGCCAAGTTTCGACGTGTGAGTGTCAACAAGGACTCGCAAAGGCCAAAGGCAGCGAGGATTTCTCCAGATGTTGTCAGACATGTCGCAAATGATGTTAGCACAACTACATCCAGTACCAAGGTGGACCTCGATGCGCCTTCGTACGAAGCACAGGTAAGTACACAACACTGTGTCCTGGTTGTCCACAAATTTTGCTAATAAATTCTAGCTTGTGGATTTGCGGATCAAACTAGGACTTCCAGCCAGCAAGATATTTCACACAGGTCCGACACACCTTAGTCACCCTGAACATCCTTATACATGGCAACATGTCAACCTGAGATGCCTTGTTTGCCCACAGCCCTCGACCTCTATCGAAGTGCCCTCTTCCACGAGCGACGAGTCACACGATTCAGCCAATACTCAAAGCAATGACGCTACTAGTCTTCATCCAGCAATGCGTCCAGGCTTTGTCACTCGACCCAGCTTCGTCAGCCAGACCAGCTCATCCGACGGTTCAAACTTCGAGCTATCGTCCAACCAAAGTCCAATCCACAACTCGGCCACCCTCGAAAACCTCACCGCCGTCCACCCAGCCTTTCGAGCCCGTCTTCAACGCCTCCTCGCAAATCCCACCAACGCTTTCAGCGAAGTAACAACCATTACCTCTCCCGCATTCACCACCACCTCCTCCACCACCACACCCCGCGGCCCTCTCACATGCGCCCTTTGTCCAGCAACATGCTGCACCTACTCCTCTCACCTCTCACAACTCTCCTCACCTACACCAACCACACCACTCTCCTCCGACCAACTCAAACTCTTCCGCGAATTCATCCGCCTCACTGCTTCCGGCACGCCAGTTGGCCGTAGTGGTGCCAGAGATTCCTTCTCGACGTTTGTGCGATGTAGCAATGAAGAGTGTGAGAAGACGGTGTGTCCTGGATGTGCTAGCCGTTGTAGACTTGTTGGGTGTGGGTTAGTGGTGTGTCGTGTTTGTAGGGAGGAGAGGAAGGAGAGTGGGATGGAAGGGTGGATTTGTGGATGGCATGAGAGTTGAGGTATATTTGGTGATATGAGGAAGAGGTGGACATATTTACAGGTGCTGAAGCAAATAGGGATATCCGGCGCATTTAACGGTCTCTTTGCGAGATGAAAAGGTCATTGCAACTCGAAGACTTGAGGGCACTTCCTGGCTCGGCAGTGGTCAATGTCACTAGAGATATAGTATTCGGTTTGCTATTTTCGTTTACATCATACTTCTGCTTTCACACGCATTTGCTTTGCTAGCTAGCTATCTCAGCACATGCAATCATGAAACCATAATTGCAACATCTGGGCACCCAATCTGACGTGACAAACCGCATCTCGGGTTGTTGTGGCGTAGGTGTGCCTTTTCCCAGTCGTTGAAATCATGTCTTACGGCTTACAGGCACAAAAGATAAGTCTTTCCATGCTTTCCCACCATGTCTTTTAAGCAGCCTTCATGCCCCACAACTCTTACCGCGTCTCGGAACCCATCCATACATGAACCACCAATGCAATGCAATTTAATTCAGCCCAAGTTGTGCATAATTCCTTGCTCGCCGTCAGAATTCTCCATCTCATCACACACATCGTCGTCACTCAATCCTCCTCCTCTTCTCAACATGCTCACCCTCCTTCACCTTCGTCGCCGGTACATGTACCTCCTTCACATCCTTCTTGTGTTCCTCCTTGACTTCATCTGACGATGTTGATGTCCAGTAAGATGGCGGCGCTATGATGCTGAAGGTGAAGAGAGTACGGGAGTTTGGATTGGCCTTTGGCTTTGTCTTTGTCTTTGTTTTGGGTGGGGCGTTGGTGTCGATGTCGATGTCGGGCTTTTCTGCGTGTTCTTCCTTTGCTTTCTCCTTCGCCTCTGTCCCTTCCACCGTCTCATTCTCCCCGACCTTCAATTTCGTCTTCTCCTTGCCCTTTCCCACCTTCTTTCCCTTTCCCTTCCCCCCCTCCTTCCCCTCCTCCTCTTCAGCCGCATCACTAAACACCCACATCTCCCCCACCTCTCCCCTCACCAGCGCAGTCCCCCACAACGCCCCTAACACTCCCGGCACAAGATATATCAGCGCCGGTTGGGGATGGCTTGATATCTGCATCGCGGTCAATGTGCTCAGCATGCCTACTATATAGCCTATCATACCAGCGGTGAAGTAGGGTGTTGGAAATTTGTTGCGGGGTGTGTATGCGAGGGCGGCGGGGGATGGGCGGGTTAGTGTAAGGAAGGAGGGGAGGAGGGAGGTGGTCCAGAAGCGGTCGCCCCAGGCTGAGGAGGGGGGGAGGTAGGGTGCTTTTTGTATTGTGGTGGATGGAGTGGATGAAGTGGATGGAGATGTTGTGGTGGTGTTGGTGGTGGTGGTAGAGGTGAAAGGTTCGTCATCGTCGTTAGTAGCATTGTCGTTAGTGGCCGGAGTGGAAGATTCGACCTTCTTCTGCCTTCTCAAATAAAACAAATGCAAATCGAACCTCAGCGCCAACCCAATCAAAATCCCAGGTAATACCACATCCCCCAACCCAAGCATACTAAGCGCCTGCTTGCCCACCTCCTCCGACGGTCTCGGAAACAACAATTTTATAGGGATATCCAAACTCTTCGCCACCGTAACCATCATCGGGGTTCTGAAAACCATATAAAAGTCGTAGCACAGCAAAGCCAACAATAGCATCGTACCAGTGGTGAAAGTGGTGGGAGACATGAGTTGGAGAGCGCCGTAGGAGAAGCCGAAACCCATCAAGTTGGTGAGATACCAGGGTTTGGAGACGAAGTTGTAGTAGAGGACTGTTGAGAGGCCGATGAGTAGGCCTTCGATGCCGTGGATGCCGAGGGAGAGTTTGAGGTTGCCTACGAGAGAGCCGGAGGTGGTGAAGGTGAGTTTGCGTGTTGGTAGGATGTGTAGTGTCCAGAAGAGGGAGTTGAGGCGGTGTGGTAGAGGAAGACGGGAGAGGATGCCGGGGAGAGGCGATGAACGTTCGAGAGTGGAGGTGTTTGCGTTTGTGACGACGCCTCGAGGCACAGCACGTCGATGTTTTGGGTCTACATGGTAGAGGATACCGGCGTCGACGTAGTCGTGAGGGAAGAGGAAGGAATGGAAGACGTCGAGACCATCGGAAACCATTCTGGACACGGAGAAGATGCTGAAAGCAGCAAAATACCAGTTCAGGATCTTGTTGAGAAGAGCAGGATCTTGCAGCCATTTGATGAGAAAGTAGAGACCGGTCAGTGTTACTCCCGCTAATATCGGAAACATAATAGCGTCGGAGGGCGACAGCCCTTCCATCTTGATAGGCTGTTCGTCTTCTTCGTCTTCTCCGTCTTCTTCTTGACCGGGCTTGGTTTTCTTTTCTTGTTTGGCGGCCGAAGAGGGGCGGGAGAGTGAGGCATATGAGCCTGTGAAGATTGGGAAGAGGGCACTGAGGAGGAGATGGCCGTAGGTGGGAAGTAGAGGTTGGACATCGGCGACGGCGTAGGCGAGATGGCCTAGGAGGTCTGTCACAAAGGGCGGTAGATGCATGATGGGCAGGTTTGTTTGTTGAGAGATTGAAGGATGGATGTTGGAAGAATTAGAATGGACTGATCAGGAAGCACGCAAACGGTGTTTTTTTTCAAAAAAAAAAGACGACTCTTCTTCCGAGTGCTTCGAGAGAGTGTTTTTGGTTTTGGTCTTTCAGGATATATTGGCTATATAGCAGCACTTTAGACGTCCAGCGTCTGAGTCTGGCCGCGGGGTGTGTTTTGTATGTTTCGAAGCTTTACGAGCCACTCTTTCAATCGGCGAATCCAGAGCAGCAGATACAGAACGAAGATTTCCTTCTGACGCGCCGTGTTGTGCAAATTGCAATGAAGAATCTGCGTGCTTGTGCCTCAGACTATAGTTTGGTCTGCTGCTAGGCCGGCGCGTTGAAGAAGAGGAAGAGAAGAAGAAGAGGAGGAAGAAGAGGAAGAAAACAAGAATGCAGACGTGTCACGTGCTTCGCTCACTAGAATAATTCTGGATATCAAAAAACTTATTGTGCTCACATCTATCCTACTTCAAATATCATGGAGTCGATTGATGGCAGCAATTGGGACGTTTTGATTGCTGGCACCGGCATCCAAGAGTCCCTCCTCGTCCTGTAAGCACCACTCCATCCCTACAAATGACCTACCAATTCTGACTGACGTAGAAGATGAAGAGCTCTCTCCAAATCTGGCAAGAAAATCCTCCACATTGATGAAAATGCATACTATGGTGGCAGTGAAGCTGCCTTGAGTCTCCAAGACGCAGAAGAGTGGTGTAAGAATACACGCTCGAGCTTCTCCAATGCCACAATAGAAGTGCCTGCAGAAGACAATAAAAGCACAAAGCTAGGATTCTCCCGAGCGTATAGTCTGGCGCTGGCGCCTCACATCATCTATACTCAGTCTGCATTGCTCCCGCTTCTTGTATCATCAAGAGTAGACCAACAGCTCGAATTCCTAGCTGTAGGCAGCTGGTTTGTCTATTCAAAGGATGATCCAGCCCTATCTCGAGTTCCGAGCACTCGAGAAGATATCTTTTCAGATCAAAACATCGATCCTCGGTCAAAGCGATCATTGATGAAGTTCCTGCGCTTCGTGGGCGACTATGAGAACCAGGAAGACGTGTGGAAAGAGCATGCACAAATGCCATTTCACGACTTCCTCTCAACCCACTTCAAGTTACCGGCAATGGTGCAGGCACCTTTTTCAGCGCTGATACTGTCGCCGTATCCTCCTAGCAAGACTACAACTGCTTATGCACTTGCTCGCATTTCGCGACATCTCAGGTCCATGGGCTTGTTTGGGCCTGGATTTGCTGCTGTTGTGCCAAAGTGGGGAGGTTTGGCTGAGGTTGCTCAAGTTGGCTGTAGAGGTGGTGCTGTGGGCGGTGCTGTTTACATGCTGGGTACCGGTGTAGATGGAATTGTTGACAATGGAGCTGCTGATGATGACGATGATGATGATGCTACTGTCACGCAATATAAATTGACAAACAACAACAGCGTCAAGACGAGATGGACTGCCGGATCTGAAGACGCTTTACCACACACACCCAGGGACACCTCTGCGATACCTACATCACGCTCCATCTCAATCATCTCATCACCACTCAAATCTCTCTTTCCTCCCTTGGGTGAGGGATCTCCACCATCTGCTGTAGCAGTTGTGGTATTTCCTAGCTCAAGTCTTAGCCTCGAAGGAGAACACTCTGAAGCAGAAGTACCACCAGTCAACCTCTTCATCCACTCCAGTGAAACTGGCGAATGTCCAACGGGTCAAAGTAAGTCGTTGATTGTTTTTTTTCCCCTTACTACATTCTACATCTCTCTTCCAATATGATGATCAACAACATTTACCTACATTGTCTGTAATTCACATTGATGAAAAACCACACAACACTAGTAACGATCTGACACTTCCTTACCCACTCTTGATTACATTAATACTTCTTCTCACCAAGTCCCTCACTAACAGTTGCATCAAAGCAATCATCTACGCCAGCACGACACGATCCTCACACATTGGCTTCAAACTATTAGATAAAGCAATAACATCCCTCCTCCAACAATCCTTAGAGTCACCCCAACCTCAGGTTCTGTGGAGAATGCACTACGAACAGCAATGTACTGAGCAACCTACCCTATCGATCAACGACAAGACAATAACTTTTGCAAAACCACCACCGGATCTGGCGTTCGATGATGATATCCTGGAACAAGTGAAGGAAGCATGGAAAGCAATCATGAATGGTGAGGAGGAGGGCGACGGGTTCTTGAAGTTTCCAAGCCGTGAGGATTTGGTTGGTGGGGATGAGGAAGAGGAGAACGCATTGTGATAAGTGCATTGTAATGATTTAATGTGATTTTTTTCTTTCGTTTTTGCTCTTCTGCTTCCAGTTTTCCTGGGCCGCGCATTGTCGTTGATGTATGTATACTTTTCGTCTCTGATCGTTCTCCCCTCTCCTCTATCCTCCTACCCGATCACGTTGTCTTTGCCTGTGAACTCGACCGCAGAGTAGGTACACTGACGAGGAGAGTTGATGTGTTGGAGTAATGAGGTGTCGTAATGATTTAATGTGATTCTTCTTCTATTTTGCTCTTCTTCCCCCATTCTCTTAGTCCAGTAATGTACCCTTCTTCCTCCTCCTCCTCCTCCTCCTCCTCCTCTTCTTCTCTTCTCCTCTATCTGCGTACATAAGCCGCTCAATCTATCTATGCCAAAACGTGTTACACAGCGTCTTGCTGTCAGCGTACCCCAAATTTTCAGCATATTCTTGCATTCTCGTCGTCTTCAGCACAAACATCTACATTAATGTTGATAATAATCCAAAGCCACCATACATCCCATGAGAGAGTAATAGACGTAGTTTGTAGACGTAGATATACTGCAACAGGCGAGAAGAAGTCTGTCCTCTCCTAGAATGACAAGACCTGACCTGTCCTGCCCTCCTGTTAAGTGAAGGCAGGTGTGGCAATGATGTGCTTTGTACTCGGTTGTGTCAGTGGCGGTTACTAACCAGCGATGTAGATGTAGACAATAATGCCAACATAACAACCATCTCAACCACAATAACAACAGCGACGATAACATCACTCCAAAAAAAAAATTCTCGTCATGGTACCACTTTCTTTCCAGCTTGGTCAATTCAATAGCATTACAATACTACATACATCCGCCCCACCTCTCCATCTCCATCCCCTCCCTCCCCTCCCCTCCCCTCCCCTCCTTCTACTTCCCATACCCTCTCAGTCTTTACATCTTCGATCGGTCCTTCTTTACTTCTACAATTCACAAGTCAGCCCAAGCTTGTCGAAGAGCAAGAGAAACAGCCTCGCTTTACAGAGCTCTATTTGTTCAGCTCGGCTGCGCGAGCTTTGAGCTCATCTTTACCCGCCTTTTCGCCTAGGTTGGAGGACTGGACTATGCCGGGGGCCTGTGACATCATTAGTATTGATCGTTGGACTCGTATGTGTGTCTGTCTCATTATGCGTGCGAAGTGGATAACGGGGGAATGGAAGGATGTGAAGGTCTTCCTTTCATTGCCAACAACATCAAAGCTTCTCGGCTGTAGTATACAAGACACATGCAACTCTCCCACAACAAAAGAACCTCGACGGCATCGAACGGCAGCAGCGATGTAAGGAAGTGTTTGATATGAGAAAGAGATAATCTTACAGCGCTATGATCGGCAGCAGTGCCATGGGCCTTGCTCTCAGAACCACCGGAAGTGGCACCAGTGTCGACGTCGTGCATGGGGTGGTCGGATGCGGTGCTGTCCTTGGATTCCTTTGCGACTTGGTCGGTGAGACCTGGGAGTTGTGTTAATTTTGTCTTGTTGTGTTGTCTTGACGCATTGGATGTGGTGGGGTGGATGTGATGGGATGCGTGGGATGGATGTGGTGGATTGCATGGGATGAGACTCGGATATAGGTAGGTTGCTACAAGAAGGAGGGTGAGGACATACTGCCAGTGGCGTTCTCCTATCGAGGTATATATTAGTACTGCCTATCCATATCATCATGCCATCAATGCATGCAATCCAACATATCCAACATAACATACCTCAGCAGGGTGGGAAGGCATGATAGGTAAAGTAGTTGTTAAAGGTTGGTTATTCAAGAAAGTATTGTATTGCTCGTGGTATGTAGCTTTGTGTTGATAGTAGTCGGCAACGAGGTTGGTGAAGTCTGTAGGAGTTGCGTGCGTGCGTTGGCTAGAGCTCATAGGGATGTCGTCAGAGTTGATACCAGGTTGGGGAGCTAAGCGTCGGGAGAGGTGTCCATACGATTGGCCGCGACGTCACTTGGAGAGAGAGGAATAGGAAGGTGGGGGGATTGGAAGGAGGGGGGATTAGTGATGGGTACTTGACTAGACTTGAATTTATATTATTGATTGATAGTGCTAATACTATTGTACATATTCCTAAACTAAAAGATCTGTACTAGTGACCATGCGTCTCTTTTCACAAGGTGACCTTAGTAGCATGATTGGCTTTGCAAATTTCATGTGTGCCGTAAGGTCACGCTTTGTCTTAAAGGCTAACACACAAATCGTTGCATCTGTATGGCCTGTCATCCGAATGGAGCCAGTACATTCGCAGTTCCGAACATTTTCCAGCGAAACCCTAGTAGAATCGGTCGTACTTGGTCAAATCCGCCTTGCAGGAGGTCGATCGTGTTGATTTCGACTGTATTTGTCGAAGTGTCTATACTTCCCAGTATCTCTTGTAGTCCATATGCTAGCCAAACAGCAGAGACAATTGCATGGAAGATGCACAGCTGCGCTTGGTTATCGGTTTGCTGATTAAGAGTTGGTAGTATGTGCCGTGTGAGCGATTGTCGAGTTCATGGATGCAGGGTCCATCGCGTCGGGCCTGGTAATATGGCGTCCACATCAACATAGACATCCAAGAGTAACAGCATACATTGCTCAGTCGTGGGCAAGACATTGTCTGCGGCAGTGCCTCTCACCAGATCTGTATAGTCAACTACTAGGAGGTTCTGGCCGAATCTTCCTACTCTCCATGTCATGACACCACTCGTCCATCAAGGTATGCATCTTCTTAACCATTAGAGTCGCCGTGTCCTTTGTCTCGTCTGTGAGCGAGACGCTCCCTTGTAAAAGATCCCCTCCAGGACCTCCTTCGTACAAGGTAAACGGATTGTCATCTGTATGACGGAAGCCTGTCTTGTCTGTATGATCTGCCGCCTTGAGGTAGTAAGGGTAACGGATCAAGCGGTGAGCATGGTCGGTTCTAAACAGCACATACATGAGGTAGTACAGAGGGTGTCGAAACAAGCATTCCTACACCATCCTTGTCTGTCTGACCTGTAGGCATTGCGCATGTGCCGGTCATACATTAGCACCTCATTAATCATCATTTGGTTGATGGTTAGGCCGTTAGAGCATCTTGTCTGCAGCAAATCGCCAAACACGTCGAAGTTGACAGTACCATCTTCCATGAACTGGAGGTAAGCTTCCTCGCAGTTGACGGATGCGGCCAGAGCATTCTAGTCGATGTTATGTCCGACAATCTCCTCGATAGTAGTTGGGATGGGGTTGTGTTGAACTGCGTAGACACCAAGGCGTGAAATGTGTGGTGGGAGTTGACCGACTACTGACTTCTTGAGCCAAGTGTAGTTCGGATCTTGCTCACGGTTGTTGACGCTCCAGATGGTCTTGACGGTGTTGATGCCACCTGCTAAAGCAATGGTTTTAATGCGGACTTTCATTGACTCAACCTTGAGTTCTGACTGGGCAATACCCACATGGCAGCAGAGTCTCTTTGCATGTTTCCAGCAGAGGAAGTGGTCGTTGCGGTAAAGAGGATACACATGATCGGTAAGTACACTCTCCTTTTGTTAACTGGTCAGCTTCGTCATGTCCAAGAAGGTGATGAGCTCGCGCGGCACGTCGAATCTCCCCTTTAGCCTCTCGAACAACGTCGTGATGCTGCTTGCTCTTGATCCAGAGTCGTTAACAGGTATAGAACAGTCACTGTTCATCCTCTTCCCCAGACGTCTGTGTTGGTGCATTGACTTGACCATACATCGTCCAGAGTGTTGGCGTCGACTCCCAAGAGACTTCATCTGGACTTTCCCACACCGGAAGAATGATCTCTTTCGCTGGTTCCTTCTTAAATCCAGGTTCCAGCTCTGGGTCATAGCACCTGTGATATAACCAGTATTGCGGGTATGGTTTCTCACAGGTATCGTGCTCGTAAGCATTGCACATCACCGTAGCGTAGTAATGGTGCAAGTACTGCAATATCTTGGCCTGATCCTCAGAATGCTCAGACCCCTTTACGACTGATTTATACCCATACAGCCAGCAAGCATCTATCAGGTGCTTCGTGATGGTTCCACTCACAGAAGCCAGTGGAAGGAATCTTTCTTGACATGCATACATGGCGATGCTGATGTGGTACAAAGAGCAGGGATTGACGTCCTTAGCCATTTCCTCCGTAATACTAAGAACAATCTCCTCGATGATCTTTGACTTGAGTTTGGTAGGGAGGCTTGTGAAAGATGCCATTGCTGTATCTGGAGAGAAGTATTAGTACTAACGCTTCCGAATCTCCCTGATGCAATGATAGAGATGAACGGCAGGTCTTTCTATTTTGTGGCTCACTGCAGGAGTGTGAAGCGTGCCCTTGTGGTTACAAGGCCTTGAAGACCATACTCGGGACTTATGCTCCCAGAGCAGACATCATGGAGATGACGGGGAAGACCTTCGGACCTCAAATGTCAAACATAGCGCGTGACGTATGCCACGACTGTCTCAAGGTCTGAAAGAATTCCTGACAGACAGATATCTCGAGTCGCGCTCTTCGAGATAACACAAGCACGAAGAATGGTGATGAGTTTTGAACAGGGGTGGGAGGAGTGCTGTTCAGCTCTAGACTTACCTGGGGTGCTTTTCGAAACGCGAAATCTGAAGAAGACGGGGCTTGGGATACTGGGAAAGTTGCCGCTGCGAAGGGGTTCTTTTCGGGCTGTGTGGGAAGTCGATGAAATACTCAAAGAAGGCCAGGCAAGGCGGGCGTTATATATATAGTAAGTGTTTATTTCTGAGCGCGGAGCTTGTTTACCAACTTTGGTAAGCGCTTGTTCATCGGATCACTGCTCCAAGTGCCAGTGTTGACCATTTAGCGTTAAGCTTCGTGGCGACCCTTATTGTTATGAAACTAATTGGGTCGTGCACAACCACCGGACGCATTGATCTGAGCGCTTCTGAAGTATTATTGTGCTAGGAAGTCCTGTTGTGCCAAAGCGTCTATCTCTACCAGCCAAGTCGACCATGGCTGGTATCGAAGATGTTGCAGCAACGAGCTGAAGAAGGGTCTGTGTTCATACATCTCGAGGATGATGATTGGTCACGAAGTGGTGTCGTGAGCCTAACTCGTGCTCGCGCTACACAGCTGTGCTGACGCTACACACTTCCAAATTAAGGATTCTGTGTCCACTCCGGTGATACTCTGCCCAAATAATGCTGGAACTTGAACCAACCCACAGCGCTTTCGACATTGCCTTCACGGTCTGTGACACGTTCAGGATATGCGATTCCAGCTCCAAAAAGGCCAGGCAACACTTCCTTGTTACCTCTCGCTCGAAAGAAGCGTCCGGTAAGGGGATCAAAGTCAGGCTGTACTGCTTCTCCATCTACTTTAATGGTTGGGAGTGGATTGATATCATAGCCAATAGCGCTAACTATATGCGTGCAATCTTTAAGCTCGGCATCATAGACTTCCCTCTCACTCCTATCCTCTTGCTTCAGATTGATACGTCGTAGGTTTGAAGGTAAATCCGGAGCTGCAAGGACTGTTCTAGCCCAATCAGCAGCCATACCTTTGAGCCCAGTATTGTCGTACAGTATCCAGTCTTCCTTGAAGATTGCATACCGAAGTTCAGAACGGTAGAAGTTAACAACATTGACACCAGAAAGGTCATAGAGATTCTTTATGGCTAAGATGGCAGAATGACTGGATCCGACGACAGCAACTCTACTTCCTTTAGGAACGGCTTGTTTGAGTTTAGAAGGTGCAAGAGCAGAGTCGAGGTGTATCGAGGTGAGATGTGGATATTTGTCTTCTAGAGCATTTGGACGTGGATGCGATCCTACAGCAAGGACTACGCGAGTCGTTTCTAGGTCAACTTCAGGCAGGACCCAAGCATCCTTACTCTTTTCTAATACGTTGACGTGTGATTTTACACTGGTGATGCGAGGATCATTGCGCAGGCCATCAGATAATACCAGTGCTACATCAACAGCATCACCAAGTGGGCATCCAGTATCCTGATCCATAGCTAACAACTTCTCATAAGCATTACCCTTTGGTGCCTTTGATAACACATGCTTGAAAGCGTTTGTTCCTGTAGCCCATTTCTCGAACTTTGTCACTTTGGTGTTTGATGGCACTTCCCGATATCGGTCATTGATTCGTCCAGCTGTAAATTTTTCATCTATCATGGCAATCCGAGACAAACCCTGATCTAGCAAATTGCCGGCGCAAGTAAGGCCTCCAGGACCTGCGCCAATGATGACCGCATCAAACTTGCCTGTGTTCTGTGTTGAATAGTATTGACAGACTGGATATGTCTGACGAGTGGCAAATCTGAAACACTGGGGAGTGCGAAGTGCCGAAGCTGGTCTTGCCACAGCCAACATTTCTTCTTTTACTTTTGGCTGGAAGTGGCAGTGTTATGGAAGACTACGTCGCACAGAACTCAAAGGTTGAAAGATGAGAATCAGGCTCCAAGCAAACATTCTATCTTTGGAACATGAAACAAACTTGCTGACCGGCTCAAAGGCCCGGCAAGCACAGCCTCGACGACCCCACAACTTTCAGACGTTATAAGGAGAGAGTTGCGCGTTCAAGTGTGCCAAGCGTGTATGTTGCGCGACCTGTAAATACTCCTTTCTGTCCATCACCTTCATCACCTTTGGATACGAAGAACCAGCCTCTGCGTAGTGTTTCACATTCGCTTTAGGGAGATACAGTACAGTCATCGCGCCTGACAATTCGGATACAAGGCAAGCGCGACTACCTCAGCTGCAGCATTTCGCACATTCCTCCCCGCCACCACCCACGATAACCTCCTATTGATACTCGACCTGTCGCTCCTTCCTTGTCCACTATCAAACCTTTACCACTCAATCGAAATCGCAACAATACAACACCATCATGTCGCCAATCGCCGCTTCTCTCACATCTCCAGCGCATGTCATCTATGCCGCTATTGCTGAAAGAGATATACAAACAACCTTCAACGATGTCAAGTCCAGCTTCTCGTCCTGGGATTCGTGCATGTCAAAAGCGTATTGCAAGTGGCCCGTCGTTGCTGCGATAATCATTGGCTCTTTAATCGTCCTCTCTTTCCTTGTGTCAATTGTCAGGTGCTGTTGTTTAGGGCAAGTACACGCTTCTAATGGCCGATCATCATGCTCATTCACTAATCTTGCACAGTGCTGAGTGCTGCTGTTTATGCTGTAGTTGCTGCAACGCTTGTTGTCCAGCACCAAGAGGAGGAAGGAGGAAGGATTCAGGTGGAACTGCACCACAACAGCAAAACTGGCCACAACAACAGTACATCAACGTCCAGCCTATGGTGTACCCGTCCGCGACTGGTGGAGTTGCAACATTTGATGCGCCGAGCAAAAGACCAGGCATTGTCAGCGAAGACATGCTGCCCGCGATGCCAAGCTGGTCGAATGCGCAGACCAGGCGAGTGGAAGATCCGGATGCATTACCTGAAGAGCAAGAACCACTTCACAATGACCACGAAGATGCTGGTCACATACCTGGACAACAAAGCTACGCAATGGAACCAATGAGCCCTGTTGGAGGAGGTATTCCACAGAGGCAGCCGTCCCCATACCAAGATGAAGCTAGACAATCACTTCTTGCTCCCCAGCCACAGCGTCCAGTACAGCAGAGTGCTTTGCAAAGTCCTGTCCAAAGCACATTTGGCTACGACAACACAGGCTATATGTCACCAGTTTCGCAACAGCACCAGCAACAAGGTCAGTATGGCTACGGAGCTTCTGAACTGGATGCGCCACAATCGCAGTATGCTTCGAACCCATACCACGACAACAACTATGGCTACAACAACCAGCAGCAACATCCCACTGCTTACGCTGCGCCGACACCAGCACCATCATATCATACACAACAAGCGATTTCGCCATACGGACAGCGCGCAGCATACACTTCCCCACCACCACAGCAATCAAGCTCATATGGGTATGGACATAACCCATACTCGGGACAGTATCAACAACAACATCCTTCAGAAATGGGTACGGCATACAATACTCAAGAAATGGACACGTCATATAATCCACGTCCTGTACAGCGTGCTCCAAGTAATGGATATGGCAACGAATATGACAGAAGACCTGGCAATGGGAGTTGGCGGGAAGTGTAGACGAATATACTGCCTTATGTATTTCACGAACCTACGACTTTTGCTCCGCTATTTGAATCTTACAGGCTAGTTCAAAGCAGAGTCAGTAGCACGCTTCGCTAGAACACCTGCCACTGTATTTTTCTTGATTCTGTGCTTCCTTCACCACCTTTTCTGATTTCACCCCTGTACGCACGGCCTATAGCGTGCGACATCACTACTGCATAATATGCTTACACATATCCGGATACAAAGCCGAAGTCTTCTTACACAATCGAACTTATGCCGAGGCACACAGTCCATCACCGTCTCCCTCTCGTGTTGCGATCCGTATCATCTCCTTCTTTTCCGTTAAGGTCGGCCCGTTGTTACGAGAAGGGACAACGGGATTCGTGCTTTAAGCATAAAAAGTATATCCAAGAGCTCGTGTTTGGGTGAAGCCGATGTGGGAAGCGAGCGGGCAAGCGAGCAAGCGAAAGATACAGCACAGCACAAGTCATAGCGTTGTGTGATGATGTCTTATTCCTCACGATCCTTGTAGCAATTATGACCAAGGATGAAGAGTGATGAGAGACGCTGCAGCTGGCGTGTTTCGAGCCAGACTGCTTAGGGAAAGGCTCGGGTGGTACAAGCGAGGACTAAGACAGCCACCTGCGCATTCTCGCCGCCGCCAAACTCTGAGCAAAGTTGAAATTCGAATCAAGCTGTCCCTCTGCTGGCTGCCGTCGCTATGGCCATCGCTCGACCGAGTGGGCATCTTGTGTAGCAAAGGGCTTACAATAATACGTGCCGAAGAGAAGTCCAAGGATTTTTGCCACCAATGCGATACGATCGATGAACGTGCGGGGACCAGATTTGGTGTGCACGAGGGTTCACCAGATCCACACGCTGAAAGCGTTTATCACAGCGTGCTGGACCCAACATTTTGCCACTTATGTTCGTTCATTGGAGACAGCACCCCTGGCCGGCGGCTACGATCCTTGCTGATTTGCGTTTCATATGTGCGTGATATTGATGATCGACCCTTTCATGTCCTTCCGCGATCCACACTCAACACTCGATCATACACTGCAAGAGGCCTTCGTCCGAGGCACGGCCAGACGTAAAGTGATGGTGCTAGATTTAGACGGCGCTTTGTCATATAGATATAGATACTAGAGGGGCCATGGGCCAGCTGAAACTCAAACCCCCGTATAAAAGAAAGAAAAACAAGCGAGCAAAAGAGACACGGAGAGCCTTACTCATTGGCACCGGCGCCAAAAAGAGGTCCATAAGTGGAGATCGTACCACGCTTTACGAGCGCAGACCTGCTCATATCTGCTCCACCTCCGTCTCGTCTTTGAGCTCGTTTCTCCTTCCTCCTCTTCCTGCTTCTCCAACACGACTACCTATCTTCTTCTTCTTCTTCTTCTTGTCTCTCCACCTCAACAAACCAGCAACCAGTTTTCTTCTTCGTCCATCGCTACTATAAACATCGACCTCAATTGACTGCTACGACCTCGTCGTCGCCTTATTGCTTTCGCCGGCCGAAACTTTAGTCTCCCCGCATCGCCCGATCATTTTGAACCGACAAAATGGTCTACAGCTTATCCTACACCCGTCCTCCCTTTATGGGCAGCACTCGCAGCAGCAACAGTGGCTCTCGTGCATCTCTCAATGGAGACGAGAAGCAGAATTCTATCAATGAGTCCATCAAGACCTCAAGCTCGTGTAGCATGTGCGCCGGTATCCCAGAGCCTTTATCATTCGACCGCATTATCAAGGGTGGAACTTGCCCTGTAAGTTACATTCATTCACTCGAATCAGCTTCATAGCTTTGCAAGGATTATAGAAGCGACATGTCAGCGATATTGTTAATCTATAGGTCTTGCATCGTCGATCATAGATCTAGATACTAACATGGAGATATTAATCACAGCCTTGCACACTTCGCGACTTCATGAATTACCTCAAATACATCGAGCACGCTCCCGAGAACCTTCAGTTCTTCCTCTGGATCCGTCAGTACACCGAGAAGTTTGAAGCTCTCCCTGCCAGTGAACGTGCTCTATCACCAGCATGGACCAGGACCATGGAAGAGTCAGAGAAGCTTGCGAATGAAGGAAAGAACAGACCCATGAAGGTCAGCGCCGACACTGCTGCTGCTCTCAAGGGCACTGGTCTTGACTCAACACCAAGAATCACAGAGACCGAGAAGCCCAACCCTTTCGGCACACCTGAACGCACTCCATCTGAGGAGACTGAACGTAATCCCATGTCGTTTACCAGCACACAGGACGACAGGTCTTCTGCTTGGATGTCCATGCATACCACCAGCACTGCCGAGACGAAGAAGAGAGGTGGTGATGCCTTTGGTGAAGCTGGACTGAAGTGGCAGCCATGTAAGTTTCGACCTATTTGATGACACGAAGACCTTCTTTATTGATACACCCTTGCAGTCACAATCCAGCCATTCCGCGATGAGATCCAGCGTGTCATTGGCATTTACATTGCTGAAGGTGGTTCCCGCGAGCTCAACCTTTCTGGCAGAGAACGTATCGCTCTTCTCCACGCTTTGGAGAACACCACTCACCCGTCCGCGTTTAAGAATGTCCTCACATCAGTTGAGTGGTCTCTTCGATGCCAGGCTCACCCCAACTTCATCCGCTGGACCATCTGCAACGGCAATCGTCCTCGTGTTGTCTTTGCTCGTGGCCTTGGTGTCAGTCTTATCGCACTCGGCATCCTCGTTGACATTCTTATCACACTATCATCCGCAAGCCGTGCATGGCGCGTACTCCCTCTTCTCCTTTACATCCTAGGTATCTCAACTCTCATCGCTGCATGGAAGGGCATGTGTGTTGTCCTGCATGGTCTTCACCACCGCCATCTCCGTCCCTGGGAGCTTTTCCAAGACGCAGAGGATGCTTCAGTCGAGACGAAAGGTGCTGCCGAACGCTCAATGGACTCCTTCGACACCTACCACAGCTACGAGACTGAGCCATGGATCGCCAAGTACGAAAAGCGCAATGTCGTCAGGAAGATCTTTGACCGCCAGACTTGGGTTGAGGAGCCTGCCCTCCGTCAAATCCAAGACACAATCTTCTTGCAGGCTATCCTTGCTGGTATCGTTGGTGGTGCCATTTTGACAGCCATCTTCGTTGCTGTGCCAAAGGGTAACTTGATCTAGATTCACTGACTACTGTCAGGTAATTTCTGGCTCTGACGGTTAGCATAAACTATTTTAAAGCGCGATACCCACTCTCTTTCTCCCTCAAAGCAAGCTCAAGAGCTGGCTTCTTCTTCATATCCTTGGGTTACTATAGGCTTTCGGGGGTGATGATGCTGAGGATGATAGGGACTGGATGGAATGGAATCGAGAGGACATTCGGATGTGTTACATTACTTCCCGGAAGCGGCGTTTGAGGGTGGATTGGAAAGACAAGGAATGGACGGACTGACGGCGATGATGATGTGGTTATGGCTGGTGCCACAATGTCTTGAGTGAGCGAGGCAATTCGAGAGTATCGTGGAAAGGTGATGAGGTTCTGGTAGAAAGGGAAATTGACCAATGGCGTTCTCTGTGATGTGTTCTTTCAAAGGATGGGTCGCAAAGTAAAGCAAAGGAAAGGGAAAAGAAAACATTCGTTTGTGTTCGTAGTACAAATATCGATTCTTTGTTACATTTGAACATGGGCAGTCTTATATATCTGAAACTACCAGGCATGAAGCCTTGCTGACATTGCTGCCTTGCCTTGCTATGCCCTGTTTTGGGGCCGAGACATGTGCTGTTTGGCCCCAGAATTGTCAGCTGACGGAAGCGGACATTCCAACAGGTGTCGCATACAGAAGCGTGAGTACTAGCCCAGCTATCTACATGCTTATGAACTTGCTGTGCATTGACTGTTAAATAGATAGACGAAGGTAGATGCTGTATTCTTGGCACGTGGAGTCAAGTCCGAAAGATCGGCCAAAAGTTCATGAACGACAACAGCGATATACTGTTCTCCTGCCCTTCATACTGTATACCTTACTACTCCTCACTCTTCGCTTATATACCTCGTCGTAGTGGCTTTGCCATCGTAACATTGTCTCTATCTCCTTGCAGTGCATCTTCAATTCTCCTTACTCATCATGGCTCCCAACGTCGTCCTCGAAACAACAATGGGCAACATCACAATCGAGCTCTACGACCAACACGCGCCACGAACATGCACGAACTTCTCTACCCTCGCCGGCCGCGGCTACTTCGACGGTCATCTCTTCCATCGGTACGTCCTATCACACCACATCACACCCTCTTCTTTCTCTTACTCCTCCCCAAACTCAACCCACCCACCCCTCACTAACCCCCCTCAGAATAATACCCAACTTCATGCTCCAAACCGGCGATCCCAGCGGCACCGGCCGCGGCGGCCGCTCCATCTACAACGACGACGGCAACGGCCACTTCGCCGACGAAATCTCGCCCAGTCTCAAACACACCGGCGCTGGCGTCCTCAGTATGGCGAATTCGGGACCGAATACGAATGGAAGCCAGTTTTTCATTACGTTGGCGCCGACGCCGTGGTTGGATGGGAAACATGCTGTGTTTGGACGCGTGAAGGGTGGGATTAGGGTTGTGCAGAGATTGGGGTTGGTTAAGACGGGGAGGGAGGATAGGCCGGTGGAGGAGGTGAGGATTGTGAGGGCTCGAGTGGTTGTGGAGGAGGAGGATGTTTGAGGAAGAGGGTTGGGGAATTGGTGAAGGAAGGTGTGCGAGAACGTGCAGAGGTATTGGATGCTTTACTACATGCGAGAGAGTGCTAAGATACTGGAAAGCGCTATCGACACGAACTCTGGTCGAGAGTGTCACAATACTCTGGTGGGAAGCGCTATCGACACGCCGTCTGTTCTGGTCAATCATCACCCATCCATTAACATCAACATCACATCACACCACTCGACACGACTCTTCCAGCCCGCCCATCCGAACCCAGCACCATCCACGCTACCCAAGCCTCTCAAACACATTCCTCAAATAATCCCCTGCTCCAATCGGCACCCCCAGATGTCTCAAGATACAATACGCGCTCGCCATATGAAAATGGAAATTCAGCACCGCATACTCACTCACTCTCCATCCTAAACCGGCCCCGACAGTAGTCACAAGCACCTCTTTGTCCTCCATGCCATGCAACCCATGCTCGTCTAGCTTGCTGAGGAGGTCGGTTGTTGCCGAGATACGAGCCTGGAGTTGCGCGAATGTTGTTTCGTCGTCGGGTAGGACGACGTTTTCGAGGCCGCCGATGCGTACGGCGAGTAGTTTGGCGGTGTTGCACATGCTTTGGATTTGGTAGGTTAGGCTGGTGGGGTGCGTTAGTTGAGCGAGCGAAGCAAGGGTATTACGATTTGTGGAATGGCTTGGCTTATGTTGGGACAGCCAGCATCTCTCATCATAATCCGCAAAAGAAGAGAATGTGCTTGAAAGACCATGGCAGAAGTAATAGCGAGTACCTGCAATCTTTCCAATATGGGTCCTACTGGCTATATATCTGCGGCTGCTTACCATCCCGTTCTATTTCACCACAATGCAGAAGACGCACGAAAAGGTCTGCAGCTTTTGTTCCCGGCTGGCTTTGGCCTCTGCCATAGCTTATATAACGACAAAATATGGGTAATAAGATCACCATCGCTAATTGGATCTGTCCTCAGCATCTAACGCGTCCGAGTTGCTCCTTATTTTTGTGTCGGACGGTAGTAAGCCATGCGTAGCAGTGGTCGGATATTCGACTGACGTCTGTGATGTGCCATGAGGTCTTGAAGTCAAGGATCAAAAGATGTAACGTGCTTCAGATATTCAGACTGTGCGGATTCGAGCTGGAATGAAACCCCTCCTACACAAGGAGGTAGCTTCCATGACCATTCAGGAGACTACTTGATCCGGGCAGTCTTACCGTGTTGCAGTTACAGCTCGAGCGGGAATATGGGTGGCTGAGAGTGCTACGCTTGCCTGTTACCCGGTCGACCTGATTGTGGAGCTCGTGGGAAAAGACATGTATTTCAATGAGCTAGGAGTCAATGCAAGCATGTTTCGACAAGTCAAAAGTGAGAGCATCAGTCGAATGAGTAGCTGGTCAAGCCTTAAAGCGATTGTGTACGCGTTCAGATACCCGTACGTCCGCAGTTTCTTTCTTTCACTGCTTACTGATTCCTCGACTACGCTGATCTTCTAGGCTAGCTTGCTTATGAAGTTCGCATAATTCGTCCCTACTAGAATGCCTATTCTTCCTAAATCTGGCCGTGATGCTCCGTACACCTCGAAGAGGCAGGAATGAAGGGTATGTCCTTAGTTGAGAAGAACAGATATCGCGCTCGTAGGCTCGATCATTACTTTGCTTCTACAGCTCTAGTCTTCTTATCATGGACAGTATAATTTATTCTTTGCGTAGAGACTGGTCATGTCAACACCCATCACTGGTGAAAACAGCGTACAGCTGGCTCTCGAGAATAATCCTTAATTATATTTTCTTCATCGCTATTAGTGTCCAGCCTGGGATGTTTTCCGAAATCTACAGTACAGTTACGGTCAAAAGAGTAGTTGGACTCTTTATATTCGTAACTGGACTCAGCATTCTAGCTGCGATGCCCATCAGTGATCCCAGGGAGAGGTAGGCATTAACAATTTACTACCTAATGAGGAATACTTGTAGAAATTGTGATTGCATGTTCTGACTTGAAGATGAGTCACGTCTATGTGCGCTCAGATGAATTTCCTAAGCCCTCTGTATGTATACAACTATCACCACATTCTCTCAGATCCTCCCCATCTTCTTCCCACTCATAGACCGCTTCAAACACAATGACACCGTCCCCATGACGAATCCTACACAAAACACTCTCCAGCCGTCCCAGCTCCCAGTTATCAGCCAACTGGGATCTCGCGCACACGCAAGAACTCCAACACGATGCACTATCCACCGGGCACCTCACACGCCCTTTTCGCGTCATCGGCGTGGCTCATGCGGCACAATCTTTGCAGAACCCTCGACCGAAATCGTCTACAAAAAAGGCAAAGACACGAAGGCATTACGGAACGACTTACCTCCTCACCAACCGCATGGCAGCCGCTATACTCGAAGCAAAGAGGTATCCCCAACCTCAAGCTGTCGAGGTGACGACGATCTTCCCACGAGTTCCTCGCTGTCATACGTTCCTGCTTCCCAGTGATGATCTTTGTCTGGTGGTCGAACAACGAAGCCCAGTTACCGTTCAAATCAGAATACGAAAGCGACAACCAACGTTCGCCAATGTTCTCTCTCGACTGCATACCCCCCATCCCCACCCCAGCACGCACAGCACTGATAGAAGCCTTCTTCGACGACGAGGATGTCGAAGATGCCCTGGCTGATGACAGTAACGACGCATGTCTCACTCGCGTCTACCTCGGCCAGCGCGAACCAAATCGGTTCTACGACGGCCTCCTCAACTTTGAGCTGCGTCTTGAGCAGATGAGAGAATTAGGTCTTGATGCGCACGACTTGGCTCGCCAAATCGCACACTCGGTCTTGCTATTGCACATTGGCATGCGCAGATTGACTGTCGCGACAACTGAATTCGTGCTTGCGGTGCAGAAGAAGAAGGGACGACGCACTTGTGGATGCTCGATTTTGATAAAGCCCGCAGCTTCGAGCTAGACGATAGGGACGTCATTGACAAGCTGAAGGCGGCAACAATGGGTAATGATCCGTACTTCCCTGATCCTCTTGCCGATGACGCTGATGATCGAGAGTTGTGGAACGTCTTCAAGGATGTGTACTTGAAGACGGCAAAGGTGATATTGAAGCACAGAGGTGCGAGCGAGGACGCGAAGAAGCTTCCGGACAGGTTCATCGAAGCGTGGGTGAAGCAAGCGAAGGAGAATAAGGAGGAGGGTGATGGTGTTGAGTTTGGGTTTTGATCTGGCAAGTCTTGTTTGTTAGGATATGGTTTTTTAATGATGAGACGAAGCAAGGACGTGACTTGAATATGAGGTGATGTTTTGGTGCGGTACTTTCAGCTTGGGCCAACAAACGATCTTGTTGGGGTATGTTTTGGTCTGCGAAGCAGCTTTTAACGATTGATGTCCTTATGTATACAAGGCGCGGATGGTTAGGAGGCCTTGAGGGTACAGGAGTAACACTGGATATATTAACGTTGCAGTTCTCGCAGTTCTGCAAAATGGACTGGCTCAAGCGGGAAACATAGAACGAAAGAGTTTCAGAACTTGTCGAGCAAGAATCACGCCCTGAACGTTTTGTTCAGTCTTGCACAGGATAGCTGTGACCGGGCTTCATTAGGGTTGCTGGCGAACTCACTGCGCTTCTCCTACCTTGATCATGCCATGCCATCCTCGTGTTCAGTAGTCGTTAACTCTCCACTATCAATTTTGTTCCGGTTTTGCAGCCTTTTGAGCAAGGCACACTTATGTGGTCACTGATCAGTCCACAAGCACAAGCAGTGTCTATCATGGCATCATGACCCTCATGGAAGCTGCGTCTTCAGCCCTCATGCACTTCTCTTCTTTGACACACCGACTACACATGCATTCCGTCCCCAGCCATGCCATCAACGACGCACGTCTCTCCAGCAGCTCCATATCCTGATCAGGCAGATAAGAAGTGAAAATCTCCTCGCCCTCCACAATATCCCTGACAGCCTTAAGCGCAATAGTTGCATTCACAGCCTCACGATTGTATCGCACATGCGAATCGCAGCTATGGTTTAGCACGGCCATCAAGGGAAACAAGTCGTGGACGTAATCTTTGTTGTTAGCGGCATTGAGAGTGAGACCGACAATGTTGTTTTTCAGACAAAGACGCATGGTCATGAGGACCCATGTATCGAAGCAAAGGTCTGCGAAGATGTCAATGCCAAGTGTTGTTAGCATGCTGAGCGGCTGGACGATGTCGTCGAGGAGGCTGAACGGAACGATCTCGGAGCCGATGTACTTTGGCGTAAGGCGGGAAATGGGATGAACTTGGAGTGGGTGAAGATGCGGGTTGTCGACTGTGCGCATATGTTGGACGATGAATGCGAGGTAGCGCATTAGGAGTTTTGCGCGTGCGCGACGAGTATACTTTGTGTGATCTTCTTTGCCGAAGCCGGCGTAAATCATGCTGCTGCCGCATTCTGCGAGATGTCCCGTGAGACTGGCTGCTGCGAGGCACGCTTGTGAGCAAAAGAAGGTCCAACAGCAGGCGCATTTAACTCTGTTTGGAGTGCTAACTCTGGTACAGCACAGAGCACAACGATCTTTTTCAGAACCAGAAACTGCGGTGGTTGTACTGTCTTTGAAAAG
>Ga0160428_1000256_pt1 | contig 64533 bp, 57 predicted proteins | sample SolpanmetagenomM_FD_108198 | JGI IMG/M metagenome (GOLD analysis project Ga0160428, IMG submission 108198) | Solar panel surface microbial communities from Lawrence Berkeley National Laboratory, California, USA - M | ecosystem: Engineered > Built environment > Solar panel > Unclassified ... | reverse complement strand
TCTCTGTCTGCTCTTTCTACTGTTCCGTGGGCCGTCCTCTTTTCTATATACTTACCCAACCGTGCTCCGTTCGGCAATGCCTCTAAATGTGCTTTAACGCCTGGTAAATGTACCTATACGCTGAATACGTGCACTGAAAACCATCTCTATAAATTAGTAAGTCTGCTATTACTTCTGATGATGGAATGGGATATTAAATCTCTTCTTTTAACCGTGCTAAACCTGGTATTTCTTTAATCGCTAAAATTACTCCTCTTCTCTGCTGGATTGATAATGCCGGGTAGTATACTCTAATATGATACTCGGCCTGGTCTGGTATAACTGCGTATCTATACGTTTGATATACAATCACGTTGTATTCCGGAAAATGGATGAATATACGCTCGAACTCTGACATCTTGTACTAAAACTCGACTTACTATACTCTAGCTGTAATTCCTCTCACTCTATAGGAACTAGCGCGTGCTCTACGCGCGTGCGTGATTGATGAATATACTTTCAACGTTGTATGCTTTAACCCTGATTCTATGTCCTAGTCGGTGTATATCGACGAATATTACTTCTTCACCGCTTTTTTCCATCTTGTTAGTCGTACTATGGTGGATGATATATTGGTTTTTCTTGACGGTGGACGTCATGAAATAAATCGATCGTACTACTATTTCAATTTGGGACCAAAACACTCATTTTTGGCTATATCCCCATGCCTCATTTTTGTATATCCCCATGCCTCAAACAAACCTAACCCTAATCTGAGCTCCCACCTTAAATTATATCCCCACGACTCAAGGGGATCATGGGATTGTAGTTAGACTACCTACTAGGATTTCTATATTATATGATAGTTATTAAGATATATCTAATATAACAGGGCATGTAAAGGTTATGCTTACACGCCTAAAATATTGCGCTGTGCACGGAGTGGTTCCGTGCACGCAATGGTGCACTCTTCTAGATCGTTACGCAAGAATGGTAACAAGTACCCTACAATCGCCAACAGCTAAATTGAAGGACTCAAGAAACGATATTAAGAAGTCAAGAATATTGAGCGTGCAGACGTAGTGTGCAACAGAAGTTTTATGTTATATACATAATCTCTCCAAAAGAAACATACATGGGTATCTATATCTACAAGCAAACTCGCTACAAGGGAAAGGACAGCAATGTGAACCAAAAACTCCGTCGTCAGACCGACAATCTGCCCGATCCAAGAAGAAATGAGCTAGATCTAAAAGGCAATCCCGGAATCGTGTGGGCTCACATACGCTTTCGGTGGCGCCGGAAGGATTTCGAGACTGGTTTTCTCGAGACCAGTCTGGCCACCTGCGGGTAATCGCAATGAGTAAGGAACAAAGTCGAGACTGGTTTTGTCGAGACTGATCTTGTGGAAGCTCGGTTTGTCGAGACTGGTTTGACTACCTCTGGGTATCCGCAAAGAGTCAGGAATGAAGTCCAACTCCTTCTCGCGGAGGATGGTGCTCTGCAAGGAGTCGTGCTTCGTCGTGACCTTGGTCTTGAGCGTCCCGAAATCGGTTACAGACACAGCGTCCTTGTCTGCTTCGATGTCCGCTTCCTTCTTTGCGCGAAGGGCCTCACCCTCGTCAGCTAGATAACCCTTATTCGTCGCCCACCTGGGGTCTAGCCATACTATTCGCTCATCTCCCGCCGCAATCATCTGCTTGACCGTGAGCGGACGCTTGTGTGCACCGATGAAGTACAGCAGTGCGCGGATACCGCCTACAACAGACACCAAGTAGTACATCTGCTTGTAGATGGGAATGGTGAGGGCGCCATGTAAGGTAGGCTGCAGGTCCGGCCGGCGACGGCAGGAGACGTATTTGAACCAAAGAATTGGTAAGACGGAGACCAAGCTGAGCAGCATTGCTTGTCGCCAGAAGTCACCGCTCAGAAACATAGTGGCGAAAACAGGGATACGGACCCAGTCGACGATGATGCAGGCGATGCTGTAGATTAGGATGAACTTCTGGGCAATGATGCCGGTCGGACTCGTGAGGCCGTTCCATGAGAAAAAAAGACGGTCGAAGAAGACGAGGAGGCAGCCGTGGCGTCCCATCTCCCAGCCGCGCACGCGCTGGTGATACCAGTTAAGTCCTTTCCCAAAAACGGTAGTTGGAACTTCGGTCTCGAGGACGCAGGTGGAGTCCCACCCGAGACGCTTTTTCATCCGCATCAATGCAATACCAGTATTGACGTCCTCGGCGATGAAGTCAAGACTGTGGTAGTTGCTAATGAGGTCGATCATGGTTTCTCTCTCGCAGAACCAGCCAGCGCCGTGAGGGAAAGCAGCACCGCCGCAAATTGCTTCTTCGGCGGTCTTGGTGAGTCCAGCCATCCGGTACTCGCAGTCCTGCCACGCCACCATGCCGAAGCTCACGTTACCAGCAGCATTAGTGGCCTTCAGTGGGAAACCAACGCCTTTCATAGTGTCATTGATCTTGTGGATTGGCGGTCGGAACGAGGCGGGAATGCAAACGTCGTCGTCGACCGTCATGATGAACTCGTGATGCTCAGCAGCGACGGCGCCAACCAGTTGCGCATAATTCTTGCTACCAACAGGACTCCAAATGTAGTTGATCTCTGGAGATTGCTCTCGGATGAACTCGCGGAAGACACTGTCCTTAGGGTGCATCGAGCGCGAGTTGTCAATGACGAATATGTCGCAAGGTCGGAAGTGAGGATAGGCCGACTCAAGAACGCGAAGCATGGCTGTGTGGTCGCTGTTGTGGCACGGAATGACTAGCGCTGTGCGATGTTTGTTGTATGTGCGCACTGACGCTTTATCGGACATCTCGCCAGCCTGGGCCTCAATGTCCATAGTCTTCTCCGCGTCAACTGGAGGAGCAACCATTTGCTCTGGCTCCAGGTCTGGCATTTTGGCAAAAATCAGGATGATGGTGATCATGATGGGTTCCAGGCCTAGAACGATAATAAGCACCGGCAGCATGTTGCTTCGAGTGATGGCCATCGACTTGTACAACCAATGGGTGTAATGGTCCGTCACAATGATAGTGGCGATTAGTAGACCAACGACGGTCAGAACACTATATCGCTTCCAGGTGAAAGGATAGAAGATCTCACGCATGTCCATCACATTCCAGAAGCATTTCGGATCGAAGACGGACGTAAGCTTTTCCCAGCACAACTTCAACAACGTCCACGGGTTCCACGTCCAGCTTCGTTTGCGTTCGAATGTCGTAGGCGTTGGCGATGAAGGTCGATCCTCGTTGACGATGCTGCTGGTGGTCTGGAGACTAGTACGCGAAGATGCGGCACTGTCTTTCTTCTGGTACGACGATGTGGCACTGTGTTTCCTCTGGAGGGAAGACGCGGCACTGTGCTTCCTTTCGGGGTAATTTGCTGCGTCCTTGTCCGTGTTTATGTCGGCCCTGTAGATGTCGAGCGGTTGATAGTAAGTGGAAGAGTTCTTTGGCAGGAGAGCTGGCCTTGGAGGGTTCAGGCGACTCGTCTCCTGGTGTTGTTGTTGTAAGTCATTGGAGGACGAAGGAACTGGAGGTGGCGTCGACGACGGAAGGCCTGGTATCTGTGAATGTGATGCAGACACTTCAGAGACTGTGATCTGCGACCTTGCAGACTTGAGGCCCTTAGAATTGGTCGCCTTCGGTTCATGATGATCTGCGAAAGAGTTTTCTTGCGGTTGGTGTTGCGGGTTTGGTGAATTGTCGACGACGATGACAGGAGCCGGGCCTAGGGAAGACAAGGAAGAAGAGTGCTGTGACTCGACATCCGTCGTCTTGTTCGAGCGTTGGAACCATCGTCCAGGTCTTGCAACACGCCTCTGCAAATCCTTGCCTGTCATCGTCATGATCGAGTGCCTCGATGAATGTTATAGTAGTGTCGAGACACAGTAGTTTGTGTGTCTCTGTACAAAAAGGATAGTATCGATAAATGATAGATGCGCTGTAGTATAAAGAGTGGCTGTGTGTGTACAGTACAATGAACCTTGGATTACAGAGAGCGGAAGGAGAGGACTATGAAGGCCTCCATTATGACAGAGCATCGCGAATATAACACCTCCGGAGGCAAAGGGCCACAGACCAGACCGCAATGCCCGTTACAAGCAAGTGCTCAACCATCAGCACGTTGGTCCACATGTGGTCAATAGCAGACAGAATGAGGTCCGCCTCTGACGAAGGGTAGACTGCGCCAAGAGCACGCACGCCATGAAGAAAGTCAAGTCCCGCTACCGTAGCCGTTGGAAGCTTGGGTCTGGACGAGGTCTCAGAAGCGAAGCGATTTAGATCCGAGATCAATTGTTCCACCACGGCATCGGTACGTGATAGCAGAAAGTAGTGCGAATAGGCGGGTGGTAAGACAGCGACTCAGTTGAAATGACAGAATGACAGTGGAGCGACTAAGTCGACGTGCATCTTGCCGCTGTGGACTTTCATAAAATTTTAGAGGGATCAGAGAATGAAGAGCCGCCGGACCTGCATGGCAGATGAAAGATGGAATGATTGGACAACGCCCTTCTGCCTAACCCAGCCCAACGGTGGTCGCTTAATCCCCCTGTCGGCTCGTGCTGGAGGACAAAGCCGGTGGCTTTCTGGGGCAGTGGTCGATCGTTACCGTGAAACCAAGCAGATGGTCCAGATCCGCCACCAGACAAAAAGCTTAAAATGTCTCAGACGAAAAGTTAAAAATGCCTAAAAGGGTATTACAAATGTTAACGTCACTTCTCCGGATATTACCGTCGAGAATGTCATTCATGGATTATGTTTCGTGATATTAGCGAGCAGCATGGCCTTTGCACGTCTAGCTCACCTTATCTGCAGAGTCGATCAGGAGGCACATCCAGCGAACAAGATGTAGCCCATCATGCCCGTGGTCATCGCGTGAGGACTCTCTACCATGAGATCTTGCTGCAGCAGCAATCGCTCGCAGTCGTGGAGTAAGTGCGTACAGCTTGCAGCCTTGTGCTCATTTCTTCGTGCTTGATGGCGGAAGTAACGAATATCGAACATGCAGAGATTTGCAGAATATTTCATCGTCAAATCATGGCTCCATTAGCGTGATCGTTACATGCCTCTATAGCCCATGTAATCGTTACACGTCGGTATAATCATTTCGCGGTCCAATCTAAGCCAGCCATGTCGTTGAGAGAATAACCAGGCACAACCACGTCCAAATGTTCCAATACAACCCATTTTGAGCACCACCTGATACGGCTGGGACAGGCGAACCGACAACCTTGTCGATATCGCAAACGGTGGCTCCATGTTCAGGAGCACTTCCACCAGAGATGTTATAAGCCATCTCAATCCACTGGACTTCCATAACCGCGCTCCCGCCCACAGCCATGGGACCACTCCAAGTACCCCCATTACTCCACATGTCGAGGAAGACCTGACTACGTGCTGTGGTATTCTGCACATTCACGGTCGAGGTTTGCAGGCGTACACCATTTGCCCACTTAGCAGTTTGTCCTGGCAACCAGTCCAATCGATGAACATTCCACTGCTCCCAGTTGCTGGAAGGGATGGAATCGTTAGCAGTGGCACCGGCAATTGGTACGCCTGTCTTGGAGTTCGTCGTCGGTTGATTGGAATATCGGACTTGTGAAGTAGGATCGTGCGTCAAAATTTCAATGTCAGTCTCCGACTCGTCGTCGCAGTAGCTGAATATTCCACCCACGGCACCTGGAGTGCCAGAGACGCGCGCGAGGACACGAAGGGAGACGTAAACAATGTCGGTAGCGGGCAGAAAGCCGATTTCAGCAGCAGACTGAGTATCGTTCCCCAACTTTGAGGTGGCCAGTGTAAGGTAGGATGAATAGTCTGACGACGGTTCATTCGCCGGCGACACGTACACATTTGAAGGTAGGTAGTTTACTGGGATGCTCACTCGATTCGCTGCGCCCTGGGCTTGGTTTCGTGGGCCCCAATCCAGAAGCCATGAGCTGTCGTTCGTGGTGTGAGATGCTGTCAGGCCGGATGATTGCCCTACTGGCGGTGGCAATGGGTCGATGATGTTTCGGAAGTCGTAGAAGCGGTAATGTGTAAAGTGAGTTGACTCGGCGAATGACGAGCCATTGATAGCGAAAAAGGTGCAGTCGCTGCTACCTGAGCTCGACTGGGCAGAAACGGAAGTAGGTAGGTTCGATGAAAACAATAGTATGCAGTGTACTAGTGATGAAACATGCATTGCTGCCTGTGTGGTGCGTGGCACGGTCTTTGATGCTTCTGACGCAGTCATGGAAGAGTAAAGAGATGGTAAGCTAGGTCACCTTCGGAATGCTGATGGCAGAGACACTTGCGTAGCAATGACGGAGGTAGAGGCGCGCCGTGAGGTCGACATCAGCAACAAACACAAAGGCTAGGCGCCTATGGCACGCTAGCGAATTCTGCCACTGCAGTCTTCCCCCCAGCTTAGTTCTCATCATCTAGCAGAAACGTTCTTTTTTGTGCGAAGCTCCACGTGGGACATCATCTGGCGTCAGTGACGCACGGGATCTCCGGTAGTAGAGCGACGTTGTCAGCCCTACGTAACCTTGTTTCCACCTTCTGCGTCTGGGCCTAACCAAGCAGTGACATCCTCACACCAACCTCGACTGCAAACGCTTTAATGATTACTTTGCAAATCTTGCGCCTTCCGATAATGGCCCACTTAGCATTTGCCCTTTGCCATTTGGCCTGCAGTATACGGTGGCCCATGGTAGCGGGTCGTGCTAAGTCCAGATCAATAGCATGAGCATGAAGAATTGTGTAAACGCCACGAACATGAAGAGCGGAGTCTCTCTATTGAGAATATATACCGTGGATGTTGGCCTGGTATGCAAGGCCACTAACACCATCTACTACCAAGCAAGCACACCATCTCATCTCACCTTCATCGATCATATCAATAGCCCGTCCACGCACGAAGCAACACTCCTAAGCGCAGTGCAATGGCATCCACAACAGCACCAAAGATGGTTCTCACGCCCGTATCACCTACTTCGTCGTCTACTTCAACAACGACTTTGGCGCCTACCTCGCCTGGCTCTCAATTATTTCCAATCCTGCCAACCTTGCCACTCTGGGACCATGAATACTACGATGACGGCGAATTTACCGAAGAGGAGCTCGCAGCACTCATGAAGCCTCTCTCCAATTTGCCCACGCCTCGTTCGTCGATCTCAAACGAAGTCCGCTTCCGCGCACAAGTCAACTTTTCACGACGACACGAGCAAAGTCAATGATCTAAAGACTCAACATCTCGCGCGCTGCCCGTCGGCCAGTGGAGCAACAACCCAGCGGATTTTATTTCTGGATGATAGACGAACGTACACTGCACGATGACGACTAGGGTATGGCCGCACGACCATATGGAGCGAAGGATGTACCACGATCTTCACATTTGTTGAACACACGGATCCCTTGTGGGAGTAGAAGTGGTAGACTGGCAAATGGTGCCAGACGTCTACAGGGCGGCAGGCATTCGGTTTCATCTGGCCTTCTTATGATACCCATATTTGCGATTATTGTTATGGACATTGTTCATACATTGTACGAATATTAGAGCTTCTGCACCCAAAAGCTGATTAGCTTCATGTCATTTATACACGTATTAATATGAACTTCTAGAATTCTTTTTTCTCATTGATCAAGCTTCTGGTAATGAAATCTCGCTTTTTCGCAGCGTAAGTCATTTTTACACATCAATCCATTCGTCTGCTGGTAGTGACTAGAGATTAGTGTACCCAACAATAATAACGGGTGGGTTATGCCCTTACTTGACCTCTCCGTGCATTAACATGACTGATGTTAACGCCCAAACGCCCAATGCTCCACAAAAAAGAGGTGGCGGGCCCGCTATGTCGTCAAATTGCCGAGCAGGGATGACCAAATCGACCTCCAACAACGATTCATCATCAGTGTGCCTGGTACCTGCGGCAAAACCTGCAATGCACATCGCAGCTTTAGATTATCACTACTGTTCTGGTAAAATGCGGATCTGATGATTTAAGCTATGTCTTACCACGGAGTTGGAACCATCTCCATCCAATGAACAGTAAGTCCACCTCTGAAACTTGTCCTCGTCAAGCGCAAACTGCCGAGCAGCTCCACTACCGATCAGGAGCCGACCATGGATATTCGCGCTAAAATCCATTTTCGACGTCCGTCTCACCAACGATTCATCAGTGACACACACGCGGCAAATCTATCAACTACTTTCGTGTGGAGTCTCAATGAGGCTCTATATCGCCACAAACCTCCTCTGCAAACCTTTCGGTCGGCTAGTCTTGAATGTGCATGAAGCAAGATTTGGTAATTGAGTCAGTAGCTCTTTACTAATAGGTGTGTGCATAAAAGCTCGACAAAAAAGTCCAGTGCCATTGAAACGTGCCTCATGGACCGTGACTCCAGTGACGAACTCTTTCCAAAGTTTCAGCCCGAGATCAGGTTTACTCGTCAAGAATCTAGACCTTACACCAGAGCTAGCTGAGTGTAAATCCTCGATTCATACTCGGCCAGCCTCGGAATGCCTGCAAACCTCTTACTCACTTCCAATGCCTCGCCTCCGGCCCTTCTAGAGCACGGCAGCGATGCGCTGAATATGAACTAGTGGCGATAGCTGAGTGCCAGTTTTCCTGATGGATCGTGGACGGACAAGTGCCAGTACGACTACATAACCATCTCATGACCATGGATGTTGATGTTAATCCATCTCGAATCTGCAGCAATCAGCAATTATTCACTCATTTCAACAAAGCCTACCATCATCCACTCATTACATAAAAGCTTACCAGCTTACCATCATTCACTCATTTCATCGAAGCCTACCATCAAAGGTCGATCAAGCAGCCATGCCTTACATCAGTACTCCCCCTTCGTCCCGATCGCCATCGCTGTCTCCCGTCTCCACTCAAGCTACCTCTCCAGCATCCAGTTGCTCGTCGATCTCACAACGTGACCTCGACAACGATCTCCTCAGCCTCAGCATCGACAGCCTTTCCTTTGAGACAAGAGATTACATCCTGGTCATCGGCGGACTGGGCTTTATCGGCTCGCACACGGCTCTGGAACTGCTCAAGGACGGCCAGAATGTAGTCGTCGTTGACAACATGAGCAACTCGTTCGAATCGGCCTTCACCAACATCCACCGGCTGGCGAAGAAACACCATGTTTCTCGAGGCACTGCATGCCCTGACTTCAAGCTCCACAAGCTCGACTACCGAAGCCCAATGATGCGAAGTGTTTTGGGGAGGTACGTGGTCCAGGATCCTGCGCGTTCGGCCACTCGCTTGTCACACATTACTGGCGTGATTCACTTTGCGGCATACAAGTCAGTCTCAGAGTCCACGGAGAGGCCACTCGACTACTATCTCAACAATGTCGCTGGCATGATCGAATTACTTGTGCTACTCGGTGACTTTGGCATTAAGAACTTCGTCTTTTCCTCATCCGCCACTGTCTATGGTTCAGTACTCAGCGAAGGTGGTGCGCCAGTAGGCGAGGAGCAGCTAGTCCACCATGAAACCGGAACACTTACTCCAGGCATCAAGGGTTTGACCTCACCATACGGCCGGACGAAGTACTTCAGTGAAGCAATTCTAGCAGATGTAGCAGCCGCCGATCCTTCGTGGCGAATCACTGCGTTGCGCTATTTCAACCCGGTTGGGTGCGAGCCCTCTGGACTGCTTGCAGAAGACCCACGACAAAAGCCCACGAATCTTTTCCCAGTCGTCTGCCAAGTTTTGACAGGAGAAAGGTCAGTCTTGGACGTCTTCGGCACTGACTGGGACACTCGGGACGGTACTGCTGTGCGCGATTACATTCACGTTGTCGATCTGGCACAGGGACATCTTGCTGCTTTAGCGGCAGCCGGGAAGCGACCTTCAGAATTAGCTTTCCGTGCCTACAACTTGGGCACTGGGTCTGGTTTCACCGTGGCGGAGGTCGTGTCATGTATGGAGAGGGCGGCGTCGAGAACGATCAAAACGAACCTGGCTCCTCGTAGAGTTGGTGACGTTGGCTTCTGCGTGGCAGCTACTGATCGTGCCACGCAAGAATTGGGCTGGAAGACGCAGTTGTCACTAGACGACTGCGCTGCAGACACTTGGCGTTGTCTGTGCCTATCCGGAAAAGTGCCTATTTGATTTCGTGGTTGTGACGGTAAATGGAGCGAAAAAGATTATGATTGATAATGACTGGACGACTTGTAAAAAATGGAGCAGAAAGGGATGATTAGCCGCAAAGCAGTCGAGGCTGGGTTCGGCGTCTTCTTGTCTGGGTTTATGTTGTATTCGAATGCCATCTGTCTTTACTTCCTGCCTCCCACGTGACCTCAAGGACTACTCCGTGCCAAGGATACAGAAATTCACTATTTTGCCTTGCACATGTTAGCTCAACCAGATTTATTTGTTTGTTGACTTTGGATGCTGCATGCCTCCTTCCACCACTTCTTTCCTCCCAATCATTCTCAGTAAGATCCCGATAAGAAGAATGCCACGAAGAGATCCTCAAGCGCGAGGCCAAACCACAGCCTCAGGTATGGCTGGTGGACCTGCTCGACCACGACGTGGAAACAGAGCGCCGAAAGACAATATGTTACCTGTAAATGGCCTCGCAACTCAACCTCGTCAAAATATCATGTCTATGAGTACGCAAGCTATTGCAGCGCCGCCTTTGACTGTTGCTGTGCCCTCGGACACAATGAGATTCGCCGATCTAGGACAGCAAAATCTATTGCATCCAGTTCTGCTTCAGACCATTACTGAAGACCTCAAGTTTGACCACATGCTACCTGTTCAAGAAGCTACTCTCCGCAAATTGCTCGAGAAGCGCATCGACTGTCTCGCACAAGCCAAGACAGGAACGGGCAAAACTATTGCTTTTCTTTTACCAGCTATTCAGACCATGATCAATAAGGCACGACCGAGAGGTTCTGGCATCTCTCTCCTCGTGATCTCACCCACAAGAGAGCTTGCCATGCAGATCGCAAAAGAGGCATCAAATTTGCTGCAACGACTACCACGATTCAGAGTGTGCTTTGCTATTGGTGGCACGAACAAGGACAGGGAGGAGAGAGAGATTCTCGGTGCTGAAGGCTGCGATATATTGATTGCAACACCAGGACGTCTTTATGATCATCTTAGCAACCAGGATATTATCGCATCGTTCCGCAACCTCGATACTCTTGTTCTCGACGAGGCTGATCGTCTATTGGACATGGGTTTCAAGCGCGACCTGGAAAAGATCATCAATTGTCTGCCTGACAAGGAAAGGTCAAACAGGCAAGGCATGCTCTTTTCTGCAACCATTGCACCACACGTACACGAGTTCGCGCATCTGGTATTGTCCCGCGGCTACGAGTTTGTCTCCACTATTCCCGTCGGCGAGGCGCAAACGCACGAACGCGTGCCTCAACTTTTGATTACAGTTCCATCATGGGCTCAGGTAGCTCCCGCCATGGTCTCGTCAATGCAAGGCGAGTGCAGACTCAACGGGTTAGACACGTTCAAAGCCATCGTCTTTGCGCCAACTGCAGCTCTAGCCGATTTCTACCAAGACATTCTGTCGCAATCACCAAACCTACCAAAAACCAGTGTGCTTCACGCAAGAGTAAGCCAAAGCAGACGCACCAAAGTGACGAACGACTTCCGGGACGCCACTAGTGCCATACTCGTTGCAACTGATGTTGTCGCAAGAGGCATGGACTTTCCTGGAGTTTCCAACGTCTTCCAAGTTGGTCTACCAATGGATAAGGAGTCATACATCCATCGTTTAGGACGTACAGCTCGTGCCGGCAAGGAAGGTCGGTCCGTCTTCATCATCACTGCAGCGGAAGCTTTCTTCCCTAAGTGGACGCTCAAGGATATTGCATTTAAGCAGGTAGAGGCAGATATGTCTTCATCGTCTACAGTAGAGAGAATCGCCAACACTTATCCTGACAAGACCAAGGTCTATCAAGCATGGCTCGGATATTACAAAGCACATGCTAGAGCAATGAAGTGGAATGATGATGAGCTCGTTGCACAAGCTAACAAGTTTGCGTATGAGGGTCTTGGTTGTGCAGAGACACCTGGCCTGGAGAGACAGACAGTGGGCAAGATGGGTCTAAAGAATGCCAAAGGTCTGGTCGTCATCCCGAATCGTCCCAGAGCACCGAATGGGCGTGGAGGAGGTGGTGGTGCGGGTAGATCTGAAGGTTCTGGAGGACGAGGAGGTGGTGGTGGCGGTAGACCTGAGGGTTCTGGAGGACGAGGAGGGCGTGGAGGACGTGGAGGGCGAGGTGGATTTTGAGATGGTTATGAGAAGTGAGGTAAATACACTGGGAGTCGACTTGGCAGTGGTGGATTCATGACTATACACATACGGCGCATTGGTTTCACGACCATGACCACGCATCAAAAGCATTCTGGGAGATAATGACGGGAAAGATGGGAATGCAAACACGAATAGACTACACTCATATGACGAAATTGTATCATTAGGACGTAAACGACACTTGAATCGCAACTGTTATAGCAGTCTTTCCTCGTCCACTACTTTGATGCCTACTCTCCTACTCTCTTCTATACTCCGCCCATCCGACCTTCCTCAGTTTCTGGCCCTTGGCCAACACTTCCTCCTCCATGTCCTTCACGAATTTCTCGTACTTTTGCTTCACCTCATCATCAAAAGCGCCAAGTATACGCGCAGCATACAGTGCCGCATTCATGCTGTTATTCACACCCATCACACCCAGAGGTACACCCGGGGGCATCTGTACCATGCTATACAGCGAATCTTGACCATCGAATACAGAACCCTTGACTGGAATTCCTACCACTGGCAATGTGGTATGCGATGCTGCCATTCCTGGGAGATGTGCTGCACCTCCTGCAGCTGCAATGATGACCTTGATGCCTCTGTCCGCTGCTGTTCGAGCATACTCGTCCATTTTGTGTGGTGTGCGATGTGCTGAGGTGATGTCAATGTCGACAGGTATACCGAAGGTGTTTTCCAGTAAATCGAGACCCGGTTTTAGTACGTTGAGGTCAGAGTCTGAGCCCATTATCACGCCGACTCGGGGTGCTGCAGTTGAGGATGAGTCTTGACTATTCTGTCCGACTGGAGCATCTGGTGGCCCTACATCGGTACGTGCTGCACGGATCTGATTCGTGAGCTCAATTAGTGGTTTTATCGTCTGCTCGCACTCGCCCATTGAGGGAGCAGTGACTGTGATGTGGCCCATTTTCCGACCTGGACGAGCATCACCTTTCTCATATAGATGTATACTTGCGTCTGGGACATTCAAAGCTCCTTGAGCGACTGTGATGTGCGAGTCTACTTTGGCGCCACCGAGTATGTTAAGCATGATTGACGGTTCTTTCAATCGTAAGCTCTTCTTCGGTATTGGTAAGTCGAGTATTGCTCGCATATGTGCTTCGTATTGAGAAATTGGACATGCTTCTATCGTGTAGTGGCCAGAGTTGTGCGGTCGTGGAGCAATTTCATTGATGAGTAATGAGTCGTCGGGTAGTAAGAACATCTCCACCCCAAATACACCCTTTCCTTCGAAAGCTGCCACAGCTTTCTTAGCTAGCTCTTGCGCCTTCGAGTTGATTTCGCTTGATACGTTCCTTGCTGGGGCATAGACAAGCTTGCAGATACTGTCCTCGTGCACAGTCTCAACTGTAGGAAAGGACAATACATCGTCTTTAGTCTTGACCACCATGACGGCCAATTCGGCCTTGAACTTTGCCCACTTCTCGCCATACAACGGACGAGATCCCAGAGCTTTCAACGCGGCATCAATGTCCTTTTCCGATTTCACTGGAAAGTTGCCCTTGCCATCATATGCTTGTGTCTGAGACTTGAGCATAAATGGATAGCCGAGCTCTTCACCAATCGCCGCCACTGCTGATTCCGTCCTCTCTTTAACTTCTCTATACTCAGCAACGGCAACATTGTGCTTCTCCAAATGCTGCTTTTGGTGAAACTTGTTCTGTATTATGCGAATAGTGCGCCAATGTGGTTCGACCTTGACACGATCTGCCACTTCCTCCAAGGCATACGTGTCAATGTGCTCAATCTCAACAGTCATGACGTCTACTTTCTCTGCAAGCTGTTTGACAGCTTCCTTGTCGGCGAAGGAGCCGACAATGTGGTCACCAGCACTGATCTTGGTGGCTGGGGCATCTTTGGCATCGAGGATGATAGTTTTGATGTTATGTCTGTTTGCTGGCTCTACAAGCATACGACCGAGCTGGCCGCCGCCGAGAATGCCTACAACTTGAGAAGATGTCATTGTTTTCGAAATTATGCCCAATAATGTCATCTGAAAAATGATGGACAAATATTGTATGCTCGGAGTTTGCCCGTGCCTTGGCAAGCTTGGCGAAGGTGTCGTTAATTGACCTGACCGCATTGTTTCCCGTTATAGCCTTTTCGCCTGTATCTTGCTGCAGCATTTATTCCACTATGGCCGACTCATCGGACCCCGGGCCAATCTTCCGTGCAGCGAAAAGGCGAAAGATCTTTCGAAGTCGGACGGACGAAGCCGACAATGACATAGCCAACCTGTCCACAACCACTACTCATGAGGAACAGCCGGACACTATCCCATCAAATGCATTGGCGCCGACAGAAGACGACACAAACGACGACGCTGCGGTCATAGATCTACTAAGACAACGACGACTCCTCAAGGTTCGGCGTGGCGGCATAGCCTTTAATCAAGAACAATCAAGACTGCTGGAGAAGCAAGGTATATCGCAAGAGCTCATGCTCCCCGAAGCACCATCGGCATCTTCATCTGCAATCAGTCGATTCGCTGCGGAAACCGGACAGCGGGTAGTCAGCAATGACAACGTAATGTTAGTATCCCCTTTTTCCGAATGGTCGATCAAGGTCGTGACGTGGCGCATTTGCTGATGTTGTAAGGACTGCCTATATAGATTCTGAGATTGCCAAAGCACGAGCAGATCAATCACCGACAATCCTTTCAGACCAAGCAACCTTGGCCAATGATGGTAATCCTCCAGGAGTCATTCAGAGACATCCAGCTGCAGTTGGCAAGCTGGCCGAGGTTGATCTTGGACAAGAGACAGCACTTAAGAATGAAGCGCGTACAAGAAGAATGTTGGGAGGTTTACCTGAAGAAGAAGAAGCAAAGGTGCAAAAAGTGCGACTTGGACGTGATGGGAAGCCTAGGAGGAAGAGGTGGCGGCGACCCAGTGAGGATCTGAAGCGGGACGCGCTAGTGGATGCCGTCATGAAAGAGAGCAAGCGTAAGCCCTCCACTCAATCAGCATCCATGTCGAAGGCTAACATCTTCATGCAAGTCGATGTGTACGATACGCCAGAACAGGCAATAGCTACAGGCAACGACGAAGCTGCCGACGACGTGGTAGCTGAGAGGTTCCGCCAAGAATATATGGAGGCTGCGCAGCAAAGGCTTCAGATGCAGAGGAAGCCAGCGACCACTGCGGTCGTAAGAGGCAAAGTAGCAGATCCGGCGCGAGGTCCAAAGCTCGGAGGCAGTCGCAGTACAAGAGCAGCATACCACGCACAAGAAAAAGCGGCAGCAGCGGGAAAGAAGTGAATGGCTGCTGTCTCTTAGTGAGGCAATTTTATTGGAACGTATTGCTAGCAAGATGTGATAGAGCAGCTTCATGGCTTTTGCAAGCACTTCAGATAATTCCCACCTGGACCCCGACCTATTTGATACTCATGTCATCACAATTCGCCTATATCACTTCCTCTCTCTCCCAACCAGTAGGCTTGATGTGCCGGATTCCTTTTCCTGGATGTGGCAGACTTGGATCCTTGTACTCGCTGACGAAAGGATTTGGATCGTTTTTCTGGTCCAGGTTGGCCAACTAGACATCATGGTCAGTCATAATACCACTCTGCAACTGGATACAACAAAGGGACTTACTGTATGATTTACTTCTCTATGCTTGGCCTCATCTGCTCTGATGTATAGGAGGAGATCCTTGATCGTCTGCTTTCCTTGTGGCATTTTCCAGTAGTTAATTGCAATGTCTGGGGCTTGCATCTTTTCCCACAGGGGTAGTTTGCCATCTTCGATATCCTTGATTTGGCGTGTATATGTCAAGACTGCTTCCTCCTCGAGGTAGCCAACAAATCGATGGGCCGTGGCTGGAGATAGCAGGTATGCAACGAAGAAGAAATTGAACCAGACCCCCTGAAACTGTTAGTCAACGACTTTTTCGTGTCTTGAACGTACTTACTTGAGCTGCCAACACCATCATACGCATGAATCTGCCTGGCTCCGCCATCTGAAGTCTTGTTAGTATCGGTATTTCTTGTGGTAGTTATGTACTTGCCTTGAGGAAGGTCAAAAGATGCATACGCTCATTGAAAGATTCTTCTAGTAGAGTTTCAATCCTGTCATGCCATCAGCGATCATGCACTATGTATATACGACCAGAAATATCTTGGTCGTGAGACTTACCAGCCATTGTCACGCTTCATTCGCCTCATGCTATGCAGATGTCTCAGCATTCCTGCCACCATACCAGGCACACCAGCCACGCTTTCCAAGAAAACGTTTCTATGCTTCATCAGCACATTGCTACATGGTCGGAAACAAAAGGGGTGTCCTCACCTGATCATGTATTTTCTCTCCGTCATCACTGGCGGTGAAGCCTCTGCTCCCACAGCCAGCTTTCCCTTCGCAACAGCCCTCTCATGCTTATATCCAGTAGCAGTATCAAGCCCAAACCTCAACGTGCGCACGCCAGCAATGGCAATTTTGTCCGACCAGGTCTTTGCGTTACGGTGGGCAACAACTATGCTGTTGATCTCCTCTTCGGTGTAGATTGGATGTGGCCAAGCTGGTCGTGTCTGGTGCGTTTTGGGTGTTTCTTGGATGGGGAAGAACTCCTTCAATTGATTGCGAGTGGTGGTGTGGAAGCTGCGCTGAGATGGTTGGTCACGTGCTCGTGTAATAGACAAGCTGGTGGTGAGGCGTAGGCAGCTAGGAGCGAGGCTTCTTGAACATGCAGAGGTCATAAGTCTGGATGTCGACGCTGGGAGGCGCTTCATTGTCACTGTGGTGAAGTCAATCATTTTTATTTAGACGATAGATATCAGGTTGATGTTGTTATGTTTTGCAATGTGGAAAGTAGGAGGAATGCAAACGAGCATATGATGTTTATATTTCTTAGGGGTAAGCCTGTAATCGGCGAGAGCAGGTATTTCTAATTTCAGGTACGAAAATGCATCGTCTCGCGTCTCCATATCAAGCATCGACCATGTATATCAAGTGACCAACGCCGCTTCACGTGGTTCACAGTTGTTTGGCTGAACAAGGCTGAAACCGGTTCAGCCCGTTGTTGCATATTGCTTGGCGAGATGAGACTTTCGCTTTGCCTCTGCAAGATGTAACTGCTAGTCGTACCTATGTACCTCTATAGTAAATATGTTGTGAATTCTCGCGCAAAACTGAAGTCATTCTGCTATAAGGCGTCTTCATGCAGAATTGAAGGCATTCCTATATCTTGGTTGTGAGGCGAATGCACGTTGTCAGATGTAATACCTAAATAGGCAACCCGATTTCACCCGCTGGCCACGAGATCGTCTTGACTTGTAACAATTTTTTTCGTTTTTCATGCTCCTTAGACTGTATTCTCTTTGGGGACCCGGGGCGAAATGGTGGCAACATCGCTCTCATTCTCTTGGTCTGCCTTGTTTCGGTCCGTGCAGTCTCCGCTTGACTTACACATGTCTTGGCGACGTCCTCAGCGCTGGCGTTATCTGTATTTTTGCCTGAGATGAAAACATCCTCTACTGGTATTAGGAGCACTCAATTTCCTTACCAAGAAATGGTCCGGGTTAAGGTAGGGCATAGCGAGTGGCGTAGGTGGCGTTGAGCAGCATCATCCAGAAAGCCTCCTTCTCTTTCTCTGGATTTGACTTGGCCCCTCTTCGCAAGTCTTTTGCCTTTAACCCCTCTTCCTCGATTCACATCCGTCGTTCTCGAATAATGATCTTCTGTAACACACTCGGCTGTGCTGTACACCGCTTCAGGAAAAACAGCATTCTCTTCCTCCTGCCAGTGCAATCACAGTGAGCAACCGAAGAACCAAAATAAATCACGGCAGTCAATCCGCAATGTGAAGACAGACAGACAGACAGACAGACATAGCCTCAAGCTCTTTCTTTCGCCAGTCAACTTCTCCACCCCCTCAAAACACCATAATGTCCCGCAAGCAAATTCCACTCTTCCTCTTCATCAACCATCTCGCACGCCCTCAGCCTCTCCTTCTCCTGCACACTGACCTGTTCGTCCCAGATTTGCTTGATCGTCCATGCTCGGAAACCAATGTCACACCGACCACTTTTCACTTCTGCACCGCTTTCCCGCGCCTGCTCAGTCACCGGGTGTTGAGATGTGAAAACATCGGCCAACCTCCTCCCATGCGCCTGCACATCCTCTAATCCAGTCAGCCCTGGCATTCTTATCCCGCGAGCGCGCAGATTTTCGGACATGATCTTCCCAAACGCGTCGGAGGGATGTAAGGGTTCGTAGAGGATGATTTCGACTGGTGTGGGAGACGGAAGAAGAGTGGTGGCAAAGTGCTTGAGAATCGAGGTCGAGGTTGTAGTTGGGAGGTAGGTAAGGCAGCATTCGGAGAGGAGGAGTGTTGGTGTGTTTGAATTGAGGTTTGGGAAGTTCGGCGCTGTCGTTGATCTGGTTGTGGTGTTGTTTGCTCCAGTATTCGTGTTGTCTATATCTGCCCGTGAGGAGGAGGATTCTCGAACGAGGTCGCGAAGATCGAGGGCGTGAATGTTGTATACGCTCGACGATAGATTTGCTCCATCTTCTGATTCCTGCCAATTACCTTCCCGCTCTTCTGGTCTTATATCCACATCATGTTCACGACTTCCATCCAATCTCTCCTCACGTACCGACCTATCGAGAACCTCCCTCGCCCTTCCTGCTCGTTTAAGAGCTTGTATCTTCTGCTTTGTCTTGGCTGGAAAATCGATTTCGTGGTAGACGAGATGATTTGCAAGGAATGGATGGTGTTGCAGAAGGCGAAAGAAGCGGGTATCTGTACCTGCACCTAAAGAGATGATTTGTACTTTTCGTCGTTTGTGTAATTGTGTGGTTGTTGGCGGCGTTGATGGGCCTGTGGGCTGGACTTTGGAGAGTGGTGATGATGATATTGTGGTTGAAAGAGAAGTTTCGAGATGAGTGTTGATGAAATCGAGGACGAGCTTGTCGATGGATGTTGTGCGGACATATGTACCTGGAGGGAGATGGATTAGTACTGTGATGTTTAATTTTCTTTTGTTCGTTATTGAGGGTTGTGATATGTTTGCATCATCTAGCATGTTAATCACTGTCTCGTGCTCAGTACACGTACACACTGGCATTAAGTGCAATATTTCGTCTTCTCCTTGCATATCAGCCAGTAGCACGACAGTCACAGAGTTTCTTTGCTCAAAGCCTTTCTCTATATGGGTTTCAATGCCATAATCTTTTAAAATTCCCTGCTTCATACAGCAAAGCACTTTGATATGTGTTAGAGCACACCATACCACTTCATAGCACATCACACACATCATAGCACAACAAAATCGCAGACACATCACATCACACCACACTCCACACTCCAACTTTCGCCTCTCTTCCTCTTCAAATCACATACAAGAAAGAAACAAAATAACAGAACTCCACCCACCTCTATTGATAATAGGCATCCTCCTCACCTTTTCCCCACTACTTCCACAAAACTCACTCGCAAACGCATCCTCCAGATAGCCACGTTCCACCGCACTGAGCCTTGATCCAGCAGCATCATCGTCCGTCTGCTGGATGATGGCGTCTTGTGATGTTGTTGACGAGCCTGGTCGGCGAGAGGATCTGTCGGAAGAATGTCTAGGTGTGATGCGGGTGAGAAGGTTTGGTATTCGTGCCATTAGCGGGTTTTTCGTTTCTGGTCTGTTTCTGCGTCTGCTAGTTTTGGTATTTTGAGAGGGTAGGGTGTTTCAGTCGTTGAAGAGAAGAAGGAAGAGAAAGTCTTGGCGGAGGAGATGATGATTGTTGTGAGAGAGATTCATGATGCAATAGACAAAGACAAACGCACGCCTTTTACTGAACGTGCTTCACATCTTGATCAGGTGACCACGGAAGTATGCTGCTGAGAAGATTCGATTAAGTTGCTCTAATGTCTATTGTTATATGCTCTTGGCATGTCTATAGTCCGCCTTTCCATGTCTATATCTATATCCAAGTGAGACCATTCTCGCATGGTGAGTATCGCAACTTCTCACCCTTCCCTCTACTTCCATGCAGTCACGCCTCAACCTTGATCCCATACTCCTGTGTAAACTCCTTCGAGTATGGGTAATCATTATACCCCTTCTTCTCCTTCGGCACGTAGAACGTCTTACGATCATACGGCGTAAGCTCAATACCCTTCTTGATTCTATACGCCAAATCAGGCGTACTGATCCAATACCGTCCAAAGACAATCGCAATGTCCTTGCCCTTGTGCTCTTCATCAACACATCTGATAGCACTTTCTGGTGAGAATCCACCAGCCAGCAAGACCGGTGTTTGACCTTCACCCTGCTGCCAAAGATCGAGGAAAGTGTCGACTTTTTCTGCGGTTGGCTCGCCGTCTGCACTTCCTGAGATTCTGCTCTCGACTAGATGCAGATATGATAGTTTCAGCTTGCGCAGCTCCTTTGTTAGATAGGTGAACTGCTCTGTCAGGGCTTCCGACTCCATCTTCATTCCCTGAAACGTCGAAAAAGGTGATAACCTGATGCCGACCTTGTCCGCACCAATGGCTTCAACACACGCCTTTGAGATCTCAACCGCAAATCGTGCGCGCTTCTCAACGCTGCCTCCCCAGGCGTCTGTACGCTTGTTGACCATGTCTTGCGTGAACTGGTCTACCAAGTATCCATTAGCAGCGTGGATCTCCACACCATCGAAGCCAGCTGCAATAGCGTTCTTAGCTCCACGAGCAAAGTAACCGATGAAGTCTTGAATATCCTGCTCGCTCATCTCTTGAGGTGTCTCTCCTTCAGTAGGTCGTGCTTCCGCTTCGCTTGGTGGCATCGGGATAGCGGACGATGATACGGCGGGGATGTTGCGAGACTTGAGGTAGCCTGGGTTCGCTGCACGACCCATTGCCCACAGTTGCGTGTAGATGAAAGAGCCTTTTGCGTGCACGGCATCTGTGACCTTTTTCCATTCTGCAATCTGTGCGTCGTTCCAGATACCGGGTACGTTTCCTGTTGGAAGACTGAGTTAGTATGATGACCTTGTCCGATTCTATGAGGAGAGGACAAACGTACCATACCCAGCAGCACGCTGGTCAACGAAAGTGCCTTCTGTGATGAGCAACGTTCCTGGGACAGCACCACGCTGCTCGTAGTATGGAACCATGAGTTCTGGGTTGGGGACATGCTCATCAGTAGCCCTGAAACGAGTGAGGGGGGCAAGGACGAGACGGTTCTGGAGCTCCATCTTGCCGATGCGTAGAGGCTTGAAGAGCGTGGAGTCTGCTGGAGATGACATGATGGCGGTGGGATGAGTGTTTTGTTTGGGCTGGAGAAGGGAGAAAATGGATGTATGTGATGTGATGCTCAGGAGGACAAGATGAGATGATTATATAGCAGAGAGGTGCGTTGCCAATTGAGATTGCAAATAGAACAGCTTAGAAATACAATAGAAAAGATTAGAAAGCAGAAATCTCATTGAACTTGTGGCGTCATAACGCATATCTTGTTCCACATGTGTTTTAAAGTTTGTTGGTAGACAGACTCGGGAGTATCTAAATCTGAGGTGGGATGCATGTCGTCGATTGGCGTGCCGGTGCCAATATGAGCTACACACATATTCCTATACCTCAATGAGGGGCATGGGAGGATTTAAGCCAGACATAACGAATTTTGAATAGACGTAAAATAATAATACAATGCTGTGATGCTCAGCTTGATCTAGTAACACCTTCAATGCAAGTGGAAAAAAGAAAATCCTCCATCATATGTATAACCATCCCATTACAGCTGCAGCCACCGCCGAAACTCCGGAAGACACCTGTAACCCAGTCGCAGCACCCGTAACAGGAGTCGACGAAGAACCAGAACCAGTCGTAGCAGTCATCACATCAGGAAGAACACCCGTAGCATTATCACCCATATACCAACTTCCGATATCAGTCAATTTGCCGGCACTGTTCATCATAGCCACATTAGGTCCGACGTTGCTAACACTCGATCGGAAAGAGCCAAAGTACGCGTATTTCTTAATGTAGTCGAGACGATCGAAGTATTCCAGTGTCATATTGAAATAGGCTTGTGTAGCATTAAGCGGCTGTTGTTCGAGAGCGAATTCAGTGACCCAGGTACCTCCAGTAATATTAGGGTAGGTAGCGTTCATCTGGCCGATCCAGCTTGCAACACCACTGAAATCAGAGTATACGTGGATAGTCATAAAGTCAGGATTACATCCTCCAGCACAGGCCGTATACCATCGTGATAACCAGTCTATACCGCCTTGACTGCTCGTTACAGCGGGCATACCAAGTTGTAGCCCATATGCTTGCTTCAGTGGCTCAATCTGTGACTTCCACACCGCCGCAGCGTCAGAAGGCTGCATACATGACCCACCAGTATTTCCATAACAGTTGTCGGGCTCATTGAAACCCAAAACAGCTTGAATATTCGCTCCACCTTTTATTTGAGATTCGACCGTCGAATAGAACTTCCCACTATTGGCATCCGACCAAAGCATAGGAACGAAAGATAGATTCTTGTTTGAAGCAAGCGCAGCTGTCTGCGATGGTCCATAATTATAGTACCAAGTTATATCTGAGCCAGCACCAACTATGACGGCGTTGTCCGCGATCGAATTAGAGACTGATAAAAAGAGAGGTATTAGTGAGGATATCGAAAGGTAGAATAGGCGGATGAAACTTACGGGTCGTGATGTCGATGAGGCCACGCTTGCTAGAAGCTGTGGCGAGGGCTGGTGTTGATTGCGAGAGAAGAAGTGCTGTGCAAAGGAGAGCTGCTGTGGTCCAGGACTGACTGGGGGTGAAGGCACTGACGACACGGTCGATGAAGTGGAAGCTGTCGAGGCGCTGTGCTGGTGTGATGCTGTGCGAGGAAGGCATGCTGGACGATTCTCTTGTTTGATCTTCTGTGCCTGTGTCCTTGATTTTGTCTTTGCCTGGTCTTGGTAAGGGACGGCGAGGAAGTTGTCGGTGAACATTGTGGGCAAGAGGAGAGGTGAGTATTAGCTTTTAGTGGTTTCGGTCGAAAGAGGCTTTCAGGGGAGGTTGAGGTCAGACGAAGATTGTTGAGAGGATCGTATTAGCTTGATTGTATTGGCCAAATTGATTTCGTAAAAAAACCAAGGGCTTGTTGTGGTCAGAAAAAGCTGACGAAATTACAGCCCAGCCCTTGTCGCAAAGCCGGTAGCTGAGAAAAGTAGGGGTCAGGGGGATGGATAGCAACGTCGGCTTATCTCAACAGCGATACGAGGAATAGTCGGAGAGTGGACCAAACAACAGACGGAGCAACAATTGCAATAAAGTAAAACTTGAGAAGCTTAAGCGTGTTTGCTGGAGTTGAGTTGAAGAGTCAAAGAGGGGAGCAGACGAGGTTATCTTTCAATTGTTGCAGCCAGAGTACCCAAGTATATCTTAGTTGCCGTGCACAAGATTCGCGCATTTTTCCACTTTCTGTCACACTTGCGCAATCTAGCCCCAATCGCCCGTCTATTCGTGTTTTGGCCTTATTCCATAAATACTTAGTCGCCACAAAGCTTTTGCTGACGATTAATATCTTCTTGTACTACTTCTCCCTACGTAAGCGCTACAATGAAGGCTCAATCTGCTCGGGAAAAAGCAGGCAGAATAGTGCGAAACTTAGAGTTTGCTAGTCCTGCATAATCCTGGTCAAGACTACGAAGAGTGGCTTGGCTTTAATCAACTCTCCACTTGTCGGGCTGTACTTTCCGCAAACAGACGAAACGGCTATATGGCTGTCTGTCAAACAACGACATCGCGTTTAACTATTATTATTCTTACCCTATCCGGTTGTTTGTTAAAGCTGTTGTGTGTGAATGACTATACTTATCAGCCTAAAAAGCTCCTCATATTGTGAATGATCACGAATATCGCCACGAAAAGTCATCTATGTTATCAATGACTGTGTGGCAGTAAGCCACCTCCGCCTTCTCCGCGCCGGACTTGTCCCTCCGTACCATCTACTCATCATGGTACAGGTATGATTGTGATTGTACCTTGCTCACAATAGTGACTTCAGTTCAACGAAAGTTAATACAGAACAACTTCTATTGTCTAATACAAATCATGTTATACTTCACCAAGAACGATCATTGGCCAAAAGATCAGCTAGCAATAACTACTTTGTCGGACTGGCTGAGAACAATATAGCTGTAAATCCTGGGGTAGCATGCGCATAACTCGAGTGTCTTTCTCCTTCTCCCAGAATAATCTCCACCCCATCACTCTCAAGCCAGCCCTCCCGTCTCGCATTCATAAATCTTCCTCCCTGCTCTTCCAACTCACTTGAAGACTTTCAATCAAACATCGACTTCCAATGCTATCAAGTCTCTCCATCCATACTCCTCCACCTGAACCTCTTTTGCCTTTGGCTTCCCCAACAACCTGAACAATAACGCCTGAATGCCAGACCACCTGATAAACGCCACAAGCCCATATAACAACACGATGCCAAGCCTTGTTTGTGGTTGCAACACAAAGGGTGCTCGACCATCAAGGGGCAGCTTTTGTGCTCGTTCGACAAAGGGTCGCATTTTGGTCTCGTATTGGGCGAACGCTGCGGTTGGATTGTGTGGGTGGTGCAGGAGTGCGGCGGCGAGGTTGTAAGATCCGATGAAAGAGAGGGTGGTGCCGAGGCCGGAGAGGGGCGAGGCGCAGTAGCTGATTATAGTGTTAATATAGCTTTGCTTTAGCACAAGACGGATAGAATGGAGGAGATGTGGTAACAGGTCAGATATTGGACTTACCCGGCATCACCTAACAGTACCACACGACCTTTACTCCACTTCTCCATCTTGACTTGCGCTACAGCCGAATAGTAGAAATCGCCTGCCTGCATCATCTCCTTAACAATTCTAGGACCTTCCCACCCAAAATCATCTTTATCGAAATACTCATTCAGTAAGCCTTTCTGAGCCGCCACAACTTCTTTGTACGACTTCTCCCTCTTCGTACCCAGGGCTGCCATCTCGCGAAACCGTGGATCTTTGTCATCATTGCACACGAGCATGGTGACAGTAGAGCGGTCTCTGCTCTCGCTAGGTCTGATCATGACACCTCTTCCTCCAGGCGCACGATACCACCGACGCCATAGCCCGTCTGCTTCACTACTGGGCATGCTGAAGAAGGCGCCGTAGACCCCTAACCTCTTCATTCTCGCTTCCTCGCCTTTTTCACCCCAGACCATACGTCTCGTCGAAGACATCAGTCCATCTGCACCCACGACGACATCGAAACGTCTCTCTTTGCCGCTCCTGCGAAACTTTACACGGACTTGTGCGCCGTCCTCTTCGATTGCTTCGGCATAGACACCGAAGATAAACTCAACTCCTGCGTCCGTCTCCTTACCCAGAGAAAGACATCGTTTCACGCATATCTGTGCCAATCTGCCACGCAAGATTTCAATGTCACTAGTCGGGCTATGATACTGCTCATCACTTGATGCAGCCATCTCGCCCCAGACGCGATTGGAGGAGTCGACATGACGGACGCCTGCTTCGTTCGTGGTGTGTTCTAGGATAGCAGATGCGATGCCGAGTTTGCGGATCAGGGTGACGCCAACACCACGAATGTCGATGTTTTGACCTGTTGTTCGTGGAGTCGAAGAACGTTCGAGGACGGTGATGTAAGGTGGTGGTGTTGGAGGGGTGGTGCTCGAGCAGCCGAGGAGGAGAAAGGATGCTAGTGTTGGGCCGGCTATGCCACAGCCTATTATAAGAATTGATTGACGGGGAGGATTGTTGTTGGTTGTCATTGTTGCACGAGGCTAAGGTTGGTATGTGAAGATGTGGGTGTGATAGGTAGGATTTTGACAGAAGCAATAAGATATGTCTTTCTCTGGTTGGTAATCAAACAGTGCATAATAGGTCAAGAGAGCAGGAGAGAGCGATGACTTTGATAAAACTTGCTTCTGGCTTTTGCTTATCTGTTTCACACATTCAATGATACACAAGATGCGACGAAGGAACGATGATGGTGTTTTCAACGAATCTTCTGCTCGGAGATGGGTGGGAGGCAGGCAGCTTTACACGCTGAGAGATGAACGAGCCGCTTCTCACAAACAACATGATCGCTTGCGTTGTAGCACAGACGTCTCGGGCGCGAGGAGCGAGGTCATGGAGCGAATATTGGTTCGGCGCCGAAAGTACCGTAAAGGGGCAACGCCGAAGGAAGCTCGAGCTCACCTGAGCTTACTTTAGTGATCACAATGCCGACCACAACAACGACGGTTCAATGGTAACCGCGAGAATGGCTTTCTCAATCAATCCGATCAAGATCGAGTGAACATTTGTGACTCGGCTTTGTTCGGAGGCAGGAGACTCCTTCGTTGTAACTTGAAACGCGCAAGTAATATTATTGAGCGATGGCTGCTCACTGCCCACCAGCTCATGGTTAGCTATTCTTTTCGCAAGACAATCTTTTTACCACCTGCTATCAACGTTGTAGCTATGTAAGGTACGAAGAGGATATCGAGGGACAAAAGCGCATGACGCAAGAAGCTGTAGGTCGAGAAATATTCACGACGAAGCCTATCACATATGCGTGCCAATTTCGGTACGGAGCTGGCCACATCGTTATCGGCTTACTACCATGCTGACCTTGCACGGCTCGCATATGCAACACATCCTGATAACGATATTGACTGTGACGTATCCGGCAGGTGGAAAACTTGTGTGGCGAGGAATTTCGCTTGTGACGTTCCCAATGTTGGTAAAATCCAGGCCGGACGTGATATTGGTCATCAAAGGACTCTCACTAAAACCATCGTCCGTTGGGAAGAGCAACACCAAGATGTTGCTGAGCCTGAAACTTCTCTACGATAGAAATCAAAGTGAGGGTGGCCTCGATGCTTCAAAAAACGCGAGTCAGGTCTCGCACTCGATGAACGAAAATATTGAGTTCCCCGCGATCTAATTTGATATTGGATACATCCCTCAGCCGTCCAGCTGTCGCGGCACTTCGAGCCTCAAGTCTTGTTCCCTGAGGTGAGGTAGGAGCGGGTGGGGCGTAGCAACACACAGCAGCGTCGCTGCCACTTTCCAGTCTCAAAAACTCTTTTCGCAGTTGCCAAATGCAGCTCGGGATCGGCTATCAAGCACGCCCGCCCATGCACAATCATGCCGCATTCCAAGGACCCTGGTAGCCCCTGATAACGACAAAGATCTTCTGAGGAGAATTCTAGCGTCGCTTGCACCGTGGGGTTTGTGCTGTCAACCTTCCTCTTTGGGTAACAAAGCACGACCGATCGAAAGAATTTCTTCACGACTAAGGTCTTATCGTTGGCTGAGATATCTGGCTGTTCGTGGAGAAGGACGGCGCCCTTGCGTAATCAATCACGTTTGGTTGTGGAATCACACTGTCATGCTAAAAGATAAGAGCTTGAGCTACTAGCTTGAGCTACTAGCTTGAGCTTAGCTTCTTTTCATTCTTTCCCCTCATATTTGAATCATTCTATTTCCCCTGCTTTTCTGCCTTTTTTTGTATCTTTTGCATCTCACTGCTGCAAGCTTTACCACAATGCAATTTTCTTCCAGTACTTCTGCCATTTTGGCAGCTAGTGCCGCTTTATTGACTGTCTCGTCAGCCAAACCATGGGGTCCAGGTTGGGCTCATAGTGCTGCCTTGGCTGGTCATCCTCCCCCACCGTCCTCTTGGTGGGCTAGCCGACCCTGGCCCCCTCACACGTCTGCTGCTGGGACCACTTCTGCATCCTCCGTCGCAGCTTCTGCTACTTCTTTCGCTAATTCCTCTGCTGTAATTTCTTCTGCTTCCTCACTTGCGTCTACTGCTGTATCCGGTTCTGTGTCTGGTTCTGCATCATCCGCTACACCATCCTCAGCCTCATCCGCGGTTGCTGCCGGTCCCACTCCTTCTGGATTCCGCTACTACAACTCCAACACTTCAGGTTCGTACTGGTTCAGAGACTATAATCGATCATTCACTCACATCATTTTCAGCTTACCGTGTTGAGTCACTACCTGATGTTGATTATGATGTGGGCGAGATGTACTCTGGCCTACTGCCTATTGTGGCTGGGAACACTTCCCGCGAGCTCTTCTTCGTTTTCGAGGTCTCTGCTGGAGCACCTGTCGACGAGCTTGTGGTCTGGACCAACGGTGGTCCGGGATGTTCTTCGCTCGAAGCCTTCTTCCAAGAGAACGGCCGCTTCACTTGGCAGCCTGGAACCTATGCTCCAGTTCGGAATCAATATGCCTGGTCAAACTTGAGTAACATCCTCTTCATTGAGCAGCCTGTTGGCACTGGTTTCTCTACTGGTGAGGTCACTGCCACCACCGAAGAGGAAATTGCCCAGGATGTTGTCAAATTCCTCAAGAACTTTGAGATCACCTTTGGTATCTCGAACTACTCCATCTATGTTTCTGGTGAATCCTACGCCGGAAGGTACGTTCCCTACATCTCTGCTGCCATCTTGGACGAAAAGGATACCGAATACTACGACTTGAAGGGTGAGATTACATCACTATAGGTAATTACATAATCGTTTCACTAACGTTTTATATCAGGCGCTCTGGTTTACGACCCTTGCATTGGCGAATGCACCTCTGTCCAAGGAGAAATCCCTGCTGTACCTCTCGTTTTGAACAACCAAAACTTGTTCAACTTCAACCAAAGTTTCATCGACCAAATCACCACATCGTGAGTAATCGGCCAAGCAGTCCTGCTCAATGCTAATTATTCTAGTTATGAAACTTGTGGCTACAAGAACTGGACAGACACCTACCTCACCTTTCCCCCTCCAGGGAATCAACCTCCTTTCCACACCAGCGACATTACAGACGAATGCGATCTCTTTGATCTGATCTACAACACCGCTTTCACCGTATGTCAACAATCTCCGAACTTCTGCCCTGCAAAATACTAAAACTTCCTCTAGCCCAACCCCTGCTTCAACGTCTATAATATTGCCTGGATGTGTCCCCAGTTATGGGATGTGTAAGTAATCGAGTGGTTCAAGAACTCGATGAGGAGCGTGAGACTAACAAATGTATAGTTTAGGCTTTCCCGGTTCCCTCGGCTATGCTCCCGGCCCAATCTACTTCAACCGTACCGACGTCAAAACCGCAATCCACGCTCCCGTCGACTTCGACTGGAGTGAGTGTGCCAACCACAACGTCTTCGTCAACGGAACCGACTCTTCTGCTCTCTCCATCGAGCACGTCCTGCCTCAAGTCATCGAGGCTACCAACCGCGTCTTAGTCGCCAATGGAGACTTCGACATGATTGTCATCACCAATGGAACTCTTCTTTCAATTCAGAACATGACCTGGAATGGTCAGCTTGGCTTCAGCGCGAAGCCATCCACTCCGATCAACATCCCTTTGCCTGATTTGCAGTACCAGGCTCTGTTCGCTGAGAACGGTTTGGCTGGTCTTGATGGCCCTCAGGGCATTATGGGTATCTCCCACTTCGAAAGAGGTCTCATGTGGGCTGAGACATTCCAGAGGTAAGCTGCTCCACTAGCTGTGGTATTTCATTGATGACTAACACATTCTAGTGGGCACATGCAACCCCAATTTCAACCCCGTGTCTCTTACCGTCACGCTGAGTGGATGTTGGGACGTATCGACACTCTATAAGCTGTTGTCAGCGATGAAGCTATGAAAAGCAACCAAAGATCTGCTATCGTACAATCTGTGGCCGTGCAACCTTGATCTCGAAACGGTTTTGAAACAGTAAAACATCTTCCGATTGCTACTCTTCAAAAACAGAAAATAATCAACATAATCAGACGTATAAAGTTTTAGATAAATATAATCAAATGTAAAGAGTTGTTACGACGTCAGAACCCCCCTTCAATGACACTCCCCCCTCAATGACACTGATTGATGTTGGCAACCAAGCTAAATATCGAGGTTCCTTGTACCCCTTTGAGTCGTCATCAACATCAATATCGTTCGAGGAAAACACCAACTTAGCATTGTCTACCACGAAGTGACGCCAGCCGACACGCCCACGTGCCTTCTCGTTTGCCGCCTTACACGGTCCATCGACCTACTGTGCGGCCGGGACCAGTCGAACGTTGACTCCGCCCATCTTGCAACACATGAGGCCGACTCTGATTTTCACCTCGTCGTCAGAGTCATCATCCACAACCTCGATACGCTCGTACTGCTGTACAACGCGCACAATTGTGTATCTTGCCGTCGTGAGCCCCATTTGCTGTCCAGGACATGTTCTACAGGAGGTGTCAGTCGCGGATTCCACCGGCACAAATCATATGGTACAGACCTTAAGCCAGCAGAGAATGGAATGTACTCGTTGCCAGGCCGCACTGTGCTCCAGCGCTCTGGTCGCCATTCGTTGGCGTCATCGCTTCAGTACTCGACGTCGCGGTGCATCTCTCGTGAGTGGTGGATGACTACGGTGCCCTTTTGATGATGATGTTAGTCAAATCGCGCACAGGAAGACAGATACTGCTAATACATACTTTGGCAACGAAGATTGGGCCTCTCCAATCTGCCCCGCCGCCGCTGGGCAGTGTAGTATCTGTGACAGTCGTGGTCACAGCCCTTGGGACTGGCGGCTCCAGACGCAATGCCTCCTTCATGCAGTATACGTGCAGCCCATGAGCGTCTGTGCATTCAGGTCTTGCAGCGCCTTCTCCACTGTGCGGAGTTCCTCAATGATGCTCTCGCGCAAGATACGATAACTCACGGGGTGGCGCGCCAGGAAGTCGAAGGTCCAGCCCAGAAGAGCTCCAGTCGTCTCGTAGGAGGCGAAAATCAGCCCGGAAACGACGAGAGCCAGCTCGTCATAGCTGTCGTGGGATTTCACTAGATCCTCGAGTAGTGTCTCACCGTGCTCGTCGTCGCCAGACTTGACCATCCCCAGCTTGCGCAATTCTTCCTCGCGTGTCCATATTGGCAGCACCGCCTTGTCAATTAGAGCATGGCACTCACGGCATGCTTTATGGAATGCGAATGAGTCCGCCAGCCAGTAGAAGTTTCCAAGCGCAACGCGAGTGTACAGGTATGCAGTACAGTAGTTGAACGCCTTATCGAAAGCGGCGCTGGCCTCGTCGTCCTCAGCCAAGTCGTCAATGACGGATAGCATGGCCAAGCTGATCTTGAGAGCGTGCAGCCGAAGCATGATCCGTATGTCGATTGGCTCGGAAGAGTTACGTCGTTCGTGTTCGAGCTTGACGAGCAGCGTGTCAACGTGCTTGACTAGGATTGCGTCGTCTGCGTTGCGTTTACGCATCAGGCCTGCGGTACTTTGCTCCCTCTTCTTCTTCCACGCTTCGTCTTTGAGAGCGATCTTTGAATCTAAGCGTAAGCTCGGTACCGAGACCTCTACAACTTGCATTTTCGACATACCATGGTGTGCTCACTGAGTAGAGGGGCAAACTTTCTTGCCCGGCTCTCGGTGGTAAACTCTGAGAACTGTGTGGCCAGTACCGCGTGGATATTGTCTCTGTCCTTGGTTGCAATGGTAGGCGCGCCGAGCTTGCTGAACTGATGTGTCCGTATAGGTTCGTGCTTGGCAATACTGAGCTTCTGGAACAAGTCGTGCTCAAGAATGTGTAGAGTGCCTTGTCAAGCATGTCCTTTAGAAGCAGGACATTGGGAAGGTCCCACGCGCGTTTGGCTGCATAGTCTGGAGCGGCACAAGATACCTCGAGAGAGGTACTCAAGGCTCCCTTGGCTTGTTGGAAGATGAGAGCGAAGACCGCGAAGCAGATGGTGTAGGTTATGACTGGGCTAATTGCCATTGCGAGGGAAGATGCGTTCAGTATGTGGTTGAGGCCATGCTTGAACACAGGCGAGTATTTAATTATATAGCTCCTAGCTGTAGCCTGCTCTTTCAGCGTCTCACAGTGACAGCTCATTGTGTCGCATAACCAGCTTACTGATATCACCATCAGGCTGTCCGCGTCTCACGAACATGTACCTTGAGGTGTGTACATTTATCACAAGGCAAGGCTGCCGCCTGCGATGTTACCTTTCCACGGAAACGTGCGGGTTGTAGCAAATGACCATAAATCTCATCGTGGATGGCTGCACGAGTGTAGAAATTTTTCAAGCCTGGCACTTGCTAGGCTGCATGAGATGACGATAATTGTGATTAGGTGAAAGAGCTTCCAAGGTGATCGTGCCTTCGAACCCTTCAGGCCTTGTTGGCATGGCTCAATTCCGAGCCGACCATATTTGTCATTGGGTTGAATACCTTGTACGGACTAAAAATATTCGTAGCCGAAACAGAGAAAGTGGTGTTGCATATCCACTTGGCAAAGGGACGTACTTCGTCTGAACGAACAGACAGCGTACGCTGATGAGTGTGTACGTAATGGCCTTTGAGTCGAACTCGGATACACCTGCCTAGCTAGCTGATCAACTGGAGGTAAACACCGGACCTACCTTCCACTCAATAGCTACCGGGTGATGTGACCTATCGACGCGTATATTCGAGGCCAGGGCAAAAGTGCGAAAACACTCTGATGCAGAAGACGCTGTTAACGAGGCGGAAGATTGCAAGACTGACGTGAATGGCCAATGAGGGTGGCAAGAGAAACCACATGATTCACAACATTATTATCGTGTAACTGCAAGACTTCTTGACATATGTTTCTCATTGTAACATGCAATATGTGGATGTTTCTGCTGATCGCTATGAGATGGATTCGAATTGACGAATCCACCATGTTATCAATTGTAGCAGTTAGAGCATCGATTTTGTGGTACAGAATGCAATCGCTAACTTGGTCTTTCAATTGCGAAGCGTTGGCGTTGTGACTGCATGCGTCAAGATCGAGTCTGTGATCCGTTGGGGAGGAAAGAGAGAAAGGGATATACTGACCTTCCCTCGAATTCGTCCTGACTTCGGCACTAAGACATGCCTGGCATACGCGAATGTTATAACGGTTTTTACAATATCTCCTCGTCCTCAATTTCTCTTGCGCCATTATACTCGCTGGAACTCTTCCCGTCCAAATCAGTCCAATGCAAGCCATTCACTCTGCTTTCATAACTACACGTCCACATTACCTCACTCTCACCTCGACGACCTCCATATCAGCTACGTCCGTGTCACCAACAGTACTCTCATCAGCCAGGTCATCTCCCTCAAACGAGAGAGTTACCGTTTTGTCCGATGGTATAGCGAAGCGTTTGCGGTAGGCATGGGCAACTCTGGCAGCTGTTGTTGACTTTTGCAAGATCAGTCAGTAGTCTAGTTTGAGGTGGAGCAAAAGAGTATAGACTTACGGGACGAACTTGGAGCTTGTAATCTTCGTATTCTTTTCCGGCTCGCAGGATGATTTTGATTTTTGGTACGATGGCGGTGTTCTCTTCGCCTGATTGTTCGTGAGGTGGTGGTGGTTGTGAGTTTTCTTGCATTGATTGTGTTTGTGTTGCGCCTGTGTACATTGATGTCTGTGTCGCGCTCATACTAGCACCAGGTCGAGCACCACCATCTGCGCCATTCTTCCCCTTCTCATTGACACCTTTCTTCCTATTCATCAGAATCTCCTCCGTGACAGCCTCAAGAACCAATTGCGCTCCTCCATCGGCCATAGCATCCTTCCACTCCCTCTCTTCCGTCACCGACATTCCACTCGCTCCGGGCCCCATATTACCACTTCCTATGTCCGAGTCTTTTCGCTTGACGACAACTTCTCCAGTAAGCTCATCAACTATCAAACCTAGACTTGCACAACTTGTAAAATCATAACAACGCTTGTTCCGCCACGTGAGGAAGATCTTCCCTGTCTCCACAGGGAATTCACGGTGAGGTGGTAGTGATCCGTTGATCTGCTTGTTGATCCAGGCAAGGCGGACTTCTTTGAGGCGCTGGTTCAGCCGGCGCTTTACTAAAAGGGGTGTTGTGTTGGGGATGGGCGAGTGGATTAGTAGGAAGAGGATGGGATTTGGTGGTGGTGGTGGTGGTGGTGGTTGTTGGATGGCTGTTTGTTGTGTTGATGGTGTTCGGGAGATGCTGGGACGATTGCTTTGTGACGGTTGATATGTGTGAGGATGGTCGGAGTCGTCGTCGTCGATGGTGAATGTTGGCGTAGAATTAGGCGCTAGCGCAGGTGAAGGTTGGCGTGCCTTATGTATTTCGCTATCGTCATCATTTGGTGCAGATGTACTTCGAGCTGGCTTCGAAGGGGTCGAAACATTATTCTCGGCGCCATCAAGCAATTCAACAACATCGTGCTCCTGCCTCTTCCTGGATGAGCTTGGTGTGACAGTACTCCTTACAGATCTTGAACGCGGTGGTGTCGCCAGCCCAGTCTCAAGCACATCTTCTTCTCCAACTTTATGTACTTTCTCTTCTCCAGGTACAACATTGTTGACACTTCTATCCTGCTGATCCTTCCCATCGACTTCCTCGTTGATCCTCCTCTTCTTCCTCGCAGGTGACTCAAAGTTCTTGGTCAACTTGGCGTACATTGCAAGCTCGCGCTCCTTCATCTTCCGCTTCTCCTCCGTCTCCTTCTTCTCCGCATGTTCACTCTGTTTTACTTTGTCTTGTCTCGCGCGCTCCTCGGCTTCCTGTATGTATCGGAAGGTATCGTCTGCTCTACTAAATGCGCGGAGAGGGTCATCACGATCTTCCTTTGCGGTTTCTGCCTTGGCGGTGGAGGACAGGTTTGTAGGTTGTGAGGACCATGCTGGTCTATTCTTAAAGAGCTGACGTTTCCGTGGTGGTGGTTGAGTAATGGTGGCATCAGGCGCGGGAGAAGCACTTACAGCTTCTACAGAGGAAGTGTCGTCCAGCATGTTGGCCATGGAAGGGGTCGGCGACTACATTGACATGCGCCAGGTGATCACAAGTTTTGTGTTTATCTGATGCGCGCATGGTGGACTTCTTTCCGAAATCGAAATCTGGGGGTGGCGAACGACATGAAACAACTGGCAACACACCCCAAGAACTGCTTCGCCAAGAATACCAGCGTCATCATCGCAGCACACCATCTCCAGTCAATATGACAGGTGGCACTTTCGACCTGATCTCAATCTTCCTGATCGCAGTATGAGCTACGAACATGCGCATAGACGTTCCATCAGTCTTTCTAGACAAAGAACCACGAGCTTCAAGGAAATATAATTGCGATTGATCGCTTGCAGGTTGAGATTGGCGCTACGAGGTTGTGGTGTAGGTGACTGCTATCGTCGTTTCGTAATTGTCCACCTGCGATAGATGCTAGTATAGACATGTTCGAAGCTTGCATGTTCTCTGTTTGATGTGCTATAACATCATCCTTTTCCAAGTAGATAGTTCTCTCGCAAAATGAAGCCAGCATGATCGAACTGGGGTAGATGCGCTGTACCGAAATTGTCACAATTTAATTTCACATTTCCTGATTGTCTATGTTCCGCAAGTAGGAAGCCTACAGGAGGTAAATAACAGCCCTTACTCAGGCACACAAGGAACAAGTATAAGATGCGCTTTAAAATCAAGATACACAGTACTGCTGATAGGATGTCTTCGGAGTACATGAAGAAAAAACAATCGCTACCAAAACACCAACACCTCACAACACCGACCAGCGGCATTTACTATCGAACCCAATCCCAACCACAACAACCGCACCCATCACCATCGCTTAAATCCACTTCGGTGCAGGACTCTCCACCAAAATTTCATCATAGTACCCATAACACTCTATATCTCTCTTCACTTGTCCCACCTTCTTAGCAGTAGCAGGACCATCAACACTGCCACTCTTCCACCAGGCAACGTCCTCCTCCTGTCGCATCATCTTCTTTGCCTTCTCACTGCGCGTATCGAGCCATGACGAAGAGTCGCTATCCCATGTTTTGTCAATGATGTAAGGATTGCCGTGGTCAGCGAGCGTGCCGCGGAAGCCAGATGCAGGGGCGAAGGCGTTGTGTTGAGCAGGATAGAAGCTGCTTGTGCGAGGAGCACCGCCACGAGAGGCTGGAGCCGCAGCAAAAGTGACGACAGTGCTGCGAGGGAGCGAGGCGTCACGCTTCGGCCAGTACTCCTGACTCTGCGTCTGCCCACCACGAGTACAATCGTCGCAGCATCCGCCGCTAGCTGGTAGGCCGAAAGCAGGAACACCACAGTAGTAACAACGACTTGCTTCTCGTGGTTCAGCAGCAGCGTCATGCTCGTGCTTTGGACTATAGTTTTCATTCAGGTCGTGATCTCCAGCACAAGCAAACGACATTGCCGAATCCGTGGAGCTTTTGCGCGTCAATCGAGCACTAAAGTCCGTCAGCTTGGTGCTGAGCGATGCCTTGCTCTTTGTGTGGTCAGCCGCAGACTTACCCTTTATTTTCGCTGACGACGTGTTCGAGCTTGTAAACGGCTTGGCGGCGTGTCTGACGAACGTGTCTCTATTGTCAGCAGCCACCGATGCTTGCTGTTGATGCTTCAACAATGGATGCGTGCCTTTTCCCACTTCAATAAAGTCAGCGATCCTCGTACCTCTCTTTTCACCGTTGGGTCCGACACTCGGAAAGACAATGTTAATCTCCTTGGCCTTCTTAAACTCTTCTTCCCTCTTCGCCACGAGTACGAGATCGAAGACGTCTGCGTCAAACACACGACCGTCTGCGCTCGGGCGAGAGATGGCCGCCTTCATCTTCTTGCGACGTTCTTCGTCGAGCTTCATTTCGTGCTTGACAGAGGCATCGACGTGAGCGCGCGTGGCTGCTGCTGCGGCTCCAGTAACTGCGGAGGAGGCTTTCCTGCTAAAGGAGGAGAAGAAGCTGCCCAGTCTTGCGCTGAGAGGAGTGCGTGGGGTGCGTGGTGTTTTGGGTCCAGCAGCCGTGGAAGCACTACCCGATCTCGATCTTGGCTGAAAGATGGAAGGACGGCGAAAGGTAGGAAGCTTGGGCGTCTTTGGTGTCTCTGGTGTCTTCAACGCGTTGAAAAATCGAGAGGTAAGTGGCGTTCTGGCTGGAGGGACGTAATCCGATGTCATCGTCTGCAACCTGGTAAGTGAGATGCGCCTGACTGGATACTTTGGGCTTCTAGGACTCACGGGAAGAGCCTTCCAGAGTTCTGCTTTTGTGATGCCGGATGATACTGCTGGCGGACCTGCAGCTTTTGCGCTCCTGGCGGCTTCGATGGCGGCAGCACGCTTCTTGTCGAATTGCTGGTCTTTGTACTTACCGTGGGCTTCTTTGATGCGCTCCCAGTCATTGGATGGACGTTGTTCGGGGAACAGTGCTGGCTGTTGAGCTGCAGGAGCATCGTTGGGTTGAGCCATCCATTCTTTGCCGAAGCCTTTGAGAGCTGCTTTCATGGTGTTACCAGTTTTGGGAGTTCGCAGACTTGCATTGCGGCCGTACTTCTCCTTCCAAGGAGTCGTTTGAGCTGCATAGTGGCTACCTGAGGAGAGAGGTGTCAGACGACTACCTCGGCCAGTACGTGGAGCGAATGTGGGAAGCGGTACGATAATGCTGATTGGCCTTGGAATAGTCTTGCGCTTGATGCGTTGGGCGGCGGCACGAGAGGCAGCGATTGCAATAGGGTCGGCGTCTACTTGACTGTGCGGTGCTGCAATAACGGGTTGTCCAGCACTTGGGGTAGCCTTGGCCTGGCGCAAAGTGCTCGGAAACTCGATCGGTGGAGTGGTCTTGCTGATTGGCAGGGGCTTTCTTTTGACAGGAACAGTTTGCTGTTGCTGTTGCTGTTGCTTCTCCTGTCTAAACGCAGGATGATCCGACATCGAGGGAGCCTTTCCACCATTACGGCTCGCAGCCTGCTCCTGAAGCTGCCTGAGCTGATCTGCAAAGAGTTTGCGATCTCCTTTATGAGCATCTTTCTCGGGTGTAGTGTTAGTGGACGTGGCTGGAGTAGTTTTCATCGAGCTAACTACAGTATAGGACTGTTCGGAGTCGACTTCTGGTGGCGAAGTCATGGACATGTTGGAATATTGCTGGTGGAGCACGTCACTGCTCGCAGTCGCGCGGCGGTTGTAGTAGTCTGATGTAGGCATGCTGCGGTACATCTCAGAGACCTGCTCGCTGTGTAGTAGTTGTCCGAAGTGTGTGTTGTGTCAGTAAGGCCCGCTTACTATGTGATTTTGTTAGTAGTATGTGTTAATGCTTAGAAGGAGCGTAGGTATGAGTATGTGCAAAGAAAAAGATATGACGAAGCACTTTGTCACTCGTCCAAGCACACACTATAAGAGGACAACAGAGTGAGAGACATTTTTCTGCACAACTCCCTTGACACCCTCTTGCTTTGTGTCTTGACAAAGCGACAAACATCTTGAAACAACTCTGAAACCTTTGTTCCTTTGTCTCAGTGTTGTCTCCCAATTACACAATGTGGCCTTTCAATCAGCCTTTCTAGACCACAAAGACAATGGGCTCACAATGTAGATGGGAGGATGATTCTGCAAATAATAAGAAATACTGCTTCACAGTGATGACCAAAGCGCCATTGCCACGTAGATATTCTTGTTGCTCTTAGTCATAATTATATGGATCGTAGCTGCCAGGGGCGGCCTAGCGAGGCGAAAAACATGTCGATGAGAGTGCCATCTCATCCGGTACGCCTCTTACAAGCTCGAATCCAAATGCTTATGGCTGTGCTGATGCTTCTCCATCGATGTGCTTCGTATGAGTGGAGCCAGGCCGTCTCTGCTGTCGAGTGCTGGACTAAGGTTTACTGAGTCAGCACAGCTCAGAACCGAACAGTCAAAGCCCAAGCTATTCACGCTCATTGTGATAGTCGCAGTAAATGTGTGGAAGGTCTCACCTAAACTTATGCTGATCCCGCGGCAAAAGACTCATGTATACCCCTGGCAGCCACTATTCCTCTTATATACCCCAGGAGTACTGATATGTACCCCAGGCTATTCCTGCTCATACTCCTCATACTCCTTACCCAAAGCTTAACACGTTAGTACTCGAGGCGTGCGCCTCATTCCTCGCATACTCCTTATACTCCTTGCTTAACTCGTGATACCTCATCTCCTCCAGGCTCCTGCCCACCATGCGTATTAGACGAAACACCAAGCCTAGCACTAGAACGACTAAACTACCTAAGCCGCCCTAGCCTACCGCCTCTCCTCCCTCCTATGCGCCCCCCCCTAGTACCCTCTGACATCGTCCTCGCGTATAATGACGCCTACAGCCCCCAACCTCCAGCCCTTAGGGTTAGAGTTAATAGGACGCGACGGCAACATACTACGCATGGCTACTACATAGGGAACTAATAATGGGTACGCAGCTTCAAGTTTCGCGGCACTATTGATATTTTTAAACGTAGGAAGGCGCATGTATCACGATTCTTATAAGGCGCATTATTTTGGATAAGTGTCGTCGTCAAGCTTGGCCAAGGAGTATGTGAGGAGTATGAGTAGGAATAGCCTAGGGTATATATCAGTACTCCTGGGGTATATAAGGGGAACAGTGGCTAGTTGGGGTATATATCAGGACTTTGCCGGCTGATCCCGTGACTCTTATCGATATGGCCTGTCTTTGTCTCAACTTATTTTCTAAAAACAACAACAACAACTCACTAACTTTTCCTTGCAATGGCTGCCGACCCCGATCTCAATATTCAGAGCAATGGAACGACCACTGGCACTCAGGCTACTCTCCCACCTGCCAAGTTAGCCTTCTCCCTTTCCTCGAAACCCAGCAAGCCTACTACATCCTCAAATGCATTCCCTTTACCGAAGCAAGTCCATCCTGTAGGCTCACGCACTTCGTCGCCTGGCACGAAGCGACCGTACTCCTCACTTCTCGACGAGGACGCTTCAAGTACACACCAAGCAGACGCCGTGACAACAATCTCCACTTTCGGCGCAGACACCAGTCGCAAGAGGAAGGAGGATGTCGAACCAGAGCGCGTGATACAGGGTCTGGCGAACAAAGACTGGCGGGAGGAAGCGAAACGGAAGAGGCAGAAGAGTAGCATACCTGGGCAAGGACAGGGACAAAATGGTAGTGGCGGAAACACTGATGTCGTGAATCGAGAAGCGCCTGCCTATGGTCTTACTATTGCACCTCGTGCAAGTGTTCAAGAAGGAGGGGACGGCACAAATCTAGCACAAGTCGATGAGACGAATGCTGCAACAAAAGCACCACAGTCCGCAGATGAAGAAGCGCTGGCCGCTCTACTGGGCGCGCAAGACAACAAGAACCAAACTACGATACGGCCTGCTTCGCCGGGACCAGTGGATGAAGATGAAGCATTCGCAAACGACTTTCGCGGTGCCCCACGAATGGCCACTTTGGACGAATACACCGCTACACCCGTGGAAGGTTTTGGCGCCGCTATACTTCGTGGATATCTTAAACCCGGCGAGACATTGGAGTCGCGGACGGGATTAGGAGCAAACAACAAAAAGCCAGAACCAGGCGCTAGAAGAGCTATTGATGGCAAAGCAGCCAAAGGTCCACTAGAGCGGCGACGTGATGAAAATGGAGCACCAGTACGACGTGCAGGCTTACTGGGACTTGGGGCGAAGAATGACGCTGGAGCGGGGATTGAACTCGGGGCGTGGGGGAAGAACGCGAGAGGCAAGGGAGCAGGATCGGGTGCGAGAACCGAGATCGCGTATATGCCTGTAGCGATGCGCAACAAGAAGACTGGTGAGGTTGTCAGCGAGGAAGAATTGAAGAAGTTGATGGAGGAACAAAAGTTCGTTGAAGCTGCCGGCGAGCTCGGGCGAGTGAGTGGTGAGCGTGATAGTGGACGAAGGCGGCTGCTTGAAAATGGAGCTAGCGAGAGAGATTCTGAAAGAGATAGCAGGAGGGATAATGATGACGAAGAAAGGAGGAGAAGCAGAAGGAAAGAGCACGAACGACGTCGTCGAGATGATAGCAGGGACTATGATAGCACTAGAGGTAGTAGAAGAGATAAAAGCAGAGAAAGAGACTCCCGCAAGGACGAGAAGCCACGCCGCTACCACGACGACGATGATTATGACAGAAGAGAACGACGCCGAGACAAGAGCAGAGAAAGAGATGATAACAGAAGTGATAGGAGAAAGGACGATGACCGGCATCGTAGCAGAAGAGATAAGGAGCGAGACAAGGACAGATCCAGCAGGCGTGATGGGTCACGGGATAGAGGTGACCGAGACGATTACCATCGTTCCTCTCGACACCATTGATCAAGAGGCGAAGCAAGTAATACTGTAAGTGTCGTCCTTCGAACCCGTCCTACGTATCGAGAGTGCAACAACGAGTATGCATACGTACACAATGACATATATGGTGAGGCACGAAAAACAGAAACTGAAGGGAAGATCTTTATCCCCTCTGTGAACTTCTAAGCACACAATGGGAAAGCGCAAAAGTCGTTCATCGCCATTGTTGACACTGTCTTGGTGCTTTCTGTTTTGGGAAACAGGTGTGCACAGCCTTGCCAAGAAATACTTCCATTACTTTATGCTACTTCCCTATAATTTGTGAGACATCAAAGGCTTAGCGACCGTGCCTACGAAGTTTACTAAAGACTTGTTCAGATCTTACTCTGAACATCACATTTTGATCTCGAACATGACAGCAACCGGACAACTCGCTCCAGCACCAAAGTGCTTGATTAACAAGAAGATCAGTGACCTACATGTCTCAGCATACTGCGTCCAATGGCAGTATGGTAAATGGCAGGACAAGAACGCTTGTCTCTTGGTGCTGGAATTCCAATTCATCCCGGGCTTTCGCCTGAAAAGAGCAGAGATTGAGCTTACATTCCGCTCGCTTAAGTCTGGTGATACTGTTGCTATCGAAGCGTTCGGTCCCGCACAGCTCGAAGGTTCTAAGACTACAAACACCGTAACCCAAAAACAGACATTCACGTCCTCCCTTTCCGGTGGTGCCGCGGGCGTCTCACTCGGTGTTGGTCTCAATGGCGAGCACGACAGTTCATATGACAAAATATGGCATGGCTTTATCGAAGGAGACAGCTCTGTCGAGGCTGGCAACAAGTCTGGAAACAAAAACCATATCATCTGGTATCTACGTGAGGATCCTTTGCAATCACTAGGTGGACCCAGTCGCTTCCGCCCAGCGGTGATCGTGACGTATGAGGGTAATTTCGAGTTGGATTGTGTCATGAAACTTGACAATGGTGGTGTATTTGGTAAGCACTGGTGGAAGTTTACACGTAACATGACCCTCTGGGTGAACGGGACCTTGAACCTCACGCATGAAAACAGCCCGACTGTGTTTGGATCTAATGACAAAGGAGAGATACCTATACTCCACGAGACGGCACCAAATGGCCCTGTCATAGGAATAGATCTGCACCAACCCGCAGAAACACCAGCCATTGCAGCAAAATACAAACCGCGGTTCGACCAAATCACACTAGATCAATGGCAACGAATTTGGAAGTGTCGATGGTCAGAAGACACTTCCAAGTTAGATCAGAACACGACGATCTACGACTACCTTCACAATACAGCCAAAGTCCCAGTCCCACCAGCGACGCTATCAGCGCCAGCGTCAACACCACCTACCTCTACAGTCTCTACGACGACACTACCAGCGCCAGCGTCAACACCACCTACCTCTACAGGGTCAACCAAAGCTGAACAACCACCTGACCTAATCAACACATCAGTCGACAACCTCCTAGCCAAATCAATCTCCGTCGCAGCCACTGTTGAGAGGCTTTCGTAACACCATCATCTCGAATTCTGTTCGCCTAGGAAAGCTCTTCTAGCCCCTTGTGCTCCGCAGCTTGCTACTCCTTGCGGGCCGTAGCAGCGTCACATGACGAAATTGGGAGGAGCAGATCAAATCTTGCTAAGGCAGATATTCGCGTTCATGAAGCCAGCAAGAGTATTTAGACCAGAGAGAGCGAAACAATACTGCGTCTTCGATGAAAGGTCATCTGCCATGTGTCGGTGTCGTCGAATACTTGATATCAAAGCAATCTATGTAATGATAACTGTCAAACAGACAACCACGTTATTCCCGAACATTCTCGCAACAGTGCCCTTGAGGAGCATACCTAAAAAACATCGCCTCGCCTCGAGGCTGCAAATGGATGCGGGCGGAATCTACTGAACCTATAACTTTGATACGTGGCTAGTAGTATTTCAACTAGTGCCTGGGAAGTGTATTATGATAAGGGAACCTTCTATCATCTTACTGTTCCTCTACATGTCTATAATTGAAAGTTCTGCGTAGGCTTACGGTACCACGAAAGAAATCTTGGAACCAGTGTTAGGAAGTCACGATTTATTACTGGCTAAGATACTTCTTTCTCTATAGGTCGAATGTGGGCATGATAAAAGTATAGCAATCTTTGAGGCGTGTCAGGTGCTGCTGCTATTTTGTAAACGACTTGTCCTATGCAGAGATGGACGATGTAGTAGTAATGCGATTACTACGGCGCCATCGTCCTGCGTGATTGCTTGCTTGCGACAGTATCAGAAGAGTGAGTGAGTATCTTTACTCAGTCTCATTCGATGGTCTTATAAAAAATCTATGTACAAACTACAGTCTACAATTTCACAATCTACATTCTACAACCTCAACCCCCTCACCAACAACCACAACACCACAGGCACAACAACATTATCATTACACCCCGTTAGCACCGTCTCCATGAAACTCGCTCCCATCGCCGCAATTATCGCTTTGATACCCCAAGTAAACCACTCCAGCATTCCCATTTCAAATCCGTTGCCAATTACTTCACCACCCATCCTCCACATTTCCACATAGCCAATCCATACCTTTCCCACGCTCAACCCCACAACGACCGCGCCAGCAAATGCTGCGCTCCCTTCCAGACTCTTCCCACCACCCCACATCCACTTTCGCTTTCCGTACCTTCTTCCAACCAAACTAGCCGCTGCATCACCCATGCCGACGCAGACAACACCAGCAAGCATACTGATATCACCCCTATCTTTGTTCCTGATCTCCCAGCCACTCCAAGCACCATCGCCCGCTCGGTCTACGCCTCCCAAACTCAACCAAAGCGGTATGGCACACCCAATGAGCAAGAAGATATGGCTCACCACAACCGGCCCTCTCAGGTCTCTGCCGTCAACATACGGCGTCAAGAATCTAGCGAGCGGTTTACTCAGCGGTCTCAATTGCGCCGCTCGTATGAAATCCAGAAGCAGGAAAAGCGCAAGAATGAGACTAAGAGCAAGGGCGAAGAAACAGGGGTCGAGTGGGAGAGTGGGTAGGAGGAGGACGACCATGGTGAAGTGGAAGATTTTGCGGCGAGTGTCGATGTAGAGGTAGGGTGTTAGCAGGAGGACGGTTGTTATGCCGATTGTTAGGGTGAGGAGGGCGTGGAGGATTAGCAGGAGGCGCAGTGTTGGTGTTGGTGTTGGTGCCAGTTTTGGATGGGGGAGAGATGTTGTTGTTGTGGAGGTGGAGTTAGAGTCGAAGGAGAGAGGAATCCAGGATTGAAGATTGTTGGTTGTGATGAGGTTGTGCAGGGCAGGGATGTCGCCGAAGACGTAGCCGAGTGCCCAGCCAAAAGGTTCTTGGGCGTTCAGTGCTCCCTGGACGAGGTAGCGAATCGGTAGGAGGATGACGATGATGATGATCAAGTACGTCCATATAGCATAAGCCCATTTTCGCATTTCGATTTGTTGAGGCGTAAGCATCAAGGTCCTTGTTGTTCTGAAAGAAGACGACCGTTCTCGCGTATTCGTCCTTTGTGCACGCAGACTAGGTCTTGTTGGCTTTAGCGGTGAAGAGTTCACATATGTGGTGCTCGATTCAGAAGTATTGACTGCAATGCTCTTGTCATCAAGTTCTGCACCATCATCACCCTGCCACTGACCACCAAGACTGTCGGCGAGCGAAGCAACAAAAGATCTACTGCCTGTACTCAAAGCCCTGCCAGCTCGCTTGAGCTGCTGCACCGGCACACGTTCTAGTGCAACGTTTGACTCTACAATGTGTGAGCAGAACACGAATAGAGATAGTCCGCCAGTCCAGAGGATGATTGATAGTATCTTAGCCTGTGGAGTTGCAGACAACAAGAGCAGATTGATAAGCGCTACCGTCAGAAGTTGTGCTTCCGAACTCAACAAGCTTGTCGTAGTTAGTGAAGTGATGACCGCAAGAAGATTGCGATGAAGCGGAAAGAGTAAAGCGAGTATCTCCACGTGCGGCGCTGTATTCGTCGGTATATGCGAACCAGCTGTGATGTTATGTTTTGCTGCACTTGTAAGCAGCATAGTCAGTGCCCAATGGACAGAACTGACAAGCTCACTACTGGCAATCTGGGGCACGAGATGAGCCGGCACAGATGACAACCCAAGTACAAGACTGGGTAGGACGGCATTCGCATTGCCAGGCGCAATTGACAATGCCACTAGCACAGGCAGGATTGGAGGATAAAGTACTGGTGCAGGATCGAAGGCGGCAGGTATTTGAAAAGATCGCATGCTGAGTTTGCCGCATTGTATAAACGATTTTGCCGTTAGTCGTAGTGGGTAGAGAACGAATAGTGCACCAACTATGCCCATTGCAGTGAAGATGACTGTAAATTGTCAGAAAGCTTGCGCAGAGAACGTTGCTTGTCATAATCACCTCGCGAGCACCGACGGGCTTGTTCCCATACTCCTTCCCCATTGAGTACCACCAATGTGATCACAACGAGCAGTGGAACTTCACAGCCTCGGTGTATCAGGCTCAGCCGTCGTTTTGTTTCGAAACGAATCTTCAGTTTGTCCAGCTCAACCTGTGATATCGAGGATCCATTGGTCTCATCGAAGTATCCATTAGCCAGTCTCCCTTCAGCTTCGTGTAATGCAGTCGGAGTGAGGAGCGGCGTAATATCATGTTGACCTCCATTCTGAGAAGGAATACGTAGACCCTTGCTCGGCTTGGTGGACGGGGGCGGAAGAGCCTTGAATTGGAATTGCTGTTCTTCTTCTGCATCTGAGCTGCTAGCTGTGTCGGAAGAATGTCGCTGGCCATTTTGGCTGCGTCGTCTCTCTTTCTCTTTAGTGGTCGTAGGTCCGGAAGCTATGTCCTGGCTTTCGCGATCATCTACGCCGTCTCTTGACTTTGGCGCACAGATACTTGGGCTTTCGAGTCTGAAGCTCCGGCGACTATACGGGTGAGGTGATCTTGACAGACGTGGTAGGCCGCCATTTTCTTGCTCGAAAGACTGCTCCGCTTTGAGTACTTTTGCATGGCTCGTCCTGCGAGAGTTCTTCATGATGTATATGTCATGATTGTGAACATCTTGGAGACGATAAGTGTTCGTGTCAACAAAGATGTGCTACGTAGTTGGAAGACGGGCTGAAGTCCGAGGATCGTCACTGCTGTATCAAGAAAACATTTCGATTGGAAAGGAGTATATCTACTCATAGCTCATCAGAATAGACCAAAAGAAACCCTTCAGTGCCCATCTTGCCCCATTCCCTACTCTCAGTGTTTAATCTCATCCTTTGCCTTCCTTCCCTTTCTCTGAAAACCCAAGTTCCCCTTCAGTCCTTCCCTCGCCTTGTTGGAACCAACGAAAGGCAGTATGGTCTGCGCGAGTCCGTGCGGCTTGTGCTGCTCACCCTGCGCTTTCGCGTCTAGACCTTGCTGTAATCTCTCCTCGTCACTCCCGCTTAGTCCGCTAGAACTGGAGTTCCTGTACTGTGTGAAGACGACCTGATCGCCCTCTGCCTTCTTTCTTTCGCGTTGTTGATCCTTCAGCTTGCCCATCAGCTCGGCATCGGCTTGGCAATCGAGTGTGGTAATCTTTATGCCTGGGAAGTTTTTGCGCAGGAAGCCAGCGAGGAGGGGAAGGAGTTGTGCATTCGGACGATAAGTACCACTGTCATTATCAATGATGAGTTCATAATAACGCGGGTCACTTGGAGGATCTCCCTTGGGTGGACCACCGTCAAGTTGATGAGGCGGATGCGTGTCTTGGTCCGTGCCTTTTGTAGCTTGGTCGTGCGAGATATTCTCGTTACCGTGCTTTGGCGTGGTTCGATTTGGGTCACCGAGACTATGGCCATGAGAAGCTTCTGCTTGAGCGTGTTCTGGTGGCTCTTCATGGGGATTCTTCAGTCGACGAATGAAGAATTCACCGCTATATGCAATATAGATACTAGCGTCAGAGTGCATAGTATGTTTGCTCAGGAAGTCGATGGCAAACTCCTTGCCTGTCTCGGTGAAGCGCATCAGGCCGTCAAGGGTAATAACATAAGTATGTATTCTACCTCCTTCATCGTGATGGACAAGGTCCAGAAACTGTCGTGACATAGCTTCACAAGGGTGTTCAAAGACGCCGTGTTTTGTCGACTCTGAAAAGTTGTACACCATGCCGTGTTGGTGATGTAGGGCTTTGTGCAGAAGAAGTCCACGCAGACCTTTGTTAGTGAAAAGAGAAGAGATGATAGGTTTGAAATCGACATAGCGGTGGTAAAGCTCGGCGGGCACCGGTCCAGCAAGCTGAAACTGGTTTGATTGGAATCGATACTTGCCACCTTTTTTCTTTCTCGACGACTTTCCATTACTAGACTTGCTGCTCTTATGGCTGCGATTAGACGGGCGTCTGTCTTCCATGGGCGGGCGTTGCTCCTTGCCACCATTTATCGCTGGGTTGCCTGCCATTTCACCATCCGGCGCTTGACCATTCTGAGTTTCCTCAGAGGACTCTTCACTATCCGTGTCTTCATTTGGCCCTCGCGTCCCAGCTGCACGTCCAAGCATCGGCGAGTAATGTCTGTACCAGTAATTTGGCCCGGTAGTATATGTGCGGCCACCTTCTTCGCCCTTACTCCTGCCTAGAACCTCGATGCTAACGACAAGATCACCGTTCATCTTATGTACTTGACGTGTTGCTACTGCCATAGCGCGCAACAGATATGCTCTTTTGCTTCCCGAGCGCTTCTGTATCTCAAATGATTCTCGATCGATTCCCTCCCAATTCTCATCGATTCTTCCAACGGTGATGTGTGCATTACCCAGCCTGTCGTCTTTGTCATTCGCGTCTTCATCGTATATTCGTACTTTGAGATGGAAGCCGTCAGCCGGAACATGCGCCAGTTGCCAGACAGCGTCCCATACTGGCTCTGTGGTATCGAATACAGTATGCGACCTGAAGCGCAAATGGGGATCTTCCTTGTGTCGACCTGGCAGATGTGTTCTGATCTCAGCATTGATATATGGATCCGAGGACATGGTGTGCAGGTCGGCTATTGGCAGATGTGTCGCACGATGAAAGATAATTCTGACGTCGTAACCTGGCGGCGCATGTGGTATTTTTGTAGAATCGTAGCCTCCAGCTGGTTGCTTGTCATCGTGCTTTTTATCTTTCTCAGACTGCTCAGCAGCCTGTTGTTCCTTGCCAATGTTCTGGTGCGAGAGTCGACCTGGATCATCGTCGCTAGAACCCGATGCAGATGAGTGTGAGCGCATTGTGGTCGCGGGTGTGTCTTGTCGAAGTTTGTTACGGTGGGCAATGTATCTATCTATGCGGTTGAGGATGTAGCGTATGAATAAATTGTAGTAGCGGCGATACAGTTTGACGAGAAAAGTCGTCCAAGGGCGCAGGGGCAGATGCGCCCACAAACGAGACCAAATAAGCGGCTGGAAAGGCTTTGTGAGATTGTCGCGTAAGAGTGGTGGAGATGGTGTCAGATGGCTTGAAGGTAATCATAAGACCCTGATCTAAGTTAAGCTTCTAGGCCCTGCAGGTTCACACGTGTCAAACTACGAGCCGAAGTCTAGCGTAACAATCTGGTCGAGGCTCGAGATGTTATAGAAGTAATGGTGGCAGGAGGCTTTGTGAGTGTATTATTACAAAAAATAGTTGCAGGGAGAGGCATATAAGGTAAGATATCCTTTCCTCCTGGGTCATACTTGCTGGAAACGGAAACGCAACCGGCGCCTGCCAAGTTCGAGTTAAGCTTCCCTGCCAAGGTCTGCAGATCTTTCAGTCTTTCAAGGCTGACCAGTTGCTCAGTCGTCGTCAGCTCTTTCTCGCGTCATCGTGTATCATCGTACGAGAATAACGAGAGAATCGCAGGCTTATCCCGGAGCATCTTTTCTGTTATGTAACCCGTGTACGGTTGATATCGGGGATTGAGAAACAGCCTACTACGTCCCAAATTCACTCGCTTCTGGTGCTAGTCTTGGTGTAGAATATTCCATGTTGCGCTGCTTGAGGTATCTCAAGTGTCTCACTACATCTCGAAGGCCAGGGTCCCCTAAAGCAGCATTGTCTCAACTGCTTCGGAATACTCGGGCTTGCACTTTTATGACAACAGTATAATCATTTCATGTACGTTTCATGTTTGCTTCATCTTGGCACACACGCAATCCTGGTGGATTCTCACTCATTGGCGCCAAGATGTTCGGTATTGTTCGGTGAGCCCAGGAGCTTTCGTGATAAGCATCATGAAAGATCATAACAGTAGAATTGTGAGAGTAGCATTGCAGGTGTAGTCGACTCTATATTCATTCACTCGTTTTCGAATGTGACTGTCCGCCGCTTCGATTTCTTCTTCGTCTTCACCGGCTGCACATCTGCGCCAGTCTCAGCAGACACAGAAGCCTGCTCGACAGCATCGGAATGTCCGTTGGCGGCTAAAGCTTGGCCAGCTTGATCTCCCACCCCATCATGCGTCACCACGGGCTTCTTTTTCTTCTTCTTTTTAGGCTTCTCTTCTTGAGCATCGGCTTTGAGATCATCCGTCTTCTTCTTTTTGACCTTGCGCTTGACGACAACACCTTCGCCGCCATTTGGAGCTTCTATCGTTTCCGCTTTTCGTTGCATTTCAAGCCTCAGACGTTCAACCTCTTTCATGGCTGCTGCCATTTCCGCGTCTTCAGCTTCGCGACGTTCAATATCCAGTTTCGTTGCTTTGTGTGCGGCTAGATCATCCGCACTCAGCGATACAGACCCGATGCCACTTGAGTCGACATGCAGAAGGCTTCTTATGCCGCTCGAGATAGATATTGGGGTTGGTCTTGATGCTAGATTTGACATTGCAGCGCCACGTTGGGTATCGTCCTCATCAATGTTCTCATCGATCAGGATTTCGACTTTGCGACGTGGTATCTTTTTCTTCTGTTTTGCCTCTACTGTTTGAGCTTGAAGTTCCTGTTGTCTAATGAGATCACTGTCATCTAGTTTGAGCTCCATGATGGGTATCGAGTCGACGTCCAGTGTGTCTCCATTAGTAGTGCGAAGTACATTATATGGCGTTGATGTGCCCGAGGTCTCGTCGCTGTGGATGTAGAATGGATCGTCTTTATGGCGTTCTAGACGATCCGCACGTCTTTGCGCTGCGATCAGAGGATCAGTATTTAATTGTTGGTAAGATGTCTCGACATCTGGTAATCTTGCAGCGGCCGGCTCAATGGACTTTGCAATTACGCTAGGCCGTTGGTTGTAGTAAATCTCAAACTCGTCATCGCTATCGCCTGCAAGATCAAGGTCTCCGACAGCAAGCAGACTGATCAGGTTGGCGTTTATCGGCTGATCGAGGTCAATATCTTGAGGCAATGGCACTTTCCTCTGCGCATCTCGAGCAACTGGGTTTAGTTCAACACCACTGAAGAGTGCTGGAATGGCTTCAGTGAATAGCAATGGTGGTTCAGCGACACTCCCATAATCTGACGACGTTTCGTGCGCAGATGCGGCCTCTGCAGCTAATCGCGACAGCTCAAGATACTCGACTTCACGTTCCTGCACTTCAAGATTTGGATGTGAGGTCAAGGACTCCAAGAAGTGTATGACTTTTGCAATTGTCAACGATATGCTGGACTTTCGTTCTGTAGTCCAGCTTCGTTGGGTATCTGACATCAGGAAACTTGCGATTTTGATAACTGCCTGTACATAACCACTTAATATCCTAACAGGAAGTTGCAACACTGAAGAATGCACCAAAGAGTCGAGTGCACTATTAGCATTTTCCAGGTGGGGTGCATATTCACCCGCTATCCAGACAGCATACTCAAGAACGCCTTGACCACCATTATGTGTTGATGGGAACAGTAGGGATCTTTTATCAACGGCTAGAAGCATTTCTGCCGCCCTGGTCGCTTCTGTTCTTGAACTCTTTACTCGTATTGCCACATTCTGTAGTTCAGTACCAATATGTACCGCCACATCGTCCGACGTTCTTGAACTCCTGCTTTCTTCGTGTATAGATGGTGGTGGAACCTGTCGTACAAGACTTCCCAACGTCTTGATATACCAATCAAAGTCGTTAATATTGGTGTAGTTATTCCGACTACACATCTCAAGTATCCGCTGGATAGTATTTAATCGATAGTCATCGGGCAAGGGAGGTGGTTGGCCAGATTTGTTGTCTGGTTTTAGTGTTTGCGACGCATCATCGTCCTCCCAATCTGCGGATGGCTGAATGCCAGCAGTGGCTCCTCTGTCGTTCAGCACATCATCAGCAGCGTCTTCGACAGGCGCATTCCGAAGTTGTCGCATCAAGCCATCTACTATCTGGGTAAGATTATCAGGATTGACCATGCCTACGACTAGGTCTAACGCTCGAAGCCTGATGGAAACATCGGCATCATCGAGGCATGACATGATCAGGTCCTCGTGCATTGCGATGAGATGTGGGTAGCGCTCGACGATACGATTGAATGCCAATAGAGAGACATATTTAACTGTAAGAGATTAGTCAAGCTGATATGAATAGCTTTAGCTGTTCAGACTCACGATTAGGATCGCCCTCGATCGCTAACATGCCTCTGAGCTTCCCTACACAGAGTCTGGCAATATCATCCCCTTCGGTTGTTCCTCGAGCAGCCTCAAGTATACCACCCTGAATGATGCCATTGATGCATTCATACAATAAAGACATGGCAGGTGTTGTTTTGATAATCGATGTCAAGGGCGGCAACAGTTTTTTCACTAATCTTGGCTCTAATGGAGTCAGTGTAGCGAATAGCTTGATAATCTTGATAGCCATCCAGTTGTTGCTACCATCTACCAACAGGTCGAACAGTCGTGGAGCCAGAGGTAGAAAGTCTTGGGGTCTTCTCCAGCCCAGCTCACACACAACGTTAACCACCGCCGCAGTCACGCTCGGGTCTTCATTCTCATCGGAAAGGCGCTCTTTGATCTTGGGCCATGCCGGCCGCAATGTTTCTGGATATACAAGAGCGAGTCTGTACAATGTAACCACCGTCTTCTTGCGTACGGAAGCGTTTGAATGTGTCAATCTAGGTAGAAGGTCGGAGAGGAGAGAGTTGGCCATTGACGGACTGATGACATGGGGTATAGCAACCAGTGGTAGCGATAGAGTTGGTATCTGAGGTGACGCAAGGTCCTTCTTGAGCAGGTTCTCGGCTAGTACGAGGATGTCTGTATCTGGCCTAAAGCTCTGCACTGCGCCTAGATATCCCACTCTTTTTAATGCATATTTTGGCGAAGACATGACTTCCAGTACATTGAAGGACGCCCAAGACATGTCGTGGCCAAACATCTCCAGATAGGTCAACTTCAATACCGCAATGGCTTTGAGGTCCATGTCCTGCGTCTTGATCTCTTTCCGACATTCTCTTATACTAGCCTGGATGTATTCTCTTTCGTTGCCTTTGTGGTTCCGCAGACCTCGAATGAGATCGTAGAGAGACTTTTCGAACATGGTTGCAGTTGAGGATCAGACCAGATGATGTTGCATGTCGTCCACTAGGGGAGCATTATCAGCAGTTCCGACCACGGGCGGTTTTTGACCCTCGGTGGTAGTGCTAGTCACAAAGGGTCGAGGCAGTATGTCACACGACTAGAAAGAAACTAGTTGTACTTCGTACAGTGATGTGGTGATAGGGACTAATCGCCAGGGATTGTGGGGTGAAGTCATTGGCTTGACAAATCATCAGTTTCAAGTCTACTTCGTTGTTGTTTCACATCTACAACCCAAATACCAACACCTCCCATCATGTCCACAGAACTCCTCCGCCCGCCTGTCCTCCCGTCTTCCCACGACACCCTGCACCGCTCCCAACTCGCTCCCCGCGTCCTCTCCGAACTAGCACCATCATCCCTTCCATACCCCCTCTCCCTCCTCTTCGAATCAGACAGTCCCGAGAAATGGAACAGCTACGAGAACCTCTTCTACTCTTGCCTTCGCACCGGTGATAATGCCTCCGCAGCGCGCTGCATCGAACAACTGCAAGCGCGTTTTGGCTTGGGAAACGAGCGTGTTATGGGGCTGATGGGCATGTACCAAGAAGCTGTCGCAAAAGACGATAAAGAATTGGAGTTGCAGCTCTTGGTATATCGCGAATTCATCAAGCAGAAACCGACGAATTTGGTCATCAGGAAGAGGCTCGTGGCGTTGTTGAAGAGCATGGGCAGGACTGCTGAGGCTGTTTCTGCGTTGATGGAATTACTTGACATTAGCCCAGTGGATGCGGAGAGTTGGGCTGAGTTGGCGGAACTGTACTTTGTGCAGGGGATGTATGCGCAGGCTGTATATTGCTACGAGGATGTGCTGTTGACCACACCGAATGCTTGGAATGTGAGTCCAGATGTTCGACCTCAAAGGCGCAGGAATACTGTCTAACGTCTCGACCAGATACATGCCCGCCTAGCAGAAATCCTCTACATCTCCGCCACTTCTCATCCCAGCTCCGAAAGTCTCACCGACGCCGAGAAACTACGCACGCTCCTCCGCTGTCTAAAAAGCTACTCGCGCAGTCTCGAGCTATGCGACGACTACCTTCGTGGCTTCTACGGTCTCCATCTCGTATCAACAGCTCTTATCTCTTTTATCGAGAGTCTAGGAAATACCGGATTAGCCAAGATGCCTGCAGATGAGGATTTCCCAACGCCGACAATGAAGACGATGCAGAAGCTCAAGGAGCTGGCTACGAAACACTTGGCTGAGATTGTGAGGAAGCATGGTTCCAAGGCGAGCGGATGGGAGGGCTATGATGATGCTGAGATTGCGGCTGCGAGAGCGTTGCTGGATAGAGATGGTGCTGGTGTTGCGAGGTGAGGACTATACCACCACCTTGCAACTATTCCTGAAACGCACGCATATTGTCCGCATTGTGGCAAGCGTGTCAAAAGATCTGCCCGCAGGACTGCGTGCTGCCAGTGCATGTTGGACGGCCTAGCACGTCTTCGTGCAGACTGGGTTGGCTAAGCCACACCTACTCAGCCTTCGCGGGACAACTTGTGGTCATCTCACAGCGCAGGTACAATACGCCACCGATTTGGAACCAGTCATCCATAAACGGACCGAGGTCGGTCGCAAGATATTGGGTTGGCCTCCACCGCCCGGGAGAAAAGTACATGTAGCATCTTTGGAAGGAGCCAGAACAAGACGGAGGGGTAGGACATAGTAGTATCATGAAGATGGCAGGCTCTCAAAAACAAGGCTTGAAGCCGTTCACAGGCAGCGGCTTGAAATGTATATACTGTAGTAGATGTTGCAGGGATGTACCTGTCGCCTCGTGTCGAATCCTTCCACTCGTTCGAGACAGACTCTCTGCACACTGCTCTCCACCTCCAAAACACTGTGAAATGTGTTTTGTCCACGACCACTAGTCTGAATTCGCTGAGCGCTTTCCCGGAGGATTTCGAGGACGTCGGCCGGTTGTGCAAGTGTACTCCACACCCATGCATACCTAATCTGTACGAAAGACCTTTGCTGGTCTGCTTGAATGTCCTGTCCTAGTCGTGCTTGCTTGTTCTTAAGACTTGTAAATCTTTACTTATATGTCTTGTGTAAGTCGCCTATAATATCGTTATACTTCGCCTTCTCTTTCTTCGGAGGAGTAGTTCTCTTCTACTTGTCACAGGCACTCTACAAGTTCTATACGAGTGAGTTGTACGATATTGCGGCGACTCTTGCCGATGTGATACTCGAGGACTGACACGTCTAGTCAATTGCCCGGTACCCTTGGCACTTTATCGTGAGATGTTTTGTCCGAAAGTAAATCTAGTGTTCGAGGGCTTGTCCTTCGTGATTTGGGTGGTACATTGGTGAGAGTTGTTGTGCTCAGACTGATCGATCACTTCTCGGGAATATCCGGCAGGCGTTCTACTACATACTTCCCTCTTGCGACACTAACAAGTGGCACACCAGGAACTGTACTATATGTTAGTGACCGTAGATATAGATCTCTGAGCAACAACACTATAGACTTACTCTTCCTTATCCTCCTCTTCAAATCCTTATCATTCGTCGCCACAACATACACCCTCTGCTTCACACACCTATCCACAATACAATCATCCGCATACACCCCCTTATGATCACACGTCAGCCTTTCCCACCTCTCATCCCTCGCAATCTGCAGCGCCAGCCTATACTTCGGCCCCAACTTCTCCAACTCCGCCATCACACAACTCGTAATCATCGGCCTCACCGTCGCCAAAAACGTATCCATGAGTGTTTCCAGCAACGGCAGTTTGCATCGGATGGTATGTGAGAGGAAGTTGGTGTCAATAAGGACGGGATAGGGCGGTGCGAGGGCGGTGTTGTGGGAGAAGAACATTTGAGAGGGTGCTTGGGGGATTTCGCGGATGAGCTCGCCGCCGGGGGCTTTGGAGCGGGAGTCGTGCAATTTGGCTTGCTTTTCTTGGTTTTCTTTGAGGCGGGCGTCGCGTTGGCCGATTAGACGCTTAGTTGTGGCGAATTTGCGGGTTTTCTTTGCGATGGCCATGGTGTAAGAGGTGGATGTGGTGGATGTGGTGGAGGGGGTGGATCGTTGCTCCTGATGACCCGTTTGCAAGCTGGCCTTGACTACGGATACGGTGTAGTTTTGGTATGTTGGTTCGAAGAGATGGTGTTTGCAAGTTGAAGATTGAGCACCAAGAATCAGTCTCGCGGAATCGTCGTCACTCTGGACAAAAACCTTGTCGTAACGGAGCTCAGCCCGTTCAGGGGAAATCCAAACAAAAATCTCCTTCACCAAAACAATCAAGCAAGCCACCATCAGTATCTGGGTACATTCCTTTCCTGTCAGCTGACCCTCTGACATGCCACTGCCTTCTCTTCTGCCATCCTGGTGTCCATCCATTGGCGAAATCCTGGCAACCAATTACGCTCTCTTCCACCTTGCACTCAACAACACTAGATCGACCACTCTCTCAGCGCCTCACCAAAGACAACAACTGCCGCGTCATTCAAGACTTTCTGAAGAAGACAAGCGATTCCTCATTGAGAATCTTCTCAGCGCGTAAAAGAGACTCATAGATATGTCTTCTGCCTTTACGCGTCTGCGGTGCGCAGTATTCCTCAGTATCCTCCTGGCCGTCGCCACGCAAGCACAACAAACAACTCTTACAGATCTACCGAACCTAGCCACCGTAACACAACCCTCAATCAACACAGCTCCATCTGCCGCCTCGACCACTCCTGGTAGTACAGGAGCCTCCACTACAGCAGCTGCTGCTGCCTCCACAGTCGTCCACTCTGGCTTTCTCTCCAATGCCCCAACGATAGCGGGTGTTGTCACCTCTATACCATCTTTGATTGTTCCGGACCTGAGCTCTGCGCCGTTCATGCAGAGATCAAGTCTTTTGGAAGGCACAGTTTTCATCGTCGTGGGAGCAGTGCTCGCAGCCTTGGGTGCTATCGTGTTTGCATGGCGATTGATTGTGGCTTGGTCCATCAACCGCTCAGCTCAGCGTGCAGCATCACAATTCTCGAATGAAAAGTCCAGAAACATGGGAGGATACACAAGCACATACGGAGATTCGAATATGTCTATGGAAGCCCTGACGTCAACAAATACTGCATATACAGGTGCACGCGATAGAAGCACACAAAGGTTCAGCACTTTACCTAAACCAAGCACAAAAGGACAGAAGAGGACGCCCACAACAAGTTCTCTATTCTTTTCACCAACCGCAGGCGCTGCAACAAACACAATTGGTAATCGTGTATCTAGCTACTTGCCAGCTGGATACTATGCTTCTGGGGCAGCAGCGCCAGCAGGCGGGAATATCATGGCACATATTGGAGGTCCCTCTGCCACTGGCTATGCTCGGATGGAATCGCCTGGTGTAACACCACCAGCCACTCCTGGCTTACGTCCTATACCTGGCAGTCGAGGACCGAGTTCAGAGATGGTGAGAGATTATCTTACTGCGAGACCTAGAGTGGGAAGCAACTTTGGGCTGGATGCTACTGGACAGAGGACACCATCAGCCGTGCTTGATTCCTGGTTTGAGCATTCGACGGCTATGAAGTAAGGTTACCTGGAAGGTGAATGATGATGATGATGATCATTTCACAATGCTTAGGGTTTTCAGGTCTGAAACAAGGGATAGAACGTCGTTTTATAGAAGGTTTGATTTTATAGATTTGTTTTATTTAGAATGTCTTGTCTATAGCATAGCCATGGCGTCTCGACAAGGAAGTTCTCATCCACTACCTGGTATTTATAAAGAAGTCCAAACTTGGCCGCATGATCAACCTCCTGTATGGTACCTGTTATTTCTAACGCGGCGCATGAACGATTCGCCTAGCGCCAAGTAGTCTAGCCCGTTAAGACGGCGTTGATTAGAGTGTTTTGGCATTTCAAACGTCAATAGACAACTACTCGATACAGCTCTGAAACCGTGCCCTCGAAACGGAGAGCGTGGGGTGTGCCGGAACCCTAACTTTGACCACAGTGAAAGTCAAGCTTACAACCCATGAGAGTTCTGGACCTGCATGCAAAGGATTCACCCTGAAACGAGACTAAAGCAAGGTTCCCGTGATGAGAGAAGGATTCGGTTCATGTCAACCGGAGGGGTTTGTGCCGGCGAGGCACATCAAACTTGGTCTTTTTAGAAGGATTAGTGTAGGACTAGGAGGTTTGTGACACTTTAGTTGTAGTCAACACAGTCTCCTTGCTTCGCTACATATATGCGCGATACTACCATATTGTGCCATGGGATTGAGCAGTATGCTAAAGAGACTCGAGAACCAGTAAAGTAACTTAGATGTGATATATGTCAAAAATCAAGAGTAAGACGGCTTGTTTGCATCCTTGGTCGACGAAACGTTTGGACGAAGATCCATAGTCTTAGCTTGTAGGCATCTCCACTGCTCTCCTCGATCGATCACAATACAATACACCTCCACCACACTACCTTACTGTCGCTCGTTTCTTCTTTGCTAGCTCGCATACACTCTCCTTCAGCCGTACGACCACACAGCAGGTCTGTTAGCGCTAGCCGCCTGCACTATAGCACTTTCTGTGTAACCTGCATATATCATACCCATTTTGATGCACAACCTTGGTAACCCACTCGAGTTTCGCCTTCCCCCATAAGCGCCTACATCTACATCGCGCAAACACGCGAGGTTACGGGTAGGCAGGTAGGCCATGTATAGCACGCACCATCCATCTCTTAATGCTACACGACAAGCACAATCTCAACCACACTCTCGAATAATCTCCGAGACGAATTCATTCGCCGAGAACAACCACATCCCTCGACCTCAGCTGCCGCCACTGCAGGCACGATCTCACGCGCTCGCACTCTCAGATTTCCAATTCTCCTTTCCGCATCATCACTCTCCTCGTCAGAAGTCAAATAATCCTCCGTCTGCCTCCCTAGGAGAAGTTTGCCGATCAAGATCTGATCCTATTCTCGATCTTGATAACCATAGCACGCTTCGTTATAGCACCAGCATACAACAGCGCCCACATCAAGATCCCACCACGATATTGACTGCACGTCAGTCTGGAGAGGCTGCTGCTGAACAAACTGCTGGACAGCTGAGAACATCAGTGAACGGCAATGAACCATTTCTCAAGAGACAATTGAGTGTAAGAGAGAGATTTGCTAGACCGTCGTTTTATGCTGGGTTGAGCACACAAGAGCTTGCAGCATCGCCAAGAGAACGCTGGGAGGCTGTGATGATGGGTGCAAGAGAAGATGTCAGCGTGGAGACTGTGGAGGATCTGGCATCAGTAATGACTAAAGAACCACCAGCACGAGCGGAGAGTGAAAAGGAAAATATCGCCATATCTACACCTAGGACGACACGGCATGTTGCGAGAAGGAGCATTTCACAGCCCATAATCCTCCAGGCACCATATCCCACACCTGTGACTGCAAAAGCTGTAAGAAGAGTAAACAGTATCTCGATCGGAACGCCGACAGAACCAACGGAGCCTAACCATTCTGGATCAAACAATGTTGCGGTGGACGCCTCACGGCTGAGCTCTTCTGAAGATGATATCGCAAGCTTGATTGCTGCAAGTGGTTCAGCAGAAGCGGCGCTACAAAAGGTTCTGGAAGAGAAACGAAGCGTTGCAGCGAGGAGCGAGCAGCTATGGCGACTGGTGGAGAAGCAACGAGCTATGATGCTGGATCTGAACAAGAATTTGGAAAGAGCTTTAAAGGAAAAGGACAGATACAGGCAGAAGCTGAAAGAGACATTAAGCAACAACCCAAGCGCGATAACGAGCACGGATAATGAGATTGGTTCTAGAGCGGGCTCAATCGATTTGGACGCTATGCCAGGGACACCTCAGAACAGAAGACTCGATAAACTACAGGCGGGAGCAAGTCCTCAAACACCTCCGGGATCAGGTGTGGTCACGCCAGCCATGTACAAGCCTAGCAGCACGGTTGACGATTCTCCTTTGTCTTCGCATCAACGAAACGAGAGTGTGCTTTCTGATACGGGCAGCGTAATGGTGTTAGAGGCCACACCTGTGAAGATTTCTCCACTCACGCGAGCGACCGCGAAAAATATGTCACGACCTGAAACACCTCAAGATGTGCCTCCACCACGATTGATAATGCCAACGTCGACTCCGAAAGACCAACGACCACAATCACGAAAAGGACCACCAACGCCGCTCAACCTGACCGCTAAACCGAAACAAATACAGGTCGCAGTAGAAGAACAAAATGGGTTCTACTCGGATTCAGACTACAGTGATTCTCCTACCCAGCTACCTACTCCTGCAGAACGTGGCCGTCGTCGAACTCGAAATGAGGATGATAATGGACGAAAAGGCGCTGAGCCTCAAGGGGCGCAGTGGAGCCCATCGACCAAATCTTCAAACAAGAGCAAGGCACAGTTTTCCAACGATATCAGCCTTGCCAAATTGGAGCCACTCGCACCTGTGGAGGATATGATATTGCCGTCGAGACCACTCACATCTGGTCTACCAGCATCTCCTCGACCTCGTCCTCAACCCGTAATGTCAAGATCTGATGCAGGTGGCACTGCCACGATCTCTTACTCGCTTTTCGCACCACTGCAAAGCCCTGGACTACCAATGAGTCCCCGCCCTATCGACCGTCCTCTCAATCCTCCTATGCCACGAGCACCAAAGACTCCTTTGCCAATACACACTCCACTCACTGAAGCATTCACAATGGCTGGTCTACCACTATCTCCGAGAGAACCAAGACAGTTCTTACAGTTGCCTTCATTGGGCCCGATAGATATGCCTTCATTCTCATCTACGGTCATGGATGATGTATCTTCGATGAAGTCACGCTCTACCTCAATAGCCACGGAAGATACTGCACTTACCCAGCAGAATCGCGACGACTCAGACTTCGTCTCCTCTGATAATGATGCCGTTTATAGGGGTCTTGTATCTGATGCATATCCCGGGCTATTGCTCCCACCTCATGCTCTGAGGCGAATCGAGATCAAGATATCTTGTCCAGCTGATGATTCACCTCGGCACGACAGCCCAGTGCAAGTCATGCAGAAATCTACAGATGCATTCACTTTAGAAGTCGTTCGACGTTCGGATCAGAGAAAACTGTGGACGGCGGAAAAGTTAATGTCTGGTCTGCCAACGATGCACCACTCCGTCAAGTCTACCTGCAATCTTCCCGCCATGTTACCACAAGACAGCTCATTTGCCGACCAAGTCAAGGTCAATACACAGTTAAGGCAGGCAGCGCTTACACAATATTTCAAGGTCCTCCTGGACACTCAATTAGACGACACCGCAGCTTTGATTGTTTGTCGCTACCTCTCTACGCATGTGCTGGATGGCTCCGGCAGTGTATCTCCTAGTCCTTCTGATCATGACTCTGCCGTTGCTATGAGCTCTTCGACATTTGACAATAGACGCAAATCTGGCTTCTTGTCTAAGAAAAGCAATACCTTTGGAAGCTGGAAGTCTAGGTATTTCGCGTTGGAGGGTCCTCTTCTGAAGTACTACGTCGAACCGGTTGGCGATGTGCTAGGTAGCATCAACCTGGTGAATGCACGTATAGCACGTGAGCGTAACCCAGGGTCGGCTGAGTACAAGCATGTTTTTCTGATCCTCGAAACAAAGAGGGATGGATTTTCGTCTTCTGCTAAGCATGTCCTATGTGCTGCTAGTGATGAAGCAAGAGATGATTGGATCGAGGCTCTACTCCCGCACACAGTCGCCGAGCGCACGCAACCCACCCAATCTCAAGATGGCCATCAACCACGAAAGCTTTCGAAAGTGGTGACGGCTACTGCTGATAATCCACGTCTACGTGCTGTAGGATATGACTCGACGGTCGCGGCCAGCGCTCCCGTGATTGGTAATCCACTCCAGACAGCTCTTCTCAGTCCCACATTAGACAGTCCATCGGGTTCCAGCATCAGTCTGGGTGTCCCACAACACGACAATATCCGTGGTCCATCGTTCGACGAAGCTGTGCTAGCCTCAGAGACAACATCAGGCAAAAAACGTGGTCATTCGAAGAAGAGAAGTCTTTTCGGCTTCCGAAGCAACAAATCATCAGAAGATAATGGTTCCTCCTCATCTCACAAGCACGAGCGCAGTTTAAGCCGACATCGACCTACAGCCAGTAAAGCGTTCTCATTATCCTCAAAAGTCGTCTTTGGCGCGCCACTAGCTGAAGCAGCCAAGCATTTCGGACCGCAAGGTGTTGATGTGCTTCTGCCCGCGCCTGTCTTCAGATGTATCGAGTACCTCGAGTACAAACAAGCTATAAATGAAGAGGGCATTTTTCGACTGAGTGGAGCGAACCTGACTATTAAAGCTTTGAAGGAGAGATTCAATAATGAGGGAGATGTCAAGTTGGTACAGGATGGACAATATTACGATGTTCATGCTGTAGCGTCTTTGCTTAAGGCGTATCTGAGGGACTTGCCGGAGAGTGTTTTGACGCAGGCAATGCAGGTGGAGTTCATCAATGCTATGGGTAAGTGTCGGTCATGATCGATTAGCTTGTACTATGCTAATAAGGTACAAAGATATTGAGAGCTTAAGTGCTCGTATCGCGACTGTCAGTACGCTGGTCCAACGACTTCCAGAGGCGAATCTCGAGCTTCTCGCTACATTGACACGCTTCCTGATTGGTGTGGTTGAAAGGGCTGACAGGAATAAGATGAGTATACGGAATAGTAAGTCTCATGTTCTTGACGTCAGTTGGTTTTCTGTACTAACGAACGATTACAGTTAGCATCGTCTTTGCACCAACTCTCAATGTACCCAACGAACTAATCTCGTTGTTGTTAACGTCCTATTCCGCCATCTTCAAGGATGCATCATTCAGCATGCCGAATACCGCACCAGCCTTCGCGCTACCACCATCTTCTCCGCGCACTCCAATCGTTGTCAGACAAAACAACACGCCTCCACCACAAGCTAACAATACTAACAATAATCTTTTCTCGTCTAAATACTCCCCATTCCACCGCCAGCAGTCTGAGTCTTTATCTTCTCCTACTACTGGATAGAACTGCCAGCAAGTGCACCATCATCATCATCGTCGCAATGAGACATGAGCTCGAGAGCGATGCTGCGTTGTATACTCAACACCGAACTGATCGTTCGCCGGAACTGGCACTACTACTTAAACTGCGACGATTCCGAATCTTCTTTGAGCGAAAAGGATCGACGAGTGTGCTCCATTGAGAAACACACACTAGCCTTTCGGTTACTTGTTTCGATTTTTCTTTCTTTCCTTCAAGTGGGTTGAGTAATGTTGGCGTTGGTACATGGTTTTAGTCCGAGACACTTCTTGTTCGAATTGACGATTATCATGGCTTGAATGAAGATTGGAGTTTAGTATATCAAGGATGATATGCATGAATAGAAGGGCTTTTTTTTTCCCTTCTAGAGATACCTAACTGGATAGATAATACTTGTATATATATAACTCCTATATAAGTAAGCACAAGGGGGTAGGTTCTATCTACTCTACTCTACTCGTACGAAATAAAACTAGTGTATAATTTCGTGCCTATTTGCGTTGTGTATTGAAAGAACATGAAGTATAGTGAGTAAATCATAATAGGTCTAGGATTCACAACTTTTCTTTTCACTTAACTCACTCATTCACTCCCTCATCCACTCACTTAGTCTTACTCCACTTTCACTTAACTCTTACTCATCCACTCACTCATCAGTCGTCCTCGTCTTCTACTGTCTTCCTTAGCACCTTTTGTAGCGAGAAGCCATGAAACCATTGTTCCCTATGTACTCCAGCAACAATAAATATAAAGAAAGAAAAAGAAGAAGAAGACGGAGGCGAATTAAAAGCAAAACAGATGGAAGGAATTGACGCAACAAAAAAAGAAAAGAAAAAATAGTCAGAATAGTGTATATGCTGGTTTCAACCCGAAGATGACAACGACAACAACGACGACGCCAGAGAAGAATGGAATGATGCCAAAGCTATACTTAAGCAAGCTGACATCCATATCTGTCTCCAATATTCACACCTTTGGCTGGCGTGTGCCTACAACGCCATTATACCATCCCACCTTTCTCTCTCTCAATTTACAGCACCACATCCTACAACAACACCCCCGCAACCAGCACAGCAGCACCAACAACAACACCAGCAACTCCCCCTCTTGCGCTCGCCGCATCATTTCCCGCCTTCGGAGTTACACTAGCAGCAGCACTACTAGCCGCACTCGCCACGCTACTCGCCACACTCGCCGCCGAGCTCCTCGCACTACCCGCCGCAGACGTAGCAGACGCAATAGCGACACTGAGACTGGAAGTGTTGGTCGCCGCAGCAGAAATTGCACTGCTGGCCTTGCTAGCCGCGGAGCTTTGGGCGGAAGATGCGGCTGATAGACCGCTGCTCATTGCGCTGGCGACGGAGCTTTGGATCGAAGATGCACCGCTAGTAGCGCCAGCGGCACTCGCTATGGATGATTGCACGGAGCTGTACACGCTAGCCAGACTGGCAGTTCCCGCTGCGTCGATCGAACTCGTGCGGCTACCTTGAGGCACCGGTGTAGCGACTCCACCAGCAGTAGAGGATGAACATACAACTGACTGAGGAACAGTCACACCTACGGTGCCGCAGATAAAGTTTGCGTAATTGATGGCTTGTGTGACGTCGGCTGCGCCGCAGGTAGGTTGACCGTTGCTGCCTAAAGCGGTGATGCAGCAGGAGATTTGGGAGAGGAAGGACTTATTGGAGCAGATGCAGGTTGCGTCGAGGCCGCAATTGGTTGAGGCGAGGAG
>Ga0160428_1000255_pt1 | contig 64636 bp, 52 predicted proteins | sample SolpanmetagenomM_FD_108198 | JGI IMG/M metagenome (GOLD analysis project Ga0160428, IMG submission 108198) | Solar panel surface microbial communities from Lawrence Berkeley National Laboratory, California, USA - M | ecosystem: Engineered > Built environment > Solar panel > Unclassified ... | reverse complement strand
GTTCTGGCGGGTGCTGCTGCCCAACTGTAAACCGGCTCTGCTGACGGGTATCGTCCTGTCGTTTGCGCACACCATCGGTGAGTTTGGCCTGGTGCTGATGATCGGCGGAAACCTGCCGGGGCAGACACGGGTGGCGTCTATCGCCATCTACGACGAAGTCGAGCAGCTCCATTTCGACACAGCGCACATTTACGCATCGCTGCTGCTGGGCGCATCGTTTCTGATTCTGCTGGTAGTCTACACGGTGAACAAGCGCATGACGATATGATCGACATCGATCTGACCATGCCCCGGCTGTTTTCGGAAGGCGACGGCCTGCTCGATGTGCAGCTGACGCTCGAACGGCGAAGCCTGACCGCCCTGACGGGCCTGTCGGGGTCAGGCAAAACATCGATACTACGGCTGCTGGCCGGGCTCGATAAGCCGGTGCAGGGGCGCATCGTGGTCGATACCGTGCCCTGGCTCGATACCCGGCAGCGGATTGATCTATCGCCCCAGCAACGATCTGTCGGGTATGTTTTTCAGGATGCTGCCCTGTTTCCCAACCTGACCGTACGCGGTAATATCGCCTATGCAGCCCCGGCCGGTCAGACGGCGCTGATCGATGACCTGATCGACGCAACGGGTATCCGGCCCTTTGCCGATCAGAAACCGACGCGGCTATCGGGCGGACAGCGACAGCGGGTAGCCCTGGCCCGCGCCCTCGTTCGTCGGCCGCAACTGCTGCTGCTCGACGAACCTTTCGCGGCCCTCGACACGGCCTCGACCCAGACACTCCAGCGTGTGGTGCTCGATCTGCACCGCGCCTGGGGTACAACCACTCTGCTGGTCAGTCACTACGATACCGATGTCCGCACCCTCGCCGATCGGGTCGTTCATATCCAACAGGGCCGTATCGTACGCGATGGTCCGGTTGCCAACCTGCCCGCGCAGACGGCCGAACGCATCGAACGTATCACGTTTGATGAAGCGACGCAGCAATGGGTTATCGAAACGGCTACCTCGCAGTTTCGCTCATCAAACCCTGACTGGCACCGCTTTTCCGTCGGCGATCTGATTCGGATTTACTAATGGTTTCAACACAGAGGCACGGAGTACACAGAGAAAACATACTATCCTCTGTGTACTCCGTGCCTCTGTGTTGAAAAGTCAGTGGCTACGAATCAGGGCGATACCCGTACTGATGAGGCTGACGACCAACACCAGGACACCAGCGTACAGAATGGAAATGAGCGGGGTAGGCTGCGTAATATCCCGACCGATAGCCGACGCAAAAAAAACGCCACTCACCAGCACCGCAGCCAGCGGAAACCCAATGCGTAACGCCAGCAGTACGCCCGGATTCAGCGGCACATTGTCGAGCAATAGCTGTGCAATCAGGCTCAGCAGAACCAGCACACCGGCGTGGGCGTGGCCAGCGCGAAACATGGCTTTCTGGAAATCAGTGAGCGGAGTTTTGTCGTAACCCGACAGGATCGTAAGCAGGAAATAGCCGCCGTAGGCAATGGTCGGCACCGTCAGGAGCGTAAGGCCCGACATGAGTTTGGCAATGGATGTCATGGTCGTAAGCAGTTGTGAATTGTACGGACAAACAGACGGGCGTAGTCAGCTGATGATCTGTGGGGCGTGTGCTTCATCGATACCAGCCTGAAACTGTGCTTCCAGCCCATTGTAGACGGCCAGTGTGTCTTCGTACACGTCGATACTGACGACTTTGCCCCAGCGGAGCGTAATGAAATGAACGCCTTTGTTGAGGTAGGGCTCGCCAGTTTCCAGCGTGGCGGTAGCGGTCCAGCGGACGATAGCCAGTGTATGGTGTGGCAACCCTGTCACGTCTATGTCAGTAACGGTCAGGTGCAGGGTCGGCATGATCCGCGCCAGCCGTTCCAGCTAGACCCGAACAGCCGCCTGATCGTGACGTACCCCGCCCAGCGCATGATCGCCGGCGAAGCTGTGCCGGACGTTGAGCACCATGTCGTTGACCAGTTCGTCGAACCGCCGTTCGTTGACCAGGCCAAACGATTTTTTCACCTGTTGTTTTACGATGTAGTTGTACATGAGCGTTGTGTTTTTGTTCGATACAAAGCTCGTGTACACTGCGGACAGCTACCTGTAACCCAGGTTACAAAGCGTTATAGCCCGACAAGTTTCCGGCGGATGCGGCTTAGCGATGGCCGCTCGATACCCAGATACGACGACAGGTGGGTCAGGGAAATGCGGTTGAACAGGGTAGGGTTTTCACGGATGAACGCTAGGTACCGCTGCTCGGCCGAATCAAACTGGAAGCTTTCGATCCGGCGCTGCTGCTGCATCAGCACGGCTTCGGCAATCAGCCGGCCATTGCGCTCGAACCCCACGTATCGGTCGTAGCCCGCCCGGATGTGGTTGTATGAAACCGTAATCAGCGTCGTTGGCTCCAGACACTGGTAATTATAACGGCTGGGTTTCCCCATCAGCAGCGACGGGTAATCGGTAGCCCAGCCGTTCTCGCTGACAAAAAGCGTTGTGATGTCTTCGCCTTTATCGTTGATATAGTACCCCCGGATCAGCCCGCTCGTTACGAAACCCAGCTGATGATTGCTCATACCGGCTTCGATGAAAAACGCTTTCGGGGCAAACGTATGCCGGGTAAAACCGCTTTGGAAATAGGCCCATTCGTCGTCCGTAACGGCGGGGTTAAGCTGCCGGATGGCCCGGTGAAACATACTGACGTCCTGATCCATAGCGTAAGGTATCTATTAACACAGAGACACGGAGTACACAAAGCCTGGTTCGTTTTCTTCGTGTACTCCGTGCCTCTGTGTTAAAAAAAACAGAAATCAATACGCGCTGGCGTCGGTCAAAGTGTCGATTGCGTCATCATCCAGCGACAGGTCGGCCGCTTTGGCCAGGTCGTGCCACTGCGCCACGTCCGACGCGCTGACGATGGGTGCCGTGATCGACGGACGGGCAATGAGCCACGCCAGCGACACCTGCGCGGGCGTCGCGTTGTAGCGTTCAGAAACCGCATCGAGGGCTTCCAGAATCCGATAACCCCGGTCGTTAAGGTATTTTTTCGTGATACCTTCACCGCGCTGACTCTTCGACGCATCGGCCTCGGAACGATACTTTCCGGTCAGAAAACCGCTGGCCAGCGACGAGTACGGAATAACGCTTAGCCCGTATTCCTGACAGATCGGTTCGTACTTTGTTTCGTACTGCTCCCGGCTGAACAGGTTGTATTCGGGTTGCAGGGTCTGATAAGCCGGGTATTTCTGCTGCGCACTCACCGCCAGCGATTGCGTCAGACGTTCCGGTTCCATATTCGACGCGCCGATCACCCGGACTTTGCCGGCTTTTACCAGCTCGGCCAGCGCACCCAGCGTTTCCTCCACCGACGTATCCAGATCATCGAAGTGGGTCTGGTACAGGTCGATATAGTCAGTTTGCAGCCGTTTGAGCGAGGCTTCGACGGCCTGCCGGACGTAGGCGGCCGAAAGCCCTTTCTGATCGGGACCCATCTCCGCCCCCAGCTTCGTGGCGAGTACGACTTTCTCCCGGTTGTTGCGGGTGTTGAGCCACTGCCCGATAATCGTTTCCGATTCCCCGCCCTCGTTGCCCGGTACCCAGCGCGAATACACGTCGGCGGTGTCGATCAGGTTGAAGCCCGTGTCGATGAATGCGTCGAGGAGTTTGAAGGATGTGGCTTTATCGGCTGTCCAGCCAAACACGTTACCGCCAAAAGCCAGCGGTGCTACCGACAGTTCAGAACTGCCAATGGTCCGGTATTCCATAACGTTGATTCGATTAGTACCGGCCGTTTGCCCGACCGGCATCTCTACAACCCACCAGCCTACACGTCAGTTTTAAGAAAAAGGTGACAACGTAGAATTGGCTGGCGGCTATACGGCTATCAACTCGCGATGCCGGTCGACTACGCCGGGAAGTTCACTTAGAAACAGGGCCAGCACCATGTGCCCGAGGCTATTGAGGTGGACACCGTCGGCCAGAAAGAACGCCGGGTGCCGGGGAATGGCGTCGAACGAATCGGCCACGGTAAACGACCGTTGAATGGCACTGTCGATGATAAACGAATGACACTGACAGCGGAGCCAGTAATCGACTTTGTTCAGCGTTGGAAAGGGTGTCAGTACGACGATTTTTTCCTGAAAAGCGGTCAGTTGCGCGAAGGCACCGGTTAGTTGCTGCCGGAAGTTTGCCAGATACGGAATGTCTTTGTACAGCAGCTGATGGGCTTGCAGCAACGTTGTTTTGGCGCTGTCCCGCCAGCGGCTGCGTCGGGACGGATGAGCCACCTTATGGACCTTTTCCGGGCTTTGGTGCGGTTTGGGCATTGCCGACGATTTGTAGACCGGCACTTTATGGGTCGACGTCGTTGTGCCGGGGCGAAGCAGCCTTGAAAATGGTTGGCGCCACGATAGTTCGTAATGACCCAGCTGGAGTACGATCAGGTCAGCCGCCAGCAGATCCGCCCGGTACTGATCGATCAGGCTATTGATATGTTCCAGCTTGACCATGCTCAGACAGTGCAGGTGTATGGGCTCCTGCGCTGCGGTTTCGAGATGACTGGCCCATTGACGGGTAAAACTAAGATGTGCCTGAACGCCGTAGTTCCCCGTGTGGCACCCACCAATTACGAGAATAGTCATGAGCTTAGGTGTGTTGATCGTATTTACGTCTGATTACGCCCTGTGAGCGTTAGTCCGTTGCCTGTCCGCAACGCTAAAGACAACTAATAATCGCTCACTCCTCAATAAGGTGATGTCGCAAAACCATATTTCACCAAAGTTTAATTACATCATTAACGGGCATTAAAAAAGGAGCCACCCCAACCGGTATGGGATGACTCCTGCTGATTTAGTCGAAATTGGCCTGCAAGCGGCAAACAACAGCCGTTATAAACTGGCTACTGTATACCATAAACCGACAGACTACCGCGCTGAGTAGTTCGGGGCTTCTTTCTGAATCTGAATGTCGTGGGGGTGGCTTTCACGCGAACCGGCCGTCGTGATTTTTACGAATTTGGCCTCCTGCAACGCTGTGATGTCGCCTGCCCCGCAGTAGCCCATACCCGCTTTCAGCCCACCCACCATCTGGTAGATGATCTCCGACACACGGCCTTTGTACGGCACCCGACCGACGATACCTTCCGGTACCAGTTTCTTGATGTCGTCTTCAGCGTCCTGGAAATAACGATCTTTCGAGCCGTCTTCCATCGCTTCCACCGACCCCATACCCCGGTACGTCTTGAACCGACGTCCTTCGTACAGCACCACTTCACCGGGGGCCTCTTCCGTTCCGGCCAGCAGCGACCCGATCATAACCGTACTGGCCCCGCCCGCAATGGCTTTGGTGATGTCGCCCGAAAACCGGATACCGCCGTCGGCGATGACCGGTACGTCGGTGTCTTTCAGCGCCAGAGCCGCTTCGTAGACAGCCGTCAGCTGGGGCATCCCGATACCGGCAATGATCCGCGTGGTACAGATACTACCCGGACCCACACCCACTTTTACGGCGTCGGCACCAGCATCGGCGAGGGCTTTGGCACCGGCACCCGTCGCGACGTTACCGGCGATGACCTGTAGGTTGGGAAACTGCTGTTTGATATTGCGAACGGCGTCGAGCACCCCTTTCGAATGACCGTGTGCCGTATCGACGCTGATGACGTCGACACCCGCTTTCACGAGCGCTTCGATGCGCCGGGTCAGGTCGGGCGTTACGCCCACCGCAGCACCCACGCGCAGCCGACCCAGTTCGTCTTTGCAGGCGTTGGGGTGGCTTTTCTTCTTCAGAATATCTTTGTAGGTAATCAGGCCCACCAGTTTATACTGCGCATCGACGATGGGCAGCTTCTCGATGCGGTGTTCCTGCAAAATGCTTTCGGCTTCTTCGAGCGTCAGGCCCGCGTTGGCCGTAATCAGGTTTTTGCGGGTCATGATGTCGGTCACCGGGCGCGAGAGATCGCTCTGGAAACGCAGGTCGCGGTTGGTCAGGATACCGACCAGCTTGTTGTCGGCGTCGACCACGGGGATACCCCCGATTTTCGAGTCGCGCATGATCTTGAGCGCGTCGGCTAATGACGATTCCTGCTGCAGCGTGATGGGGTCGATAATCATCCCGCTTTCCGAGCGTTTCACCTTGCGGACCTGCTCGGCCTGCGCTTCAACGCTCATGTTTTTGTGGATGATACCGATACCGCCTTCCTGCGCCATCGCAATGGCGAGTGCCGACTCCGTCACGGTGTCCATGGCCGCCGAAATAAGCGGGACGTTCAGCCGGATGCTGCGGGTAAGCTGGGTAACGGTGCTGGTGTCGCGGGGGAGAACTTCTGAGTAAGCGGGCAGAAGCAGTACGTCGTCGTAGGTGAGAGCCTCGTACAGAAACTTGCTGGAATCTAAGCTCATGGCAAATAGCAGGTGTTGTTATTTGCCGGACAAAACTACGGCATTTCCCCCGATTTATCGCCCTGCTAAGGATAATTTAACACGACGAAACCGAAAGGCCGGTGATAAGCCTACCGCCCTAGCCAGTCTTTGAAATCGGCCAGCCGGTGAACACTGACGAAAATCTCCTGCCGGCTCGCTGGCTGTACACTCAGCCGCAACCGACTGGCCGAATATGTCTGAATGGTTTGAATGGCCGACCGGCTGATTAGTAGCTGCCGGTTGACCCGGAAAAACTGCGCCGGATTTACCTGACTGCTCAACTGATCGAGACTCTGTTCGAGCGGTAGTAACAACCCCCCACGGGTCATCAGGAAGGTCGCCTTTTCTTCGGAGTAGAAGTAGGCGATGTCGCTGGTTTCGATGCTATGAATCTTGGCACCCAAACTAATCATAAACCGCTCCTTGTATGACGGCGCTCGCAGTGACTGCATGGCTTCCAGCAACTGGGTCAGGTCGCGGCTGGCTGGTGCGCTGCGCAGGGAGCTGAACTTGGTCAGGGCGTTTGCCAGTTCGTCTTCGTCTATGGGCTTCAGCAGATAATCGACGCTGTTGACCTTGAACGCTTTGATCATATAGTCGTCGTAGGCCGTCGTGAAGATGATGGGTATCGTCATGGCGATCTGCTCGAAAATACCGAATGCCAGCCCATCTTCCAGGTGAATATCCATCAGGACCAGATCGGGCATCGACAACGAGCGAGTGCTGCGCTGCTGGAACCAGGCCACTGTTTCGGCGACCGATGGCAGTTGGGCCAGTACGCGAATCGTAGCATCGTAGTTGGTCAGCATCCGTTCGAGCAGGCGAGCCGACCGGGCTTCGTCTTCGATAATGAGCACATCCATGGTGTAGCGCGTAAACGAATTGATTAGCTGGTTAGCTGAGACACAATGGTGCCGGGCGAGTCCTGCCCAACGGGGCCGTTTGCCAAAAGGGGAAGGCTGACGACAAATTCGCTGCCCGCTTCGCCGTACGTAACCGGCCGTTTCGTCAGCATTGAATAGCGGTTGACGATGTTTTGAAGGCCAACCCCCGTCGATGAATCCGGGCGGTCACGCGGTTGCAGGACATTGGCAACCAGCAACCAATCGTCCTGCACGTAGATACGAATTTGCAGCCGTTCGTGGATCGACATACGGTTATGCTTTACGGCGTTTTCTACCAGCAACTGAAGCGTGAGGGGCGCTACCTGATAGTGCTTCTGAAGCTGTTCGTCGACATCGATACATACCTCAAATTTCTGCTCGAAGCGAATCTGGAGCAGGAATGTGTACGAGCGGATAAAGTCCAGTTCAGTTTTGAGCAGCACAAGATCCTGGTTGCGTTGGTCGAGGATGTACCGGTATGTTTTCGACAACTGTCGGACGAACTGTTCGGACAGGGCGGCATCTTCGTGAATCAGCGACGTCAGGATACTCAGACTGTTGAACAGAAAGTGGGGGCTCAGCTGATTTTTGAGGGCTTCAAACTGCCCTTTGAGCGCCTGATTTTCCAGTCGTTCGGCCCTGAGCTGCACGTCTTTGACCTGCTCAAGCATCCGCAGGTTCATCGTCAGGTAAAAGGCCGACAGCATGGTCACCACCGACACGACATTATTGGCCCGCTCGATATAGGTCTGTACTTCGGAGGGAACCGGTATATGTACCCGCTCCGGCGCAATTTGCTGCCCGGCCAGCACTATCAGGGCCAGTATACCGTGGAAAGCATTGATAAACAGGACTGCCAGAAACAGGGCAATCGAAAAGGTAATCAGAAACGACTGACCACCCCGCCCCGTAAGCACGTCTTCCCCCAGCCAGCGGGTCACCAGCCGCTGACACCAGTCAGTAGCCGTGATACCCAGGTAATACAAACCCGCATTGATGCCGAAGAACAGCACCAGGAAGGGCAGAATTCGCAGGATAGTTGCCAGGTTCCGGGCATCGTCGGGCAGGTTGGCGTAGGTAAGTAGGGGAAAAAAAAGACCCGTCAGGTACAGCGTAAGCTGCCATTTCTGGCCAGTGGTTAGTTTCGCATTCATAGGCTACCACGCATTATACCAACGGAAAGGGGCAGACCCGTCGGGTTATACTGGCACGACACAACGGGTCGGCAACCGGTTGTGTCGTGGGGAAATGGCGTAAGTGATGGGATTACTGGCCGGGTAGTCTGGCCGGCTCACTGGACGATGAAGTTTTCGTTGGGGTAAGCCTGCACCACGAATGTTTTGCTGACCTGCTGCTGACCCGTTGTGAGGGTCAGTTTGTAGGTGCCCGCACCAAGTTCTGAAACGTCGAACTGTTGCTTCCAGCCCTTTTTCAGCGACACGTTGTTATTGAGCAGTGGGTGGCCTTTGTCGTCCTGAATGGTCAGTTGGGCGGTGGTCGACTGGGGTTGTACGAAGAGTTTAATCTTGCGGTCGGTGGTCATTACCACACGGGTTTGCGTGGCAGCGGTAGTAGGCGTATTGACTGGAGAATTGGCGAAAGAAGCGGTACCAGCTACTAGTCCCAGCATCAGGGTGACGATCGTTTTCATGACTTGTTCGCGTTGTTGTTTGTTTGGTTCGACCGACCTCCCTGGCCGTCCGATGAAACAAAGTTGTAACGCTACTAACCGGCTGGAAAACGAAAGACGATGGCTGTACGAAAACCTCCGACGAGTGTATTGCTTTCTCCGACGAATGCATGAGTCAATCAGGGTAATGCCCTGACCCAGGTACATTTATTGACTTAGTAACTTCTTTTTCTGCGCGTCGAACTCGTCTTTGGTTAAGACGCCGGAGTCCATCAGGCTTTTTAGCTTTATCAGTTCGTCGGCGACACTGAATGTTGGCGATGCGGTTGATGGTCGCTGGAATCCGGGCGGGGGTACAATCTCGCCAGCTTCAATGGCGTTGTCGAGTTCGACGTAGTACCGGGTGGGCCGGCCCACACCCAGTATGGCGCACATGGTGAAGCCTTGCCGCTGGGTGCCGTTCTGCACCAGCGTTTTAACAATGCCACGCTTACCGGTATAGTCAGACTCCATGTATTGCATAATAAGATGCCCGTTGATACGGGGTGCTGCGAATGACGTCGGATTGAGGTAGATGAAGGCGAACTGCTTGGTAGGCATGGTCCCTTTGCCAAACGTCAGCGTGTCGCCTTCGTGGATAACCCAGCCCGGAACGGCCGTCTGATAGCCGTCCTTCATCCGGCCGAACTCCACGCGCTGATTCTTCGATTCACTGGCCGTAATCGGTTGCCCCAGTGATACGCCTGCCAGCAGAACGAACAGAATAAATAGTGCCTTTGCCATAGATGAGTAGCGACCTTGTATGAACAGATGTAACGTATCGGCAATATAAATCGAATTACTAGTTGAGCAATCAATTCGCATCGCTCTTTGCACGCGCTTGTAAATCAAGAAGTTGCGGTGCACGGTATGTTTCATGATGTTGATCCTCGATACCAGGTTCACTTATGAAATCAATTCTTTGAACAACACGCCGGTGCGGTGCGACAGTTACTGGTTTCGTACCACGCGTACCGTCTGTTGCCCGGCGTCGGTTTGCAGGCGTATCAGGTACAAGCCAGGGCTCGGTAACTGACCAGCTGGTAGCGCGTATTGATGCATACCGCTTTGTTGACGCTCTTTCGCCAGTATCGATATGATTCGGCCGCTACCATCGAGTATAGAAAGCTGTACCTGGGTTGGGTTGGTCAACTGGTAGCGAATTTGCGTCGACGGAGCTATCGGGTTGGGAAACACGGTCAACGTTTCTGGTTCAAGGGGTTCGCTGACGGCCGTAATGATAGCGGGGGTAACGAGCGACACATCCATGATTGAAACGGTGTAACTGCTATCGGCGTGGGCGGATAACTGTACGTAAAGCAGGGCCGTCGCCGGGTCGTAGTAATACCCTTCCGTTTGTTGGCGCAGATCGGTCAATGATCCGCGCTCGACCATAGAAACGCTGTTTCGGGTCAGGCTGGCGGGTTTCTTGGTCAGCAGATGTACAACCGACAGGTACGTCCGGCGGCTTAATTTGCCGGTGTACGAGCCCGTACTTGCCGACGTTGTCAACTCCAGCGTTTGCCGGCCGTTCTGAGTGCTCAGTTGCTGCGAAAGCGTTGTCGTCGCTACCTGCCCGCGCTGGTAAGCCAGCGTCTGCCCATCGTCATCGTACAGGGTGAAGCTTGTGCGAACGTTGGGTTTCAGGGAAGGATAGGTCTGAATGGTCAGGGTGTCGACTTTTCGTTCGTCGGCGTAATTCATCAGCGACTGCATCGGGATCAGACTACCCGCCCGTACCAGCAGCGGAAGCCGTTCCAGCGGTGCGTCGACCGTAATCGTGGTTCCGCCCGTCAGCAGTGCATCCGTCCAGTAGTTAACCCAGTCGTCGGCGGGTAGATAGATCGATTGCGTCGTTTGCCCGGCCGTTGTGACGGGGGCTACCAGCAGCGACGGACCAAACAGATACGCCGAACTTTGTCCATACAGTTTTTCATCGGTGGGGTAAGCGAAAAACAGGGGCCGGGCAATGGGCATACCGGTCCGGTTGTTTTCGTGTGCCAACGAATAACGGTAGGGCAGCAGCCGATAGCGAAGCTGAATGTACTGCCGGGCTATGGCTTTTACCGACGCATTGTTATCGGCCCAGGGTTCAGCGGGCGTGTTGAAACTATGCGCCCGCATGATCGGCGAGAAGGCCCCGAATTGCATCCAGCGGGCGTAGAGTTCGGGTTTGGCATTGGCCGGGTCGGGGTCGTAGAAGCCGCTGACGTCGGAGTGATGGTATCCCATGCCCGACATACCCATGTTAAGCAGCATGGGTAGCTGAATCTGCAAGCCGGTGAATGTTTTGTAGACGTCGCCCGACCAGGTTACCGGCCCGTACCGCTGCTGACCCGCCCAGCCCGACCGCGTCAGGTTGAACAGCCGTTGATCGGGTCGTAGCTGGGCGAAACCAGTGGCCACCGACTGCATCCAGAGCAGATTCTCAACGTTGCTTATTCGATTTTCGGGGCCTTTCTGATAGCCGACGGTGAACGTGCGGCTGCTGGGCGCAGTGCCTTCGGGTTCACCTAAATCCGTCCAGATACCCGTTAGCCCCTGGGCGAAAGCGTCCTGCTGTTTAGCCCACCACCACGGGCCGGTGCGCGGATTGGAAAAGTCGAGCAGCGACGCCGTACAGGCCGTCCCCCCGGTCGACTGTGCCTGATAACTACACGAAAACCAGTTTGGAATACCGTAAGCCCCGGCACCGTTTCGGGCAAAGTAGCCACCCTGAAACGCGTCGATATAATTGATCGACCGGGTTACGATGTGCGGTTCCGTAATGGCGATGGTACGGATACCCTGCGCCAGAAAATCGCGGCACATACCGGCTGGGTCGGGCCAGTTTGGTTTGTACCACGCGACATCGCCCATGGCGTTGTACCAATACAAATCGAGGGCAATGGCGTCGCAGGGAATATTTTCCTGGCGCATCCGGCTGACGACGCTGCGCGCTTCGGCCTCACTGCGGTAGCCAAACTTCGACTGAATGTACCCCAGACTCCAGCGGGGCGGCACCGGCTGACGACCCGTTAACCAGGTGTACGCTTCCAGTTGCCCGGCCACGGTGGGTGATGCCATCACGTAGTACGTCAGCTCGCCACCCGTTACCTGATACCGGAAATCCGTTGACCCGTCGACGCCGATCAGGGCATCGTTCCAGTACGTATTGTCGATGAAAAGCCCGTACCCCGCCGACGAGGCAAAAAACGGCACCGTCGTGTTCATGTTGGGCATCGGGGTACTGTAAAAACCGGCGGGCTGATTCTGAAACGACAGATGCTGGCCCCGCAAATCCAGCCCGATGCTGCGTTCGCCGGTGCCGTACAGGTGTTCGCCAGACTGGAGGTTGAATGTGACGAATCGTTGCTCGTGGGGTGCCCCGTCGATGCTGGCCGGGTAATACCCCAGTCCGCCCTGCTGCGCGTCGGCCAGAATCGTACGGCCGGTACTGTCGGCATACCGGATGCGAAACGGGCTCTTTGAACAGACAATCGACAAACTACGCGTTGTCATCGTCAGCGCCTGATCGGTGTTCGCTACTGCTACCGATACGCTGCTATCGGCCCGCTGCACGACCGCGTAGGACGAGTCGGGCCGGGACGATGCGGTTGGCAGAAAATCAACGCGAACGATAGAGGGGCGGTAGAATGAAAACACGATTCGACTCTCGCCAACCTGCACACTAACTGTGTTTTTCTGCACGCTATGCGACGAGTATGCACCGGGATAAACAATCTGTGCCGACGCGGTCAGCGTGATAAGTCCGAGGAGCAGGCAGCTGAAAAAGCGGGTACGAATCATGATGTCGACGGTATATGAACGCATCGACAATCTTGCTGCTTTACGACTGTATTACGCTAAAAAATATGTTATAAGTAAGTTAAAATTATCTTTTCGTAATAGGGGAGGACTAGATCCGCTCGTAGGTCACGAAGTCGAAGGCAGCTTCGTGGCGGTCGTCGGCGGGGTGGGGGGTGCGGGCGGTTTCGCGCCATTGGGTGCGGTCGAAGTCGGGGAAGCGGGTGTCGCCGTCGTAGTCGCGGTGGATTTCGGTCAGGTAGAGCGTCGTGGCAACGGGTAGCGCCAGCGCGTAGATTTCGGCCCCGCCGATCACGAAAATCTCGTCGGTGCCGGTTTTCCGGGCTTCGGTCAGCGCATCGTCCAGCGTTGAAACCACGGTAGCACCGGGTAGCTCATAGTCGGTGCGTCGGGTGATGACAATGTTGGTCCGGTTGGGTAGGGGCTTACCCAGCGCATCCATCGATTTGCGGCCCATGATAATGGGGTGGTGGCTGGTTTTGCGTTTGAAAAAGGCGAAATCGTCGGGCAGGTGCCACGGCAGGTCGGGTTTTCCGTCGGGCTTGTTGCGACCGATCATGCCGTTTTGCGCGACGGCAGCAATGAGACTTAGTTTCATGGTCAATGAGCGAATGTGTGAATGAGTGATTGAGTGAATGATTGCGTCGGATTATTGCTCATTCGTCCGTTCACCAGTCACAATTTTTTACGTCGTTCCATCAGTTCCCGCCAGGTGGTCAGGATGATGCCTTCCTGTTGAATGTACTGCCGCAGGGCGGGGTCGAGCATGGCCAGCCGGTCGCCGTCGCGGGTGGGGCCGGAGGGGCTGATCTGATCGAACGTTGGCGTCCGGAGGGTTGCGTGCAGGATGATATAGGTCAGGCCGGGCTGGGCGGCTTTCAGCAGGTCGATGAATTGCTGCGTTTTGAACGTCTGAAGATTCGCTTCCGTCGGGGGGATTCCGGCGGGGAGTTCCCAGCCGTAGCTGCTGCCGTCGAGGTCGTCGAATACGGGAAGCCCGGCGTTCCAGAGTTGCTGCCCCAATTGCCGGACCATCTGCTGCATAGCAGGCGGCACCTTGCTGACCTGACTAATCAGCGTGGCGTGACCACCGGGAAACAGAATCGGGATTTTTTCGTCCATCGCTACCTTCACATACCGACCAATGAACTTAGGCTCGAACAGGGTGCCCATGTGCGAATCCATGTGGGTCGGCTGGATGCCGAATGACCGGAACCGGGCCAGCTGCGCCCGGATTTCGGTTTCGACTTCATCGGCCGACGCGTGCTCGACCACCTGCGCGACGGAGGGCCAGCAGGCCCCCTGCCCGTCGTAGAGGCCCGGCACTTTGTCGCGTCCGGTGATCGGTGACCAGCGGTAGGTGTTCCATTCTGAGGTCAGCGTAAGGTGCACACCGGCGTCGGTAGCTGGTTTGGTTTTGAGGTAGGCAAAAAACTGCGGTACCCAGCCACAGGGCATCATCACGCTGGTCGAGTTGGCGATGCCTTTGTCGAGTACCTGTATCGTTCCGGCGTTCGATTCGTAGCTCATGCCCGCATCATCGACGTGCAGGATAATCACTTTTTTGCCCTTCGGAAAACCTAGCTTTTCGGCGTACGTCGGCCCGGTCTGCGCCGACAGTGTGTGGGTAATGAGCAGCAGCAGGAGTAGACAGATTCGATGCATAACGGGTATGGACAGGATTACAGGATTTGGGAGTTTAAGAGGTTGTTTAGAATTGTCTTTTATGGCCTGTTTTGTCATCCCGAGCCTGCGAGGGATCTTCGGTAGGTGCAAACAAAATCGCCTACTACCGAAGATCCCTCACAGGCTCGGGATGACAAAAATGCTTCCCCATTCAATCACTCAATCATTCTGTCATTCAAAATTATTACAACCGGTTGCCGCGCAGAAACTCCTCCGCAGTCATGCGCCGTTTGCCCTCCGCCTGTAGCGACTCGACCGACAGCCAGCCGTCGCTTGCCCGCACAAGAATCAGTTTTTTCTCGTCAGTCCAGGCTTGTCCCGGCTCGGCGTCGAATGGCGACTCATTGGCGACCGATACCGCGTAAATTTTGAAGAATCGGTCGTTGATCATCGTCCACGCGGCTGGGTAAGGCGAGAGGCCCCGCACGAAATTGCGGATGGTATGCGCCGGCTGATTCCAGTCAATTCGGGTGCTGTCGCGGCTGAGTTTGGGGGCCGGTTTCAGGTTGTCGGTATGGGGCTGGGGCGTGGGCGTGTAGTCGTTGGCTTCGATGGCCCGCACCGTTTTCAGCACCAGATCAGCCCCGCGTTCCATCAGTCGGTCGTGCAGCGTACCGGCCGTATCGTCGGGGTAGATCGGTTCGCGGTCGCTGAACAGCAATTGCCCCGTGTCGATCTCTTTTTCAATAAGGAAAGTCGTGACACCCGTCTCGGTTTCGCCGTTGATGATGGCCCAGTTGATCGGTGCAGCCCCCCGGTAGTGCGGCAACAGCGACCCGTGCAGGTTGAGCGTCCCGACGGTCGGCATAGCCCACACCACTTCAGGTAGCATCCGAAAGGCGACAACTACCTGTAGGTCAGCTTTGTAGCTGGCTAGTTCAGTCAGAAAGCCGGGGTCGCGCAGGCGGTCGGGCTGGAGTACGGGTATATCAGCGGCCAGGGCGGCTTTCTTGACTGGCGACGGCGTTAGTTGCAGCCCGCGACCCGATGGTCGGTCGGGGGCGGTGATGACCGCAACGACGGTACAGCCTGCGCCCAACAGCCGTTGCAGACTGGTTACGGCGAAGTCGGGCGTACCCATAAATACGATACGGAGCGGAGAAGTCATAGACGGGAAAAATTTGGGACGGTCGATAAATCGGCTGTTGACATCGCCCGGAAGTTTCTTATTTTTGTCTCACAGACGCGCTCGAAACGGCGCGTTTCATCCGTTAAGAACAGACCATTGGTAACGCGCATGCGACGATACTTTCATCCTGTTTCTGAACCGTTCGCTTCGGCACGCCGACAGCGACACTGACGTGCCTGCAAAGAAAACCAATTTGGTTGCAGAACGGTCGGTGGACCGTTCTTTTGTTTTCCCGGCGACCCCAATAGATTCCTGAATAGTTAGTTACGTTTTTTTATGGGAAAGATTTCATATTACACCGAAGAAGGATTAAACCGGCTGAAAGCTGAGCTTAATGAGTTGAAAACCAAAGGCCGGTCAGCTATCGCCTATCAGATTGCGGAAGCCCGCGACAAAGGTGACCTGAGTGAAAATGCTGAATACGACGCAGCCAAAGACGCACAGGGGCTCCACGAACTGAAAATTTCCAAGCTGGAAGAAGTACTCTCGAACGCCCGTATTCTGGACGAATCGATCATCGATACGTCGCAGGTTTCCGTGCTGTCGAACGTGAAAATTCGCAACAAGAAGAACGGTGCCGAGATGAATTACACGCTTGTTTCGGAGGAAGAAGCTGACCTGAAAGCGGGCCGTATTTCGGTCAATTCACCCATTGGTAAAGGGCTGCTCGGCAAGCGCGTTGGCGATGTTGCCGAAATCAAAGTTCCTGCCGGTATGCTGGAGTTCGACGTTGTCGAAATCAGCCGGTAAAGACGGTTTACGTTTTTCGGTAGCCTGGACCGGCCCGCCGGCGCGGCTCCAGGTCCGGGTGGGCGCGATAGCGACCTATAAAGCTGCCGCCTTGAGTAGTTGGCCTGCCGGGCACCCGGACGTGGACGTCCAGGCTACACAACCACACCGTAAACCAAAAACTGCAACCCTAAAAAATGCCCTCTATCTTTTCGCGTATCGTGGCTGGTGACATACCGGCGCATAAGCTTGCCGAAACCGACCAGTTTCTGGCGTTTCTGGACGTGATGCCTACCACGACGGGGCATACGCTTGTCATTCCCAAGCAGGAGGTCGATTATATTTTTGATCTGGACGATGCGACGTATACGGGGTTGATGCAGTTCGCCAAAACGGTCGCGGCTGCGGTCAAAAAAGCGATTCCGTGTCAGCGTATAGGCGTGGCCGTCGTAGGGCTGGAAGTGCCGCATGCCCATGTCCACCTGATTCCGCTGAACAGCATGGCCGATATGGATTTCAGCAACAAACTGGAACCCCGCCCCACGGCTGACGAACTAGCCGCCACGGCAGAGCAGATTCGGCGTAGTTTGTAGTTTAAGGTTTGACGTTCAAGGTTTAACGTTCCTCTGGATGGCGACCTTAAACCTTGAACGTCAAACCTTAAACTCAATAGTTCACATACTGATTCACCACCGATCCGTCGTCGTAGAGGTCGACAACGGCATAACCGGCGGCTGTGTGGTGGTATTTGCCGAACCACCACGCCCCACTGACGGCCCCGTTGCAGAAATACGAAACGCCGTCGTAATCAACCCGATCGGTCAAATGAATGTGACCACTTAGAGCCGCTTTGACGTTCGGGTGTCGATGAAACAAATTCGTCAGTCGTACCGTGTCGCTGTGCATCCACCGGGCGGGTACGTTCCAGTTTTCGTCGGTAAATCGTTGTCCATCGAAGAATACGCAGGCCGCCAGAATCGGCACGTGCGACACGATCAGCACCGGTACCTGTTCGGGAACGGCTTTCAGATCGGCCTCCAGCCAGTTGTACTGTTCGTCGTCCAGATGCGCCGTGTACCAGCTGCCATCTGCTTTGGGCTGTACACTGTCGAGCACGATAATATGCCAGCCGTTGCGGTCGAGGCTGTAGTAACGAGTCGACATCTGTAACTCATCCATGGCCCACTGCCGCCCACCTGCAAACGCTTCGTGTGTCTCCTGCCGACACCAGATGTCGTGATTGCCGACGCAGTTCAGTAGAGGGAGACTATTCTCGCTGGTCAGCACTTGTTTGTAAAGTGCCCACTGCCGTTTTACACTGTCGGCCTGCCGCCCGTGCGCTTCCATGATCGCGTCGCCCCCGTTGATAATCAGGTCGGGCTTTGCCGGCAGGTTCTGCGCATGGTGCAGGCAGCGTTCAAAGCCCTTGGCCGCCCCCACCAGCGACTGCATATGTACGTCGGTGATGTGGGCGATACGCAGGACGCGCTGGGGAGTAGTGGTGGGTTGGGCGATGGCCCAGGGAGAGAGGGTGGTGGCCGCCAATCCGGCGCCCATTCGTCTGACAAGGTCCCGACGATTCATACCTGTACGATGGTTTGCACAAAGTAAGCGGGTCGGATAGTGGACTGTGTTACGGGCTGATTACGATTCCGTTAGCAAATTGCGATGAGAAGAAAGAGGTAAGACGTAAGAAGAGATACCCCACCCCACCCCCTCCCCGTTAGGGAGGGGCTCAAAAACTCGAAAGGCTAAGCCCCTCCCTAACGGGGAGGGCGGTTCGACGGTTTGATTGGGGTGGGGTCGCGCTCATCGCCCAAATTTCAGCGTCGTACCTATTCGAAAGCCAAGCCCCTGGTAGCGGGCGTCCTGCCACTGCGAAATGACTTCGACCCGGAAGAAGGGCAGCACCTGCGGAATCAGCCCGTCGAGACCGTAGCCGATTTCGGTGTAGTTACGCGATGTGGGCGTCGCGAGGTAATGTGCGAACAGATTTTCTTTCAGCCCCAGCAGCCGCAAAACGGTCAGCTGCGTCAGTACCAGCTGGCGAAACTCGCCCAGTACGTGGCCTTCGGCGAAGCGTTTGCCGGTGCTGTACTGGTAATACGGCAGCAGCCGGAACACCGAAACCGGATCGCCCTGTTGCAGAAAAAACTCGTTGCCCGCGAAGTGCTTGAAATCAGGAAAGTATAATTTCTGATCGTTCAGGAAGCTGCCCGCACTGAGCTGGTAACTAAGCCGACTGCGGATACCCAACTCGAACGAATGCGCCAGCGTCGCCTGCACAAAGTCGTAGCTGACCGGGTCGGCGGAGTTGACACCCATGCCTTTGCGATAGTTCAGCGTCAGCAGTGGCGCTTCGTTGTCGCGCTGGGCTGTCCGGCGGCCGTTGCGAATCGTGTATTCCGTGGTGCCCAGTCGGGCTGAGGCTGTCAGGTTCAGTGTTACGAGCGAATGCACCGGAAAAGCCGTGCTGACAACTTCAGCGTTGTCGGGTCGGTTGGGCGTGTACTGCCGGTTGCGCCAGTCGATCAGCGGCTTGATGTTTTCCTTGAAATTATCTAATTCGGTACGTTGCGCGTATTCCAGACTACCGGTCAGGTTTACCCGGTTCTGGAACGGGGTAGCTGTAACCGTCAGACTGGCGAAATCTTTCTGGTACAGCTTCATAAAGTTTTGCTCAAACAGCAGTGTCGTGATGCCGTTGAGTGCCGGGCTGATCGGGTTGTCGGGATTGTACTGGAACAGATAACGACCCCCCGTGAGGTCGATGCGGGTGGCTTTGTGCCGGTAGCCTGCCTGTCCGTAACCGACCAGATTCTGGCGACCGAACTGATACCGCGCTGTGCCGCCAACGCTCCATTCGCTGAGTGGTATTTTCACAAACCGATTCACCGAGTCAACGCGGGGCCGGTAGCGGAGCAGTAGGGACAGTTCGGCGGTATAGCCCTCGACCGTGTTGTAGTTCACCCGGCTCAGCGGCCCGGCATAACTCAGCGACGTCGGTTTCGACGGGTACCACGTGTGCCCGTTAAGCAGCTTGCTTACTGTGATGGTTTTCGTCTTTTTCGCCGACGGGTTGCCGGCTTTCGCCAGGCTGTCGATCTTCGCTTTGTCGCCCGTTCGGATGATGCTCAGGCTGTCATTTTTGCGGTAGCTGATGCGCTCGTCCGACGTCAGCGGTACCGATCGCAGCGAATCCCAGAAGGCGGTCGAGCGTTGGCGGGCCAGCGTGTCGATCACCAACGAGTCGTCGCGCACCACCGCTACGTCGGCTCCCTGCTTTTTGCGGGCCTGCTTTTCCTGCTTCTCATACTCCTTCATCATCTGGCGCATGTTTTTGGTCGAGAACTCCTTCTGCTTCTTCACCAGATCATTGAGCTGCTGGCCTTTAATGTCACCCTTCGACAGCGATTGGGTGGGTGGCGCTTTCTTCTCATCGACCACCTCAATGTCTTCCACGAAGGCCGGATTTACGACGAAATCACTGAATGTCAGGTTGCGGATGTACTGTGCATTCCCCTTTACGCCCAGGTACGACCCCGCCCCGCTGTAGCGTTGGTTGGTGGGCATCCAGACGCCTTTGATCGGGCTGCACACGTTCCGAATGGTAAACGAAATGCCGAGGCTCGACACCGTTTCGAGTTGCAGGCTGTAGATCGCCCAGGTGTTTTCGATGATAAAGATTGTTCCGCGAAAGACCCCCTCGCCATACTGACGCGGGATGACCTGGATTTTGCTGACTTCGAGCGGATTCCCGTCGGGACCGGTTTCGCGGAAGGTGCCTTTGTACTCAAACTTGTAATACCCGAACGCTTTGGGCGACAGGGGCGATACGGCCCCGGCCACGGTGGGGCTGTAAAAACTGACGTTATAAAACTGGCTTGGACTCAGGAAGTCGCCCTGCGAATTACGGTTGGCAATAACCCGCTGCCGGTAGACATTCGGCTGTTGAAACGTCACGTCCGAGACTGTCTCGTTCAGGATCGGTACGCCCACTTTAAAGTTAGCATCGCGCTCAGCTTCTTTCAGTTGCTTTCTAAACAGCGACTCCGCGCCAAACGGCAGATCGGTGATGGTAAACGACGATTTGGTGTAGACGCGGGCCTTGAACCGCTGCACCTGAAGCTGGTGAAACCGGCTCTTGGCAATGGCCCGGCGCATGATGGTGTAGGCCGGGTCTTCGTTGCCGGCTTTGGTTTGTACCTCGGCCAGCCGCAGTGCCTGCTCGGTCATCGTAACGTCGAGCGTACTGTATTCACTACCGATCGTTACCGTTTTCTGGACGGTCTGAAAGCCCAGAAACTGAAACGTGACAGCGTACGTGCCGGGTGCCAGCGCAATCTCGTAGCGCCCCTCGCTGTTGGTAATTGTGCCCGTCGGCCGGTCGGGGCTGGTCGCCATTTTCACGACGACGGCTGCATAGGGCAGTGCGTCACCGGTTGTACTTTTGACCAGGCCGCGCAGGCCGGTCGATGCCGTCTGGGCATAAATGGATTGACAAATCAGGAACGTAAGGAAGGCCAGTAAGCAGCGGTGCATAAAACGGGGGGGTAAACTAGTCACTATAACGATGCCGGTTGCATGAAATGGGTTGCTTTAGGAAAGTTACTATCAAACCCCCTCCCCGTTGAGGAAGGGGCTGAACTTTCGTGTTTTTTTAGCCCCTTCCTCAACGGGGAGGGGTTGGGGAGGGGTTGGGGAGGGGTTTTCGCCATTACCGCGTATCTTTCCAAAAATCGCTATTTCGCCGTATGAACCAACCCCTTTACCTGTTTCTGCTCTTACTTTTCACAACGACCCGCGCGTTGTCTCAGCCACTGCCGCCCACTACTGTTCTGCCCGAACGCGACCGGGCGCGGGTCATCGACGACGTGCTGGACGATCGCTTCACGAATCTGCTGCCCCAGCTTATGCGACGGGAAGGCATCGATATGTGGGTGATTATTTCGCGGGAATACAACGAAGACCCGGTCCTGCGAACCATGCTGCCCAGCACGTGGCTCTCCGCCCGTCGCCGAACGATCATCGTATTTTACGACACCGGCAAAGAGGTGGAGAAGCTGGCTATCGCTCGCTATGACGTGGGTAATCTGTTGAAAGGGGCCTGGGATATCGACGTGCGCCCCAATCAGTGGGAGGCCCTGGCCCGGATTATTCAGGACCGCAAGCCAAAGAAAATCGGCTTAAATATGTCGGCCAACTACGCTCACGCCGACGGACTGACGTTTACCGAACACGAGGAATTTCTGCAAAAACTCCCGGCTGATTATCAGAAGCGCATCGTGTCGGCGGAGAAGCTGTCGGTGGGCTGGCTCGAGACGCGTACGGAGAAAGAAATGGCGATGTATCCGATGATCTGCCGTCTGTCGCACGAGATGATTCAGGAAGGCTTTTCGGAGCAGGTTATTCAGCCCGGCGTCACCACGACCGACGACGTAGTGTGGTGGTTTCGGCAGCGCATCACCAATCTGGGTCTGGATACCTGGTTTCACCCCACCGTCGATGTACAGCGCGCCGATCCGGGCGATGGGTCGGCGCAGGCGTTCAACCACCTGCGTACGTTCTCCAAGCGCCCCGACAAGCAGGTGATTATGCCCGGCGACCTGCTCCACGTCGATTTCGGTATCACCTATCTGCGGCTGAACACCGATCAGCAGCAACACGCCTACGTGCTGCGCCCCGGCGAAACCGACGTGCCGGAATCGATCAAAGCGGCTTTCAAACAGGGAAACCGCTTGCAGGATATCCTGACGGAACAGTTTAAAACGGGCCGGACGGGGAATCAGATGCTACTGTCGGCGCTGGAACAATCGAAAAAAGAAGGGATTACCGGCACGATTTATACGCACCCGATTGGTGTACACGGTCACGCGGCCGGGCCTACCATCGGCCTGTGGGATCAGCAGAAGGGCGTGCCCGGTTCCGGCGATTACCCGTTACTGGCAAACACCGCCTACTCGATTGAGCTGAACGCAGCGGTTGAGGTGCCCGAGTGGAAACAGGTCGTCCGGATCATGCTGGAGGAAGACGGCTTTTTTGACGGGAAGACGTTCCGCTACATCGATGGTCGCCAAACGGAAATATACACCATCCCCCGGAAGCTGAGCTACGTGAAGTAAACAGGTCGGCTTGTCGACGAATCGATGCATTGTCATACGTTCAGTAAATTTTTGTCGCACCATTTTATTCTTCGCAGTAGGTTTGGGGTTTCCGCTTAAAAAATTCTCTATCACATCCCCCAAACCGTATGCGTATCAATTACTTCCTCGCCATCATTGCCCTGTTCACACTGACCCTCGCGGGCTGTTCCAAGTCAGACGATAATGTCAACCCAGCTACTACATCTAGTCCCGCTGACCTGCTTGCACGTACCTGGGTCTTTAATGACATCAGCGTTCAGACGGATGCCAAAAAGTATCAGGTAGCCGCTAAACTTCCTACAGGGGAGGGGTTGATAGGCGACGACAATGTTGTGACCTATAAAAAAGACGGTACGTATTCGTACCTCGACAACAAAGCCACTGTGACGGGCAAGTGGACCCTTTCCGATAAGACGCTGGTAATGGTTGATGCTGACAATATGAAGTCAACCTGGACTGTAAATACATTGTCTGCAACGGACCTGAATCTAGCCAGTGTCGTGGTCAACCTACAGAAGGGTAACATTCTGAACGACAGCAAAGTGTACACGACCGAGGAAACATCGATTGGTGCGTCGAGCTTGTTTCTGCTCGCCCTGCTCGATAAAAAAAGCGGAGGTACCGTTGACTTCAGCAAGGAACCTGCACAGAAGACAGTTCAGTTGCTAGTGAACGGCAAAGCGAAGTAAGAAACCGCTACCGGGTGTAGCAACGACACAGGGAATCGGCCCTGACTATACAACTATTTGTATAGTCAGGGCCGATTCGGTACAAGTCGAATACGGATCAGTCGTTTTCCGTTGGCGTTAGGCTGGCTAACGCTGAGACTGTCGATGTACATGCCCGGCTGCGCTACCCGCTGCCGAACTGCGGCATTGCTCACAATTTTACTGTTGACCATGTACGTTGCCTCGTTGTCGGGGTAATCGAACAGCCGAGCCCTGCCCTGTACCGATTGATTGCACATGCCGCCGGGATTGACGTGATCGTAAATTTCCCGGCTGGCGGGTTTTATCTGATTGTACGTCGGTAGTAATATGGCTGTCGGGCGGTTTTGTGCCTGAGAAACATATCCCGTCAACAAAAGCAAAAAACCAAAGAATGGACTGCGCATACTGGTGGTAATCAGTGATTTGTTGAGTAGACCCCCATCAGACAAACAGCGTTGTAACGGTTAGTTTTTACAACCCGTACTGATCCAGCAGATACGTTAGTGCCGCCATCGACGCGGCCCCCAATTCCAGCTCACGCTGACTAACCGCTTCAAACCGGTCGACGGGGGTGTGATGATAGTCGAAGTAGCGTTGCGAATCGGGTTTGAATCCGAACAGTACCGTGCCCGTCTGCGCGAGCGGGCCAATGTCGGCACCACCACTGCCGGGACCAATGTCGGTCAGGCCGTAGGGAGCGAGCAACGGTGTCCAGCGCATGGCTTTGGTCCGTTGTTCCGGCGTCCCGACGATACCAAAGCCACGGGGCGTAAATCCGCCTTCATCCGACTCGATAGCCGCGATGGTCTTTTCGTTGTTCTGCTTCGCCAGATCGGCGTATTTGATGCCCCCACGCAGCCCATTTTCTTCGTTCATAAACATCACCGCCCGCAGTGTTCGCTTGGGTTTGATACCCAGCGCCTTCATAATTCGCAGCACGTCCATCGACTGCACACAACCCGATCCGTCGTCGTGCGCGCCTTCGGCCAGGTCCCACGAATCTAGGTGGCCACCGACGACGATAATCTCGTCGGGTTTTTCCGATCCTTTAATCTCACCGACTACATTATACGACTTCGCATCGGGCAGCGTTTCGCAATTCTGTTTGAAAAAAAACGTCAGCGACGGATTTTCGGTGAGCGACCTACTGAGCAGATCGGCCCCGTTGGTACTGATAGCCGCCGTCGGAATCAGCGGCACGCCCGTTCCGTAACGGGTTCCGCCCGTATGCGGCTGATCGTCGTGCCGGTTGCTCATCGACCGGACAATCGCGCCGACGGCTCCGAGTTTGGCCGCTTCGGTTGCCCCGTTGGCCCGCTGATCGACTGCCCCGCCGTAGGCTTCGAACGTATTGAGTTTGGTCGGGTCCATCGGCCGGTTGAAAAACACGATCTTACCCTTCACTTTCTCCGCACCCAATGCCCGCAGTTCAGGAAACGATTTCACTTCGATTACCTGCGCTTCAACGCCGGTCGGTGCCGTCGCGACCGACCCGCCGAGCGCGGCAATCGGCACGGTCGTTTTCTGTTTTCCGACGTGGATATAGGCTTCTTCTTTCGCGCCCCGCACCCAGTGCGGCACCATCACTTCCTGCAGAAACACCCGGTCGAAGCCTTCTTTCTCCATTACCTGCTTCGTCCAGTCGACCGCTTTCTGGGCCCCATCTGATCCGCTGAGCCGTGGCCCGATCTGCTTGGTCAGGTAACGTAGCCATTCGTACGATTTACCGTTGCTCAGTGCTTCGTTGTAGATTCTTCGGATGGCGACCGAGTCCGGATTTTGCGCCAGCACCGAGCCAGCCAGCAGCGAAAGCAGCAGCGTAGTCGTTTTTTTCATGGTTGGGGTTGTATTCGTGAACAGGCAAGATAAGTAAAAGTAGCCGGTGTGTGTAACCCAGACCTCCCGGTCTGGTAGTTGCGACAGCGGCTAAAAAGCATCCGCCTTGATTAGTTAGCCTGACGGCTACCAGACCTGGAGGTCTGGGCTACACTTTCTTCGCCACACCATGAACACACGACCGAAAGCGGTACGAAACGCGATCATTTGGGGCATGGTCGGGTTTTGTTTTGGGGCTGCACTTAGCGGCCTGAAAGGTGGGCTTAGAATTGGTATTGGGGCGGCAACGGTCGCTTACTATATGCCGCCCACCGCTTCTGGAAGGGGTAAGTGGTCGCACATCCGGTATTTACCCTGGTCGAATACGTTGTACGCATCCATACTATTGCTCGGGTTTTTAACTGGCCTGTCGATCGGGAGAGATCCATTACAGGACGCCCTGACAGGTGTTGTTGGCATGGCGATGATCTATCCAATGACGTACTGGTTGCAGCTCAAGCCGTGGTAATGACATTCATTCTATCCACACCATAAAAAAATACGCCCAGCTACTGTACTAGTAGCCGGGCGTATTTTTTCTTTCTCTCTACAAATTACATATTGATCGCCCGGTTGTCGGTGGCGGCAAGGCAGGCTTCTTTGAAGGCTTCGGTGTAGGTCGGGTGGGCGTGCGACATACGCGAGACGTCTTCGGCCGACGCCCGGAATTCCATCGCCACCACGGCTTCGGCGATCATGTCGGCGGCCCGGGGGCCGATGATGTGAACGCCCAGAATTTCGTCGGTTTCTTTGTGAGCCAGTACTTTCGCCAGGCCGTCGATGTCCATACTGGCGCGGGCGCGGCCCAGTGCCTTGAACGGAAATGAGCCCGTTTTGTACGGAATGCCCTGCTGTTTTACTTCCTCTTCGGTGTATCCTACAGCGGCTACTTCCGGCCAGGTATACACGACGTTCGGGATGAGCCGGTAGTGAATGTGCGGCTTCTGCCCGACAATCGTTTCAGCAATGTAGGTGCCTTCTTCTTCGGCTTTGTGGGCCAGCATCGCCCCCCGGATTACGTCGCCGAGCGCGTAGATGTGCGGAACGCTGGTACGGAGGTTATTGTCGACGTCGATTTTGCCGCGCTCGTCGGCTTTCAGACCGGCCGCTTCGAGATTCAGCCCGTCGGTGTAGGGGCGACGGCCAACCGATACCAGGCAATAGTCGCCGGTTAGCGTAATCGATTTGCCATCGGCGGTATCGACGTTGACGACGACTTCATCGCCCGTATTTTCGACTTTCGTGACTTTGTGCTTGAAATAGAAATCGGCACCGAGCTTCTTGACGGCCCGCTGTAGTTCCTTGCCCATCGTTTTGTCCATCGTCGGAATCATCGAATCGGCAAACTCGATGAATGACACTTTAGCCCCCAATCGGGCGTACACCGATCCCAGTTCGGCACCGATCACGCCCGCACCAATGACGATCAGGTGTTTCGGGATTTCGGGTAGGTTAAGGGCTTCGGTCGACGTGATAACCCGCGTTTTGTCAATGGGCATCGACGGGAACGACGATGGTTTTGAACCAGTCGCGATCACGATGTTTTTGCCGGTAATCGTCTGTTCCGATCCGTCGGCCTTCGTGATTTTTACCGTGTTCGCATCGACAAACGAGCCAAGGCCGTGCAGTTCGTCGATTTTGTTTTTCTTCATCAGGAAGGTGATGCCCTTCGTCGTCTGGTCGACAACGACATTTTTGCGACCAATCATCTGACCCAGATCGACTTGCAGGTCGTTCAGCTTGATACCGTGTTCGGCAAAAGTGTGAGCCGCGTTATAAAAATGCTCCGATGAGTCGAGCAGCGCCTTTGAGGGAATACAGCCCACGTTCAGGCAGGTACCGCCCAGCGTAGCGTATTTTTCGATGACAGCGGTTTTCAAACCGAGCTGCGCGCAACGGATAGCACCTGTGTAGCCACCCGGTCCGGAGCCAATAAAAATTACGTCGTAGTCCATGATACGTATTGGGAATGTAGTTTAAGGTCTAAAGTCTAACGTTTAAGGTTGCTCTACGCCCGAACCTAACGGCGGTAGAACGTTAAACCTCAAGCCTTAAACCTTGAACACGCTGTTAGTATTACGAGTGCAAATTTGGTTCAGAATTCGATTGCCCAAACCGATTTTGAGAAAATCGTGTTGCAGAGTCGGCGGTGCGTTCCGGTCTGACGTTCCCGGCCCCCGTATCTATGCGTCTTTCGGTTCTCTTTATCCTCCTCTTTGCGCTGACTATCAGCAGTTGTTCCGACCCAGCCAAATCCGATCAGCCCAAGGTTTATTTCGACGTGCTGGGGTACGTTCATCAGCAGATTGCGGGCCTGTCGGTCCAGAAACCGCTGGTGAACAAAGCCGCTCAGATCAATAAGGCCCACAGTCGGCACACAACCCGCGACATCGACTGGGCTCGCGAACTCGATCTTTTTACACAGGCCGATATCAATAAGCCCGCCCTGCGCAGCAGTTACCAGATTACCCGCCCCGACTCGCTGACCTACCAATATACGCTGAAACCCACCGAAGAACGGCTGACGGTGCGTTCGCTGCGTGTTCGGCTCGATGCCGTTACCCATCAGCCCCGGCAGATCGACGCCGTGCTGAAAACCAGCAACGCCCTGTACTCGTCGGAACGGCACCTGACGCTCGACAGTGGCCCCACCGGCGAAAAAGCGTGGCGGGTGCAACATTACAAACTGGCTGGTTATCAGGAACTTTCGTATTTCGATCGGAATACATTTCAGGTAGAAGGCCAGCTACAGTAGGTCGATTAACTACGTTTGGCTACAGGTTTGCACCGAACTCAGTGAGCCGTCAAACTCATTTTTTCTGTCGGTCGACCCACTGTCTTTTTCTATCTTTGTTCACCACCCTGCTGAACGAAAGCCGTTCGGAGGCCGTTGTTTTTTCATCAACCTGACAATCAGCCGTTCCGGCAATTTTGTGTTGCAGCAACGGCTCCAGCTATGAGCGACGCGATCAAACACGAGTGCGGTATTGCCCTCATCCGACTCCGCAAACCGTACCAGTATTATATCGACAAATACGGCACGGCTCTCTACGGGGCTAACAAACTGTACCTGCTGATGGAAAAGCAGGTCAACCGGGGGCAGGACGGCGCCGGTATCGCCAACATCAAGATCGACGTACCGGCGGGTAGCCGATACATCAGCCGATACCGTTCCGTCGATCAGCGACCTGTGACGGATATCTTCGAGAAGGTCAACAAAAAGTTTAGCAAAGCGCTCAAGGGTAATAAAGACAAGGCTAAAGACGCCCACTGGCTCCAGCAGAACGTAGCGTTTACGGGTGAGGTCTGGATGGGTCACCTGCGCTATGGTACGCACGGCTCCAACGAGATTGAAAACTGCCACCCGATGCTGCGGCAGAGTAACTGGCGCAGCCGGAACCTGGTCGTAGCAGGTAACTTCAACATGACCAACGTCGATAAACTGTTCGACAAACTGGTGTCGCTGGGGCAGCACCCCAAAGACAAGGTCGACACTGTGACGGTGATGGAGAAGATCGGCCACTTCCTCGATGAAGAGAATCAGCGCGTATTCGACCGCTTCAAAGGCATCTACGAAAACCCCGAACTGTCGGACATTATCGAAGACAACATCGATATGCAGCGGGTACTGCACCGCTCGTGCCGCGACTTCGACGGCGGCTACGCGATGGTCGGCATGACGGGCTACGGCGCGTCGTTTGTAGCCCGCGACCCGGCCGGTATCCGTCCGGCCTACTACTATGCCGATGATGAGGTCATCGTGGTCGCGTCGGAAAAACCGGCTATCAAAACGGCGTTCAACGCCGAATACAGCGAAATCAAAGAGGTGCAGCCCGGTCACGCGCTGATTATCGACAAGCACGGCGAATACAACGAGTTGCAGTTTGTGCAACCGGTAGAAAAGCGTTCGTGCAGTTTCGAGCGCATTTATTTCTCCCGCGCTACCGACCCCGATATCTACAACGAACGTAAGACGCTCGGTAAACTGCTGATTCCGCAGATTCTCAAGGAAGTCGACTACGACCTTGAAAATACGGTGTTCTCCTACATTCCGAATACGGCCGAAACCGCGTTTTTTGGAATGGTCGAGGGGCTGGAAGAGTACCTCTATAAGCAGCGGAAGAAAGCGATTATGGACGGTATCCTGTTTGAGGAAGAACTCGACAAGGTGCTGGCCTTCCGGCCACGAATTGAGAAACTGGTATCGAAAGACGTAAAAATGCGGACGTTTATCGCCGACGATTCGCAGCGCGATGAGATGGTGTCGCACGTTTACGACACGACGTTTGAAGTAATCCGCAAGGGTATTGATAACGTGGTCGTGGTCGACGATTCCATCGTGCGGGGCACAACGCTGGAAAAGAGTATTCTCAGAATGCTCGACCGGCTGGGCCCCAAGAAAATCATCATCGTATCATCGGCACCGCAGATTCGTTTCCCCGACTGCTACGGTATCGATATGTCGAAGTTCCGGGAATTCGTTGGTTTCCGGGCCGCTCTCGAACTGCTGCGTGAACGCGGTATGGAGAATATGCTCGATGAAGTGTACGCACAAAGTGTAGCGGCTATCGAGTCTGGTAATGCGACGAATCAGAACTATGTAAAAGCACTGTTCGATCCGTTTACGCACGACGAACTATCGAAAAAAGTAGCGCAGATCGTTACGCCCGATGATTTGAACGCTGAAGTCGCGGTGGTGTATCAAACCGTTGAAAACCTGCATATTGCCTGCCCAAATCACTCAGGCGACTGGTACTTTACGGGCAATTATCCCACGCCCGGCGGCAATAATGTCGTCAACAAGGCTTTCGTCAATTTCATGGAAGGCCGACTGGTGCGGGCGTACTAAGTCAATCGACGTATAGCCAAAAAGAGACGCCAAGCCGGCGTCTCTTTTTTTTGTATCATTACAGACCGGTAAACGCTGTATACTATGGAAGTCATCGCCGAAAAAACCGCCTACGAAGAAGAACGCGGGAAGCCTATGCCCAGTAAAGTCCACGCCTACGTACAAGCAAATCTCATTTTTGAATTGAAATTCCACTACAAAGATCGCTTTACATTTCTGTCTGAACTGAGTATTGACCTGAACGGCTGGCGGAGCGTACCCGATCTGGCGATTTATTCTAAGTTCCCGATTGACGTTCGGCAGGACGAGATTCGCATGACCGAACCGCCCTTGTGCGCCATCGAAATTATATCGCCCATGCAGTCGCTACAGGAATTAATCGACAAAGCAAGGACTTACTTTGAACATAACGTGCAATCATGCTGGCTGGTCCTCCCCGGTTTGCGCTCGATCTACGTGTTCCGGTCGTTCGATTCGTTCAGCACGTTTACGCATACCGACACGTTGCTGGACGATGTGCTGTCGGTTAGTATCCCGCTGGCCGAGGTTTTCGAATAGGCTTGTAGCAGCCACCGGCACTCAGCAGCCATCTTAAGCTGTCACACAAGAGCGAACTATTTTGCAACAGTGTTGCAAAATAGTTCGCTCTTGTGTTTTCGGGATCTGAGTTTGGTGTTATATTTGCAACATTGTTGCATTTAAGAAAAACTGATGAAACAATTACCTGTCACGGTGCTGAGTGGTTTTCTGGGTGCGGGTAAGACGACCCTCCTCAACCATGTGCTGCACAATAAGCAAGGGTTAAAAGTAGCGGTGATCGTCAACGATATGAGCGAGGTCAACGTTGACGCGCAGTTGGTGAAAGATCAGAACACGCTGTCGCGCACGGAGGAAAAGCTGGTCGAGATGAGCAACGGCTGTATCTGCTGCACGCTGCGCGAAGACCTGATGCTGGAAGTAGAGAAACTGGCCCGCGAAAACCGCTTCGACTACCTGCTGATCGAGTCATCGGGTATTTCGGAGCCGCTGCCCGTGGCGCAGACATTCAGCTTTGTAGACGAAGCCAACGGTGTCGACCTGTCGCGGTTTTCGCGGCTCGATACGCTGGTTACGGTTGTTGATGCCTTTAACTTCTTCCGCGATTTCAGTTCCATCGACAACGTGCATCAGCGCGAACTCAATCATGATCCAGCCGATACCCGCACGATTGTCAACCTGCTGACCGATCAGATCGAATTTGCCAACGTGCTGATTCTGAACAAGACCGACCTAATGAGCCGCGAACAGGTGGGTGAGTTAAAAGCGATTCTGCATAAACTAAATCCCAAGGCCCGGCTAATTGAATCTGAATTCTCGAAAGTCGATCCGGCGCAGATTCTCAACACGCACCTGTTTGATTTTGCCGAAGCGTCGCAGTCGGCGGGCTGGATTCAGGAGTTGCAGAATCACCAGAATGGCATCGGCCACACGCCGGAAACGGAGGAATACGGCCTGTCGTCGTTTGTGTTTCGCGACCGCCGACCGTTCCATCCGGTCCGGTTCTGGCGATACCTGAGCGAGAACTTTCCGGCGGGTATCATTCGCAGTAAAGGGCTGTTCTGGCTGGCGTCACGACCCAATGACGCGCTGAATTTCAGTCAGGCCGGAGGAAGCCTGCGGGCGGAATCGGCGGGGGTATGGTGGGCATCGATGCCATTTAGTCAACGGGTGCAATACGGTGCGTTTCTGGAAAACCGGCCCGCGATTGAAGCCCGCTGGCACAAACGGTTCGGCGACCGGCAGAACGAACTGGTCATCATCGGGCAGGACTTGAATCAGCAACAGATCACGGCCGAATTGCAGGACTGCCTGTGTACGGAGCTGGAGATCAGCCATATGGAAAACAACGGAGCATTCAAAGACCCGTTCCCAGTCTGGAATTGAGTAACGTACAAACCCCACGGCAGCGGCCGACCCTAAGGCAGCGGCCGCCCGGTCCAACCCCATCCTGTAAGGGAGGGGCTTTAGCCTCTGAACCGGGGGTGCCCCTCCCTAACGGGGAGGAGTTGGGGTGGGGTCAGCAGCGGCCGTGGGGTTCACCAATAATCAACAACAACACTATGAATTACGACGTGATTATAATCGGCGGTAGTTATGCCGGGCTGAGTGCCGCGCTGGTGCTGGGGCGGTCGCTGCGCCGGGTACTGGTTATCGACGCGGGCAAGCCATGCAACCGACAAACACCGCACTCCCACGGCTTCCTGACCCGCGATGGCGAAACGCCTGCCCAACTGGCCGCTATCGCCCGCGAACAGGTGAGTCTCTACCCAACCGTGTCGTTTAAATCGGGAACGGCTACAAGTGCCCATCCGATAGACGACGGTTTTCAGGTTCGTACTGACGATGGCGAATCGTACGAGGGGCGCAAGCTGATGCTGGCTACCGGCCTGCTCGATGTGATGCCCGACATTCCCGGATTTGCCGACTGCTGGGGCCGGTCGGTGCTGCATTGCCCGTACTGCCACGGCTACGAAGTACACAGTCAGCCGCTGGGTGTGCTGGCCAATGGCGAGGTCGGGTACGAGATGGCGACGCTGATTCAGCAGTGGAGTCGGCAGCTTACGTTATTCACCAACGGCCCGTCGACGCTGACCGATGAACAGCAACGCGTACTGGCGCAGCTGGATATTCCGATCGTTGAAACGCCCCTTGCCGCTATCGAACATACCGACGGGTTCCTGACGGCACTGCAACTGGCCGATGGGAGCCGGGCCACGCCCACAGCCCTATTCGCCCGCGTGCCGCTTCAGCAAACGTCCGACATCGCGCAGCAACTGGGCTGCGAGCTGACCGATCAGACCTTCGTGAAGGTGACAGGAACCGGCGAAACGACAGTGCCGGATGTGTTTGCCGTGGGCGACGCCACAACGATGATGCGGCAGGTAGCTGTTGCCGCTGCCAGTGGCGTCAAAACGGGTGCCTGGATCAACAGAGTGCTCATTACCGATGATGTAACCCAGACGTCCACGTCTGGAGGCCGATAGGCCAACTTCGTACGGTGGCAGCGTCGTTGGTCGCAACCGCGCCATCCAGACGTGGACCCGCGCCAGCGGTCACCGTGGCGCGGACCGGTCCAGGCTACACTCACTCAAAACACGACCTGATGAAACACCTATTTACCATTCTCTTGCTTTTTCTTACAGTCAGCCTGCGGGCGCAGACGATCTCCGGAACGGTTACCGACGCCGTGACGGGCAGTTCGATTCCCGGTGCATCGGTACAATTGACGGGCGACAAAACCGGTACGTCGACCGACTCGACCGGGCAGTTTTCGCTGGTTGGTAAAGGCACGATCCGGGTGTCGGCGGTGGGGTATCGGCCGCTGACGATGGTGGGTCGGACGGTACCGTTTACCATTGAGCTGATCCCGACGACTAACGAACTGCAAACGGTGGAAGTTGTGGGTCGGGCGACGCGCGAATACAATAGCGAGTATTCGTTCTCGGCTACAAAGATTGCCGCGCTCAACAAAGACGTGCCGCAATCTATCGGGACGGTGACGAAGGAATTGATGGCCGACCGGCAGGCGTTTCAACTGGCCGACGCGGTGAAAGTAATCAGCGGAGTCGTGCCGTCGAGTTTCTATAATCAGTACGCCATTCGGGGTATCAGCCAGAACGAAGAGGGTCAGATTATCAACGGGATGCGGACCCGGCAGTATTATTTCCTGCAACCGCTGACAACCAATATCGAACGGGTCGAAGTCATAAAAGGGCCCGCTACGGCCGCGTTCTCGTCGGTCGATCCGGGTGGCAGTATCAACCTCGTTACGAAAAAACCACTGGCGACGACCCGGCGCGAGGTGGGGCTAAGCGTGGGCAGTTTCAGTACGTTGCGCGGCACGATGGACTTCACGGGGCCGCTCAACGCCAGCAAGACGCTGCTGTACCGGGTCAACGGGGCGTATCAGGAAGCCCGCAGCTACCGCGATCTGGTGCGCAACAACCAGCTGCTGTTTTCGCCCTCGTTCTCCTACATTCCCAGCGACCGCACGGCCATCAACGCCGAACTGATCGTGAGCCGCATGGACGGCAATCTGGACCGGGGACAACCCATTTTCGGAGCCGTCGCGGGGCAGACGAATCTCAACAGCACGCCCATCAGCCTGAACCTGGGTGCCGCCAGTGATTACTTCCGGTCGAATCAACTGCTGCTGACGGGGACACTGGCGCACCGCTTCACCGACCACATCAGCCTGAACGGATCGTACATGAAGCAGACGTGGCAGGAAGATTTGCAGGAGCACCGCACCACCAATGCTTTCGGCGTCGATCTGGCCGGGCAACCCGTCACGTCGCTGGCGGCCATGCAGTTTGTGCAGCGTCGGCAGTTCTGGAACATCGATAACGTCATGGCGTACCTGAACATCACCGGGCAAACGGGGCCGTTGGGCCATAATCTGGTGGTGGGCTACGACCTGCACCGCTGGCAGAAACTGAAAGGGGGCGGGCAGAACGCGGCTCGCGGCTATCTCCTCAAAGACGGGTCGGTGGCTACCAGTTTCGTGGTGGCTAATGCGGCCAATTACCAGACGCAGACGGTGGCTGGCCTGTTACCGGGGGGCGTGGTGATGCCCCGACCCAACGTCCCGCATTTCGACCTGACCAACCCGACCTATACCCTTCGCAGTGCCGACGATTACACGGTCAACGTGCGTACGGCCCTGCAACCCGCCCTGACCACGACCAACGCCATTTATGTGCAGGAGCAACTGAAACTAAGCCGGCTGACGCTATTGCTGGGGCTGCGCAACGAGTGGTTTGAAGACATCACCAATTACGACGCGCCCGGCCCGATTAACGTGACGAAAATGGCCCTGCTGCCCCGGCTCGGCCTGACGTATGCCGTCAATTCAGCCGTCAATGTCTATGCGACATATCTGAAGGGATATCAGCCACAGTCGAATACCATCACGCTGATACCGGTACCGGCCCCGGCTGGCAGCACGTTTGACCCACTGGAGAGCGATCTCAAGGAAGTGGGCGTAAAAGCGGACCTGCCGGGTAATCGATTGCATCTTACGTCGGCCGTGTACGAGATCAATCAGCGCAACCTGCTGATGAATGCCAATGACCCGGCCAATCCTGACCTGCTCGTAACGCGTGGGGCCGAACGCAGCCGGGGTTTTGAGCTGGACCTGGCCGGGTACCTGCTGCCCAACTGGCAGATCAACGCGTCGTACAGCTACATCGACGCCATCATCGTCAACGACCGCGAAGCCAGCCTGATCGGGGCGCGGAAGCAGAATACCCCCGTGCATAGCGGTACCCTCTGGACGCGTTATAACTTCGCGCCCAACACCGCGCTGGCTGATCTGGGCATCGGCCTGGGGGCGCAGTACAGTGGCAGCAAGATTCCGTGGTTTACGCGGGCGTTCGAGGTGCCGGCTTATACGCTGTTCGACCTGGCCGTGTACTACAACCCATCGCGCAGCAACGTGCAACTGGCCCTGAATATGAACAACGTGCTGAATACGACCTACTGGATTGGCGCGCAAAACTACCTGCGGCTGTTTCCCGGTGCCCCGCGCAACACCAACCTGACACTCACGTACCGGTTCTGATGAATGTATGCAGTAATGTCAGGACCTGACCTGACACTATTGCAAAACAGGACGAATCTTGTGTCATCCCGACGATAGAAAACATACAATCTATGCCCATATCAACCCCCGAACGATTACTGGCCCGACATGTCCGGCAAACGGCGTTTTCGAGCCGGGTTGTCTGGCTTCCGACGCTGGTTATTGCCGGGCTGCTGATTTACGCGGCCGTGCTGGGCTGGCTCAGCTTTCGGGCGCAGACGGCGCAGCGAACGCATTATCAGGCAGAAGCCCGGCACGACTGGCTGAGCAACCCCGACAAGCATCCGCACCGGATGGCGCACTTCGGCAACTTCGCGTTCCGGCCTAAAACGCCCTTGAGCCTGTTCGATTTTGGTATGGAAAGCTACCTAGGCAACCTGATTTTTCTGGAAGCGCACAAGCAGAACCCGGTCAACTTCTCGGAAGCTGGCTTTTCGACGGGGCTGCTTCGCTTTGGTGAAATCAGTCTGGCGATGGTGCTGCAACTGCTGTTGCCGCTGTTGATTTTCTTTCTGGGCTACGGGGTTATTGCCGCCGAACGGGATTCGGGTACACTGCGGTTGATACTCAGTCAAGGTATCAGCCCCCGGCAATTGCTGATGGGTAAAATGCTGGGTCTGGTCGGCGTCGTGATGCGGTTATATATCCCCGTCGTGCTGCTGACGGTGGTGGGCTGGCTGGTTTTGCAAAACGGGCGGGTTAATGCCGATGAAACCAGCCGGTTAGTGCTGCTATTGCTGGCCTACGCGGTGTATCTGATTGTCTGCTGCGGTGTGGCCGTGCTGGTATCAGCGCGGAGCGGTTCGGCCCGGACGGCACTGGTAACGCTTATGGGTGTCTGGCTGATGCTGACGATTGTGCTGCCCCGCGCGGCTCAGGCGGTGGGTGCGTACCTCTACGAGATTCCGTCGAAAGCACAGTTCTTCGCCCGGATTCAGGACGACGTGTTGAAAGAAGGTGACAGCCATAACCCCGCCGATCCGCACTACGCCAAGCTGAAAGACTCTCTGCTGACGGCGTATAACGTCGACTCGGTACAGCAACTGCCCGTCAACTACAGCGGGGTGGTGATGGCCGAGGGCGAGAAAATCAGCGCGCACATTTACACTGATCATTTTGGCCAGTTGCAGCAGGTGTATCACCAGCAGAACCGGCTGTCGGAACTCATTGCTTTCATTGATCCATTCCTGGCGATCCGGCACCTATCGATGGCCCTGTCTGGCACCGACTACGCGACCTACGCCGATTTTCAACAGCAGGCCGAACGCTACCGCTACGACATGGCGCAACACCTCAATGCCTTGCAGATAACGTACATCCCGAACAGAAAAGCTGCTCCCGGTGCGAAGCCCCCTGCCATCAGCCGGGCGAACTGGGAATCCATGCCCGACTTCACGTACCAGCCCGTATCGGTCGGCGCAACGCTGAGGCAGTCGTGGCGGTCGCTGCTGGCACTGGCTGTCTGGCTGGCCGGATTAGGGTTTGCCTTCCGCTGGGTAGCCAGAACATTAACTGTCGCGTGATGCTCGTCTGTTTCTACACCATGTCCAGAAACTCGCGGGCCGTCATGATGGGAATACCGTTAAACGGATTAAGTGTGAGCAGGTCTTTATCGCCGGAGATAATCAAGGTGGCATTAGCTTCCATCGCCAGTGCGAGAAATATATCGTCTTTCGGATCACGACAAACGGCAATGATCTGGTTCACTGTTATCAACGCACACCGGTCGATAAACGCTTCCAGTACCGATAGCCGCAGGGCGAGTGGCTTGAGTCTGTCAAATTTGGGACGCTGGACGACCAAGCGCCATTCGTCGATAATGGCTTGCGAGACAACGACGTTGCCTTCCTGTGCTTTCCGGCAAGCCCTGGCGGGCAACGAATCGGGCCAGAAGAGCGCACTAATAACCGTGTTGGTGTCTACTACGTATACGTTAGGCATTGGCCGGTTGCCAATGGCGTTGCGTCAGGTATTCGTCGCCGAACGTGAGCCGCATATCGTCGTCGCTCATCTGCATGGCTTCCTGAAAGTCGCTCAGCGTACCTGCCGGAGCCTCGATCTGCTCCAGTTCCTGAATCAGCAGCGAAGTCACTTTGTTGGTAATGGCCTGCTGCTGTGGACCAGGCAAGCTACGAAATCGTTGGGCAACCTGCTCCGAAATCGGGATTTGTACCGTCGTCATGGCTATACGCTGGTGAATGATTACAGTCAAAAATAAGAAACGTTTTACTGCTGGAAAAGAGTCAATAGGGCCAGTGACTGCATTCCGGAAAGTGGACCTGACAACCACATTATGATTCGATTAGCGTTTAAAAATTTCATTCGGTCGGGGGGCGTGCGCGTCGGGCTGGCGTTGCTGCTGACGGCGGGCGTAGTCAGCCTGTTTATCGGGCGGCAGTTTCTCCATCGGCAGACGCAGGCCATCGCCGACGTGCGGGCCTTTCAGCAGACCGATTTTGCCCGGAACGTCGCCATCCACAAAGACGAATTGGGGCTGTTGCTCTACTACCTGAAGTTTTCGCTCGTCAATCCCTCGCTGCCGCTGAGTGGCTTGTCGCTGGGTCAGCGCGACGTCAATCCGTCGATTCAGAGCGTCACGATTCGGGCACTGGAGAGTCAACGCTACGACGCCGACCTGACCAACCCGGCCAACCTGCTGCTGGGTAATCTGGACTTTAGTTTTGTGCTGATTTACCTGTTTCCGCTGTTGCTGATTGCCTGTTGCTATAACCTGGTATCCGACGAGCGGGAAAGTGGCACCTGGAAGCTGATCGTCGTGCAACAGCCCAACGTGATGTCGGTCATCTGCCGGCTGTATGCTATCCGGGTCGGGGTGATTATGACTATACTGGCAGTGCTGTTGGTACTGGCCGTGGTGCTGCTACGGGTGCCACTCGACGGCGCACTGGCGGGGTTTGTGGGTATGTCGGTGCTGTATGTGCTGTTCTGGTCGGCGGTCTGCTTCTGGGTGACGTCGCTGCGGCAACGGTCGAGTGTCAACGCGCTGCTGCTTGTGACGGGCTGGCTGGGGCTGATCGTGCTGCTACCGACAGTACTGAACACCTACGTCGTGACGCGCTACCCGACACCAGAAGCGCTCGAAACAACGCTGGCCGCCCGCAAAGGCTACCACGAAAAGTGGGATACCGACAAGCAGCGAACGATGCAGGCGTTTTTTGCGCACTATCCGCAGTTCCGGTCGATACCCCCGCCGAAACTGGCCTTCGACTGGCCGTGGTACTACGCCATGCAACAGCTTGGCGACGACGAAGCGGCCAAATCAGCCGATGCCCTCCGGGCCAAAATAGCCCGGCGCGAGACGGTTAGCCGTCAGTTGGCCCGGTTTATCCCACCCCTGCACACACAGTTGCAACTAAACGAACTAGCCAGATCGGGGCTGGCGAATCAATTACGATTTCAGGAAGCGACGGGTCGGTTTCACGAAGGATTGTGCCTGCACTTTTACGAACGAATGTTTCGCGATACGCCCGTCAGTGCCGAAAACTGGAACCGCTTCGATGTGAAAACCTTCCACGACGATACTCCCGCCGATACAGTGATGGGCTTGCTGCCGTTGCTGGCGTTCATCCTGTTGTTTGCCTGTGTGGGCTGGTTCAACTTCCGTAAAACGGCCGCGATGGCCTGACGATAAATGTCTGAGACAACTTCCAACTGTCGAGCCGTCAGGCACTTAGTCAACGGCCAGTAAGCCGCTATCGCGGCTCGACAGCTGGAAGCTGTCTCAGACAATTAACAACCTTCACGCATGTTACAAGCGATAAACCTGACCAAGCAGTATGCGCCCGATGCGCTTCCGGCCCTCAACGGGTTAAACATGACGGTGGCCCCCGGCGAAATTTTCTGTCTGCTGGGGCAGAACGGCGCGGGTAAAACAACGACCATCAACCTGTTTCTGGGCTTCCTGCAACCCACATCGGGGCAGGCGCTCATCAACGGGCTAACCGTAGCCGAACACCCGCAGGAAACCAAGAAATACCTGGCGTATCTGCCCGAAACGGTGCTGTTGTACCCCAACCTGACCGGACTGGAAAATCTGGATTTCTTTGCCTCACTGGCCGGCTTTACCCTGTCGACCGATGAGCTGCGGAGTCTGCTGTCGCGGGCGGGGTTGCAAAGCGAAGCGCACACGCGTTCGCTGGGCGGTTACTCGAAAGGAATGCGGCAGAAAGTAGGTATCGCCATTGCGCTGGCCAAACAGGCAAAAGTGCTCCTGCTGGACGAACCAACCAGTGGCCTCGACCCCAAAGCCAGTAATGAGTTTTCGGACCTGCTTACTCAACTCAGCACCGACGGCACGGCGATTCTGATGGCGACGCACGATATATTCCGGTCGAAAGAAGTCGGCACCCACATCGGCATTATGCGGGCGGGTCACCTGGTTGAAACGCTGCCGGCCGCCGACCTGACGGCCAACGAACTCGAAGCGATCTACCTGCAAACGGTTTAATGTAGCCGGTGTCTGTGTAGCCCAGACCTCCCGGTCTGGTGGCCAACAGGCCCAAAAAGCTGCCGGCCTGTATAGTTGCCCTGACGGGCACCCGGACCTGGAGGTCCAGGCTACACAGAGACCCCTACTCCGCTCTGATACCCCGCTTCGTGGCCCGGTACAGGGCCTCGGCTACGGTGGTACGGATGTTCAGCGAACTAATCAGATTGTTGTTGCGGGTGGGGTAGACGCGGTTCGAGAGAAACACGTACGACAGGTTATAATCTGGTTCGACCCACACGAACGTGCCCGTGAAACCGGAGTGGCCAAAGCTGTTTTTCGAGGCCGACCGGGGGGCATTGCCCGTGAATGTAAATGACGGTTTTTCAAAGCCCAGCCCGCGCCGGTTGCCGAGTTCGGGAAACTGGTAGCGCGTAAATTCGTCCAGCGTCTTTTTCGTGATGTACTGCTTACCCGCGTAGGTGCCCCCGCGCCGGTACAGTTCGATCAGCTTCATCAGGTCGTTGGCCGTACCGAACAACCCCGCGTGTCCCGACAGGCCGTCGAGCATGGCGGCTCCTTCATCGTGGACGCGGCCCCAGATCAGCGTTTTGCGGAACAGCGAATCGTATTCGGTCGGGACGATACGGTCGCGGGAATAATAGCGCAACGGGTTGTACGTCAGCGTATAGGCACCGAGTGGCTGGTAGATGTTGGTTTTCAGATACTCCTCAAACGGCGTTTTCGTCAGGCGTTTCACGATCTGTGGGTAGAGGTAAAACGACAGGTCGGAGTAGACGTATTCTTTTTTAGCGTTGAGCGGTGAGTCTTTAATCTGCTCGAAAATCGTCTGCGGGTAATTCTTGAACTCAAACAGACTGTCGGTTACGACGATAGGGAAGCGGTTGGTTTTCTCGTTCTGGAACGTCTTCGGCTTCCACGTTCCGTCGGGGTTTTTGGTCGACTGCCAGAACGGAATCCAGGCTTTCAGCCGGGCCTGATGCGTCAGCACGTCGCGCCAGACGATGTCGGCCTTGTTCGATTTTTTATAGCCGGGCAGATAGTCCGCCATTTTACCGTCGATTTTGAATTTACCTGCGTCGACAAGCTGCATCAGGGCGGGGGTAGAGGTGCTTACCTTCGTCACCGATGCCAGATCGAACAGGTCGTCCAGTTTATCGGCTACCGGGTTGCCGCCGAGTGAGGCATCGTAGACGTGCGTACCGTAGGCTTTCCGGAAAATAACCTTGCCGTCTTTGGCCATCTGGACCACACAACCCGGATATGCCCGTTTTTCCAGTCCGACGTTCACCAGCGAATCGACCTGCTGCGTCAGGTAAGCCCCGTCGATGCCCACTTCTTCGGGAATGGTGTATTTGATCCGGTTCAGCGACGGGATACTCAGCCCATCGCCCGCCCGGAACCGCTGATTGACCGTAACCGGCAGTCGACCTTCCGAGCCGATAGCCCCAAAAATCAACTGAGCGGCCAGGTCTTCGGTATAATTGGTGAGTTGATACGGCATCACAATAGCCTGCGCCTGCTCGATAGACCGGCCCGTGATGGTATCGTTCGGCATAGTCAGCTTATCGAGCGAATACACATTACCAAATACCGTCACGACGGCTTTTCCGGTGGCGACCAGCTCACTCACCAGCGCGGCCGTGCGGGTTTGGGTACCATAGCGCGGGGGGCGAATGTTGCTCAGATGTACGTCGACCAGCAGCAGATTGTAATTTTTGAGCGAATCGCGTAGCGTTACCAATACCGAATCGGGTGTTTGCGAGGTCATCGTAAACGAATCGACTTTGGTGTAGTTGGCGGCCATCTTCTGAAACGCCGTCACGGTATTGCTTTCCACCGCTATCGACGCAATGCGCAGCGTGTCGAGCCGTTGCAGGGGCAGAATGCTCCGGTCGTTTTTCAGCACGGTCAGGCTTTTTTCGGTCAACTGCCGGTTGAGCAGGTCCGACCCGGCGGGGTTGAGGTCGCGCACCAGATTGTCGAGTATAATCGGCTTGTATCGGTCCAGCCCGACCCACGCTTTGGCGCGCAGCACATTGCGGCAACGTTCGTCGAGGGAGGCCTGCGATAGTCGGCCACTGGCAATGCCCAGCCGGATTTGCGTAAGGGCGGCCGGTACGTCGTTGGTAAATTCCAGCACGTCCATGCCCGCTTCCAGCCCCAGCTCATCGGCCTGCCCGGACGGGTAGTATTTGGTAACGCCCTTCATGTTCATGGCGTCAGAGAAAATCAGCCCTTTGAAGCCAAGTTCATCTTTAAGCAGGCCCGTCACAATGGCGGGGGAGAGCGTAGAGGGACGGTTGCGGGTCGTGTCGAGGGCCGGAATGCTGAGGTGGGCGATCATCACGCCCGATGCGCCCGCCTGCACAAGCTGCCGGAACGGGTACAGTTCGAGCGAATCGATGTCGGCGCGACTTTTCGTAATCAGCGGCAGGTCGTAGTGCGAATCGGTGTCGGTGTCGCCGTGGCCGGGAAAGTGCTTGATGGTGGTCAGCAGGCCGTTATCCTGCATACCGTTCATGTAGGCCAGTGCCTTACGGGCCACCGCATATTTGTTTTCCCCGAACGACCGGAAGTTGATGACCGGGTTGCCGGGGTTGTTGTTGACGTCGACGGAGGGGGCAAAGTTGACGTGGACGCCCAGCCGCCGGGCCTGCTTTGCCAGACTGGCGCCCATGTTGTAAATCAGCGAATCGTGGCCCTGCATGGCCCCCAGCGTCATCTGGTAAGGGTAGCGCACGGTACTGTCGAGCCGCATGGCCAGACCCCATTCAGCATCCATCGCCATCAGCAGCGGCACCGTCGAGAGGGCCTGTAACCGGTTCGTCAGTTTGGCCTGTCGCACCGGTCCGCCCTGAAACATCACGACCCCGCCCAGCTTGTAGGTCCGTACCAGCGTCACCAGCGAATCTTCGTAGGCGGGGGTGCGGTTGGAATAGCCCGCCACCATAATCAGCTGGCCGATGCGCTCGTCGGGCGTCAGCGTCGTAAACACCGAGTCGACCCAGCGGTCGATGCGGGGGTTGGGGCGTAGGAATGCGGGGGTGCTGGTCTGGGCGAAGGTTGTCAGGCTAAACAGGCTGATGATCGTGGCCAGCAGAAGGCGGTAACGGGGCATGAGAGCAAAATGCGTTGAGACTTGAACGGGTAAAAGTACGAAAATGTACGGCTTAGGGGTTTAACCGGTTTTCAACACGGAGCCACAGAGATCATAAAGAACGGCCCCTGTCTCAAACAGCATCTTAACCTGCCTGGCAAACAGCAGGATGCTGTTTGAGACAAAATAAAACTCTCCGTGTGCTCCGTGCCTCTGTGTTGAAAAATCACAGCGCATCCAAGCTTTGCCGCAGGTCGTCGATTAGCACCGATGGCTCCTCCAGGCCGACGTACAGCCGGGTCAGGTTGTAGTTTTCATCGGCGGGCGCTGTGGCCGGGTCGTAACCGATGCTGGCGGGAAAGACCAGCGACTCGTGCCCACCCCACGACACACCCAGCAGGAAGCGTTTCAGCTTATCGGCAAACGCATCGATGGTCGCCACCTGATCGGTGTTGAGCGCGAGGGTAATCAGGCCCCCACAGCCGGTCATCTGCCGCCGGGCCAGCTCGATTTGTGGGTGACTGTCGGCCAGCGGGAAATGGATTCGGCGGACGGCGGAGTGCTGTTCCAGAAAGGCGACGACCTGCCGGGCACTGTCGTCGGAGCGGTGAAGGCGCAGCGGCAGGGTACGTAGTCCGCGCAGCAGTAACCAGGCGTTTTGCGGGGAAATGATCGCGCCGAGGGTCATGTATTCACCCGAAAAAATGCGCTTCATCATAGCCGTCGTGCCGCAGACAACTCCCGCAATGGCGTCGGAATGGCCCCCGAAATACTTCGATCCCGAATGCAGCACCATGTCGATGCCCAGCTCAATAGGCCGTTGAAACAGGGGGGTGCAGTGGCTGTTGTCGATCATGGTCACGATGTGGCGCGCCTTCGCCAGCTCCGCCACGGCCCGGATGTCCTGCAAATCAAATGTAAACGTGTTGGGCGATTCGAGGTAGATCAGTTTCGTGTTAGTCTGAATGGCCGCTTCGAAATTAGCCACGTCGGTACCGTCGACAAAGGTGGTCGTAACGCCAAAGCGGGGCAGGTAGTCGCGCATGAGCCGCAGTGTCCAGCTGTACGGTTTCTGCACACACACGATATGGTCGCCCTGCTGCACATTGGCCAATACGGCCGCAGCAATAGCCGCACTGCCGCTCGCCATCACGAGTGCATCTTCGGTGCCTTCGAGAGCCGCCAGTTTTTTCCGCAGAATGGCGACGGTCGGGTTGTTGCCCCGCGTGTAAAAATGACGCTCGTACTCAAACGGCAGATCGGCCCGCATCGCTGCCACGCTCGGAAATGTGAAATTGCTGGTCTGGATGATGGGTGGTGCGATGGCGTTGAAGTATTGGTCGCGCTCTTCGCCCAGTTCGTTGAGGATGTAGGAAAGGTCCATAGATGGGTATTCGGTATTCGGTTTACAGGTTTCGAATTTATAATCGGAGTTTTGCCTGACGCAAGTGATGTAGCCTGGACGTCCACGTCCGGGTGGCCGACAGGCCAAAAAAGCTGCCGCCTGCAAAAGTTGGCCTAACGGCCACCCGGACGTGGACGTCCAGGCTACATCACTTGCGTCAGGCAAATCCCATCAAAACACCCGTTTCAGCAAATAATACAATGGAAAGCCGCTGAAGAACAAACCCCAGCCGATAGCCGCTGGGCCGGGATCGGTGATGATGACGTTGACGGATACGACCAGCAGAAAGCCGATAAACAGGGCCGGTAACACCGGATAGAGCCAGACGCGATAGCCGGCATACGTATCGGTGGAGCGGGCGCGACGGCGGAACACAAACAGCGTCGCGGCTGCGCTGGCCAGAGCCACCGTATCGATCGACATAACGTAGCTGACGATCTTCTCGAACGTACCCAGAAAGAACAGCGACAGCAGCATCACCACGACCAGAAACGTAAGGGCAAATTCCTGTGTCTGCGTTCGCTCGTTGATCCGTTTGAAAATAGGGGGCAGAATACCATCGTCGGCCATGGCGTAGTAAACACGCGGCAGCGACAGCAAACTGGCGTTGAGGTAGCCTAGCACCGATACGAAAATGGCGACCGAAAACAGCCGGTACCCGATGTCGCCGGTCAGGGCGCGGGCGAGGTCGGCGGCTACGAGTTTGGACTGGGGAAGCTGCGAAAAGCCCAGCTGATGTACATAAGCGTAGTTGAGCGTCAGGTACAGACCCATCACGAGCAGCATCCCGCCGATAATACCGCGCGGGGTGTTGCGCTGCGGATTCGTCACGTCGGCCCCGAAGTTGAGCACCTGCTGGTAACCGCCGTAGGTGTAAAAAACGGCAATCAGACTGGCGAAAAAGGCTGTGCCGAGCCCGGTACTGTGCACAACTGCCGGTCCTGCACTGGCTGATGTTGTCACAAACGCACCCAGACACAGCAGGCCCATCATCCCGATTTTCAGACTGCTCAGCAGATTCTGCGTCCGGGCACCCGACCGGATACCCAGCAGGTTGATCCCGTAAAACAGCAGCACGGTAACGATAACCGTTGCCCGGATACCGGTTGGGTTTTGCAGTGAAGCCGGAAGTAATGGGTTTATATACTCCGCTCCGATCAGGGCAACGCCCACGTTGCCCGCGCCGTAAGTCAGCACGATAACCCAGTTGAGCATGAACGCAAAAACAGGATGAAACGCGTCGGAAATCAGTTTGTAAAAACCGCCCGCCACCGGTCGGCGGGAGCCGATTTCGGCGAAGGTCAGTGCCCCAAACAGACTGACCACACCACCGGTCAGCCAGGCTCCGAAAAAGATGGCCGGGTTACCCGCCGACTGGGCAACGATGGCGGGTGTGCGGAAAATACCAATGCCAATAACCAGACTGACGACGATCATCGTCAAATCAAAAGCAGACAGTTTCGGTTGTATCATGCAGCAATGACCCGGTAGGCTGGCCCGGTGGAATGCCTAAGATAACCACCGCTGGTCAGATTGTACCACGCACCGCCTGATTCCGGGGTGTTTACCCGTAATTCGTACCAAACAACGTATCATGTTCACCCGAATCAGCGTTCTCGATACCAGTCACCGGCTGGGTATTGCCCTCGTCGTCGCCATAATCACGGCTCTGGCTACGCCGTCGTCGCTGAGCTGGCCGGTGCATATTGCCTGTACGTGGGTAGGCTTCTCGCTGTCGACGCTGGCAATGATGTGGATTACGATCTCCGTTTCTCACCCGCGCGACTTACCCGGCCTGTCAAAAATGGAGGACTCGAGCCGGGCGATGATCTCGCTGATTGTATCGCTGGCGGCAACGCTGAGTCTGTTTATCGTACTGATATTACTGGACTCGATGACAAAAAGCAGCCCTTCGTGGATTATGTGGCTGGCGGTAGTGTCGGTAGCCTGTTCGTGGACGCTGGTGCATACGATTTTCACGCTTCGCTACGCCCACCTGTATTACGGCGACGAGACAAATCCGAAAAAACGGCCCGCCGGGCTGGACTTCCCCAACGACGATGAGCCCGATTACCTCGACTTCGCCTACTTCTCGTTTGTGATCGGTATGACGAGTCAGGTGTCCGACGTAGCCGTGAGTTCGAAGTCGCAGCGCCGAACCGCGCTGCTTCACGGTGTTCTGTCGTTTGTGTTCAACGCCATCATCGTTGCGCTGACGATCAGTGGCGTATCGGGGCTGATTAATTGATAGACTGGTCTGAGAGGTTGTTTAGGATTGTGTTTTGTGGCCTGTTTTGTCATCCCGAGCCAGGGAGGGATCTTCGGTGGCAGGCTATTTTGTTTGCTTTTAGCGAAGATCCCTCCCTGGCTCGGGATGATAAAACAGCAGCTCTGCTATCGCTTCTCTTTTTTCTTGCCGGCTTTTTCCGCCTGTTCCTTCTCGTAGGCGTCGCGCTGTTTTTTGTCGGCCAGCAGATTGCGATACAGCCCATTGAGTACGTACAGATCGTCGACTTCGTCGATAAGCAGATGAAGCTGTTCGCGCACCTGATTGATATTCATAGCAAGTAAAAACAGAGATAAACGGGTCTGGTCAGGTAACCCCGTCTACGGCAATTGGGTTGCAACGTCAGGTCGATTTCAGGGGTTCGCCGTGTTGCCTGGCGTAGTCGGATGGCGATAGCCCATACACGCTCTGGAACGTTTTGCGGAAGTACCTGGGGTCGTCGAAGCCAACCGGCGGATGACGCTTACGCGAACGCAGACGCTGGTCGACCGGGCAACGCGGCTGAACAGCAATAACCCCGTCAACCCGATCCGTGGCCTGACAGCTACGCACCTGCTGATGCCGATTCCGCTCAATGAGATTCAACTTAACAAAGACGCCGTATTGGCGCAGCATCCGGGCTATTAAAACAAACCTACCGTAACTTGTGCTGATTAACGAACGCCCGGGATTTTTGCTAACGCCTGGATTTCGGGCGTCAGCTTACTATCAAACTAACCACCCAACGACACAGCATATGCGCTTTCGTTCGCTTGTTCGACAAACCCAGTACGGCCTGCTACTCAGCACGATTCTGCTGGCCTGCAGCGGCAACAGTCAACCAGCTCCCACCAGTCCGCCGGAGACGCCCGCGATACCGGGCTACCGACTGGCCTGGGCCGATGAGTTCAACACCGACGGCGCCCCCGACCCCAAAAGCTGGATCTTCGAGCAGGGCTTCCAGCGAAATAATGAATTGCAGTGGTATCAATCCGACAACGCCCGATGTGAGGGTGGGATGCTGGTAATCGAAGCCCGACGCGAACAGCGGCCCAACCCGACCTACAAAGCCGGGAGCAGCGACTGGAAAACCAGCCGCCCCACCATCGATTATACATCTTCCAGCCTCAACACCAGCGGCCTGCGTCAGTGGCAGTACGGCCGGTTCGAGATGCGGGGGCGCATCGACACACGCTCGGGGCTGTGGCCTGCTTTCTGGACGCTGGGTACGGCGGGTGAGTGGCCGTCCAACGGCGAAATCGATATTATGGAATACTACCGGGGTTCGTTGCTGGCCAATGTGGCGTGGGGAACCAACAAGCGATGGACGGCCAATTGGCGCAGCACCAAAAAACCGCTGACCAGCTTCAGCGATCCCGACTGGGCAAGTCAGTTCCACGTCTGGCGCATGGACTGGGACGAAACCGCCATCAAACTATACGTCGATGATCTGCTGCTCAACGAAGTCAAGCTAACCGATACCATCAATGGCGACGGCAGCGGTAAAAACCCGTTTCGGCAACCGCATTATGTGCTGTTGAACATGGCCTTGGGTGGCGATAACGGTGGCGACCCCGGCCCGACGCAGTTTCCCGCCAGGTTTGAGGTCGATTACGTGCGGATTTATCAAAAATAGCTTAGCAATGGCTCGTTTTGTGTCAGAAAAACGCGGTTTCGTCCAATAATTTCGCAAGTCCACGGACGGGCTCGTGCAGGCATCCAGTCTGACAGGTAGTCGTAACACGTCCGTACGCATCAGATGAAGAAGAATCTGTTTCTGGCAATCCTGCTTTTTGTTGCTTTACCGGGGGGCGTTTCTGCGCAACAGGATTTCCGCCAGTGGGCTAAAACACCACCGATGGGCTGGAATAGCTGGGACGCCTACGGCCCTACGATCACCGAGCCGGAGGTAAAAGCCAACGCCGACTACATGGCCGCACACCTGAAATCGTACGGCTGGGAATACGTCGTGGTCGATATTCGCTGGTTCGTGGAAAACGACAAGGCCGGCGGCTACAACCAGACCGACCCGCGCTACGTGCTGGACGAGTACGGTCGGTACCTGCCCGCTGTCAATCGTTTTCCCTCGGCAGCGGACGGGAAGGGATTCAAACCGCTGGCCGATTACATCCACGGCAAAGGGCTAAAATTCGGCATCCACATTATGCGGGGCGTACCCAAAGAAGCCGTCGCCAGAAAACTGCCCATCAAAGGCACGTCCGTTACCGCCGACCAGATTTACACCACGGCCATGCAGTGCGAATGGCTGCGCGACAACTACACCGTCGTGGCCGACAAGCCCGGCGCGCAGGACTACTACAACTCGATTATGGATCTGTACGCATCGTGGGGCGTCGATTTTATCAAGATCGATGACCTCTCGCGCCCCTACCATCAGGCCGAAATCGAGCTGATCCGCAAGGCCATCGACCGCACCGGGCGGCCTATCGTGCTAAGTACCTCGCCGGGTGAAACGCCCATCAGCAAGGCCGAACACGTGAGTAGCCACGCCAATATGTGGCGTATGGTCGATGACGTCTGGGACACATGGCCGCACCTGACCCACCTGATGAAAGTGGCCGAACCGTGGTATCCCTACATAAAACCCGGTACCTGGCCCGACTGCGACATGATTCCGCTGGGCCGCATCTCGATCCGGGGTGAGCGGGGCAAGGACCGCCAAACCCGCCTGACCAAAGACGAGCAGGTTTCGCTGATGACGTTCTTCACCATCTTCCGCTCACCCCTGATGTTTGGCGGTGATCTGCCCAGCCTCGACCCGTTCACGACCTCGCTATTGACCAACAAGGCCGTCCTGAACATGCACCGCGAAAGCACCGACGTCCGGCAGTTGTTTCAGCAGGACGGCAAGGTGGCCGTCACGTCGCGCAACCCCAGAACGGGGGAACGCTACCTGGCTGTTTTCAACCTGTCGGACAGTAAAGAACCCGTGCCTGTTTCGGTGAATCTGGCCGATCTGGGCGTTGGCAAGAAGGCAACGATTACCGATATGTGGACGGGAAAACCCCTGAAAAAAGCGGATGGCCCGTTCTCGGTTACGTTGCCTGCTCACGCATCCGGACTTTATTCGATACGTTCGTTTTAACCGCGGTTCTGTTATTTCTCGCAGGCTCGGAATGGTAAAAACGAAACAAGGACAATCAACCCTCAAACTACGCATGCGTTTCTCTTCGTTGCTCCCCCTACTTTACCTGGCCGGTACACTGACCACTCAGGCGCAGAACGTACCTCAGCGGCAAACCGAATTCAAGCCCGGCGAAGTCTGGTACGACGATAAAGGGGAGGTCATCAACGCCCACGGGGGCGGGCTGCTGTACGACAAGGGTACCTACTACTGGTTCGGCGAAAAGCGCGGTAAGTCGGCGTCGGAGGGCGTGAACGTGTATTCGTCGAAAGACCTGTATAACTGGAAAGCCAACGGTATGGCACTCGCCAAATCCACCGATCCGACCAGCGAGATTGCAACCAACGGGCTGATGGAACGGCCCAAGGTTATTTACAATCCGAAGACCAAAAAATACGTCATGTGGTTTCACCTCGAACTGCCGGGGCAGGGTTACGATGCCGCCCGCGCCGGGGTAGCCGTCAGCGACAAGGTGACCGGGCCGTACACGTACCTGAAAAGCTTTCGGCCCAACGGCCATATGTCGCGCGACATGACGCTATACGTCGATGACGACGGTTCGGCTTACCACGTCTATTCGGCCCGCGACAACTACGATTTGCGGCTGGTGAAACTGACCGACGATTACCTCTCGGCCACCAAGCAGGATACGCTGCTGTTCAGCAATCACCGCGAGGCCCCGGCCCTGTTCAAGAAAGACGGACAGTACTACCTGATCACCAGCGGCTGCACGGGCTGGGCACCCAACCGGGCCAGTCTGCACGTCGCCAAATCGCTGTTTGGCCCCTGGACAGCCGTGGGCGATCCGATGAAAGGGCTATTGGCCGACAAGACGTTCGACGGGCAGTCGACCTATATCCAGCCGGTGCAGGGGAAAAAAGACGCGTTCATTTTTATCGCCGACCGCTGGAACCCCAAAGACCTGAAAGACAGCCGGTATCTGTGGTTGCCCATTTCCTTTGCTAATAACCAGCCGGTCATCGAGTGGACTGATCGCTGGAACATGGGTGTCTGGAAAAAGTAAGCTGTACCGATCTGTATGAAGTATACCCTGGTACTGGCGGCTCTGTTGACCGGCCTGACTACGCTGGCGCAGCCGCTGCCCCGCCCCGACGACGTCATCGCTATCGTTCGGCGCGTCAACGACCACTGGCAACAGACGCACCCGGAACACGGCCGGGCCTTCTGGGACAATGCCGCCTACCACACCGGCAACATGGAAGCCTACTTCCTGACCAGAAACGACGCCTACCGAAAGTATTCCGAAGCGTGGGCCGAGCACAATGAATGGAAAGGGGCGAAGTCCGACGATAGGGCGAACTGGAAATACAGCTACGGCGAAACTGACGACTACGTGCTGTTCGGCGACTGGCAAATCTGTTTTCAAACCTACATCGACCTGTATAAACTCAGGCCGGAACCGCACAAAGTAGCCCGCGCCAAAGCCGTGATGGCGTACGAAATGAGCACCCCGCGTACCGATTACTGGTGGTGGGCCGACGGGCTGTACATGGTGATGCCGGTGATGACCAAACTGTACAAACTGACCGGCGATCAGCAGTACCTCGACAAGCTGCACGCCTACTTTACCTACGCCAACAGCATCATGTACGATGCCGAAACGGGGCTGTATTACCGCGACGCCAAGTACGTGTACCCGAAGCACAAGAGCACCAACGGCGGCAAGGATTTCTGGGCGCGGGGCGACGGCTGGGTACTGGCCGGGCTGGCGAAAGTGCTGGCCGACCTCCCCAAAACGGATGCCCACCGCGCCGATTACGTGCAGAAATTTAAAGGCTTGGCCGAAGCGGTGCGGAAGAGCCAGCAGCCCGACGGCTACTGGACACGCAGCCTGCTCGATTCGGCGCACGCACCCGGTCCCGAAACCAGTGGCACCGCCTTCTTTACGTACGGCCTGCTGTGGGGGATCAACAACGGCTACCTCGACAAAAAGACCTACGAACCCACCGTCCGCAAAAGCTGGACGTACCTAACCACCACCGCCCTGCAACCCGATGGTGCAGTGGGCTACGTGCAGCCCATCGGCGAAAAAGCCATTCCGGGGCAGGTCGTCAACGCGGCTTCGACCACCAATTTCGGCGTCGGTGCATTTCTGCTGGCCAGTTGCGAGATGGCCCGGTACGTCGATAAGCCGGGCCGGGGCAACCGTTCGCGTAAGTAGGTTGTACCGTACTTTTCCAGATGGGCCGGACAGGCAAACGACTGTCGACCATCACCGAACGCAGAACGGATGATTCGCTATCTCTGTACACTACTTGCCGGATTGCTTTGGCTGAGCGTCGCGGCTGCTGCGTCGGCGCAGGTCGATAGTCTGACGGCTTCGATCAGCCCGCCCGCTCATCCCCGCATTCTGCTGTTGTGGGGTGAGGAGCAGACGCTGCGCAAACAGATTGCCGCCGATCCGACATGGACCCGCCTGCACCGGGCGGTACTGGCGCAGTGCGACACTATGCTGACCACCGCCCCGCTCGAACGGGTGCAGATTGGCCGACGATTACTGGCAACCTCGCGGGAGGCCCTGCGCAGGATTTTCTACCTGTCCTACGCCTGGCGTCTGACCGGAAATGCCCATTACCGCGACAGGGCCGAGGCCGAACTAAGGGCTATCTCCCAATTCCGGGACTGGAATCCGTCGCACTTTCTGGATGTCGGCGAGATGACGATGGCTGCGGCTATCGGCTACGACTGGCTCTATGATACCCTGCCCGACAGCACCCGGCAACGGGTAGCCGACGCGATTCAGCAGAAAGGCATCGGTCCGTCGCTCGATTCCCGCAACAACGGCTGGCTCCGGTCGGCCAACAACTGGAATCAGGTCTGCAACGCGGGTATGAGCTACGGGGCGCTGGCCCTCTTCGAGACACAACCGCAACTGGCCCGGCAGGTGCTGAACCGGGCCATCAGCAGCGTGACCCTACCGATGGGTGCCTACGCGCCCGACGGTGTTTACCCTGAAGGCTACAACTACTGGGGCTACGGAACCGGCTTCAACGTGCTGCTCATCAGCGCGCTGGAGAAAGCGTTCGGCCGCAGCTTCGGGCTGACCGTAAAGCCCGGTTTCCTGCAAACGGCGGCCTACATGGAGCACATGACCGGCTCAACGGGCGAGGTTTTCAACTACGCCGACGCGCGGGTGCGGGGCGAACTGCAACCGGCGATGTTCTGGTTTGCCGCCCGAACACACCAGCCCACGCGGTTGTGGGAAGAGCGCCGGTATCTGCAACGGCCCGACCTGATTCAGAAACAGGAAAACGCCCGTCTGCTCCCGGCTGCATTGCTGTGGGGCAGTCAGACATCGATAGCCACCATCCAACCGCCACGCGAAACGGCCTGGTGGGGGAGCAGCAAAAATCCGGTGGCGCTCTTCCGTACGTCGTGGACCGATCCGGCGGCCCTGTTCATCGGGCTGAAAGGCGGAAGTCCGCAACTCAGCCACGCGCACATGGACGTGGGTTCGTTTGTGATGGAGGCCGACGGCGTACGCTGGGCGATGGATTTCGGGATGCAGGAATACGAGTCGCTGGAATCGAAAGGGGTCGATCTGTGGAACATGAAACAGGCGTCGCAGCGGTGGCGCATTTTCCGGTACAACAACTACGTACACAACACGCTGACGGTCAACGGTTCGTTGCACCAGGTTGATGGAAAAGCGGCTATTACCGGCACAGTCAGTACACCACAATTTATGGGAGCCACGACCGATATAACCGGTGTGTACGCCAACATACTGGTCCGCGCAAATCGGGGGGTGGCTATCGTGAAACAGCAGTATGTGGTGGTGCAGGATGAACTGACGGCGGGAGACACGAGCGCGACCGTGCGCTGGACCATGCTGACCCCGGCTACGGTAAAACTGCTGGGCGACAACCGGGCCGTACTGACCAAAGACGGCAAACGATTACTGGTTCAGGCTCCGCCTGGCGTTACGCTACGCACCTGGCCAACCGACCCGCCCCAGCCTTACGACGCCCCCAATCCCGGCACGACGCTGTTGGGTTTTGAAACCCCCTTACCCGCCCGTCAGTCAACAGCGTTGACCGTTTTCCTGATTCCGCAACGTAGTCCGTCGGTCAGTATCTCGCCTGTACCACCACTTCGCCAGTGGGTACGTTGACGGTAGTGCCCGACGGGCGAGTGGGCATCAGGTATGTGGCACCGCCCGGTATTACTTAGTGGAAAAAGAGATACCCCAATGCGATCCCGGCGACAACACCCATCAGATCGGCGAAAAGACCGAAGGGGATGGCGTAGCGTGAGTTGCGAATGCCGACGGAGCCGAAATACAGGGCGACGATGTAAAAGGTAGTGTCGGCCGCGCCCTGAAACATACAGGCCAGCCGACCCACAAACGAGTCGGGGCCGAACTGCTTCATAGCGTCGATCATCAGAGCGCGGGAGCCGGAGCCGCTCAGCGGGCGCATCAGCGCAACGGGCAGCGCGTCGGTAAATTCCGTATTCAGACCCGTCAGGCTGAAGATGTATTTCAGGCCGTCGATCACGTAATCCATAGCGCCCGAATTGCGAAACGCGCTGATGGCCACCAGCATACCAACCAGGTAGGGGATGATGCGTACCGACGTTTCAAAGCCACCTTTCGCGCCTTCCACAAACGCATCGAAAATGTTGACCTTCTTCCGCAGGGCACCCAGCAGAAAGGCGACGATAATCGTCATTAGCACAATGTTCCCCGTCACCTTCGAGATGACTTCGATCTCTTCTTTGGTCTTGGTCGACAGGTACCAGAGCGCCAGTCCGATCAGGCCGGTGATGCCGCCGAGCCAACCCAGCACCGTGCTGTTGATGAGGTTAATCCGCTGTTTGATGGCTACCGCAATCATGCTGACGACGGTAGCGACGTAGGTAGCAATCAGGCACGGAATGAAAATGTCGGACGGGTCTTTGGCGCCCAGAATAGCCCGCTGGGCCATGATGCTGAGCGGGATAATCGTCAGGCCCGACGTGTGCAGCACCAGAAACATGATCTGGGCGTTGGAAGCCGTTTCTTTCTGCGGATTCAGTTCCTGCAAACTCTGCATGGCCTTCAGTCCGAAAGGCGTCGCGGCATTGTCTAGCCCGAGCATATTGGCCGAAAAGTTCATAATCATCTGCCCGTTGGCGGGGTGATTGACCGGGACTTCGGGAAACAGCTTATGGAAAAACGGGCCGATAATCCGCGCCAGAAAATTGATGGCTCCGGCTTTCTCCCCGATGTTGAGCAGCCCCAGAAAAAACGTCATTACCCCCGCCAGCGGCAGCGCAATGTCCATCACCGCCACTTTCGATGAGTCGAACAACCCCTCGACAATGAGTCGAAAAATCTCGGTATCGCCCAGAAAAATCAGCTTGACCAGCGCGACCAGAAACGCAATCAGAAAGAAAAGAACCCAGATGTAGTTAAGAGCCAAAAGTGAAAGAGTGAAAGAGTGAAAGAGTGAAAGAGCGACTGCTGCCAACGCGCCCGCTAAACGAACGGGCAATGCTCATTCAACATTTGACGTAAGTTTACGCCACAGCCCGGCATAAATCAACCTCGTCCCAGCTCGACTATGAATAATGCCCTTCCCCGGATTCGGCTCGTCTCTCTGCTTTCGCTCTTTCGCTCTTTCACTCTTTTGCTCTTTGTCCCCGCTCTTTCGCTCTTTGGACAGTCCCTCGAAACGTCGATGGTGAAGCAGGGGCTGGTCGATGTGCAGCAGGCTGACCCGTCGATTCGGGTGGAACTGAAATACTCGACGACCGATAATTTCGTGCATAAAGACGTGTACGGCGACCTGACGCGGGCGTACCTGCAACCGGTGGCCGCGCTCAAACTGGCAACGGCGAGCCGGTACTTGCAGGAAAAACACCCGGATCTGCGGCTGCTCGTTTACGATGCGGCCCGCCCCCGGACGGCGCAGGTAAAACTCTGGAATGCCCTGCCCGATATGCCCGAACGCCAGCGCCGGCAGTACGTGGCCGACCCACGGCAGGGGTCCATTCACAGCTACGGCTGCGCGGTCGATTTGACGGTGGCGACTAAAGATGGCACCCCGCTCGACATGGGTACGCCCTACGATTATTTCGGTGAACTGGCTTATCCGTCGCGCGAGGCACAGCTATTGAAAGCGGGTAAGCTGACCCGGCAGCAACTTGCCAACCGGCAGCTTCTACGCACGGCCATGCTCCGGGCCGGCTTTACGCGTATCGAGTATGAGTGGTGGCACTTCAACGCCCTCTCGCGCAGCCGCGCCAAAGCCACCTACCGGGTTGTGGAATAAGCAACTTTACTTCCTGACAAACCGGGTTTTGAATGGTTGCCTGTTGGTCAGGCCGAATTGCGGAGCACCGGATTTTTCCGTCACGGTCCAGTCGGGGCCGAGCATCGCGGCCGTGAACGGAATCGGGTTGCCCGCCGTGATGTACTGGTCGATGGCGGTTTGTACCTGCTGACGAGGTAAGTAGCGGGAGGTCGCGTCCAGAAAATCAGCCATTGTCAGGGTGTACTCGCTGCCTTTGCGCTTTCTCAGCGCATACAGATCGCGCAGTAGATCGCGAATGTCGTGTTGGCGGTTGCTGGCCGTCAGTATCTGATTGTCGAGCCAGAACGCGAACAGGCTGCCCCGGCGATACGGCAGTCGCTGGTAATCGCCCAGTTTCCAGTAATTTTTAAACACGCTATCATTGGGTGCATTACGAATTGAGCTGCCGTAGTGCGCCCGGCTGGCGTCGTTGAGCAGCCCGACAAATTGGTCGGCTGTAATCAGGCCCGCCCGGAGCATGCAGTAAAACGACGTGTAGTCGGTGAACCCCTCGTTGAACCACTGATTTTCCGATCCCATCGACAGGCGCTGCCCGATCCAGTGGTGTGCGATTTCGTGCGAAATTACATCCCGCCGTTTGGCATTCATGATCGTGTCGCCGGTGTATTTGCCGATGAAGCCAAACTCGTACGCGATGCCCGATGCGTCGTGGTTGACGCGCAGGAACGGCTCAATAATCAGCGAAAAATAGCGGTCGTCATAGTCGTTCCAGAACGAGCGGATGCTTTTGTCGTACGCGGCCAGATAGTTCTTGACCGACTCTTTATTGAAGGTATCCAGCTTCGTTTTTCGCAGTACGGTGAAGTTGTCGATCCCGTTAATCGTCTGTTTGTCGACGCTCAGATCAGTGGCACCGGTAATCGGAGCCATCAGCATATCGTCGTAGGGCTGCGTGAAGGTCGTTTTGGCGTCGGCGTAGGGGTACGATCCAAAAAAGACCCGGTATGGCGGAGCCACTGCCCATCGCACCGACTGACTGAGGGTAGGCATGGGCTGGCGAAGCTGGGGTTGCAGGAACAGGTTGACGCCGTGACTGAAAAAATAGTCGGGCTGAATCATCGGACGAAACAGTTCGCCCCGCGTACCCATCGCGTCGGTATGCGTATCGACAATGTCATAATCCAGCGTAACGGGCTGTGTATCGGTGTAATAAACCGTCAGGCTGCGGGCTGCCGTGTCGATTTGCAGTCGGGCGGGAGCGGTCACCCGTGGCTGACGTACGCCCCTGAAAATGTCTGCCTGACCTCCAAACGGTGGGATGCCGTACACAAACACGGTGCTGTCGCGCTGAAGGGGTACATAGGTCAGGGTAACGTGCAGATTGCGGTCGGTCAGCGTCAGCGCGTAACGCAGGGGCGGGGCCGATTGCGCGAACCCGATCAACGGAACTACAAATAGCGCCAGTGTGCCGGCGACAACGACCTGACGGAGATAACGAGCTGGTTTGGTATACATACGGTGGACGATTACGGCGTCGGGTTAGCGGGTAACGGGCAGAAGAAACGCGCGAACCTGTTGGGTGAAGGGGGCTAGCTGGCTTTCGTCCTCGAAGATAGAGTGCCCGGCCGGGAAGCTGGCCAGTGTCGTCCGGTTAGTCGGTACACCGATATGGTCCAGCGTGTAGTGTGCCGCGTACAGGGGCGTTGCCAGATCATAATAGCCACCCGCCACAAACAGGCGAAGCGTCGGGCGTGCCTGCATGGTTTCAGCCAGGATCGGGGCAACGGTCCAATAGGCGTTCAGGCCGGGGAATCGCTGCCAGTTCCAGCGGCCATTTACGCCGAAGTTGACCGTCTGGTACGTACGCGCATCGGCAAACTGAAGCGTCTGGGTGAAGTACCGTTCCGTCGCGCGTCGATTGCCCTGGCTGCGAAACATCGAGGGGTCGCGGTAGGCGGGATGAACGCTGGGGTCTGTTACGACGGGGCCGGTAATCTGTCCGTTGAGCTGCCCTGTTCGCAATCCTTTATCAGCGAGCAGCGTATGCTGAAAATCGGGCGAACTGATACGCAGATTGTGGGTCAGCAAGGTATCGGCAGGCAGACCGATGAACTGTGATAGCCGGCTGGCTACACGTTTTTTCTCACTGGCCGGCAACTGACTGCCCTGCATCAAAGCGGTGGTATAGTCGGTCTGGGCGAAGTGAGTAGCTTCGGTGTAAATCTGCTCGACCGACGTAAACCGGCGGTCCGCTTTTTTGTGGTACCAGGCCACTGCCGCCATCGTGGGCAGGTTGAGCAGATACGGCAGATCGTGACCCGGCTCATCGCTGACGGCGCCCATATCGAGAATAGCCGACAGCAGCAAAACCCCGGACAGCGGCAGATCACCCAGTAGTTCGAGCATCTGTACGGCCCGGATGGTGCCGTAGCTTTCACCGCATACGTACAGCGGGGACGCTTCGCGATGGTTCGTCTGCCGCCAGGCTTTGATCAGATCGACCACCGCCTGTGCATCGTTTTTTACGGCCCAGTACGCGGTCGCAACGGTCGAATCCTGCACCCGTGTAAAGCCCGTACCCGGCGGATCGACAAAGACGAGGTCGGCCCGGTCGAGCAGACTGTTTGGGTTGTCGATAAGCGTCGTTGAGTCGGGCTGAACGTTGCGTAGCAGCCGTTTGGGGCCGAATGCGCTCATGTGCAGCGGCATCGACGACGCACCCGGTCCACCGTTGAATACAAACAGCACGGGTCGCTCTGCCGGTTTGCCGGTGTTCTCGCTGACGTAAGCCGTGGTGATGATCGATACGCCCGCTTTACCGGCTGCGTCGGTGAGCCAGGTTTCCTGCACCGTGGCCGTATAACGAATGGGTTGCCCGTTGAACGTGCCCTGGTGGTGGGTGGTTGCCTGCCGCGCTGCGGGGGGCTGGGCCACTGCCGCAACGGCCATCAGCAGCCAGCAGGCCGCTGACGCAGTGATACGATAAGTCACAGGTTCGGTTGGTTGTATGCGGGTGAAAGATACGCCAAACGCGCGTCACGACGGTTTCAGGGCGTCGATCAGCTTCTCAATATCAGCCATGTCGTTGTAAAATGAGGGGGAGATGCGGAAGCGATGTTCGTAAAGCTGGATGTTGATACTGGCTCTATCGAGTCGGGGTTTGAGCCGGGCGGCATCGGCATAAGCGAAACTGACGATGGGCGATGTCGAGTTGCGTGGTGTCATGGGCGCATAGCCAAACTCGGGCAGGGCCGTCTGCAAGCGTTCGATCATCGGCTGGCGGTACTGCTGAATCCGGTCGACGCTTGTACTGACGAGGTACTCGAGCGACGGCACGAGCGCGGCCACGGCTTCGTTGCCCAACGTCCCGACTTCAATATGTCCGGCGGTGTCCGGGCGGGCTTCCGACTCAAACGGACCGGCACCCGGCGGGTCGAACGGAAAGGCGTGGAACTGGTAACTGGCCAACTGTCGATACCCGTACAGCGTTCGCTTCAACTGCGCCAGCCGGTCGGGGCGTACGTAGAGAAAACCAACGCCAAAATCGCCCATGAGCCATTTATAGGTTGAGCAGGCGCAGAAATCGACTCCGCTGGCCTTTACGTCGATAGGCACCGCCCCGGCTGCCTGAATAATGTCGGCGTACACCATCGCTCCCCGCGCATGGGCCAGTTCACACACCGCTTTCAAATCGTGCTGAAAGCCGTTGATGGTCGATACCAGCGAGACGGCCACCAGCCGGGTGCCGGGTTTGATGGCCCGGTCGAGGTCGTTGAGGTCGATCCGGTTGTTGTGGGGTGGCAGAATGGTCAGGTCGAGGCCCTGCTTTGCCAGTTGCTGATACAGGTACAGTGAGCCATCGAAGTGGTACGCATCCGTCACGACGCGGCTTCGCGAACCGGGCAAGCCCAGCCCCGACACCACCAGATTTTCGCCCACCATCGTGCTCGGTACCCAGGCCAGATCGTCGGGACTGGCGTTGATAAGCCGGGCGAAACTGGCACGCGCCTGCTGCCGGTCGGCCCCCATATTCACGCCCGTTCCGTTGCCGTTGACCATCCGGTTGTCCAGAAACCGCCGGGCGGCATCGGCACTTGCCCGGCTCATCGGGTGGGTATAAGCCGCGTTGAGGTAGGTTCCCTGAATGGCGAAACGCTCTTTGGCGGGTAAGGTAGTGTCGGGAATTGGTCGGGCAGCAGGCTGGCGAAGGGGAGGGTGCCGGCCGTGGCCAGCCACTGTCGGCGGGTTTGGTTCATGACTGGGGAGAAAGTCGATACGGGTACATAAGCCGCAAGTAACACGGTACGAGGTAGAAATGACGTTTGAGCTGGGGGCCGGTCAGCACTACTTGGTCGATGGTTTAATCAGGCTGTGTGTCGTTTCTACGGAACCAGGCTGGTTGGGCCAATGAGCCACTTACTAAGAATATGGATAAATGCAAGATGCTACAGGGCTTCACGCTGGGACATTAAAGGCTTGTTAACATTTAGAAAACAATAACAATCATTGTTTCATCTATTTTTACCCCACTTTCAACTAATCCAATTTTTTATGCAACAACATGTACAGTTTCTCAGCCGACTATGGCTGTGTGTACTGGCTTTGCTCTTCGCCCAACTGGCGCAGGCGCAGCTATTGACGGAAGACTTTCCAAACGCAGGCGCACTAACGGCTAATGGCTGGACGCAGGTTGGTACGTCGGCTGTGAACCCAATCAACGCTGGTACTCCTAATCTCACGTACGCCGGTCTGTCGACCAGCGGGAATGCTGCCATTCTGACCACAACCGGGCAGGATGTGTCACGTAGTTTTACCGCTCAAACCAGTGGAACGGTTTATGCTTCCTACCTAGTTAATGTTACATCGGCTCAGGCAGCAGGGGATTACTTTTTTCACTTGGCAAACACGACGTCCGGTTCTGCGTTTGTCGGTCGGATCTATGTGAAAAGCGTTAGCGGTGGCATTCAGTTTGGTCTAGCTAAAGTTAATGGTACCCCCGTTTATGCATCAACTGTCTATGCACTTAATACGACGTATTTTGCCGTTGTTAAGTACGCATACAACGCTGGATCAGCGACTGATGATATCAGTAGTTTGTTCATTAATCCGACCCTCGGAGCGGCCGAACCAACACCGTCTGTAACAGACAACACCAACGCAGACGCTACGTCGATTGGGGCTGTTAATCTTCGGCAGGGAACGGCTGCTAGTGCTCCCGGTGCACTGGTCGACTATATCCGCATCGGTACGAACTGGACCGACGTGACGCAGGCTCCGGCCCCTGTTGCGACTCTGTCGACAACGCCGACTTCGCTAAATGGTTTTTCGACTACGCAGGGTACAGCATCGGCCACGCAGACTTACGCCCTGTCGGGCAGTACGCTCTCTGCCGATGTAACAGTAACGGCTCCGGCTGGCTACGAAGTAAGTCAGGATGCAACAAACTTCCAGAACAGCCTTACGGTGGTTCGATCGAACGGCTCGGTTAGCGCTACAATTACGGTACGGCTGACGGGTGCGTCGGCGGGTACATTCTCGGGTAATGTGACTAATGTAAGCGGGTCAACGTCGACGAACGTGGCCGTCAGTGGTACGGTCAATGCACCAAACAGCCCGTCGCTGACGGTTACGCCTACGACCTTGTCGGGCTTTTCAACGACACAGGGAACGGCTTCGGCTACGCAGACTTACGCACTGTCGGGCAGTAACCTGACAGCCGACGTGACAGTAACGGCTCCGGCTGGTTATCAGATTAGCCAGGATGGTGCGACGTTCCAGAACGCAATTACCGTGACACGCTCAAACGGCTCGGTTAGCGCTACGATTACGGTACGGCTGACGGGTGCGTCGGCAGGTCCAGTATCAGGGAACATCACCAACGTAAGTGGGTCGGTATCGGGCAGTGTCGCCGTTAGTGGAACCGTAGCCTCAAACACGCCGTACACCCCGATCGCTACGGCGCGGGCCAGCGTGGGAAGTACCTTTACCATCGCCGGTCGCGTAACGGTCACAAACCAGTTGGGTTCGCGGCAGATTTACATTCAGGACAACACCGGCGGTATCGTTGTTTACAGCGGCCCGACGGGTACCGATCTGAGTACGCTCGTTCAACTGGGCGATTCGGTGCAGGCACGGGGCCCGATCAGCGTGTTCAGCGGCTACACGGAAATTACGTCGTCGGTTACCACGTTTACCGTTGTATCAGGTGCCGGTACGCGTGTTCCGACGCCGGTGGCCATCACACCCGATCAACTGGCCAATTACCAGGGTCAACTCGTGAGCGTAGCCAACGCCACTATCACGCCCGTCGCAGCGACATTTGTGGGGGGAACCAATTACACGATCACCGCCAATAATCTGTCGGGCGTTCTGCGGATCAGTGCCAATTCGCCGTTGGCGGGGGCTGGTCAGCCTGCCAACCCGGTTAGCGTAACGGGTATTGCCGACCGTTTTGTGTCGGGGGCCACAACAACCGGAACAAACGGGTTGCAACTGCAACCCCGCATTCTGGCCGACGTTCCCGGTTCGACACCCGCACAGGATCTGACCTGTACGGCCGGTATGAGCAACAGTACGCTTGGTACCGACCAAACGCTGGATATTGCCGCCTGGAACATGGAGTTCTTCGGTGCCGATGCCGGTACGATTATCTGCCCCAACGGTAACCTGAATTACAATGACATGGGGCCGACGAACGAAGATTTACAGCAGAGCAATGCCGTAACGGTATTGGGTAAGCTGAAAGCGGATATCGTTTCGGTGGAGGAAATCAGCGACATCGACCGGTTTGCCGCAACGGTAGCGTCTCTTCCTGGTAGCTACAGCTACACCTGTTCAAATCGCTTCTCCTACTATTTTCAGGACGAGTGTACTCAGACGCCCTCGGGCAATCCGCCAACGGTATTTGGTCCGACCAAGTTTGCGCAGAAGGTATGTGTAATCTACAACCGGGCCACCGTCACGCCCGTACTGGCCGAAACCAAACCCCTACTCGACGGTAACTACAACTATCCGAGTGCCAATAACTGGTCGTCGGGGCGGTTGCCGTTCCTATTCGTCGGTGACGTAACGATCAATGGCAATACGCAGCGCGTTCACGTTGTAGCACTCCATGCGAAGTCGGGTAGTGCTACCACCGATTACAACCGCCGGAAACAGGACATTGCCGATTTGAAAACCAACCTGGACGCTGCGTATCCGAACGCGAAACTGATTATTCTGGGCGATTACAATGATAAGCTGAACGGATCGATCGCGTCGGGGCAGCAGTCGTCGTACAAGCCGTTTGTCGATGATGCTGCTAATTACAGCGCGCTGACACTGCCGCTGGAGAACAACGGATGCTCGACATTCAACTCGTCGGCTAGTTTCATCGATCACATGATCGTCTCGAATGATCTGGCTCCGGCTTACATCGCTAACTCGACCTACGTGTTGCAGCCGTTCAGCATCCCGAACTACGGCAACACGACGTCGGATCACAACCCGATTGTAACCCGTTTTGACCTGACCAAACTGGTGACGCCGGTAACGGCCCTGACGGTAACGGCCTCGGCCAACCCGACCCAGATTCTGACCACGGGCAGCACCACCATCACGGCAACTGTGACCGGCGGTACAACGCCTTATACGTACGCCTTCACCGGCCCCGGCACGATCACTCCCAGTGGGAACATGGCTACTGTATCGGGTCTGTCAGCGGGCGTGCAGACGTTTACCGTGACGGCCACCGACGCCACTACCCCGACCGCCCAGACCAGCTTCACCACCGTCAGCGTGACGGTGACCCAGGCTAACACGGCCCCGGTCGCGACTGCGAACAGCAACCAGACCGCCACAGTCGGAGTGGCCTTCACCTACACGGTCAACGCCTTCACCGATGCCGAGACGCCCAACCAGCTGACCTATGCGGCTACCATCAACCCAACCGACGGGCTAAGCTTCGACCCGGCAACGCGCATCATCTCGGGCACGCCAACGATGACGGGTGTGAGCAGTGTAACCATCACGGCCACCGACCCCGGCAGTCTGAGTGCGAGCACGACGTTCACTATCACCGTGAACCCCGCCCCGGTAACGGCACTAACGGTGACGGCCTCGGCCAGTCCTGCCCAGATTCTGACCACGGGCAGCACCACCCTGACGGCCAGCGTGACGGGCGGTACGACGCCCTATAGCTACGCCTTTACCGGCCCCGGCACCATCACGTCCAACGGCAGCACGGCTACTGTATCGGGTCTGTCAGCGGGTGTGCAGACCTTCACTGTGACGGTGACCGACGCCACCACGCCTACGGCTCAGACTAGCTTCACGACTGTTAGTGTGACGGTAACCCAAGCCAACACCGCCCCAACGGTGGCCAACCCAGTTAGTCCCCAGAGCGCGACGGTGGGTACGGCTTACACGCTGTCGGTAGCGAACGTGTTCACCGATGCCCAGACACCTAACCAGCTGACCTTGTCG
>Ga0160428_1000254_pt1 | contig 64858 bp, 58 predicted proteins | sample SolpanmetagenomM_FD_108198 | JGI IMG/M metagenome (GOLD analysis project Ga0160428, IMG submission 108198) | Solar panel surface microbial communities from Lawrence Berkeley National Laboratory, California, USA - M | ecosystem: Engineered > Built environment > Solar panel > Unclassified ... | reverse complement strand
TGTCGATGCTAATCTGGCGGTCGAAGCGGCCGGGGCGCAGCAACGCCGAGTCAAGGGTATCGGGCCGGTTGGTAGCGGCCAAGATGATAACGCCCGAATCGGTGCCGAAGCCATCCATCTCTACCAGCAGCGAGTTCAGCGTGTTTTCGCGCTCGTCGTTGCCGCCGGGCATTGAGCCCTTGCTGCGCGAGCGGCCTACGGCGTCAATCTCATCAATGAAGATGATGCAAGGCGCCTTGGCTTTGGCCTGCTTGAACAAGTCGCGTACCCGGGCCGCACCCACGCCCACAAACATCTCGACAAAGTCGGAGCCTGAGAGTGAGAAGAACGGCACGTCGGCCTCGCCAGCTACGGCCTTGGCCAGCAGGGTTTTGCCAGTGCCAGGAGGGCCCACCAGCAGCGCACCCTTGGGGATTTTACCGCCCAGAATGGTGAACTTGCTCGGGTTCTTCAGGAACTCGACAATCTCCTGCACTTCCTCCTTGGCTTCTTCCAGGCCAGCCACGTCTTTGAACGTAACTTTTACCTTATCACCACCTTCAAAAAGCGCAGCGCGGCTTTTGCCGATGTTGAAAATCTGGCCGCCGGGCCCGCCCGCGCTGCTCATGCGGCGCATGAGGAAGATGAACAGAATAATGCTCAGGATAATCAAGCCGTAGCTGCTCACGATGTCGAGCAAGCTCACGTGCTCGCCGATGTTCATGGCTACCCGCTGCTCTACGGGCTTGTTGGCCTGTAGCTTATCGAGCTGCTCCTGAAATACCTTGGCGTCGAAAATCGGGAAGAAATACTGTGCTCCCTGCGCGGCGGCGAAAGGCCCCCGGCGGGCAGTCAGCTCGTTTTTATACTGCGGCTTTTGCAGGGCAGCCTCCGTAAGGCCTACTTCGACAACCTGCTTGTTCACGACCGTGATGTCGTGTACATCGCCGGCCGCCAGCATTTGCTCAAATTTCTGCTGATTGATTTTGACAGCGGAGTTCTGGTTATTGAACCAGAACATGCCAATAAACAGCACCAGCAGCCCCGCCATCACCCACAGCTGCACACCCGGCCGGGGCGTGGGGTTGGGCAGCGTCGGCTTGCGGCGTTTGGTGGGCGTCGTATCTGACATAAAAAAATTAAACTAAATTGTATTAGACTCTTGTGCAACCGCGTCGCTAGGGGGTTGTTAGCGTCGCCTTACCGCAGACGCAGTCGGCAGCCCGATACTTTAGCGGTGGGCGGCGTCGGCCGTGTCTTCGATGTGCGTGATTTCGGCATCGCCCCAGAGCTCTTCCAGCGCGTAGAATTGCCGGCGGTCGCGCAGGAAAACGTGGACGACGACGTCTACATAATCCAACAGTACCCACTCGCGATTAGTGCGGCCTTCGGTTTGCCAGGGAGCCTGGCCAGTCACCTTTTCCACTTCTTCCTCTACCGAGCGAGCCAGGGCATCGAGCTGAGTATCGGAGGAAGCCGAGCAGATGATAAAATAATCGGCCACTGCGTTTTTCAACTCTTTCAAGTTCATTACCACAATGTCCATTCCTTTGCGGTCTTGGAGGCCGCGCACGGCTACGTCTGCCAATGTGTCCGAATCCTGTCGAACCAGGGTGCTCTTCATAGAGTAAGTTTACGTTGTTTGCTAGCTAATATACGACTGTCAACCCCCGTGGTCATCAGCCCAACTACCTTATTTACCGGCCAGCAGCTCATTTGGCTGCCCGCCTGCGCTTCTACTAACTCCGAAGCGCAGCAACTGTTGCGCGAAAACCGGGCCAGCGAGGGCTGTACCGTCATAACGGACGACCAGTTTGCCGGCCGCGGCCAGCGCGGCAACCAGTGGCTGGCTGCCCCGGGCGAAAACCTGACCTTGTCCATCGTGTGGCTGCCCACATTTTTGGATGCCGGCCAGCAGTTTTTGCTGAGCCAGGCCGTGGCGCTGGGCGTGCACGACTGGGCCGAAACGCTGCTCCAGCCCTCGGACAAACTCCGGGTGAAGTGGCCCAACGACCTGTATTTCGGTCCACAAAAATTCGGAGGAATTCTCATTGAGAACAGCCTGAGCGGGGCAAAAATTCAGTCCAGCATCGTTGGTATCGGCTTAAATGTGAACCAGCGGCACTTCGCCGTGCCCACGGCCACGTCGCTGGGGGCGCTCACGGGCCGCTATTTTCAGCGCGAGCCGCTGGCCGCCCGCTTGCTCGAATGCCTCGAAAAGCGCTACCTCCAGCTGCGCGCCGGCCAGGTGGGCCAGCTGCGGCGCGACTACCTGGCCGCCCTCTACCGCTACCAAGAGGTGCACGACTACGAGGTAGCCGGCCGCCGCGTGCGCGGCCAGATTGTGGGCGTGGAACCCGACGGCCGGCTAGCCGTCGAAATCGACGGGCAAGTGCAGCGCTTTGGCTTGCAGGAAATTAAGTATGTTTAAACTGTCGGCGGCGCGCTATCGGCCAGCGCTCGGGCGCACGGCGCTGGGCCTGCTGCTGCTGGCGCTACTGGCCTGCGCCGCCGACCGCCTGTGGCCGCTGCCGCCCGCGCCGCAGTATTCGCCGCTGGTGCTGGCCGCCGATGGCACCGTGCTGCACGCCTACCTCAACCCCACCCAGAAGTGGCGGATGAAAACCGAGCTGGCCGAGATAACGCCGGCGCTACAAACGGCGATTATTGAGAAGGAAGACCGGTATTTTCGCTACCACTTCGGGGTTAATCTGCTGGCAATCGGGCTAGCGGCGGGCCGTAATATCTTAGGGCACGGCCGCACCACCGGGGCCAGCACCATCACCATGCAGGTGGCGCGGCTGCTGGAGCCCAAGGAGCGCACCGTGGGCAACAAGCTGCGCGAAATGCTGCGCGCCGTGCAGCTCGAAGCGCACCTGAGCAAGGCGGAGATTTTGCAGCTGTATCTTAATCTGGTGCCCTACGGCTCTAATATCGAGGGCGTGAAGTCGGCGGCACTACTCTACTTCCAGCAGCCGCCCGACTACCTTTCGCTGGCCCAGACCGTGACCCTGGCCATCATCCCGAACCGGCCGGGCGGGCTGGTGTTGGGCAAAAACAACCCCGCGATTTTGCGCGAGCGCAACCGCTGGCTGGCCTATTTCCAGCGTCAAAAGCTCTTTCCGGCCCAGGATATTGCCGATGCCCTGCTGGAGCCGCTCACGGCCCAGCGCCATCCCGCCCCTACCCTGGCCCCACACCTGGCGCGGCGGCTGGTGCTGGCTAGCCCCGGCGCGGCACTCATCCACAGCACCCTGCGGCCCGCCACGCAGGCCAAGGCCGAAGACCTGGCCCGCAACTACGCGCGCCGGCTGGCCACGGCGGGCATCTCGCAGGCCGCCGTGCTGGTCGTTAACAACAAGACCTACGCCGTGGAGGCCTACGTGGGCTCGGTCGATTTTCAGGATGCCGGCGCGCAGGGGCAGGTCGATGGCGTGCGGGCCGTGCGCTCGCCGGGCTCTACGCTCAAGCCGCTGCTGTATGGGCTGGCCTTCGACCGCGGCCTGGCTACGCCCAAAACCGTGCTGCCCGACGTGCCGACCAATTTCCAGGGCTTTCGGCCCGAAAACTTCGACAAGCACTGCCAGGGCGAGGTGACGGTGGAGCGGGCCCTCACCTACTCGCTTAACATTCCGGCCGTGCGCGTGCTCTCGGAAGTCGGGGTTGATAAGTTCACCGGCACGTTGCGGCAGGCCGGCTTTCGGCAGGTAGCGCACGATGCGCCCCGCCTGGGATTGAGTACCATCCTGGGCGGCTGCGGCGCTACGCTGGAGGAGCTGACGGGCTTATACAGCGCGCTGGCTAATGAAGGCAACTACGCCCCGCTAACCCTCACGGCGCCCCGCCCACCAACCGGCAAGCGGCCCTTGGTTTCGCCCGCCGCCGCCTACCTGCTCACCGACATCCTGGCCCAGCGCACGCGGCCCGACCTGCCCGTGGATGCCGCCAGCAGCCGCCACCTGCCCCGCATTGCCTGGAAAACCGGCACCAGCTACGGTCGCCGCGACGCCTGGAGCATCGGCTACAACCGCCAATACACCATCGGCGTGTGGCTGGGCAATTTCAACGGTCAGGGCAGCCCGGCGCTTACGGGGGCCGATATTGCCTCACCACTGCTTTTCGATTTATTTAACGCCCTAGCCTACAATGGCAAGGCCGAATGGTTTGCCCCGCCCGCCAGCCTCGACTTCCGGCTGGTGTGCGCCGAAACGGGGTTGGTACCCGGCGAAAACTGCGCTAACCAATTGCTTGATTACTACCTGCCCGGCGCCTCGGGCAGCCAGCGCTGCCAGCACCAGCGCGAGGTATTGCTCTCGGCCGATGGCCAGTACAGCTACTGCCGCGCCTGCGCCCCGGCCAGCGGCTACCGCCGCGAACTGTTTGCCAATTTGCGGCCCGAGGTGCTGGCCTTTCGCGAAAGCCAGGGCCTGCCCGCCCGCCGCCTGCCGCCCCACAACCCTGCCTGCCGCCTTGTGCGCGCCGCCGAGGCCAGCGGCCCCGCCAGCGCCGATGCCGCGCCGCTGCTCGCCATTACTTCGCCGGCCGCCCACGCCGAATACGTGCTTAATGCCGGGGAAAAGCAGCAACTGCTACTCAGCTGCGCGGCGGCGGCCGAAGTGCGCCAGGTGTACTGGTACGTGAACGACCGATTTCTGAAAGCTGCCTCCCCCACGGCCCGCGTGTTTTTTCGCCCGCCGCCCGGCGAGGTCAAAATCTCGTGCGCCGACGACCGCGGCCGCACCGTGGATATTTGGGTGCTGGTACGCGAGATGTAGCCTGGGCTAGCCGTTGGCCAGCGCCGTTTCGCCGTCCAGCACGGGGGTCATATCCTGCTCCTCGGCCTCGGTAAAAAGCCGCGAGCGGATAAGAAACCGTACCCCTAGCGGGATTTCCAGCGAGAAGCTGGCGCCCCGGCCTTTCACCACATCCACCGTGAGCTGGGTGTGTTTCCAGTACTCGAACTGGCTGGCACTCATGAAGAAATCGCAGCCGTGAATCTGGCCCAGCCACACGTCGTTGGCCCCCACCCGAAACTCGCCCTTGGCAAAGCACATGGGCGAGGAACCGTCGCAACAGCCGCCGCTCTGGTGAAACATGAGTGGGCCATGCTCGTCGCGCAGCAGGTCAATGGTGGCCTCGGCGGCAGTGGTGCAGAGAACGCGGGCGGTTGGCATGAGAAGGCTGGTTTATTTGGAAGGCCCTAGCAGCGGCTGGCCCAACACGATGGGCGGGGCCGCCCGGCGGCGGTAGGTGTAGGTGGCACCCGTGCGTTGTTGAAGCACGGTAACGGTGCTGTCGGGGGCGGCGCTGCCGGGGCGCGCCTGCCACTTGTAGGCCAGCTGGCGGTCGGCATCCCAATAGTGGTAGGTGTTGCCGATGCTAAGTAGGTTTTTTCGCTGGGCATTGGGGATGCGCGCCGTGCTGCCGCGGCCAGGGTCCACGATGGGCATCCGGTCGCGCCTGCCGGGTAGCGAGTCGGGCCGGCTGGGCCGGAAGCCAAGCTTGGTATCGGTCTGCTCCCAGTCGGGATTACGGGTGTTGGGCACCGGCAGCAGTTGGGCCTGGGCAGCCAGGGCGGTGCCCAGCAGCAGGGCGGGGCAAAGTAGTAAACCGTTCATAGCGAAAGCATAGGGTTGCATCAGCAAGATGCGTTGCCGGCCCCGGCAGTTGCCCAAAAGGCTACCGCCGGAATTTACCAGCGGTAGCCTTTTGGGCGCAAGGGTGGCAAGCTCAAGCTCACCCCGCGCTGCTAAAAGAAGCCTAGTGGCTTCTCGCTGTAGCTGATGAGCATGTTCTTATTCTGGCGGTAGTGGGCCAGCATCATCTTGTGTTTTCGCGGCCGAAGCCCGAAGCCTTGTAGCCGCCGAAGGGCGCGCCGGCCGGGTAATCGTGGTAGCAATTCACCCACACGCGGCCGGCCTGAATGGCACGCGGCACCTGGTACAGCTCGTGCGCGTCGCGCGTCCACACGCCCGCGCCGAGGCCGTAGAGCGTGTCGTTGGCAATTTCGATGGCCTCTGCCACCGTCTTGAAGGTTGTGACGGACACCACCGGGCCGAAAATTTCCTCCTGAAAAATCCGCATCTTGTTATGCCCCCGGAACATGGTGGGCTGAATGTAGTAGCCCTCCCCCAGCTCACCATCGGCCTGCGCGTAGGCCTCACCGCCCACGAGCACCTCCGCGCCCTCGGCCTTGCCGATTTCGAGGTAGCTCAGGATTTTCTCGTACTGGTCGTTGCTGGCCTGGGCGCCCATCATCGTGCTCATATCGAGCGGGTTACCGAGCTTGATGGCCTTTACCCGGGCAATGACCCGGGCGATGAAGTCGTCGTAAATGTCTTCGTGCACGAGCATCCGCGAGGGGCAGGTGCAGATTTCGCCCTGATTAAGGGCAAACATCACCGCGCCTTCGATGGCTTTGTCGAGGAAGTCGTCGTCATGGTCGAGCACGCTCTTGAAGAAGATGTTGGGCGACTTGCCGCCCAGCTCCATCGTCACTGGAATGAGGTTTTCGGCAGCGTACTGCATGATGAGGCGGCCGGTGGTGGTTTCGCCCGTGAAGCTGGCCTTGTTGATGCGCGGCGACGAGGCCAGCGGCTTGCCGGCTTCAAGGCCGAAGCCGTTTACCACGTTGACCACGCCGGCCGGGATGAGGTCTTCGAGCAATTCCATCAGGACCATGATGCTGGCGGGGGTTTGCTCGGCGGGCTTCATCACCACGGTGCAGCCGGCGGCCATCGCGGGCGCCAGCTTCCAGGTGGCCATCAGCAGCGGAAAATTCCAGGGAATAATCTGGCCGATGACGCCCAGCGGCTCGTCGATGTTGAGCGACAGCGTATTGGCGTTCAGCTCGGTAGCGCTGCCCTCCTCGGCCCGGATGACGCTGGCGAAGTAGCGGAAGTGGTCCACCACCAGCGGCAGGTCGGCGTAAGTCGTTTCGCGGATGGCTTTGCCGTTTTCGACGCACTCCACGGCCGCCAGCATCGCGAGGTTTTCCTCGATGCGGTTGGCGATTTTGTGGAGCACGTTGCTGCGCTCGGTGGCCGAGGTCTTGCTCCAGGTTTTGAAGGCCGCGTGCGCCGCGTCGAGCGCCAGGTCGATGTCCTCCTTACTGGAGCGGGCTACCTTGGTGAAATTCTTACCGTCGATGGGCGACGGGTTATCAAAATACTGGCCCTTGACCGGGGCTACCCATTTGCCGCCGATAAAGTTATCGTAGTGCGATTTGAACTGGGGCCGGGCCACCAGGGTGGTGGGCGCTTCGAGCGTTTCTGCCATGACGAAAAAGGAACTAGGTGGGAGAACACGACAAAGGTGGCCCATTCCTTAGCCACTGGGTTTATGGTATCGTCGCAGAAAATGCCAAAATTGTCGCAACTTGCGTTGGTGTCAGTAAGTGCTCACTTACAAGGCCACAGGCATGGGAATACCCACCGAGCTAGCTGACCCGACGCCTTTCTTCAACCTGTCCCATGCCCACCCGCGTTCACCTACCCGCCGCCGTGCCCCCGCTGGCCCTCAACCGGTTGCACTCGCTCGTCGAAAACCGCACGGTTTTCGCCCTCGACGCCTTTGAGCTGAACATCTTCGAGACGCACCAAGCCGCCCACCGCGTGCCGCTGCGCCTCGACGGGCTAGCCCTCACCACCATGCTGCGGGGCAAAAAGGTGATGCACCTGCCCGACCGCCCGGCCTTCGACTACCTGCCCGGCGAAACGGTGGTGGTGGGCGAGGATGAATTGATGGAAATCGACTTTCCCGACGCCTGCCTGAGCCAGCCCACGCAGTGCCTGGCCGTGGCCATCGCGCCCGATACCATCCGCCAAACCGTTGACCTGCTGAACGAACGCTACCCGCGCGCCGAAACCCACGCGCCCTGGGCGCTGGCCGGCCCCGACTATGCCCACCTCACCAACACGCCCGAGCTCACCGGCACACTGGAGCGCTTGGTGGCCGTGTCGCGCACCACCGACACGGCCAAGGACGTGCTGGCCGGCTTCACGCTGCAAGAGCTGCTGGTGCGCCTCATGCAAACCCAGGCCCGCGAGCTGATTTTCAATGACTACGCCCGGCACCTGACCACGCACCGCTTCGCGGCGGTGGTGCAGTACATCAAGGCGCACCTGGCCGAAAGCCTGCCGATAGACAAGCTGAGCGTGCTGGCTTGCATGAGCAAGGCCACGTTCTTTCGATTGTTTAAGCGCGAGTTTGGCCTCACGCCCGTCGAGTACATCGTGCGCGAGCGGCTGGCCGAGGCCAAGCGCCTGCTGCGCCTGCCGCTGGCTAGCGTGGCCGATGTAGGTATGCGCGCTGGCTTCAATAATCTCTCTTACTTCCAGGCTCTGTTCAAAAAGCACGAGGGCCTGACGCCGGGGGCCTACAGAAAGCAGGCTCAGTAGGTTATCGCCACCACTTCTACCACTTCGGGCGTGGCCCCCAGCGGCAGCGTCAGCGACTGGCCCAGCCGCGCCCCGAGCAGCGCCCGCGCAATTGGCGCCACGAAGCCTACTTTGCCCGCGGCCACGCTGGCCTCGTCTACCCCCACAATGGTAAAAGTACGCTCCTGGCCAGCCCGGCTGCCGCCGCGGGTGCGTAGCGTCACGGTGGCGCCAAAGCGGACTTCCCCCGGTGGCTGGGTAGCGGGGTCTATTACTTTGGCGCTGGCCAGGCGCTCGGTGAGCAGGGCCAGCCGGCCATTTAGCAGCGAAAGGCGGTGGGTGCGGTCGGTGTCGTTGTCGCGGTTGGCCTGGGCCTGGGCGCGCTCGGTTTCGAGGGCCGCTAGCTCGGCACGCAGCTGCTCCAGGCCGTTGGGCGTAACGTAGTTGGCCACGCCCGGCGGCAGGGCCGCGCGGGGCGGCACGATGGGTGGCGTTTGGGCATCGTCCTCTTTTACAAATCCTCGGCTCATGGCTAGGCTGAACGCGGGCCGGCGGCCGGGGTTGCTACAATCGCAACTTTCGGGGCCAGTGGCTGGTTCTAGCTCCCATGTCTGATGTTTTGACTTCTGAATTACCCACTCGCCCAGCCACCCAGCCGCTACTCAGCGAGGGCCTGGTGTGGCTCATGGCCCTCACCTGTGGGCTGGTGGTGGCTAATATTTATTACAACCAACCGCTGCTGGCGGCCATTGGCCACAGTTTCTCGATTTCCGACAGCCGGGCCAGCCTGCTGGCCACCGCCACCCAGATAGGTTACACGCTGGGCATGGTGCTGGTAGTGCCGCTGGGCGACAAACTGGAGCGCAAAAACCTCATTCTCTGGATGCTGGGCGCGGCCGCGGGCTGCCTGGCGGCGGCGGCCGTGGCGCCCACCTTTCTGCTGCTGGCCGTGGCCAGCGTCCTCATTGGTATCTGCTCGTCGGTGCCGCAGTTGCTGCTGCCAATGGCCGCCACCCTGGCCCCCGAGGCCGACCGGGGCCGCATCGTGGGCCGCGTCATGAGCGGGCTGCTCGTGGGCATCCTGCTCTCGCGCACCGTGAGCGGCTACGTGGGCGTGCATCTGGGCTGGCGCACGGTATTCGGCGGCGCGGCCGCCCTCATGCTGGCCCTGGCCGCCCTGCTGGCCTGGCGCCTGCCCCGCGACCGCCCCGCCTTCCAGGGCACCTACGCCTCGCTGATGCAGTCGCTGCTCACGCTCACCCGTGAGCTGGTGCCGCTGCGGCGCTCGGCGCTGGTGGGCGGCCTCGTTTTCGCGGCCTTCAGTGTATTCTGGACTACCTTGGCTTTTTACCTGGCGGGACCAGCCTACCACTACGGCAGCGACGTGGCAGGCTTCTTCGGGCTGGTGGGTGCGATGGGCGCGCTGGCCGCCCCACTGGCCGGCAAGGTTGCTGACACCCGCGGGCCACGCTACGCCATCACGGCGGGTATCGCGCTCTCGCTGGGGGCCTATGCCGTGCTGGGGCTGAGCGGGGCCTACCTCGCAGGGCTGGTATTAGGCGTGATTCTGCTCGATGTGGGTGTGCAGGCCGCCCACATTTCCAACCAGACGCTGGTGTTCTCGTTGCGCCCCGAGGCCCGCAGCCGCCTCAATACGGTGTACATGACGGGCTACTTTACGGGCGGCTCGCTCGGCTCAGTAGTCGGTGGGCTGGCCTGGATGCACTTCGGCTGGCTAGGCGTGTGCGCCGTAGGCGGCACGCTGATGGCGCTGGCCCTGCTGGTGCACCGCAGCTACGGGCGGTAATAGTGTCGCTACGAATAGAACGTGCTGCTCATCTGGCGTCCGCTTGTCGAAGCATCTCGCCCGAATCATTAGGATTGCTACCTTAATGATTCGGGCGAGATGCTTCGACAAGCGGACGCCAGATGAGCAGCACGTTCTTTTTACAAACGCATGGTATTATCTACCCTGCTTTCTAATCTTCAAATTCCCACCGAAGTAAGCGACCTATCTTCGCGGCCATTTTTTGCCAAGAATCTTCTTCAAGCGAGTTGATATACTTCTCCACTAATGCAATTGCGGCCGGGATAATGTAGTCAGGGGCTAAAATGACGTGACGCAAAAAGGCTGGTCCGCACCCCGATTTAAGACGTGCGAGGTAAGTAGCGGATGCCACAAGAACTTCGAAAAAGTCTTCTCCTGTCTCACCTTCTACACCAATCGTAAATACCAGTGTGAAGCCGAAATCTGCTGCGGCGTTCTCTTCATAAGTAGATAAGTCTTCACTTTCACTACAACTACAGCTCCTAATAACAGCTTTCATTCGTAATCCTCAAACAGAGAACGACTACCCCAACCGCCCCAGGCACGTCTGCAAGCTCGTGCGCCAGTGCGGAATGGCCACGCCCAGCGTTTGCTTCACCTTGCTCTTGTCCATCACCGAGTAGGGCGGGCGGGTGGCTTTAGTGGGGTATTCGGCGGTGCGGATAGGCACGGTTTTCACCGGCAGGCCACTTAGCTCGAAAATGGCGGTGGCAAAGTCGTACCACGAGGTCAGGCCCTCGTTGCTGTAGTGGTAGAGGCCGTAGGCGGTGCTTTGGGTTTCGATGATGTGCAGAATACAGCCGGCTAGGTCGATGGCGTAGCAGGGCGTGCCCACCTGGTCCCAGATAATGCGCAGCTCGTCGCGCTCGCGGCCCAGCTTCAGCATGGTTTTCACGAAGTTGCCCGCGAATTCGGAGTACAGCCAGCTGGTGCGCAGGATGAAATGCTGGCTAGCCAGCGCCGGAATCACCTGCTCGCCCTCCAGCTTGGTAAGGCCGTAGACACTGATGGGCGCGGCCTCATCGGTTTCCGTGAGCGGCTGGTTACCGCCGCCGGCAAACACAAAATCGGTCGAAATTTGGATGAGCGTGGCGCCGAACTCGCCGCACAGCCGGGCCAGGTTTTCGGCCCCGTCGCGGTTCACGCGGCGGGCCAGGTCCACCTCATCCTCGGCTTTATCCACGGCCGTGTAGGCGGCGCAGTTGATGACGTAGGCCGGGCGGTGCTGCTCAAACAGTTCGCGCAGGCCGCTGACGTTTAAAATATTGGCCTGATTTTCGGGCGGAAAAACCAGCCCCGTCATGTTGCGCTCCTGGGCTACGTGCGCCAGGCATTGCCCAAGCTGGCCCGAGGCCCCAAAAACCAGCGTCGTATTCGTTGCAGTCATAAGTATGTAGCCCTGGCGGGCGGCGTTCTTGAGGCTGCAAGTTAAGCCGGGCCGGGCAGGCCGGGCGGCCCCGGCGGGCGCTTGTTCTTAATAGGCTCGAAGCGGCGCTCGCGGGGCTGCTTCTCGCTCAGGTACTTCCAGTAGCGCTTCGGAATGTGGCGCTGGTGCAGCTTCAGGTTTTTGCGCTCTGGGATGTTGACGTGGTCGAAATAAGCCTGCCACAGGATTTTGAAGAGCGGCTCGCGCTCATCGAGCACCGTAGCCGACACCTCGCCGCGGCGCGGGCTAGCCCCGTTGGCTTCAAACTCCACAATAGTCGTTTGTGCCAGGTCGTAGTAGAGTCCATAGTGCCGCTTGCGGTCAAAAATCAGCCAGCGCTGGTCGGCGTAGCGTTTGGTGAAGTGGCTGGCGATGAGCGGCAGCGTATCGAAATCGGGCTCGATGGTGGCGTGAAACAGGCCATCTTGCGCCTTCTCAAAGCGCACGAAGGCTTCCATGCGGTGCTTTTCGCGAAAGAGCTGCTGGGCCAGCCGCTGGCAGCGCCGCACGGTGGCATCGGCGTAGTTGTCGGAGATGTCGCGGCCGGCCCGCAGCGCCGTATCAGCGTAGCGAAAAATGAGCAACTCACGCTCGGGGTCTTCGCTCAGAAATACGTGGTAGAGCCGCGCCCGAGCCGGCTCGGGCATGAAGCGCAGCAGGCCATCCCAGGTGCGGGTGGCCAGTTTCTCGTCGGTGGCGATGACCACGGCCTGGGCAAACAGGCCGCCCTGCGCCGTGCCTTCGGGCTGAATGCTATTGGGCGCCGAGCGGCGGTCGTAGATGCGAAACAGCACCGTGAGCAGGCCCTCGAAGCTGCCGTCGTAGCGGTAGTCGGCGGGCGGGTTGTGCAGCTCGGGCGCGGGCCGGCGGGCCGCTACCGGGCCCACGGCGGTGCTGGCGGCTGGGCGGCGCAGGGGAGTAAGTTGGCTCACGCGGATGGATTACTAAGTTGAGGAGCAGTTGATTTTTCAGCAGCTAAAAAGCGGATAAGCAGCGCATTCACGGCCTCAGCTTCCTCCAGCTGCACCCAGTGCGTGGCCTGCGGAAAGTAGTGCAGTTCGCCCTGCGCACATTGCCGCAGGCTGAACCGGGCTAGCCGCGCATCCAGAAAGGCATCCTGCTGCCCCCAGATAAGTTGCACCGGCTCCACGATGCGCGGCCACGGCTCACCCGTAGGCAGGCGCAGGGCCCGGTACCAGTTCAGCATGGCCGTGAGGGCGCCTGGCTGCGCCCAGGCCACTTTGTAGCGCGCCACCTCGGCGGCCGAAAACGTGCCGGGCCGGCTCGTGCCCCGCAGGGCTTGCTCGCCAAAGCGCCAGTTGCGCCGCCGCACCAGCCGCTCGGGCAGCCCCGGCAACTGAAAAAAGCCGATGTACCAACTGCGCAGCAGCTGGCCAGGCACGCGCCAGAGGTTGGGCGCCACCACGGCCGGGTGCGGCACGTTGAGAATAGCCGTACGCGCCACCCGCCCAGGGTAGTGCGCAGCCAAGTACCAGGCCACAATGCCGCCCCAGTCGTGCCCCACGATGCTGGCCTGCGGGCAGCCCACCGCATCGAGCAGCCCAATAATGTCGGCGGCCAGCGTAGGCAGGGCGTAGGCCTCTATGCCAAGCGGCTTGTCGCTAAGGTTGTAGCCCCGCTGGTCGGGCGCCCACACGCGGTAGCCCGCTGCCGCGAGCGCAAAAATCTGCGCCCGCCAGCTAGCCCAGTACTCGGGAAAGCCGTGCAGCAGCACTACCAGCGGCCCCTCGGCCGGGCCGCACTGCACCACGTGCAGGTGCAGGCCATTGGTGGGCATTCGGTGGTGGGTCAAGGGGTAGCTCATAAAGGCTATACCCCGGCCAGCGGCCAAAAGGTTGTGCCGGGGCTAGGCAGCCACGCCGGGCTGCGCCTCGGTGGCCTGCTGGGCGGCGCGGGCTGCATCGTGCAGCTGGCGCACCAGCGGCAGCAATTCAGACAGGCGGCAGCAGCACGAAAAGCGCGGCGCTTTGTCAAGGCTAGTGGCCAAAGGGGAGAGTGCCAAGGCGGGCTCGGCGGCGATGGTGAGCGGGGCCGACGCGTCGGCTCCTGCGCGATGGGTAATTTTCATGGCTGAAAACAATCCGGTTAAAACTCCCGGCGCGGTCGCGCCGGGCAACAACTGGCCGCTACTGCACGACCAGGGTATCGACGAGGTAGCTGCTGCTACTCACAAAGCGCAGGTAATACGTGCCGGCCTGGGTAGGCTGGAACGTGTAGGTAGTCTGCCCCGCCGTGGCCGGCACGGCACACGAGCAGTCAGCATAATTGACGTTGACGCTCACCGTGCGCACGTTGCCAGTACCCTGCTCCACCAGGTTGCCCAGGGTACCACAGCCCGACGTCGGGGTGTAAGTGAGGGTAAACACCGCCGGCCGGTTCACGGCCCCGGTTTTGGGGCCGCTGGCCTGGCTTACGGGCGTGAGCAGCGTAGCATTGCACGCATCGGGCACCACGTTGAAGCAGCTGGTGGTGCCCAGAGCCAACGCAGCAAGTAGATAGTTTTTCAAGAACGGAGCCATCGGACACAAAAAAGATTAGCGCTACCTACCAACTATCAGCCTGCTGCAATCAACTCAATCTCAACACCCAATCAGCCCTTTTTCGCCTAAACCCCTACCCCACCTGGGCAAACAAATCCAGCTGCTGCGTCACCAAGGCCGAGCGCGTAGCCTTGCCGCCAAACAAAATCTGGCGGCGCACCTGCTGCTCGCTCAGCTCGCCCAGCCGGGCCGGGGCCATGCCCCTGGCGGTGAGAAAATGCTTAGCCCGCTTCATCACCACTCCAAATTGGGTGAGGTGCTCGGCCGTGAGCGAGGTGAAGCGCCGGGCCTGCACAATGCGCTCGGCCGAGCGGGCGCCCACGCCCGGAATGCGCAGTATCATGGCGCGGTCGGCCACGTTCACATCCACCGGAAACAGGTGGCGGTTGCGCAGCGCCCAGGCTAGCTTGGGGTCAATTTCGAGGTCGAGGTACGGGTGCGCGGGGTCGAGAATCTCGTCGGCCTCGAAACCGTAAAAGCGCATCAGCCAGTCGGTTTGGTACAGGCGGTGCTCGCGCACCAGCGGCGGTTGGGTAACCTGCGGCAGGCGCGCATCATCGGTAATCGGCACGTAGCCCGAGTAGTACACGCGCTTCAGCCCGTAGCCCTGGTAAAGGCTGTCCGAGAGCTTGATAATCTGCAAGTCGTTCTCGTCGCTGGCCCCCACAATGAGCTGCGTGCTCTGCCCGGCCGTGGCAAACTGCGGCACCTTCTTAAACAGCGCCTTCTCCTCTTTATTCTGAATAATGCCGTCCCGAATCTGGCCCATCGGGGTCAGAATCTCGGCGTAATTCTTCTCCGGCGCCAGGTTTTGCAAGGCCAGCTCGCTAGGCAGCTCGATATTCACGCTCAAGCGGTCGGCATACAGGCCAGCTTCCTGAATTAGCTCGGGCGAGGCCCCCGGAATGGTCTTGACGTGGATGTAGCCGTTGAAATTGTGCTCGGTGCGCAGCTTCTTCACGATGCGCACCAGGCGCTCCATCGTGTAGTCGGGCGACGAAAAAATACCGCTGCTCAAAAACAGCCCTTCGATGTAGTTGCGGCGGTAAAAATTGATGGTCAAATCCACCACTTCCTCCACCGTGAAGGCGGCGCGCTTCACGTCGTTCGAGCGGCGCGACACGCAGTAGGCGCAGTCGAAGATACAGTGATTGGTAAGCAGAATTTTGAGCAGGCTCACGCAGCGGCCATCTTCCGTAAAGCTGTGGCAAATACCCATGCCTTCGGCGTTGCCGAGGCCCTTTTGCTCATTTTTGCGCTTGCCACCGCTGCTGCTGCACGACACGTCGTACTTGGCGGCGTCGGCTAAGATGCTTAGCTTTTCCTGGATGCGCTCGTTCATGCTAGCGAAATGGTTTAGCGAGGGTAAAAGTAGAACTTACTACTGAGATGAGCAAGCTTTTTATAAGCTAATTTTTTTAGAAAAAGTTTCGCGCCAGCTACCTAATGTGCACCGACAAGCTGAGCGGTCGGCCGCCAAAACCACCGGGCGGCTCCGTAACTTGCGCATAGTGCTGCTGCGCCCAATGCTTTCTCTTTCTGCTCGTCGTTTTTTGGTGTTGGTTGGCTGGCTGCTGCTGGGCGGGCTAGCCCGTGCGCAGGCGCAGGTGCCGGCCTTCACCCCACGGCTGGCCGTGCCGCCAGATTCACTGCGCGCCGCCGACGAGGCCGCCAGCCTGCCCACCGACTCGCTGGGCCGCCGCTTCGATGAGGAGCGCGTGCGCCTGAGCCTGGAGCGCTACACGCGGCGCAAAACCATCGTGGGCAAGGCCCTGCAGGCCTTTTTCCGGCTCACCAAGTCGCGCGAGGAGGAGCATGGCCTCGACGCGGTGCTCCTCAACCGGCAGTTCGACCAGCACAACTTCAAGGTTGTGCGGCGCATCACCATCACGCCCTTCGATGCCTTTGGGTATAGCCTTAACGACTCGCTGCGCCAGCCGCGCACCTTCCTCGAAAAGTCGGGCAATGCGCTGCACATCCGCACGGCGCGCTCGCGTATTCGGCAGGTGCTCTTGTTCCGGCCGGGCCAGCCGCTGCTGCCCCAGGCCCTGGCTGAGAGCGAGCGCTTGCTGCGCCAAACCGACGAAATTCTGGATGCCCGCGTGCTCGTGAACGAGGCCACCGCCACCCGCGACAGCGTCGATATCAACGTGTATACCACCGATGTGTTCAGCATCACGGCCGGCTACGAGCTGCGCGGCGGGCCCGGCCAGGCCATCGTCACGCTCGGCGACCAGAACTTCCTGGGCCTCGGCCACCGGCTCGACAACCGCTACCAGTACGGCCGCGACCTGCCCCAAACCTGGGGCTACGAGGCCAACTACCGGGTGCCGTTCCGCAACTTCGTGTACGCCGAGGGGCACTATTTCAACGAGTTTGAGTCGCACTCGGGCGGCGTGTCGGCGCGGCGTGACTTCTACTCGCCCAGCGCCCGCTGGGCCGGCGCCTTCACTGCCGACGTCAACAACCTGCGCGTGGTGCTGCCCCGCGACGCGCCCCCGGCCGAGGGCGAGATGCCTAACTTTCGCACCCGCTCCTTCACTAGCCAAAGCCTGTGGGTGGGCCGCGCCTTCCGGCTGCGCTCCTATGACCTGGGCTACGAAAACCCCGGCCGGCTCATCGTGGCGGCTAGCCTCGTCAACGAGCACCACACCACCAACCCCACCGCCACCCCCGAAAACCCCGCCGGCAGCCCCGACGACCGCACCCGCACCCTGGTGCTGGGAGCCGTGGGCTACTCGGTGCGCCGCTACTATAAAGACAAGTACCTGTTTGGCTTCGGTCGCACCGAAGACGTGCCGGCCGGCACCCTGCTCAGCCTCACCACCGGCCTCGAGCACAACACCTCGGGCGTGCGGCGCTACGTCGACGCCCGCATTGCGGCGGCCGGCTATTCCGAGCGCCAGGGCTACCTCTACGCCAGCCTCGACTTCGGCACGTTTCAGCGCGTGCATGACGGCGGCTGGGAGCAAGGCCTGCTGAGCGGGCAGTTTCTGTACTTCACGCGGCGCTACCGCATGGGCAACTACCAGAGCCGGCACCTGCTCAGTTCGCGCGTCACGGCGGGCTTCAACCGCTACCCGGCCGAGGTGCTGCTCTCGGGCATCAACTCCAACCCCGATGGGGTGCGCGGCTTCCAGCCCACCGGCCAGATACTGGCCACCAGCCGCTTGCTCGCCAACTACGAGGGCACCGTGTACACGCCCCTCTCGCTGCTGGGCTTCCGGGTGGCGGTGCTGGCCTTTGCTGACGTGGCCATTGTAAATGAGCGCATCGGCGGCGGCTCGCCCTTCGGCGGCGACGCGCCCTACACGGGCTTCGGGCTGGGCCTGCGCTTCCGCAACGAACTCACGGTGCTGCGCACATTCCAGATTCTACTGGGCTACTACCCCCGCGGCCAGCTTAATGCCAACGGCACGCGCCTTTTTGAGAGCAACCGCGACTCGTACCACTTCTCCGATTTCAGCTTCGGCCAGCCCAGCGTGGTGCAGTACGGGTTTCAGTAGCGGGCAATGAAGTGACAAGCAAACACGCCTAGTATTATGAGCGTATTTTGATTTTGCTGGAATTGTTTCTAAAACGTCATGCTGAGCTTGCCGAAGCGTCTCTACCGCTTCATTCAAGCCATTCAACGAGGCGATAGAGATGCTTCGGCGAGCTCAGCATAACGCTCTTTTGAATTTCAAAACACGCTCTGAGTGAAGAAAGAAGCTATTAGCTACATTCGCAGGACTATATTTTCTTCTTAGTTCAGCTTTCACAAGAGCAGACTAATTTCTTCACGTACAGCTGAAAGTGCAAAGGCTAGAGCTCTTATCATCCTATGAGGCCCCGTAAAGTAGAAAGAGAAGGCGATTTTATTCAAGCTGAAATTGCCCCAAATATGTTCGTCTACTGCCGGCTTGTTGAGCACGCTTATCTTTTCTATGACCTCTTATCCCACAGCCCCTTAACTAGCACGAGCGTATTACTGGATAAGGATTTTGTGCTAGGGCTTTACGTGATGCTTTACGCCACAAGAGAGGGGAGGTGGAAGATAATCGACGCCTCTCCGGTATCCCCAGCACTACGTGCTTTGAGCGCTCGGCCGGGACTCATACAGGCAGGTATTCACTCTCCTATGACAGCTGAACATGCCCTGCGTAAGCTTTTTGGGGTCAAAGGGTTTGAGGAACTGAATCCTAATTTCCCTTGGCAGGGCTGGCCTGAGTAAGTGACGGAGTATCAACCGAAGCTAAGAGTGTATTTAGATTTCTCTGAAAACGCTTCTAGAACATCGTGCTTCGATAAGCTCAGCAGGGCGTTCTTTTAAATCTATAAACACGCTCTAAGCTTGCTTCCTTATTAGCTCAATTATCACATCACAGTTGAAACTCAATCGGCATGGTGCACACCACGCGCACGGCCTGCCCGCGCTGGTAGCCGGGCTGCCAAGGCGGCATCAGCCACACCAGGCGTAGGGCCTCCTCGTTGAGGCCGCTGCCGGGCCCGCGCACAAACGACGCATCGGTGACGCGGCCCGTCGCGCTTAGGACAAAACGTATATACACCTTGCCGGTCACCTTCTTCTGGCGCGCCGCCTCGGGGTAGCGCATATTTTTCATCATGTAGGCTTGCAGCCCGGCCTCTCCCCCCACAAACTGCGGCCGTGTATCCGGATTGACGAACACCGAATCGGGACTGAATGCCGGACTGGCCGCCTGGCTCGCCTTGCTCCCGCCCCCGCCAGGCCCTACATTAGGTGTCGTTACCGTTTTTAGCGCTACCTGCGCGGCCGCCAACCCTGGCAAGGACAACGCCACTGCCAACAAGCTCCAAGTGTATCGTGCAAGCATAAATACTGTACAATAAGTAGTAGATAATAGCGCACTGGCCCCCCAAATTTACGGGCTACCGCCGGGTACTTAATATTATTTTTCCGGTAACTACGCCGATTCTTTTGATTATACTAAAAAATCTACGTTTCGGATTGCTTTCGCCGCGCACGTGGCGCCGGCCCTACCTTCGTACCACTTTCACTTAGCGCGCTCGTCGCTTTCTTTCTATGCGCCTTGGCGATTTTAACGACCTCAAAATAGCCCGCGAAGTCAGCATTGGCTTCTACCTGACCAGCGACGACGGCGACCTGCTGCTGCCCGAGAAGTACCGCCCTGTTGGCGCGCACGTCGGCGACGTTATCCGCGTCTTCGTGTACCGCGATTCCGAAGACCGCCTTATTGCCACCACCTTAGAGCCGCTGGCGGTGGTCGATAGCTTCGCCGCCCTCACCGTGCGCGACGTGGGTGCCCCCGGCGCCTTCCTCGACTGGGGCCTCGAAAAAGACCTGCTGCTGCCCCACGCCAACCAGCGCCAGGCGGTGCGCGTGGGCGACCGCGTGCTCGTGTACGTGTACCTCGACGAAACTACCGACCGCCTCGTGGCCTCGGCCAAGTGGCAGCAATTCCTCAGCCCCGAGCCCTTCGACGGGGCCGAAGGGGCTAGCGTACAGCTGCTTGTGGCCGAAGAAACTCCGCTCGGCTACTCCGTCATTGTGAACGGTACGCATCTAGGCTTGCTCTATGGCAATGAGGTGTTTAAGCCGCTGCGCATCGGCGAGCTGCTGCCCGGCCACCTGCGCCAGGTGCGGCCCGATGGCAAGCTCGACGTGCGCCTCGGCCAGGCCGGCTACGACGAGGTCGAAACCGCCGTGCGCCTCGTGCTCGCCGCCCTCGCCCAGCGCCCCGACGGCCGCCTGCCCCTCGGCGATAAAAGCCTGGCCGACGACGTGTACCGCCGCCTGGGCATGAGCAAAAAGGTCTTCAAAAAGGCCCTGGGCTCGCTCTACAAGCAGGGCTTAGTAGAGCTGGGGCCAGAAGAAACGCGGCTGGCTGCATCCAGCTAGGCTACCCTCTACCGCACAAGTAAGGGCGGGGCGTGCCCCTGCCCATCGTTGAACAACCACCGCTTAAATCGTTCACCGACGGGCGAGAGCAAGCCCCGCCCCACACTACAGCTGTCTAATTCACCTGGATACGGCGCACGGCTAAGCCCTCGGGCAGCTGCACCTGCAGCAGATACAAGCCCTGGGCCAAGCCACGCAGTTCGTACACCGCGCCGGCCTGGCGGGCGGCCAGGGTCACCGGCACCGGCCGGCCCAGCACATCCAGCACGCGCAGCTGGCTCGGGGCCACGGGCTGGGCCAGCCGCACCGTGGGGGCCTCGGCCGCGTTGCCGGGGTTGGGGGCCACCTGCACGAGGGTGGCGGCGGCCTGGGCGCTTAGCGTGGCCAGCACCTGCGCCGACAGGGCCTGCACCTCGCTGGCCGTTAGCACGCGGTTATAGAAGCGGGCTTCATCCAGCCAGCCGTTATAGCTCAGCCCCAGCCGGTTGTATATCCCCAGGACATTGGTCGTGCTCAGGCTGTAGCCCGGCGACAGGTCCACGAACATCGTGCCCGTGGTGCCGAGCGTAAATGTAGTGCCGCTCACGGTGCCATAGGTAGGGTTGGTCGACACGTAGGTGAGGGCCTGCACCATGCCGTCGACGTAGATTTTCACCTGCCGGGTGCTACGGTCTACCACGGCGGTGGTGGTGTGCCACAGCCCGTCGTTGAAGCTGGCCTGCGTGGCTAGCCCCAGGCCACCGTTGTAGGAGTTGTCGCGCGCCAGGCTCAGGTACACCTTGCCCACCTGCGTGCTGCTAAAGCCCAGGCTCCAGCCCCGCGAGCCCGTGGCATCGGCGGCAGTAAAGGCACCTTGGTTGCTGAAAAACGTTTGGGTGCCAGAAGCCAGCGTCCGGAATGCCACGCTGAAGCTAAAGCTGTCGGTAGTGCCAAAGTCAAGCAAACCAGCGGGTTGCACCACCACCTCGCCGGTGCTCACGAGGCGCAGTGCCGCATTGGCCTGGTTGCGCGAGTCGAGGCCGAAGGCCGTGTTGGTGCTGCCGCTGGTGGTGAGATTACCCGTGGCATCGGCCAGGCTATTATCGAACGGAAACCGCCCGAGCAGACCACTATTGAGGCTGCCCTGGGCCCTGGTAGTGAGGCTGGCGCCGGCCAGAAGCAACAAGAGGGGTAGCGTTTTTTTCATTAGGACTAATTGGGTTTATGAGAGGAAGTGAGCACTTTTTCACTAGAATATGCCTACTTCACTAAAATCAAAATTACAGCTTTTTAAAAGGCACCTAGCCGAAATGCCAGAATTTCTTTTTTACTTTGCCCCGCAAACCGACCCCACATCATGTCTTTTTTCGCAACCGTTTCGCAAAGCTGGTGGCACTCAACCTTCCCAAGAGGCTGAGCATTAGGCATTATAGTTGGTTGAACCCCCAGAGATTCTCCAAGCCCGCTGCTCACCGCAGCGGGCTTTTTTGTTGTTCAGCTTTTTCGATTTTCCTGCCATGTCGGCCGCTACTGCCACTTCTTCCGCCACCATCGTGCACAGCCGCCACCGCCGCCTGCTGGCCGATACCCTCACGCCGGTGAGCTTGTACCTGCGCCTGCGCGACCAGTTTGTGGGCACGCTGCTACTCGAAAGCTCAGACTACCACGGCAACAACAACAGCTTTTCCTACTTGTGCTTCAGCCCTGTAGCGCGCTTCGAGCTCGATAAAAATCAGCTCACCACCCAGCGCCCCGGCCAGCCCGCTAGCACCGAAACGCTGGCCGACCCGCGCCAGGCGCTGGCCCACCTGCGTGAGTTTCGGGCCAGCTTTCAGCCGGCCGCGCCGTTGGGGCTGCCGTTTATCACGAATGGCTTGTTTGGGCACATGGCCTACGAGGCAGTCCAGTATTTTGAGGATGTGACGCTGCGCGACAAACCCGCCGACAGCACGGTGCCGGCCATTGTGTATCAAGCCTTTCGCTACGTTATCGCCATCAATCATTTCAAGGATGAACTCTATTTATTTGAGCACCAGTACCTGAACGAGGGCGAAGAGCCGGTGGCCGACTCGCTCGACGCCATCGAGACGCTCATTCAGAACCGCAACTTTGCCAGCCACGGCTTCCACCTCACGGGTGCCGAAACGTCGAACGTGACCGACGAGCAGTATCTGGAGCTGATTCGGCTGGGGCAGCACCACTGCCAGCGCGGCGACGTGTTTCAGATTGTGCTCTCGCGGCGCTTTCAGCAAGGCTTTCAGGGCGATGAGTTTAACGTGTACCGGGCGCTGCGCTCGCTCAACCCGTCGCCGTATTTGTTCTTTTTCGACTACGGCAGCTACAAGATTTTCGGCTCCTCGCCCGAGTCGCAGATTGTGGTAAACAAGGGCCAGGCGGTGCTCTACCCCATCGCGGGCACCTTCCGCCGCACCGGCGACGACGCGGCCGACGCCCGGCTGGCCCAGCAGCTCCTCGACGACCCCAAGGAAACTGCCGAGCACGTGATGCTCGTAGACCTGGCCCGCAACGACCTCAGCCGCCGCTGCGACGTAGTGGCCGTGGAGCGCTTCAAGGAAATTCAGTATTATTCGCACGTCATTCACCTGGTTTCCAAGGTAGTGGGTCAGCTTGGTGCCGCCACCGAGCCGCTCGACGTGGTGGGCGAAACTTTCCCGGCCGGTACGCTTTCGGGCGCGCCCAAGTACCGCGCCGTGCAGCTCATCGATGAGTACGAAAGCACCCAGCGCGGCTTCTACGGCGGCTGCATCGGGGCGCTCGACTTCGGCGGCGACTTTAACCACGCCATCATGATTCGCACCTTTCTCAGCAAGGATAACACGCTGTACTACCAGGCCGGCGCGGGCGTGGTCGCCAAATCGGTGCCCGCCAGCGAACTGCAGGAAGTGCACAACAAGCTGGGCGCGTTGCGCGCGGCCATGCAGCAGGCGGAAAAAGTTTGACCTATTGAGTAAAAAAGAACGTCATGCTGAGCTTGCCGAAGCATCTCGCGTGGGGTATTAAGCAAACCGTTCAACGATGCGAGCCAGATGCTTCGGCAAGCTCAGCATGACGTTCAAAAGATAATAATTCACAATAATGGCTATCCTAGTTCTCGACAACTACGACTCCTTTACCTACAACCTCGTGTATATGCTGCGCGAGCTGGGGCAGGAAGTGGATGTGTTTCGCAACGATAAAATCAGCCTCGACGAGGTAGATAAGTACTCGCACATCTTGCTCTCGCCGGGCCCCGGCATCCCGAGCGAGGCGGGCATCATGCCCGAGCTTATCAAGCGCTACGCCCCCAGCAAACATATTCTAGGCGTGTGTTTGGGCCACCAGGCCATTGGCGAAGCCTTCGGCGGCCAGCTGGCTAACCTCGGTGAGGTGCACCACGGCGTGGCCCACACGCTGCACCAGACGCCCGAGGCGGCCCACAACCGCCTTTTCAACGACGTGCCCGCCGCGGTGCGCGTGGGCCGCTACCACTCCTGGACCATCGCGCCCGAGGGCGTGCCCGCCGAGCTGCGCGTGACCGGGGTAGACGAGAACGGCCAGGTATTGGCCCTTGCCCACCGCGACTACGACGTGCTAGGCGTGCAGTTTCACCCCGAGTCGGTACTGACGGAGCACGGCAAAACCATGCTGGCCAACTGGGTAAATGGGTAGGCTAACCACCTAAAAAGGTCGTCATGCTGAGCTTGTCGAAGCATCTTGACCGCATCGTTGAATTACTCACTAAACGTTACCTGCCAAGATGCTTCGACAAGCGGACGCTAGATGAGCATGACGTTCTTACAGCAGACCCACTAAAGTGAAAGACACCCTCAACCACCTCTTTGCTTACCGCACGCTGCCCCAGGACGAGGCGCACCGCGTGGTGCTGGGCATCGCCCAGGGCCAGTACAACCCCGCCCAGATTGCCGCCTTCCTCACCGTGTACCTCATGCGTAGCGTGACGGTGGAGGAGCTAGCGGGCTTCCGCAACGCCCTGCTGGAGCTGTGCCGGCCCGTAGACCTCGGCGGCGTGGATGCCATGGACGTGTGCGGCACCGGCGGCGACGGGCGCAACACGTTCAATATCTCCACCTTATCGGCCTTCGTGGTGGCCGGCGCGGGCCAGCCGGTGGCCAAGCACGGCAACCACGGCGTATCGAGCATCAGCGGCAGCAGCACGGTGCTGGAGCACATGGGCGTGAAATTCACGGCTGATAACGACGCCCTGCGGCGGCAGCTCGACGAGGCCAACATCTGCTTTTTGCACGCGCCGCTGTTTCACCCGGCGCTGAAGAACGTGGCGCCGCTGCGCAAAGAATTGGGCGTGAAAACCTTCTTCAACATGCTGGGGCCGCTGGTGAACCCGGCTAGGCCGCGCCTACAGCTGGTAGGCGTGTTCAGCCTGGAGCTGGCGCGCCTCTACGCCTACCTACACCAGCAGGAGGCGGGCCGCGAGTTTCTCATCGTGCATAGCCTAGATGGCTACGATGAGGTGTCGCTGACCGGCCCGGTGAAGCTCATCAGCCGCCAGGGTGAGGAGCTGCTGAGCCCCCGCGACCTTGGTTTGCCTACCACTACGCCCGAGGCACTATTTGGCGGCGACACGGTGGCCGAGGCGGCGCACATCTTCCAGCGCGTGCTACGGGGCGAGGCCCCCCTGGCCCACCGCAATGCCGTACTGGCCAACGCCGCGCTGGCCCTGCGCACCGCCGGCCGCGCCGCCGCCGCCGCCGAAGGGCTAGCGCTGGCCGCCGAGAGCCTAGACAGCGGCCGCGCCCGCCAGGCATTTGAGAAGCTGCTGGCGCTGGGCTAGTTTCTATTCTATTATCTAAGGTCGTCATGCAGCGCGAAGCGGAGTATGACAACGAAAATCACATGACCATCCTCGATAAAATAATTGCCGAAAAGCGTCAGGAAGTAGCCCGCCGCGAGGCCGAAACGCCGCTAGCCGCGCTGCACCGAGCGCCGCTCTTCACGCGGCCGGTGCTGTCGGCGCGGGCGGCGCTTACGGCGGCTAGCTCGTCGGGCATCATTGCCGAGTTTAAGCGGCGCTCGCCTTCCAAGGGCGTTATTAACGGCACGGCCGAGGCGGGCGCCACTACGGCCGGCTACGCGGCGGCCGGCGCGGCCGTGCTGTCGGTGCTGACGGATGAGCCATTTTTTGGCGGCACGCCGGCCGACCTGGCGGCGGCGCGGGCGGCCTGCCCGAATACGCCGATTTTGCGCAAGGATTTTATCATCAGCGAGTATCAGATAGCTGAGGCGCGGGCAATGGGCGCCGATTTGATATTGCTCATCGCCAGCTGCCTCACGCCGGCCGAGGTGGCACAGTTTGGCAAATATGCCCACTCGCTAGGGCTAGAAGCGCTACTGGAGGTGCATGACGAGGCCGAGCTGCGCAGCCACCTCACCAGCAGCGTAGACCTGGTAGGTGTAAACAACCGCAACCTGGCCACGTTTGCCACGGACATCGACACCTCGACGCGGCTGGCCAGCCTCATTCCCGACTCGTTTGTGAAGGTAGCCGAGAGCGGCTTGCAGCACGCCAGCACCATTGTGGCGCTACGACAAGTAGGCTACCGGGGCTTTCTGATTGGCGAGACGTTTATGAAGACCCCCGACCCGGCGGCGACGCTGGCTGGCCTCGTGGCCGAACTATCTGCCGCGGTTCCGGCTTCTTAGCCCGTTATGAAAGTCAAAATCTGCGGCATGCGCGAGGCAGCCAACATTCTGGCGGTGGCCGATTTCAACCCGGATTTTCTGGGGTTCATCTTCTACGAGAAGTCAGCGCGCTACGCGGGCGACGTGCTAGACAAGGACTTACTGCGCAGCCTGCCCGCGTCGATTGATAAGGTAGGCGTGTTCGTCGATGCGCCCTTGCCCGAGCTTTTTGCCGCTAGCTGCCAGTATGGCCTCGATTACGTGCAGCTGCACGGCCACGAAACGCCGGCCTACTGCCAGGCGGTGCGCGCGCATGGCCTGCGGGTTATCAAGGCCTTTGCAGTCGATGCTGATTTTGACTTTGATACCCTGGCCGGATACGCTGCCGCCTGCGACCTGTTTTTGTTCGACACCAAGGGTAAGCACCCCGGCGGCAACGGCTACGCCTTCGACTGGCAATTGCTGCACCAGTACCACGGTGCCACGCCCTTTCTGCTGAGCGGCGGGCTGGGGCCAACCAACGCCGACGACGTGCTGCGCTTTCAGCACCCGCAGCTGGTAGGCTACGATGTAAACAGCCTGCTCGAAACTGCGCCCGGCCACAAGGACGTGGAGGCCACCGCCCGCCTGCTGACGCGCCTACACGAGCAGCCCGCCAACTCCTGATTTATAACTCATAATTCATACTTAAAAAATGTCCGTTTCCGCCCCTTCCCCCTACCGCGTCGATGCCAGCGGCTACTACGGCACCTTCGGCGGGGCCTACGTGCCCGAAATGCTGTACCCCAACGTGGAAGAGCTGCGCGATAACTACCTGCGCATCATTGAGGAGCCCGATTTTCAGCGGCAGTTTACGCAGCTACTGACCGACTACGTGGGGCGGCCCACACCGCTATTTCTGGCCGAGCGGCTGTCGCGGGAGTTTGACACCACCATTTACCTCAAGCGCGAGGACTTGTGCCACACCGGCGCGCACAAGATTAACAACACCATCGGCCAGATTCTGGTGGCCCAGCGCCTGGGCAAAAAGCGCATTGTGGCCGAAACCGGCGCCGGCCAGCACGGCGTGGCCACCGCCACGGTGTGCGCGCTCATGGGCCTGGAGTGCATCGTGTACATGGGCGAAATCGACATGGAGCGCCAGAAGCCCAACGTGGACCGTATGCGCATGCTAGGGGCCAAGGTGGTGCCCGCCAAAAGCGGCAGCAAAACCCTGAAGGACGCCACCAACGAGGCCATGCGCCACTGGATTTCCAACCCTACCGATACCCACTACATCATCGGCTCGGTGGTGGGCCCGCACCCCTACCCCGACATGGTGGCCAGGTTCCAGTCGGTGATTTCGGCCGAAACCATCAGCCAATTGTTGCAGCAAACCGGCCGCGCCACCCCCGATTTCATGCTGGCTTGCGTGGGCGGCGGCTCCAACGCGGCGGGCGCCTTTTACCATTACCTCGACGAGCCCAGCGTGCGCCTGATTGCCGCCGAGGCTGCCGGCCAGGGCGTAGATACCGGCCATTCGGCCGCCACCACGGCGCTGGGCAAACCCGGTATCCTGCACGGGGCCAGCACCATTCTCATGCAAACCGACGATGGCCAGGTAACCGAGCCCTACTCCATTTCGGCGGGCCTCGACTACCCGGGCATCGGGCCGCAGCACGCGCAGCTGTTTGCCACCGGCCGGGCCGAGTTTATCTCGATTACCGACCGGGCGGCGCTCGATGCGGCGTTCCAGCTCAGCCGTTTGGAGGGCATTATTCCGGCCCTCGAAACGGCCCACGCGCTAGCCTGCCTACCGCTCATCAAGGCCAAGAAGGATGACGTGGTGGTGGTCTGCCTCTCGGGCCGCGGCGACAAGGATTTGGCTACCTACACCAAGCACTTGGACGAATATTCGGCCTAGCCCTTTCAACGTCTGTCATGCTGACGAAGGAAGCATCTCCACCGCCTCATCTAACGGTAACCAACGATGCGAGCGAGTTGCTTCGGCAGGCTCAGCATGACGGACGAATTTTATTCCGCTACTCTGCCTCATGAACCGCCTCACCTCCCTGTTCCAACGCAAAACCTCGGACGTGCTCAACGTCTACTTCACCGCCGGCTTTCCGCAGCTCGGCGATACCGTGCCCATCCTTAAGAGCTTGCAGGAAGCCGGCGCCGACCTCGTCGAAATCGGTATGCCTTACTCCGACCCGGTAGCCGATGGCGAAACCATTCAGCGCAGCAACCAGCAAGCCTTGGAAAATGGCATGACCGTGGCCACGCTCTTCGAGCAGCTAGCCGGCATTCGCGAGCAAGGCATTACGGTACCCATTCTGCTCATGGGCTACCTCAATCCGGTAGTGCAGTTCGGTGTTGAGAAGTTTTGCCAGCAGTGCCAAGCCGTGGGCGTCGATGGCATGATTCTGCCCGACCTGCCGCTGGAGGTGTACGAGCGCGAGTACAAGGCCCTGTTTGCTAAGCACGACCTGAAAGTAGTGTTCTTGGTAACGCCGCAGACCAGCGCCGCTCGCGTGCGCCAGCTCGATGGGCTAGCCGACGGCTTCATCTACCTCGTGGCCGCCGCCGGCACCACCGGCGCCCAAACCGACATGAACGCCGACGTAGACGCCTACCTCAGCCGCACCAAGGCGCTGGGGCTGCGCAACCCCACGCTGGTGGGCTTCGGCATCAGCGACGCGGCCAGCTTCGCGGCGGCCAGCCGGCACACCACGGGCGCCATCATCGGCAGCGCGTTTATCCGGCTCTTGCAGAATACGCCAGCCAGCGAGCGCCCGGCGGCCATCAAAGAGTTTGTGGCGGGCATCCGGCCGTAAGGCTAACCCCTTGTTTAGCAGCCCAGCCCGGGGGCGGTGATGCTTTTGCACCACGGCCCCCGGGCCGTTTTTTTAGGGCAGGCAGGTCGGGCCTAGCCGACAATCAATCTGGATTAATTCTAAATAGATTTTGACGCAGGGTAGTTTGGGTCGTTCCTTTGCAGCTCTTTAGATTTCGTCTAATTAAAGCTGCAATGATTACCTCTCGTTACCTACTCTTTCCGCTGGCCGTTTGTGCCGTGTCGGCCACTGCGCAAGCCCAGACTACCGGCACCATCAGCGGCCGCGTAACCGATAGCAACGGCGCCGCCGTGGAGGCCGTGAGCGTGGGGCTACAAGGGCAAGCCAAAGGCAACATCACCGATGAGCAGGGCCGGTTTCGCATTCGGCAGGTGGCCCCAGGGCAGTACACGTTAGTGGTGTCGGCGGTGGGCCTCAAGACCGAGCAGCAGACCGTGACCGTGGTGGCGGGCCAGGTGGCGACCGTCAACTTCATGCTGGCCGAGAGCACGGCCGAGTTGCAGGAAGTACTGGTGAAGGGCAACCGTACCAACAAGTTTAGCCGTCCCAGCAGCGTGGACGTGGGCAAAATGCCCCTCGCTAATCTCGAAAACCCGCAGGTGTACGCCACCGTGGGCAAGGAATTGCTGACCGAGCAGCTCGTGTTTTCAGTGGATGACGCGACGCGCAACGTGCCGGGCCTGCAAAAAATGTGGGATGCCACCGGCCGCTCGGGCGACGGCGGCGCCTTCTACGCCAGCCGCGGCTTTGTAACCTCCAGCCAGCTGCGAAACGGCGTGGCTGGCAACGTCACCAGCGACATCGACGCCGTGAACCTGGAGAAGCTCGAAGTCATCAAGGGGCCCTCGGGCACGCTGTTTGGCAGTTCGCTGACCTCCTACGGTGGCCTGATTAACCGCGTGACCAAGAAGCCGTTCGAGACCTTCGGCGGCGAGGTGGCTTTGTCGGGCGGCAGCTACGGCTTCCACCGCGTGAGCGCCGACGTGAACACGCCCCTCAACGCGGCCCGGACGCTGGCCTTCCGCCTCAACACGGCCTATACCTACGAAGACAGCTTCCAGAACATTGACTACCCAGGCTTTACGCGCAGCCTGGCGATAGCGCCGAGCCTGCAATTCAAGCCCAACGACCGCCTCACCATCAACCTCGACGCCGAGGTGTACCGCGGCACCAACGTGGGCAAGCAGCTCATTTTCTTCTACTCGCCCGCTTCGCAGCTGGGGGCTTCGCGGGCCGACCAGTTGCCGCTCGACTACCGCCGTTCGTACCAGGGCGAGGGCCTGGAGCAGACCTCGCGTAGCACTAACCTGTTTGGCCAGGTGCGCTACCAGTTCTCGCCCGCTTTTAGCTCGACTACTTACCTCACCAGCAGCCACAGCTATTCTAATGGCTTCGGGCCATATTTCTACCTCGTGCCGGGCGCCGACAATTCGGTAAACTCGCTGTCGCTGGCCCGCGCCGACCAATCGACGGAGAACAGCCGGCGCACGCTCTACGAAGTGCAGCAACTGTTCAACGGCGACTTCAAAATCGGCAGCCTGCGCAACCGCGTGGTGCTGGGCCTTGATTTTCTGCGCGTTGACCCGAACGTAAATTTTCTGGGCGGTAATATCAACACGGTGCCCCTGAACGCGCCCGCCGGCTACGACTACCGCAGCGGCTTCAACGGGGCTAGCGTGGCGGCGGCCTACCGGGCCACGCCCCCGGCGCACTACCTGGTCACCAATAAGTCGAACACCTACAGCGCCTTCGTTTCTGATGTGCTCAACCTTACCGAGCAGTTGAGTGTGCTAGCGGCCGTGCGCGTGGACCGCTACGACAACAAGGGCGGCATTTTTTACTCGCCGGTAGCGGCGTATAATCAAACGACGGTTTCGCCCAAGTTTGGCGTGGTGTTTCAGCCGGTGAAAGACCGGGTGGCCTTCTTTGCCAACTACCAGAACAGCTTCACCAACCTGGGCTATTTCCTCAACGCCACCGAGCAATCGCTACTGGCCAAGCCCGAGCGCGCCAACCAGGTAGAAGCCGGCGTGAAGCTCGACGCCGCGGGCGGCCGCCTGAGCGCCACCTTCAGCTACTACGACATTCGGGTGAAGGACCGGCTGCGCACGCTGGGCTACAACACGCTGTTTCAAGCCCTTAGCAGCCAGGATGGCACCCAGTGGAGCCGCGGCGCCGAGGTCAACCTGGTGGCCAACCCCGTGCGAGGCCTCAACATCGTGGGGGGCTTTGCCTACAACTACTCCATCTGGGTAAACTCGGGCGACGACGTGAACGGCCTGCGCCCCAACACCGCTTCCTCGCCCTACCTGGCCAACGCCTGGGTGAGCTACCGCCAGCCCGAAGGTGCCTTCCAGGGCCTGGGCCTGGGCTTCGGCGGCAACTACGCCAGCGACAACAAGATTCAGAACACGACCACCAACGTATTCATCCTGCCCAACTATACGGTGCTGAACGCCAGCATCTTCTACGACCAGCCCAAGTATCGTATCTCGGCTAAGGTCGATAACCTCACCGACAAGCAGTACTGGGTAGGCTACACCACCATGACGCCCCAGAAGCTGCGCAGCATCGTGGGCTCAGTGGCGTATAAGTTTTAAAAAGAACGTCATGCTGAGCTTGCGAAGCATCTTGCTCGCAGTTGTTAGAATTAGTAACCCTAGCAGCGCGAGCGAGATGCTTCGCAAGCTCAGCATGACGTTCTTTAGTTGAACTCACTTCCCGTTTTTCACCAGCATCTCCTTCCCATGACCTTCCGCAAAGCAATCGGTAAGCTGCACCTCTGGCTAGGGCTGGCCACGGGGCTTATCGTGCTCATCGTAAGCTTGTCGGGCGCGGTGTTCGTGTTTCAGGATGAAATCCGGGACCTGACGCAGCCCTGGCGCAAGGTGGAGGTGCAGGCCCGACCCCTGCTGCCGCCCTCGGTGCTGCAAGCCACGGCCACGCGGGCCAAGCCCGGCTTTAAAGTCTTTTGGACGACCTACAACGGCCCCGACCGCTCGACGGCCGTGTACCTAAGCAAGGGCGAGGAAGTGTACTACGCCTTTTTAAATCCTTACACCGGCCAGCTGCTGCACGTGCAGAACCTGCGGAGCGATTTTTTCACTACCGTGCAGCTCCTGCACATGTATTTGCTGCTGCCGCCAGCCATTGGCAAGTGGGTGGTTGATATCGCCGTTATTGCGTTCGTGGTCATGCTCATTTCGGGCATTGTGCTGTGGTGGCCGCGCAACAAGGCCGCCCGCAAGCAGCGCTTTTCGGTGAAGTGGGACGCCTCGCCCAAGCGCCGCAACTATGACCTGCACAGTGTGCTGGGCTTCTACGCCAGCGGGCTGGCCCTGGTGCTGGCCCTCTCGGGCCTGTGCATCAGCTACGAGTGGCTCATGGAAGGCGTGGGCACCCTGGCCAACGGTGGCCGCTCCATCGCCGCCGAAAATGCCGAGCCCAAGGTCGATACGCTACTCACCGCCCGGCCCACTAGCCCGGTCGTGGACATTGCCTTCGCCCGCCTGCGGCAGCAGTCACCCCAGGCTGAGATGCTGCTCATCGGCCCCGTGAGCAAAGCCGCGCCCGTGTGGTGCACCGCTTACGCCAAGTCGCTGCACTACTACCATCGCGACGAATATCGCTTTCACCCGCGCACCGGCCAACTGCTGCTGGCCCAGCTGCACGATAGCAAGAGCAACGGTAAGAAGCTGGCCGACATGAACTACGACCTGCACACCGGCCTCATTCTAGGCCTGGGTGGCAAGATTATCGCCTTCATCGTGAGCCTACTTGCGGCTAGCCTGCCCGTTACGGGCTTTTTGGTGTGGCGCGGCCGGCACAGCCGCAAGAAGCCCCAACCGCGCCTGGCGATAGCAGCTTAGGCCAATACCGCAGCCCGCGGCGGCTAGCCAGCGCGGTTACTGCAACGGGTAGCGCTGAAACGTCACGTTGCCCATTACTTCTTTCTCGTACTTCGCCAGGCAGTACTTATCAAACTGGGCATCAAAACTCACCGCACCCGGCTGCACCGTGCTCGGCGCGGGTTGGCCCTGCCGGAAGAAATACACTTTCGTGTTGCCATACTTGGTGTGCGGCATAAAGTCGCCGTACTGGCGCATTTCGCGCCACAGCGTATCAGCCACCGACACGGCGTACACGCGCACGATGGGGCCGGTATTGTTCTCGTTGCGGTAGGTGGCTAACTCCTGAAAGTTGCCCTTCAAATCGCCCACGCCGGGCTGGCTCAGTGAGTCGAACACAAACCAGCCCAGCAGGAGCGCAATGGCCACCAGGGCCAGATATTTAGGCTTCACTAGTAGTTTACTTATGCTAGCGCACCGGCTTTTAGCAGCGAACTTCAGCCGGGCCAGCGGGTTAGCTTACGCTTCAAAATACTGCTGAATCAACTCGTCCGTCAGCTCGCGCTTGGCCAGTTGGCCATTGGTAGCCGCCGGAAAAGCGTTGCGGCAAAAGCCGGCCGCCCGCTGAAAGTCATACAGCGCGTGGCCGTACCCGTTGATGAGCAGCACGGCCGCCATCCAGGCTTCGTCCCAAACGATTTGCACTTTCACCGGGATATGCCGGTCGGCCACATCCGCCACATTATACACGTGCAGGGCATGCTGAATTGCCAGTTCGGCCCCAGGCCGCACCGCATAGAAATAACCCGTACTACCATCGTCCTCAAAAACTACGCTACGCTCCCCACCCGCCACCGTGCTCTCCACAATAGTATCCGGGGTGCCAACCGTGATTTTCTCTTCAGTTCCTAAGTGCATACTGCTGATTTGTAAGGGCTAGCCCGCCACCTTATCGGCCAGAAACCGCGCCGTGTGGTTGGTATCCTTGAGCTTTACCAGCTGCTCGGGCGTGCCCTCGAAGAGCAGGTGGCCGCCGTTGATGCCGCCCTCGGGGCCGAGGTCGATGAGCCAGTCGGCGCACTTGATGATATCCACGTTGTGCTCGATGATGAGCACCGAATTGCCCTGCTCCACTAGCGCGTTGAGGGCGCCCAGCAGCTTGGCAATATCGTGGAAGTGCAGGCCGGTACTCGGCTCGTCGAAGATGAACAGGATTTTATCTTGCTGAAGCGTAGCACCTTTGGTGAGGAAGCTGGCCAACTTTACGCGCTGGGCCTCGCCGCCGCTGAGCGTGTTGGCCGACTGCCCCAGGCGGATGTAGCCGAGGCCCACGTCGAGTAGCGGACGCAGGCGCTCCGACACCTTTGGCTGGCCTTTGAAAAACTCCACGGCATCTTCCACCGTCAGGTCGAGCACCTCGTAGATGTTCTTGTCCTGGAACTTGATTTCCAGAATGTCCTGCTTGAACTTGTGGCCGCCGCAGCTTTCGCAGGTCAGGTAGATGTCGGCCATGAACTGCATCTCGATTTTGACCTGGCCTTCGCCCTGGCACACCTCGCAACGCCCGCCCTCCACGTTGAACGAGAAGTGCGAGGGCTTCAGGCCGCGCGCCTTAGCCAACGGCTGCTCCGAAAACAGCGTGCGGATGGTGTCGTAGGCCTTCACGTAGGTCACCGGGTTCGAGCGCGACGACTTGCCGATGGGGTTCTGGTCCACGAATTCCACGTGCGTTACCTGCCCGTTCACGCCCAGCAGGCGGTCAAATTTACCAGTGCTTTCGCCCGCGCCGCCGCCCAGCATCTTCATCAGCGCCGGGGCCAGAATTCGCCGAATTAGCGTCGATTTGCCCGAGCCCGACACGCCGGTTACGACCGTCATCACGCCCAGCGGAATCTTGACGCTCACGTTCTTCAGGTTGTTTTCGCGGGCCCCGGTCAGCTCCAGCGCGTTGCGCCAGGGGCGGCGCACGGCGGGCACCGGCACCTCCAGCTTACCGCTGAGATACTGGCCGGTGTAGGTGGCCGTGTCCTGCGTCAGCTCTTCAAAAGTGCCCTGAAACATGAGGTTGCCGCCGCCGCTGCCGGCCTCGGGGCCGATGTCGATGACTTGGTCGGCGGCCTCCATCATCTTCTCCTCGTGCTCCACCACCACTACGGTGTTGCCCAGCTCTTGCAGCGAGCGCAACACGCCAATGAGCTGCTCGGCATCCTTGGGGTGCAGGCCGATGCTGGGCTCGTCGAGCACGTACATCGAGCCCACCAGCGCCGAGCCCAGCGAGGTGGCCAGCGAGATGCGCTGGCTTTCGCCGCCGCTCAGCGTATTACTCAAGCGGTTGAGGGTAAGGTAGCCCAGGCCCACCCGGTTGAGGTAGCCCAGGCGGTTCGTGATTTCGGCCAGCAGGCGGTCGGCCACCGCCATTTCGTGCTCGCTCAAACTCAGGTTTTCGAAGAAAGCCTGCGCATCGGCGATGGGCAACAGTACCAAATCGGTGATGCTCTTACCGTTAATCTTCACGTACTGCGCGTCTTTGCGCAGGCGGGTGCCGCGGCAATCAGGGCAGGTAGTGCGCCCCCGGTAGCGGCTTTGCAGCACGCGGTACTGGATTTTGTGGGTTTGCTCGCTCACCCATTTGAAGTACGCATCCAGGCCCTCAAAGTACTTGTTACCCGTCCAGAGCAGGCGCTGCTCGGCGGCGCTAAGGTCGTTGTAGGGGCGGTGAATGGGGAAATCGAACCGGATGCCATTCTTCAGCAGCGGCTTGAGCCACTCGCCCTGTTTTTCGGTGCGCCAGGGCGCGATGGCGCCCTCGTACACGGTCATGCTTTTGTCGGGAATTACCAGGTCCTCGTCAATGCCCAGCACCGAGCCGAAGCCCTCACAGGTGTGGCAGGCGCCGTAGGAGTTATTGAAGGAGAAGAAGTTAACGCTCGGCTCCTCAAACACCTCACCATCCAGCTCAAACTTATCGGAGAAGGTGCGCGTCTCATTGTCCAGCTTCACTACGCAGGTGCCGTGGCCTTCGAAGAAGGCCGTTTGCACCGAGTCGGAGAGGCGGAACTGCAAATCTTCGTCGCCCGGCTGCACGGCGGCGCGGTCGATGAGGATGGAAACATCGCCCTCTACCTCGGGCTTGCCTTCCCCAATAAGGTCTTCGATAAAGGCGTTTTCGCCGCTAGCCAGTACCACGCGGCCGTAGCCCTTTTGCAGGAGCAAATCCAGCTCCTTGCTCATGGGGCGGCCGGGCTCGGTGCGCAGCAGCGGCGCCAGGATGGTGACGCGGGTATCGGCGGGCAGGCTGAACAGAAAATCGACCACGTCGGCCACCGAATCTTTGCGTACCTGTTGGCCGCTGACGGGCGAAAACGTGCGCCCCACTCGCGCAAACAGCAGCTTGAGGTAGTCGTAAATCTCGGTGCTCGTGCCCACCGTCGAGCGGTTGTTCTTGATGCTGACCTTCTGCTCGATGGCGATGGCCGGCGAAATGCCCCGGATGTAGTCCACGTCGGGCTTGTCCATGCGGCCCAGGAACTGCCGGGCGTAGCTGCTCAGGCTTTCCACGTACATGCGCTGACCCTCAGCGTACAAGGTATCGAAGGCCAGGCTCGACTTGCCCGACCCCGAAAGGCCGGTTACCACGATAAACTTGTTGCGGGGCAGCGCCACGCTCAGGTTTTTGAGGTTGTGGACGCGGGCGTTCTTGATGAGAATAAACTGGCGCGGGTCGAGGTGGTCGATTTCGTCGTGGGCCGGGGCGGCCACTTGCAGAGCGGAATTGTCGGACATGAATGGGATAACGCCGGCCGGGGGGCGGAAGGTTTCGGACGCGCGGGCAAAGGTCGGTGCCAATTGGGGCGCCGCCGGGGGCTGAGCCGCGGCTGGCTTGTAACATTGCGGCGCACTTCGCTCACTTTCTACGTTCTGCCCCATGCGCCTTACCCTAGCCAGCCGCCTCATCATCGCGGCGCTCGTTGTACTTGGCCTGTATTTTGGCGTCAAGTATTTTCGGGAAACCTATCCGCAGCTGAACCCGGCCGCCGCTACCGCCCCGGCTTCGCAGCCCGGCGCCAGCGGCCCCAGCCCTGCCAATGACAGCGTGGCCGGGGCTAGCCCTTCGGCCACTACCGCCCCGACAACCCCGGCAGCTACGGCCACCACCCGCCCGGCCTTCAGCTACGAGGCGCCGCTGCCGGTCGGCGGCAAGCTCAAGGGCGTGGTAGAACTGGGGGCCAGCGGCTTCAACTCGTTTATCGTGCGCATCGACCCGCAGCGCAACTGGAAGCTCGAAAAAGCGGAATTTGGCAACAGCCTGGTAATGGAGAGCATGGCCAGCGACGCCGACATCCGGCAGGGCCTGAAGGCCTACATCGGCAAGATGCTGGACTTTGGCGTGAGTGGGCGCGACATTCACTTCGTGGTTAGCTCGGGAGCCCTCAAAGTGCCCAGCACCACCAAGATTGTGGCCGCCCTCAAGGGCCTTAACTACGTGGTAAATACCGTGACGCCCGAAAAAGAAGGCACGCTGGGCCTGCGCTCGGTGCTGCCGCCCTCGTACGCCGGCAAGGCCTTTGTGGTGGACATTGGCTCGGGCAATACCAAGATATCGTGGCTAGCCGGCGGCCAGCCCAAATCGGTAGAAACCTACGGGGCCAAGTATTTCGAAAAGGGCACCGACGATGCCACCGTAACCGCCGACGTGCAGGCCAAGGCCCAGCAAGTGCCCTCCGACCTGCGCCAGACCTGCTTCATCATCGGCGGAGTGCCCTTCGAGCTAGCCAAGAAGGTGCGCAACGGCAAGGAACGCTACACGGTGCTCGACGCGGCCAGCGCCTACCAGCTCGAAACGGCTAAGTCGAAGGCGGGCCTCAACATCTACAAAGCCGTGGCCACTGCCACCGGCTGCCAGCAGTTTGTGTTTGATTGGGACGCCAACTTTACCATCGGCTACCTGCTCACGCTGCCGCAATAGCCTGGTGCCGTGCGGGTGGGTGCCCGGCTCACCCGCGTTAAAACCGGCCCTCGGCCCCACCCCCACCCGAGTGGCCGCCCCCAAACTCAAACCCAACTTCGGGCGCAGCAGGCACGTGGGCAGTTTGGGCAATGATGACGTTTTCGAGGTTGAAGTGCGGGCTGGCCTCGGCGTCGGCCGCACTGGTGAGGCCGTGGCGGGGCGTGCGCAGGTAGCGCAATGCCCCTAGCGCGCCGGCCAGCAGCAGCAGGCCGCCCAGCGTGGCCGCCACCTCGGGCGGCAGCAGGCTGTGGTAGTAGCGTAGCGTGTAGAGGGAAAATGCCAGCGCCAGCAGCCCCACGGTAAGCAGCAGGCGGTCGGCCCGGCGCAGGCCCAACCCAATGTACAGCAAGGGCATAACGGCCGTGAACACGTAGAACAGCGCAGCCAGCGGCACCTGCCCCGAAACGCCCCCGCCGCCCAGTAGCGCGGCATTGCCCTCGCGCACCATCAGGTAGTTGCCAGCCAGGTAGAGCACAGCTAGCCCCAATGCGCGCAGCACCAGCGCGGCCCCGCGGTAATACGTGTAGTAAGCGTATGCCGGCAGCCTGCCCAGCGCCCACAGCAGCGCGCCGGCGGCGGCCAGCAGGCCAAACGGCAGCAGTAGCTGGCCCACCGCACTGTACAGCAGCGTTGTGGCCAGCAGCCACAGGGCCGTGCCCAGGCTGGCGGCCGCCACCAGCGGGTCGGCGTAGCGTAGCAGCGCGGCCAGCAGCACTACCAGCATCAGCACCAGCCAGAGGGTGAGGACGTGCGGGCCGGCAACCAGACTCTCACTGATTTCATTGGCCAGAAACCCCCAGGTGGCAATTGCCACGTAGAGCAGCGCATTATCAACCCCCGAGCGGTAGTGGGCGGAGCTTTTGATGGCAAACTCCAGGGCCGCCACCGTCCCCAGCAGTAGCAATGCGCCGTAGACCGTGGCAGGCAGCCGGCCAGCGGTTAGCAGCACCGCGAGGACTAGCCCGGCCCCCAGGCCCAGCAGCGTAACGGCCAGCAGCGCCACCCGCACCCAGATGCCGGGCCGGACATACTGACCAGGATGCGCGGCCTCGATGGCCGCCCGCTGGGCCGGCGTGAGCAGGCCGCGCCGCTGCCAGCGGGCGGCGGCGGCGCGCAGGGCCTCATCGGTGGCACAGGCCAAAGGATAGGCTTGGAAGCTCATGCGAGGCGCAGAATTTTTTTGATGTTGAAGAGCAGCAGCAATAGCCCGAGCAGGCTGAGCGTAAAGTAGAGCATGCCCAGCTGCAAAAACTCCTCGCGGATACCCACCAGCTCGGCCAGCAACACCAGCGAGCTCGTGAAGGCCACGTAGCCGTAGCCCACTGCCAGCAGCAGAAAAATGTAGGACTGCGCCCGGCGCGCGTACCATACCAGCCCCGCGCAGATGCCCAGCACCAGCAGCGCCACCAGCAGGGCCCGCAGCAGCTCGGGCTGCCCGGTGTCGAAGCCAGCGGCGTCAAACAGCCGCACCAGCGCGGCCAGCAGGGCTACGTTGCCGCCCAGCAGCAGGTAGGTGTAGGCAAAGTGCGGCTTGCGGCGCAGCAGCTCGGCGGCTAGCCCGGCCGCCAGCAGGGCCAGCCCCAGCAGCAGCCCCGGCCCGCTGAGCGCCTCCGACGGAAACCCGCCCGTGAACAATGCCAGCGGGGCCACGCTCACCCCCACCCACGCGGCCAGCGTGGTAATGGCCAGCGAGAGCACGCCCCGGTGGTCGAAGCGGTAGGCCAGGTAAAAAAACAGTCCGGCGGGTAGCACCGTAGCCAGCCCGTAGCGCTGCCCAAACAGGCCGTACTGCGCTTGCAGGTAGCCTTCCAGCACTAAAAACAGCAGGCAGCTGAGCACCAGCAGGTAGTCGGCCGCGATGGAGGCGCGCGGCACCTCGCCCCAGCTAAACGGCGCCCGCTGGCGGCTGGCATACGCAAACGACGCGCTCATTAGCAAACTGATACCTGCAATTATCACCCCGTGCCCAATGCTGTCGAGGTGCTGGTACACGAGCACGCCCGCGCCGCCTGCCAGCAGCGTAATGCCCAGGTACAGCATTGCCCGCAGCTCGTAGTGCAGCGAGAAGGGCCGGGTGCGCTCGTCGGTGGCGATGGCAGCGGCCTGGGCGGGCGGCAACAGGCCCTCGGCCTGAAGCTGGGCCAGCAGGCGGGCAGTGAGAGTAGCCATGAGGCAGGGTAAAAGCCGGGTGAAACCAGCCGTAAACATAGCCCTGCGGCCATTGGCCACTAAGTGCGCCCGCCGGGCAACTAGCTCAACTGCTGCCGGCTCCTCTCCGTAAGGCGGGGTATAACTTGCTTTCCGATGGCCGAACTGCGTATTCAACCCAAAAAATCTTCGCCTAGCCCCTGGCTGCTCGTGGCGCTGGCCCTACTGGTGCTGGCTGGCGCGGCCTACTTTTTTCTGCGCTCCGACCCAGCCGATGAGCGCGCCACTGCCCCCGTTACGGCGCCCGTGGCTGCCCCCCCCGATAGCCTGAACGCCGACAGCGCCGCCCGCACCCTGCGCGCGCCGCTGGCCCCCGACTCGGCGAGCAGCGCGCCCGCGGCCAGCGGCGGCAGTGCCCGCGCCGAGCTGCTTCAGCTTAGCACGGTATTTACGCAGCTAACCGACCGCGCCGACCTGCGCGACGATGCCAGCATCCGCGAGCAGCGCGACAACTTTACGAGTGCCACCGCCCGACTAGCCGATGGCGACGCGCGGGCCAGCCTGCGCCCCGGCCTGGTGGCCGCCGCCAACCTGCTGCTGGCCGTGCAGCAAAAAGGCTACCCCAACCTCGAAACCGAGGCCAATGCCCTCACGCTGCAAGCCAGCCAGCTGTCGGGCCGCGATGCCACACCCGCCGAGCAGGCCCAGAACCACGCCTACCTCAGCCAGGTGCATAACTTGCTCAATACCATGAGCTACCCGACCCGCGACGCACTGTAAATCTAATTTTTATGAACAGCCCCGTTTTACGCCGCCTGCGCGACCTCCCCACCTTTGAGCTGGCTACCGGCGACCCCGACCCCCGCGGCTGGGCCGTGCGTGGCCACGATGGCCAGGCCTTTGGCACCGTCGATGAACTGCTGGTTGACCCCGTTTCGCAGCGCGTGCTTTTCCTCAACGTGCTGCTGGAAGCCGGTCTGCCCGGCGTGCCCGCCCCCGGCCCGCATGCCGACCGCCGCATCCTGCTGCCCCTCTCCCAGGTCAACCTCGACACCGAAGGCGGCAACGTTTTCGTGACGGCCCTGGGCCGCGACACCGTGCAGCACTACCCCCTGTTCGTTGATTTTATGCTACCGCCCGATTTTGAGGCGTCCATGCTGGCGGCGCTGGGTATGGCTAGCTAGCCCTCGCTCAGTATTCACAAAAAGCCCCCTGACTAGCTTAGCCAGGGGGCTTTTTCTTGCCGTGCAGCCTACTAGCAACAGTGGCTTACTTAATTGTTGCGCACCATCTCCACCACGGCCTCTACCCAGTAGGGCTCCGAGTTGAGCGAGGGCACCAGCTGCCAGTGCTCGCCGCCTTTTTCCTCGAATAGCTCCTTGAACTCCACCCCCACTTCGATGGTCGTTTCGAGGCAGTCGGCCACGAAGGCGGGCGAAAAGGCCAGCACTTTCTTGATGCCCTTGGCCGGGAATTCGGCCAGCACCTCGTCGGTGTAGGGTTGCAGCCAGGGGTCGCGCAGGCGGCTTTGCAGGCGGCTCTGGAAGCACACCGTGTACTGGTCGTCGCGCAGGCCCAAGCCCTGGGCCAGCAGGCGCGAGGTGGCAAAGCACTGCGCCCGGTAGCAGTAGCGGTTGTTTTTGTTGTAGGTGTTGCAGCACTTGCCTAGCTGGCAGTAGCCCTTGAAGCTACCCTTGAGCACGTGCCGCTCGGGGATGCCGTGGTAGCTGAATACGAAGTGGTCGTAGTCGCCCTTGGCCATCTCAGCCTTACCGCGCGCCACGAGGCTGGCAATAAAGCCCGGCTCGTCGGCAAAGGAGCTGATGAAGCTGATGCTCGGCACTATCCACCAGCCTTTTACAATGTCCATCACCTTCTCCTGCACCGAGCCCGTGCTGGCCGAGGCGTACTGCGGAAACAGCGGCAGCACCACAATGCGGTCCACGGCCGCGTCGCGCAGTTCGGCCAGCGCCGTTTCGATGCTGGGGTTCTGGTAGCGCATCCCAAAGGCCACCACGTACTCGTCGCCCAGCGCCGTTTGCACCGCCGCCTTCAGGTCGAGGCCGTGGAAAAGCAGCGGCGAGCCGCGCTCGGCATCCCACAATTCCTGGTAGATTTTGGCCGATTTGGGGGCGCGCAGCGGCACTACTAGGCCTTTGAAGAGCGGATAGCGCACGGCGGCCGGCATGTCCACCACGCGGCCATCGGTGAGAAATTCGTTGAGGTAGCGGCGCACATCACTGGTCTGGGGCGAGTCGGGCGTGCCCAGGTTGACCAGCAAAACGCCAATGCGGCGGGAAGGGGTAGGCATTTTTAGTTGGATAGCTATTAGCTTTTAGCAGCTAGCTGTTAGCTTCTTGAGAAATCAGCGGCTAGCGGCTTGTAGCCTGTTTTACGGTAATTGTCACTTTAACCGAAAACGTAGGGTTTAGGCTTTGGTTGGACTGCAAAAAAAGCTAACAGCTAACGACTGATAGCTAATAGCTTAAAATCGCCGTACCTTTGCGGGCTGATTTTCAAAACTATCCTTTAAATTATCTTCTCTGTGAACTCCGAACCTAAGCCCCACCGTGCCGGCTTCGTCAGCATCATCGGCAAGCCCAACGTCGGCAAGTCCACGCTGATGAACGCCCTGGTAGGCGAGCGCCTGAGCATCGTCACGAGCAAGGCCCAGACCACGCGCCACCGCATCCTGGGCATCCTCAATGGCGAAGATTTTCAGCTCGTTTACTCCGATACGCCCGGTATTATCCAGCCCAAATACGAGTTGCACAACGCCATGATGGCTTTCGTGTACTCGTCCTTGGAAGACGCCGATGTCATTCTCTTCGTCACCGACATCTACGAAAAGCACGATGAGGAGCCGGTAGTCGAGCGCCTGCGCAAAACCACCGATACGCCCATCTACATCCTGGTCAACAAGATAGACCAGGCCAGCCAGGAAGATGTGGAGGCCAAGCTGGCCTACTGGAAAGAGCAGCTGCCCAACGCCACCGACGTGCTGCCCATTTCGGCGCTCAATGCCTTCGGCACCGAAAAGGTATTGCAGCTGGCCCTCGACAGCCTGCCCATTCACCCGCCCTACTACCCCAAAGACGAGCTCACCGACAAGCCCGAACGCTTCTTTGCCGCCGAAATGGTGCGCGAAAAAATTTTCAAGCTCTACAAAAAAGAGGTGCCCTACAGCTCCGAAGTTGAGATTGAGGAATTTAAGGAAGACGACGACATTATCCGCATTCGCGGCGTCATCTACGTGGAGCGCAATAGCCAGAAGGGCATCATCATCGGCGCTAAGGGCGAGGCACTTAAGAAAGTGGGCACCTGGGCCCGCGAAGAAATGGAGAAGTTTTTCCAGAAAAAAGTGTTTCTGGAGCTGTTCGTGAAAGTGAACGAGAACTGGCGCACCGACAACAAGGCCCTGAGCCGCTTCGGGTACCAGTAAATAAAGTAGCGTGGACGCTGTGAGTCCGCGCGTTGCACGATAAAACAACCCACGCGCGGACGCACAGCGTCCACGCTACATCGACCATTTTAACCTTAACTACTCCGGGTACTGCCGCGCCGAGGTCGGGCCGGTGGCTGGGGCCAACTACATGAATACCATTGCAATAGTGGGCCGCCCCAACGTGGGCAAGTCCACCCTGTTCAACCGCCTGGTGGGCCGCCGCCAGGCCATTATGGACAACCAGAGCGGGGTAACCCGCGACCGCCACTACGGCTACGGCGACTGGACGGGCCACAACTTCACCGTGATTGACACGGGGGGCTACGTGCACAACTCGGACGATATTTTCGAGGGCGAAATCAACCGCCAGGTGAAGCTGGCCATCGACGAGGCCGACGTTATCCTCTTCATGGTGGATGCCGACGCCGGCCTGCACGGCCTCGACGAAGAGTTTGCCCAGGTGCTGCGCCGCTACATCGGCAAAAAGCCTATTTACCTGGTAGCCAACAAGGCCGACACCAATCTGCGTGCGCAGGGCTCGGGCGAGTTTTACGCGCTGGGCCTCGGCGATACCGAGGTGTTTGCCATTAGTTCGGCCAACGGCTCGGGCACCGGCGAACTGCTCGACGCCATCGTGTCGCACTTCGATGAGGTAGGAGAGGAAGAGCCAAACTCCGACCTGCCGCGCATTGCCATCATTGGCCGCCCCAACGTGGGCAAGTCGTCGTTTGTGAATCTGCTGCTGGGCGAAGACCGCAGCATCGTAACCGACATCGCGGGCACCACCCGCGACTCGATTGAGGCCAAGTACAGCGCCTTCGGCCACGAGTTTATGCTGGTCGATACGGCTGGCCTGCGCCGCAAGGCCCGCGTGAACGAGGACATCGAATTCTACTCCAACATGCGCTCGCTACGCGCCATGGAGGCCGCCGACGTGTGCGTGGTGCTGCTCGATGCTAGCCGCGGCATTGAGGCGCAGGACGTAGCCATCATCGCCCTGGCCGACAAAAACCGCAAGGGCATCGTGATTCTGGTGAATAAGTGGGACCTGGTGGAGAACAAGGAAACCAACACGGCCCGCGACTTCGAAGCTAAAATCAAGGAAAAGATTGCGCCGATTGCTTACCCACCGGTCGTGTTTATCTCGGTGCTGAACAAGCAGCGCGTGCATAAGGCCCTGGAGGTCATCATGGAAGTGTACTCGAACAAGCGCCGCAAGATTCCGACTTCGCAGCTCAACGATGTGATGCTGAAGGAGATTGAGAAATACCCGCCGCCCATCCAGAAGGGCAAGATGGTGCGCATCAAGTACGCCACCCAGTTGCCCACGCACAACCCGGTATTTGCCTTCTTCTGCAACCTGCCGCAGTACATCCCCGATTCCTACGCCCGCTACCTGGAAAACCGCCTGCGTGAGCATTTCGACTTCACGGGCGTACCCATCGGGCTGGCTTTCCGAAAAAAATAAATTTTTTATGAATTCCCGGGTTACCTCCTCCGTAGCCCGGCATTAAGGTCGGAAATTATCCAACCCCCTTTCCAACCTGCACCATGAAAAAAGTATTGTTCCTCGCCGTAGCTGCCATGTCCCTCTCGCTCGCTTCGTGCGACAGCAAGAAAGAAGATGCTGCTGAAGCCCAAGGCACGGCCGTAAAAGAGGCTGGCGAAGCCAAGGCTGATGCTATGGAAAACAAGGCTGACGCTGTTCGCGACTCGGCCGACGCCAAAGGCGAAGCTATCGGCGACGCTGCTGACGCAAAAGACCCCAAGTAAGGTAATGCGCTTGGTTGGCTAAGCTAGCTAGGCACCCTTACCCGTGAAGAGAACGCCGCCCGCACTGGGCGGCGTTTTTTTTGAGCTGACCAGGCTATTATCTGGCTCACGCGTTTTCTTGGAAACACCGCTCTGCTTACTAGAATGCGATTAATCCAAATAAAAATGACCTCGGTTAAACTTTTCTTAACGGAGTGCGTGTATGTGGACTGAAATTTGCCCCTTATCTTTCCGAACACAACCCTTAAAATCATGAAAAACATTCTTTTTGTAGCGCTGCTGGCCGGCGCTTCGGCTGTTGAAGCTGCTCCCGTTTCGCCCGCTGCTGCCGTTTCGGGCGCCATTGAAGTGGCTGCCCCCAGCCAAACGCCGATGAGCAAAGCCGACGCTAAGCGCCAGCGCAAACTGCGCAAGCAGAACGGCCCCGAGGTGTACAAAGGCACCGTGGCCGAGCAGCGCCGCATCGTGACCGACGCCCCCGGCGCTGAGAAGGACGATGAGGCCGACACCCCCAAAAAGGAGCGCAAATCGAAGAAAAACTAAGTAGCCCCGCTACTTATTGAAGAAGGGGAAGCTGGCAGATGCCGGCTTCCCCTTTCTTTATGCCCCGTGCTAGCCCAGGCGGCGCTGTAGCAAGCCAGCCACGGTTTCGACCAGGCGGCGGGGCTCGTAGGTGCGCCAGGGCAGGTCGTCGAGCTCGCCGCCGAAGTTGATATAGTTGTCGAGGTTGTACTGGCTCATCTCGCGGCGCACGTGGTCCTGGAAATTAATGCCCGCAATCCAGCCGTCCTCGACCTCCTCAAACCACTCTTCGTAATAGCTGTCGTCGGAACCATGAAAGTTGAACACGTTTTCGCCGATGAGGATAAAGCGCCGAACGCCCTCGTGCAGCAACACGTCGAGGATATTGCGCTTGAGGTTCATGATGTCGTTCTCGATGGCATCGTTCCATTCGCCGATAAACTCGATGATGGCGGTGCCATCTTCGTAGTCAGCCCAGAGTATTTTCAGGAATAACGTATCAGACTCCAGGCTATCCAACTGGGGGTGAATGTAGTAGCCGTAGATAGTATTGGAATAGGTATCGAGGCTGTACTCGGCGCCGAAGAGCGGCGAGCGCGGGTCGTCGGCAGCCGAGTACTGCTCTATCCAGTTGTAATGGGGCTCAATGGTGTGCATAGCAAGCGAGCCAGCTAACATTGGCCCACTGCCAAAAACGCGGCCCGGCCCGAAACGTTCGGACCGCGGGCCACTACGCTAGCTTAGCCCTTTACACTCAAGGCCTAATTAACGCTGGCAGCGCCATGCCGTGAGAACTGGCAGCGCTACGAGTAGCCCCAGCGATGCCAGCACGGTTGCCACCGCGCCCAGGCCGGGGCGCTGGGTTTGAAAAGCCCGGTGAGCCAGCCAGGCCAGCGCCAAGCTACTGATTGCCAGCAACCCCAGGTAGAGCCAGTCGTTGAGCAAGCGCGTACCGGGGTTGGTATAAGAATACCCCAGCAGCGCCAGTTGCCACGCGCTCATCAGGCCGATTTGCCAGGCTAGCGGGTTCATTGCAGCGGTCGGGCTAGCCTTGGTGGGCCAGCAAGGCGGCACGCACCGAGCCATGCTGGTGCAGGAGCGCGGCGGCCTCTGGCTGGGCAATGCCCAGTTCGTCCATCAGCATCCGCTGGCCGCGCTCTACCAGCTTGTCGTTGCTGAGCTGCATATCGACCATTTTATTGCCTTTCACGCGGCCCAGGCGGATAAAGGTGGCGGTGGTGAGCATGTTAAGTACCAGTTTTTGGGCGGTGCCGGCCTTGAGGCGCGTGCTGCCCGTTACGAACTCGGGGCCAGTCACGACCTCTACCGGCAGTTCGCAGGCGGCGGCCACGGCCGAGCCCGCGTTGCACACCACGCAGCCGGTGGCTAGCCCGGCGGCGCGCGCCGCTTGCAGGCCACCTATCACGTAGGGCGTGCGGCCCGAAGCCGCGATACCTACCAGCACGTCTTTTTCGGAAACGCCAAACGCTTGTAAATCAACCCACGCCTGGGTAGCATTATCCTCGGCTCCTTCCACGGCCTGCCGAATGGCGCCGTCGCCGCCCGCGATGATGCCGACCACCAGCCCGGCCGGCACCCCAAACGTGGGCGGGCACTCGGAAGCATCGACCACCCCTAGCCGGCCGCTGGTGCCCGCCCCGATGTAGAAGAGCCGCCCGCCGGCCCCGAGCCGGGCCACAAGGACCTCCACCAACTGCTCAATCTGCGGCAGCGCCTGTTGCACGGCCAGCGGCACGGTCTGGTCGAGCTGGTTCATGCCGGCCAGGAGGGCCGCCGTAGGCAGGGTTTCGAGGTCGTTGTACTCGGAAGTAGTTTCGGTGGTCATTTGTCGTTCAGAAAGTTACCGCAGAGGTGTGCAGGGGTTTACGCAGAGGTTGGCTACGCCCCCTTCGGGTCGCTGAGCACAGGCGTCAGCTTTTGAGGCGGCCAATGATGGTAAATTTGTCAAATACGGTGGCCAGGTGCGGGGCGTCCTCCTCCAGCTCGCGGGTCAGGTCTTGGCCGGCCCAGTGCTCGTAGTGGTTGCCGCGCTGCCAGAGGCGCGAGCGCGTCACGTCGTAGATATTGCCTTGGTAGGCCACCCAGATTTCGTCGCGGTCCTGGCCATTGCGCAGGGCTAGCTGCGCGCGGGTGAAGGTGGGTAGCAAGTCGGTATCAGGCACTTCGTGGGCAGTAATTAACTTAGTAAAGCCTGCGTCCGAATCCAGCGCTGGGGCAGGTCGCCCTGGGCGGCGTGCAGGTAGTCTTGGTGGGTGCAGGGCACGATGCGCTTCACCGAGTGGTCGGCCAGGCTCTCGACTTCCATCCACCACTTATCGGTATCGGCGCGGCGCGATTTGTAGAACACCAGCTCGCTGGGGGCGCTGCCGCCGTTGCCGGGCAGCACCAGCGGGTAGGTGAGGAAGCGGTAAGTGCCGAAGCCCGTTTCGGGCCGGCGGTGGTAGTAGCCCTCGATGAAGTACCAAAGCATGGTGGCCAGCGTGCCGGCGGCCAGCCCGTGGGGGTCGTGGTCGGGCCGGTAGCCGTAGAGGCCGATGGAAGTAAGCTGCTCATTATGACCCGCGTACCAGCACAGCTGGGCCGCATCCTCGTTGCTGAGGCCGAAGGGGCTGGCCGGGTAGTAGCCGGGCGCATCCTGCCAGCGAATGGCGGCGATATCGACGCTCAGGAAATTGGCCTGGCGCAGCACCGGCTCGGCCAGGCGGCGGTCGGTGCGCAGCTCGCCCACGCTCATGGTTTCGAAGTGCAGCTTTTCGAAGGCTGTCAGCACATCGGGCGGCGTAAGATACTGTTGGTGAGCCAGGTGGGCGCAGCTAAACACAAAGTTGGGGGTGTGCGTGAGCAGGCGGCGCAGGTGGCTGTCTTCGGGCGCGGCAAAATAGCCCGGCATGGCCATGTCGGGCCGCGAGTCGATAACGGCGAAGTTGATGGCCGGCACGGCCTCGTGCTGGGGCTCGTAGGCCAGAAACTGGCCGTAGTCGAGGTCGTGGCCGCCGCCCAGCAGCAGCGGTATCGTATTGGCTTCCAGCAGGGCAGCCACTATTTCGCGCAGGCGCTGGTAGGTATCCTCCAGGCTGAGGCCGGGGCGCAAGTTACCCAAGTCGACGAGGCGCAGGGGGCCGTTGCCGCGCTGCAACTGGTAGAAACGCTCGCGCACGCGGTTGGCGCCGTGCTGGCCGGCGGGCGGGGCGCCCGCCGCGGTGCCCCGCCAGTCGTCGAGGCCAATGAGGGCCAGGTCGGCCGAGCGCCAGTCGGGGAAGGTTTCGGCAAAGCGCGCCGCGTAGGCCGCTACGGTGGTAGGCGCGGCGGTGGGGGCAGTCAGCTCGTCGGGCAGCGGGTCAAAAAAAAGGGCCAGGTTCATTCAGCAAGCACGGCGGGGCGGGTTCAAATTTACGTCCGGCCCGGTCCAGATTGGGCTTTTCGCCGTACGCATTGCCCTAGCCGCGCGGATTTCGCCAAAAATCCTGTTTCTTTAGCCCTTATTCCCACGCCGACTGCCCCTCGCCTTGCCTTATGGACGTTCGCCGCTCCTTCGATATCCTTACTAACCAGCTCGACAAGTTTCCGAAGCCCGATGCCCTAGCTGCCAAAATCAACGGGCAATACCAGCCCCTCAGCAGCCAGCAGGTGCAGGACCAAGCCAACCTGGTAAGCCTGGGCTTGCTCAAGCTGGGCCTGAAAAAAGATGATAAAGTCGCCATTATCAGCATGAACCGGCCCGAGTGGCTGCTCGCCGACTTCGGCATTGCCCAGATTGGCGGCACCAGCGTGCCGATGTACCCCAGCATCACGGTCGAGGATTACAAATACATCTTCACCGATGCCGGCGTGCGCGCCGTGTTTGTGAGTGACAAGCATTTGTACGACAAAGTGAAGGAAGCCACGGCTGGCCTCGACATCCAGGCCGAGAACGTGTTCACCTTCGATAAGGTAGCCGGCGCGCGGCATTTCAGCGAATTGCTGGAGCTGGGCAAACAGGGCAACCCTGCTGACCTAGAGCCGCTGAAAGCCGCCGTGCAGCCCAACGACCTGCTGACGCTCATCTACACCAGCGGCACCACTGGCAACCCTAAGGGCGTGATGCTCAGCCACAACAACCTGCTGAGCAACTGCCACAACTCATCCTCGGCTGTGCCGGTGGGCAAGGACGATAAGGCTCTGAGCTTCTTGCCCTTGTGCCACATTTTTGAGCGCATGGTGACGTACCTGTACATGATACACGGCGTGAGCATCTACTACGCCGAGAGCATGGAAACCATTGCCGACAACCTGCGCGAGGTGCACCCCAGTATATTCACCACCGTGCCGCGCCTGCTCGAGAAAGTGTACGATAAGATTGTGGCCAAGGGCCACGAGCAAACCGGCATCAAGCACAAGCTCTTCTTCTGGGCCCTGGATTTGGGGCTGAAGTTCGACACCCAGAAAGACCAGGGTTTTATCTACAACACCGAGTTGGCCTTAGCCAATAAGCTCATCTTCAATAAGTGGCGCGAGGCGCTGGGCGGCAACCTGCGCTGCATCGTGAGCGGCGGCGGTGCCTTGCAGCCGCGCCTGGCCAGGGTGTTTTGGGCGGCCGGCATTCGGGTGATGGAGGGCTACGGCCTCACCGAAACTTCGCCCGTGATTGCCGTGAACGGCTACGAGCGCACCGACAACATGATTGGCGCCGTGGGCCCGCTCATCGATAACATGGAGGTAAAAATCGCCGAAGACGGCGAGATTCTGACCAAGTCGGAATCAGTGATGCTGGGCTACTACAACAAGCCCGAGCTCACGGCCGAAGCCATCGATAAGGATGGCTGGTTCCACACCGGCGACATCGGCGAGTTTGTAAACGGGCGCTTCCTCAAGATTACCGACCGCAAAAAGGAGATGTTCAAGACGAGCGGCGGCAAGTACATTGCCCCGCAAGTTATTGAGAATAAGATGAAAGAAGACCCGCTCATCGAGCAGATGATGGTGGTGGGCGCCGACCAGAAGTTTCCGGCTGCCCTCATCGTGCCCGCCTTTGATGAGCTAAAGCAGTGGGCTGGCAAAAACGGCGTGGCTGCCAAGTCGAACGCCGACCTAGTGAAGGATGAGAAGGTGGTAAAGCTCTACCACGACCTCGTGGTGAAGTACAACAAGGGCTTTGCCCAGTGGGAACAGATTAAAAAATCGGTACTGCTCCCCGAGCACTGGACGGTAGAAAGCGGCGAAATGACGCCCACCATGAAGGTGAAGCGCAAGGTGATAACGGAGAAAAACAAGTCGCTCATTGAGGACCTGTACGCCCGCGCCGAGAAAGAGCCGCATGAGCGCACCGCGCACTAAGGCAACTGGGAAAAGGCCGTTATGCTGCACGTAGCATGACGGCCTTTTTTACACGCCAGCGCATTTTCACTAGCCTACCAACTAGTATGCAAGCCTAACAAATTTCTTCGTATGTTTACCGCACTTTCGCTGCGATATGAAACCTGAAGAAACCGTCGATTACAACATTAAGGTAGCCTGGCACGCCATTTCGCGCATGTACAATACGCAGGCCGCCCGCTACGACATCACGACCAGCATCGGCTTCGTGCTGCTCAACATCGACCAGGAGCTAGGTACGCCGGCCACCAAAATTGCGCCCCTGCTAGGCCTCGAAACCCGCTCGCTCACGCGCATCTTGCGTAGCATGGAGGAGAAGGGCCTCATCTACAAGCAGGCCGATACGCAGGACAAGCGCTCGGTGCGCATCTTTTTGACCGAGCTGGGGCTAGAGAAAAAGGAGGTTTCGCGCCAGACGGTGCGGCACTTCAACCAGAAGACGCGGGAGAAAATCCCGCAGAGCCAGCTCGATGTTTTCTTCAAAGTGGCTGGCCAGATTACGGGCATGATTGAGGGCAAAACGCTCTTTGATGACTTTGAGTTGAAGCCGCTGCGCAAGGAAGCTTCGGCATGAGGTAGCGCGGACTTTAACTACGCTGACCTTTGGTTATAGTCCGCGGTGCGCTTGATTGGAAATAGAATGTCCCACCCAACGCGGACTGAAAGTCCGCGCTACTTTATATGAAACGCATAATCAAGAAAGTTGCCGTGCTGGGCTCGGGCGTGATGGGTTCGCGCATTGCCTGCCACTTTGCCAACATCGGCGTGCCGGTGCTGCTGCTCGACATCGCGCCCAAGGAACTGACGGCCGACGAGGAGAAAAAGGGCCTCAAGCTGGATGCGCCGGCCGTGCGCAACCGCATCGTCAACAGCGCCTTACAGGCGGCCGTAGTGGCCAACCCCTCGCCGCTGTACCGCAAGAGCGAGGCCAGCCGTATCAAGACCGGCAACTTCGATGATAACCTGAAAGAGATTGCGACCTGCGACTGGGTTATCGAGGTCGTGGTAGAGCGGCTCGACATTAAAAAGAGTCTCTACGAGCGCGTGGAGCAGTTCCGCAAAAAGGGTACGCTGATTACTAGCAACACGTCGGGCATCCCGATTCACTTGCTGGCCGAGGGCCGCTCGCCGGATTTCAAGGAGAACTTCGCGGGCACGCACTTCTTCAACCCGCCGCGCTACCTGAAGCTGCTGGAGATTATTCCGACGCCGGAAACCAAGCCGGAAGTGGTGGATTTTCTGCTGCACTACGGCGACCTATACCTGGGCAAGACGGTGGTGCTGGCCAAGGATACCCCCGGCTTCATCGCCAACCGCGTGGGCGTGTTTGCCCTGCTCGATGCCATGCAGACCATGCAGAAGCTGGGCCTGACGGTGGAGGAAACCGACAAGCTGACCGGCCCGGTTATCGGCCACGCCAAGTCGGCCACGCTGCGGACTTCGGACGTGGTGGGGCTGGACACGACCATCAACGTGGCCAATGGGCTAGCCCAGGGCCTGCCCGACGACGAGGCCAAGGACGTGTTCGTGCTGCCCGACTTCGTGAAGCAGATGGGCGAGAACAAGTGGCTGGGCGACAAAACCGGCCAGGGTTTCTACAAGAAGGTGAAGGGCGAAGGCGGCAAGTCAGAAATCCACGCGCTAGACCTCAATACGCTAGAGTACAAGCCTTCGCAGAAGGTGAAGTTTGCCACGCTGGAGCTGACCAAGAGCATCGATAAGCTCGCTGACCGCTTCAAAGTACTGGTGAGCGGCAAAGACAAGGCGGGCGAGTTTTACCGCCTGAGCTTCGGCAGCCTCTTCGCCTACGTGAGCAACCGCATCCCGGAGATTGCCGACCAGCTCTACAAGATTGACGACGCGCTGCGCGCCGGCTTCGGCTGGGAGCTAGGGCCATTTGAAACCTGGGACGCGCTAGGCGTGCAGGCGGGCATCGACCTAGCTAAGGCTGCCGGGCGCACCGTGGCGCCGTGGGTCGAGGAAATGCTGGCGGCTGGCAACTCGACCTTTTATAAGGTAGAGAACGGCGTGCGCAAGTTCTACGATAAGGAAAGCAAAGCCTACCAGCCAGTGGCGGGCGTAGAGAATTTCATTATTCTCGACAACCTGCGGGCCAGCGGCAAGGTGCTGTGGAAAAACGCCGGCGCGTCGGTCATCGACCTGGGCGACGGTATTCTGAACGTGGAGTTTCATTCCAAGATGAACTCGCTGGGCACCGACGTTATCCAGGGCTTGCTGAAGGGCGTGGAGATGGCCGAAGCTGGCTACCGCGGCCTCGTGGTGGGCAACGATGCGCCCAACTTCTCGGCCGGGGCCAACCTGGGTCTAGTGTACATGCAGGCGCTAGAGCAGGAGTTTGACGAGCTGAACATGATGATTCAGCAGTTTCAGCAGGCCATGATGCGGATGCGCTACAGCAGCATTCCGGTGGTGGGCACGCCGCACGGCCTCACGCTAGGGGGCGGCTGCGAGCTGAACCTGCACTGTGACCGCGTGGTGGCTTCGGCCGAGTCGTACATCGGCCTCGTGGAATTCGGCGTGGGCCTGATACCCGGCGGCGGCGGCACTAAGGAGATGACTCTGCGCACGGCGGCCAAGTACGAGGAGGGCGAGCCCGAATTCAACCTGCTGCGCAACACGTACATGACCATCAGCACGGCCAAGGTTTCGACCTCGGCGGCCGAGGCTTTCGATTTGGGCTACCTGCGCCGGGGCGACGAGATTGTGGTGAACCCCAACCGCGTAATTGCCCAGGCCAAGGCCGCCGCTATCGAGCTGGCCGACGCCGGCTACTCGCAGCCCAGCCAGAAAACCAACATCAAGGTGCACGGCAAGGGCGCGCTGGCCATGTTCAAAACCGGCGTGTACGCCATGAAAGAGGGCAAGTACATCTCGGAGCACGACCAGAAAATCGCCGATAAGCTGGCGTACGTGATGTGCGGCGGCGACCTCTCCTCCCCCACTGAGGTGAGCGAGCAGTACCTGCTGGACCTGGAGCGCGAGGCGTTCCTGAGTCTCTGCGGCGAGCGCAAGACGCTGGAGCGCATTCAGTCGATTCTCACCACTGGCAAGCCGCTGCGTAATTAATTATTTAGCACGGAGTTAAAAGAGATAAAAGGAATTTCAAGGAGAGAACTCAGCGCAACTCCTTTTACCTCTTTTAACTCCGTGCAAAAAAATCCCACCCTAGTATCATGGCTAATACTGCATATATCGTGGCCGGCTACCGCACGGCCGTTGGCAAAGCGCCCCGGGGCGTGTTTCGTTTTACCCGGCCCGACGACCTCGCGGCTGAGGTTATCAAGCACTTGGTGAAGTCGGTGCCCGCCCTCGACCCCAGCCGCGTCGATGACGTAATTGTGGGCAATGCCGTGCCCGAAGCCGAGCAGGGCCTGCAAATGGGCCGCCTCATCTCGCTGCTGTCACTACCCATCAACGTGCCGGGCCTTATCGTGAACCGCTACTGCGGCTCGGGCGTGGAAACCATCGCGATGGCGGTGGGTAAAATCACGGCGGGCATGGCCGACTGCATCATTGCGGGTGGCACCGAGAGCATGAGCATGGTACCCACCGTGGGCTGGAAAACCGTGCCCAACTACAAGCTCGCCACCGAGCACCCCGACTACTACATGGGCATGGGCCTCACGGCCGAAGCCGTGGCGCAGGACTACAAAATCAGCCGCCAGGACCAAGACGAGTTCTCTTATAACTCGCACCAGAAGGCCATTAAGGCCATCGCCGAAGGCAAGTTCAAGAAGAGCATCGTGCCCATCACGGTGGAGGAAACCTACCTCGACCAGGCCAGCGGCAAGAAAAAAAATCGCTCCTACGTGGTCGATACCGACGAAGGCCCCCGCGCCGACACCTCAGTGGAGGCGCTGGCCCGCCTGCGCCCCGTGTTCTCGGCCACCGGCAGCGTCACGGCCGGCAACTCGTCGCAGACCTCCGATGGCGCGGCCTTTGTGCTCGTGATGAGCGAGCGCATGGTGAAGGAGCTGAACCTGGAGCCCATTGCCCGCATGGTGACCTACGCCACCGAAGGCGTGGACCCGCGCATCATGGGCATGGGCCCGATTGCTGCCGTGCCCAAGGCGCTACGCCAGGCCGGCATGAAGCTCGACGACATCGACCTGATTGAGTTGAACGAAGCCTTCGCTTCGCAATCGCTAGCCGTGGTGCGCGAGCTCGGCATCAATACCGACAAGCTAAACGTGAACGGCGGCGCCATTGCGCTGGGCCACCCGCTAGGCTGCTCGGGCGCCAAATTGTCGATTCAACTCTTCGATGAGCTGCGCGACCGCGGCCAGAAATATGGCCTGGTAACTGCCTGCGTGGGCGGCGGCCAGGGCGTGGCGGGCATCTACGAGCTGCTGAAATAAGCTCTACTGCTGCTTTTACGTCTGTCATGCTCAGCTGGCGTTTGCTGGCTAAGCATGGCAGACGAAATTTTTTACCGCCAGATAGTCGGCACGCCTAACATTTTTTGTTTATCTTGCAACACCAAATTCGCCAGTTCGTTGTTGCCTAAATAGTCGGCACGCCTAATAGTTTAACTTCCCACCTCATTCTTAGTTCCATCATGGAGACTTCAAACAAAGCTGCTGTGAAAGGCGGCGAATTCATCATCAAGCCTACTGAGGCTCAAGACGTTTTCACGCCTGCTGACTTTACGGAGGAGCAGAACATGATGTACCAGACCTGCCTCGATTTCGTGGCCGCCGAGGTGCACCCGTTGCTGGAGCGCCTCGACAACCACGAGGAGGGCCTCATGCGCGGCCTGATGGAGAAGGCGGGCCAGCTCGGCCTGTTTGGGGTGAGCGTACCGGAGCAGTTTGGTGGCCTCGACATGGACTTTCCGACCGCGCTGCGCGTGACGGAAGGCGTGGGTGGCGGCAACTCGTTTCCGGTGGCCTTTGCGGCGCACACGGGCATTGCTCTGCTGCCGATTCTGTTTTTCGGCAACGACGCGCAGAAGCAGAAGTACCTACCCGGCCTCACCGATGGCTCGCTGATGGGTGCTTATTGCCTGACGGAGCCCGGCTCCGGCTCGGATGCGCTAGGGGCTAAGACGAAGGCCGTGCTCAACGCCGAAGGCACGCACTACGTGCTGAACGGCCAGAAGATGTGGATTACCAACGCCGGCTTTGCCGACGTATTTATCGTGTTTGCCAAGATTGACGGCGAGCAGTTTACGGGCTTCATCGTGGACAAGGACACGCCCGGCCTGAGCCTCGGCAACGAGGAGCACAAGATGGGTATCCGTGGCTCGTCGACCCGCCAGGTGTTTTTGAGCGATGCGCAGGTGCCGAAGGAAAACGTGCTGGGCGAGATTGGCAAAGGCCACCTCATCGCCTTCAACGTGCTGAATATCGGCCGCATCAAGCTAGCCGCGGCCTGCCTCGGCGGCGCCAAGGCTACGGCTACCCAGAGCGTGAAGTATGCCAACGAGCGCGTGCAGTTCAAGCTGCCCATCTCGAAGTTTGGCGCAATTCGCTATAAGCTAGCGCAACAGGCCATTCGGATGTACGCCGTGGAGTCGGCCATTTACCGCGCTGGCGAGGACATCTACCGCAAGGAGCAGGAACTGCTAGCCAGCGGCCTCGGTACCAACGAAGCCTTGCTGGGCGCGGCCCGCGAGTTTGCCGTGGAGTGCGCTATTCTAAAAGTAGAAGGCTCAGAAGTGCTTGACTACGTGACCGATGAGGGCGTACAGATTTACGGCGGCTACGGCTTTTCGTCGGACTACCCGATGGACCGCAACTACCGCGACTCGCGCATCAACCGGATTTTCGAGGGCACCAACGAAATCAACCGGATGCTGGCCGTGGATATGATTTTGAAGAAGGGCCTGAAAGGCGAAATCGACCTGATGGGCCCGGCCCAGGCCGTGCAGCAGGAGCTGATGAGCATCCCGAGCATGGGCGAGAGCGACGACTCGGCCTTCGCCAGCGAGAAAAAAGCCATCGCCAACCTGAAAAAGGCGGTGCTGATGGTAGCCGGCACGGCCGTGCAGAAGTACATGAACTCGCTCGCTAAGGAGCAGGAAGTGCTGATGAACATTGCCGACATGGCCATCAAAACCTACACCGCCGAAAGCACTTTGCTGCGCGTGGAAAAGGAAATTGCCACCAAGGGCGAAGAGGCCCTGGCCCAGCAGCTCGACATGGCCCGCGTGTACCTCTCCGACGCCATCGACCTGGTTGAGAAGTCGGGCCGCGAAGCCATCGCCAGCATGAGCGAGGGCGACGAGCAACGCTTGCTCAGCATGGGCCTCAAGCGCTTCACCAAGCCCGACCTCTTCAACGTAAAAGAGGCGCGCCGCCGCGTGGCCGCCAAGCTCATCGAAGCCAACGAGTACTGCTACTAGACCGCAGATTTAACGGATTTAACGGATTTCGGGGATACGCCCGCTGTGCGGGCTGACTACCCTGGCGCTTTCTATTCGACCAAGCCAACAAAAACAAGAAAGGCTGTTCTACTGAGCAGCCTTTCTTGTTTTTGTTTTCAGTACGGAAAACGAACTAGGACTAGCCAGCCCGCACAGCGGGCGTATCCCCGAAATCCGTTAAATCTGCGGTCTACTTTAGCTTCACGGTATTCAGCTGCAAGGCCGCTGACTTTTTGCTGGGGCGGCTAACGCCCACGATGGTTTTGGGGCCTAGCCAAGTGGTAAAATCCTTCACGTAGGCGAGTTGCTGGTCGTTGGCTACGTTGAGCTTGAGGCGCTGAGGGGCGCTGACTACGCCAGTGGGCGCCTGAATTTTGCGCAAGTAGAGGTCCGATTTACCGTCGATGGTTTCGAGGGTCATCAACTGCACCTCTTCGCCAAACACGGCGGCGCGGTAGCCAATGCCCGTGTAGCTGTCGATGGCCGGGGCCACCTGGTCTTTGGCGATAATGTCGTGCCAGGTGGGCGTGAGGAAGGGGCTGTAGCCGAATACGTACAGCTCGCGGGCGTGCACCGGCAGTTCGGGGCCGCCTTCCTCAAAGTGGCGCTCGGCAATGATAACCAGGTTCTTGCTTTCCGTCAGCAGCATGTCGGCCAGGTAGATATCGGCGAGACCTTTTACTTCGGTGCCGGTGGCGGCCGTTATCTCGCCCAAGAAGGCGGGCGAAAACGGCAGCTCGTCGGCTAGCTTCAGGCGGCTATCGGCAAAGTCGAAGCGCACCACCTTGAGGCCGCTAAGCTGCCCGGTGCGGTCGTTGGCGCACAGGGCAGCGGCGTAGAGCTGGCCATCGGGTTGGAGGCTGAACTTGGCATCGCGGATGGTAATGGGCTGACCGCCGAAGGTGCCGCCCACCGGCACGCCCATCACCGGAATGGCCGTGGCCACGCCCACGCGGTCGGGCGTGGCGGGGTAGCGGCGCACGGTCAGCTTTTTCATACCGTCGCCGAGCAGCGTCACGTACTGCGTGCCATCGTTGGCGAGCAGGATATTGGGCGAAAAGAAATCTCCCTGGTCGCGGAAGTCATAGGTGCGGTCCAGGATTTTGCTCAGTTTCTGGTCGTAGAGTGCGCCTTCGAGCGTTTTCACCTGCGCATCGCGGGCCTCGTAGCGGTAGGCTAGCAGGCGGTTGCCATCGGGCGAAAGCCGCACCACGGGGCGGCGGTCCTGCGCCGGGGCGGTTATCACCACTACCGGAGCACCTTTCTGGCCACCGGCCAGGGCAAAAGGCTGCACCGTAAGGTTTTGGCTGCTCTCGTCGGCGTGGTGCATCACAACCCACGCCTGCTCGGCATTGCGGCCGAAAGCCTCTACCGTCTCGCCGGGGGCCACGGGCAGGGTAGTGCTCCACTGCTTTTTGAGGTCGGCATCGTAGCGCTCCACCGCGTAGGCACTGCCGCTTTGGTGAGCCAGGATGAGGAAGCCCGCCCCATCAGCCAAGGCTAAAGTTTTTTGCGGCGTGCGCTGGTTGTAGCGGTCCTCACCCTGCTCGGGCAGGTAGCTAAAGGCCGCCGACTTAGTTTTTTGCGCCTGCACCGGAGCCGTTGTGGCCAGCAAGGTGCCTAGCGCTAACGTAGTTATACCAAAGAAAAAACGCATGAAGGAATTCGTTAAATAAGGCCTTCGCTGGCCTTCGCTACGCCAAAAGTACCCCGCGCAGCCCACGCTGCCGGCTAGCCGCTAAGCAAATGCGGCGGCTGGGCTACCCAGTTGCGCAACTCAGCCGCCGTACCTTTGCCAATGCGAGGTGGTAACAGAACTTTAACGCCACTAACTGCAACCATCCCAGCGGGCTACCGTTTAATGGGCGCGCTCTCCGGCATGCAGCAATCGGCTGCGCTGCTATTTTCTTTTCCCACCCACCGCTTAATTTTTTGATATTCAGAACAAAATCTACTAACTGGCACCAAATTTGGGATAGCATGTGCCCTATCCGCAACTTATGAAATCCTTCCTTAAACTCGGTTCTTTATTTGCTCTCATCATTGCCGGCCGCTACATGCAGCTAGCGCAGCCTGCTGCTTCGGCTGGCTTGGCTAAGGCACCTATTACGCTTTTTGCACCCAGCATTACCAGCATGACGCTGACTAACTACAACACGCAGGAGCCAGCCAGCACCATCACCCCCGTTAGCCAGCGAAAGCCGGAGCAGTCCCTCACTTGGTTTTAAAGGCTAAGCGGTTTCAATTGAAACCGCTTTTTTTATGCCTGAATGGCTTTAACTCGAAGCTGCATCAGCTAGCTAGCTGATGCGGCTCCAGTTGACGGCCGTGGCGGGCAGGCTTTCGATGTGGCGCCGGATGTTGCCGTGCTCGGGCCGTGTCAGTTCGGGGTCGTCGGTGAGGATGGCCTGGGCGGCGGCCCGGCTCTCGCTCAGGATGCGGCCGTCCTTGGCCAAGTCGGCTATTAATAGGTCGAGCACGCCGCTTTGCTGGGTGCCCATGAGGTCGCCGGGGCCGCGCAGCTTCAGGTCGATGTCGGCAATTTCGAAGCCGTTGTTGGTGCGCACCATCGTTTCGAGGCGGGTGCGGCTGTCTTTGCTCAGCTTGTAGCCCGTCATCAGGATGCAGTAGCTCTGGTCGGCGCCGCGGCCCACGCGGCCCCGCAGCTGGTGCAGTTGGCTGAGGCCAAAGCGCTCGGCGCTCTCAATCACCATTACCGAGGCGTTGGGCACGTTCACGCCCACTTCAATAACGGTAGTAGCCACCATTATTTGAGTTTCCTTTTTCACGAAGCGGGCCATCTCAAAGTCCTTTTCCTCAGCCTTCATGCGGCCGTGCACGATGCTGATTTGCAGGTCGGGAAAGGCGCGGCTCACGCTCTCGTAGCCGTCGGTAAGGTCCTTGTAATCCATCGTTTCGCTCTCCTCGATGAGCGGGTACACGATGTATACCTGCCGGCCGATGGCCACCTGGTCGCGAATGAACTGGAACACTTTCAAGCGGTTGGCGTCGTAGCGATGCACCGTCACGATGGGCTTGCGGCCAGCGGGCAGCTCGTCAATCACACTCACGTCGAGGTCACCGTAGAGCGTCATGGCCAGGGTGCGCGGAATGGGCGTGGCCGTCATCACCAGCACGTGGGGTATCACGTAGGGGTTTTTTTGCCACAGTTTCGAGCGCTGCGCCACGCCGAAGCGGTGCTGCTCGTCCATAATGGTCAGGCCCAGGTTGCGGAACTGTACCACGTCTTCGAGCAGGGCGTGGGTGCCCACGAGCATCTGCATCGAGCCCTCGCGCAGCTGTTCGTGCAGCACGCGGCGCTGGCTGGTGCGGGTGCTGCCCGTGAGCTTGCCCAGGTTGATGCCCAGCTGGTCGGCGTACACCTTGAGGCCCTGGTAGTGCTGGTCGGCCAGGATTTCGGTGGGCGCCATCAGGCAGCTTTGAGCGCCGTTGTCGGCGGCCATCAGCATGGAGATAAAAGCCACGATGGTTTTGCCCGAGCCCACATCGCCCTGCAAGAGCCGGTTCATTTGCCGGCCGGCCAGGAAGTCCTTGTAAATCTCGTGAATAACCCGCTTCTGCGCGCCCGTGAGGTCGAAGGGCATCACGTTTTTGTAGAAGTGCGTCAGCGTCGGCACCTCGTTGAAAATCTGCCCCGCCAGGGTCACCTTGCGCTGGTCTTTCTGGCGCAACAGCTTGAGCTGCACGTAAAACAGCTCCTCGAACTTGAGTCGGAACCGGGCCTTTTCGAGGAGCTCAGGGTTTTGCGGGAAGTGAATCTGCTGCAAGGCCTCGGCCTTGCCCATGAGGGCGTAGTGCTCGATGAGCGCCGGCGAGAGCGTTTCCGTTACCTGCGGCAGCGCGATTTTGAGCAAGTCGCTCACCATCCGCATTATCGCCTTGCTGTCGATGCGGTGGTAGTTTTTGAGTTTCTCGCTGGTGTTGTACACCGGCTGCAAGAAGCTCTGGCCAGCCTTCTGCTCGGTTACTTCCTCCAGTTCGGGGTGGGCCATCTGTGGCCGGCCGTTAAACATAGTCGGCTTGCCAAAGACAATGTATTCCTGGTGGTTTTTGATGACCTTTTCCAGAAAGTTGACACCCTTGAACCACACCACTTCCAGCTCGCCGCTGGCATCGCCTACCTTGGCCACCAAGCGCTTTTTGGGGCCCTCCCCTATCACCTCGCGGCCGCGCAAAACGCCCTTCACCTGCACGTAGGGCAGGTCGTCGTGCAGGTCCACCACGTTGTAGAACTGCGTGCGGTCGAGGTAGCGAAATGGGTAGCGCTGGATGAGGTCGCCGTAGGTGAACAGCCCCAGCTCCTTGCCCAGCAGCTGCGCCCGCTGCACGCCCACCCCCCGCAGGTATTCGAGCTTGGTTTGGAAGAAATTACTCATGTACTCAACTAAGTTGCGGCTCTAGGTCAGCCCGACCGGCGCCACCCGCCGCCGCAGGCCCACCGCCAGCCCCGTGAGCCCTAGCAGCAGACAGACGCTTGTCCACAGCAGTACATTGTACTGGTCGTAGAGCGCCCGGTAGCCAAAGGTGAATAAGAACAGAGCCAGCCCCGTGAGTTCCCACACGGCGGCGGGGCCTAGCCGCGAGGGCGGCAGCGGGTGGGGCGCCTGGTTTACCAGCACGCGTAGCACCGGCCATTCCCACCACACCAGCAGCAAGCTAGCCAGCAGCAGCAGGCCGGTGATGACAGGCGTCAGGCCAAAATCGTAGGATAGCGTGATAACGAAAACATTGGCAATAATGGGCAAAAACGCCAGCGCCCCCAGCCGGGCGTAGCGCTGCGTCATCAGTAGCATTCCAGCCACCAGTTGCCCCAGCCCCAAAAACTGCCAGTAGAGCCCCGACTGGTACAGCGTCTCAAAAAAATGCCCAGCCGAGTGCAGCGGCAGCGCCGAGCCGTCGGCAGTGGTGAAGCGGTGGCCTTTCAGCTTGATAAGGCTCGCGAATACGAAGGCCCCGCCGATGAGGTAGCGCAGGTACACAATGAAAAGCTGCATCAGCAGCCACTGCCGGAGCTTGGAGAGCATACGTCGCGCTTAGTTATTGTATTTGAGCGAATTAAGCAGGTGTATCATATCGTACTTCACGTACTCGATTACCGGGGCCAGCGAGTCGTTGGCCGTGGCGGTGCGGAAGTAGAGCGCCGCCCGGAAGAAATGCTTGGTGCTGTCAGTGGTGTAAAACTGAAACTGGCTGGGCACCTCGCCTTCCAGTTCAAACACCGAGGCGCGCATACCGTTGGGCGTGCGCAAAATCTTCTCCTCAATCGAAGTCGCCTTAATCTGGTGCTTGCCCGTGAGCTTACGCGCATCCTCCATCATCTTGTTGTAAAGCTGACGGTTGCGCACCACGTTGGTGTAGGTTATCTGCACGTTGGCGTGCAGCTGCGGGTAGTAAATATTCAGCCAGTCGGGCTGAGCCAGGTACGACGAGTCGCGCAGCACCTTGGCCTGCTCCGAGTACTCGAAGGTGTAGGGATGCCCCGGCCCCAGCTGGCGGTAGCGGTGCGGCGGCAGGTCGATACGGTTATAGCCCTTGGGCTTGGGCGTAAAATCGGGCGCCGCCGAACACGCGGCCAGGCCCGCCCCTAGCCCCAGCACCATCCCTATCCGAACAACCGTCGGCACAACCACTATCCTAGCCATAGCAAATGAAATTCCCCAAAGATAACCTCTCTGTGCAAGGAAACAGGCACTTCTTCCCAACGCTCGTTTTCCTAAGAATCTGTGCCCCCGACAACAAAAAGGCTGCCCGCCAAAGACGAGCAGCCCCCTAGCCAGCCTGCGCAGCAGGCGTATCCGTGCAATCAGTTGAATCCGTTAAATCTGCGGTCTAGAAGGGCAACTGGTCCAGCTCAGGCTCCTGGCGCAGGCTCACGCTTTCCTCCACGGCGGGGCTAGCAGCATTGGGGTTGGCTCCACCGGGCCGGCCACCGAGCAGCGAAATCTCATCAGCGATAATCTCGGTGATGTAGCGCGTCTGCTGGTCTTTGTCCTGGTACTGCCGGGTGCGCAGCTTACCCTCGATATACACCTGCGTACCCTTTTTGAGGTACTTGGCCGCTAGCTCGGCCAGGCCGCGCCAGGCCGAAATGTTGTGCCACTCGGTGCGCTCCACCCGGGCGCCCTGCTTATCCTTATAGTATTCGTTGGTAGCCAGCGTGAAATGAGCTACGCTGTTGCCGCCCTCCAGGTGGCGCACTTCCGGGTCTTTGCCGAGGTTGCCTACCAGAATAACCTTGTTCACTCCTGCCATAACTTTTTCCTGTAATACCGTAATGCGACAGCCAACCACAGCTGTCATTGACGAGTTAAAGGTACGGAATTTATTTTCTTTTTGCAAATATTATTAGCAAATTAATTTAACTAATAAAACTGGCTAGACTAGGGCCGATAGCGTGAGATTCTGCCCCGTGCTATCGGTCTATCAACTCACCTCAACTCACCTTAACCAAGTAGTTGCTAATGAGCACCGGCTTAGGCAGGTCCTCAATCTCAGCCGCCGAATAAGCCCGCAGGCCGGTATCGCGCAGGGCAGTCTCAGGCAACGGCGCGGCCAGCGCTACGGCGTGGAAGCGCGCCTCCAGCTTTTGGTGGCTCAGTACATGGCGTAGAGCGGGCGCTGGCCGGTCTTCGGCCACGCGGCTGGTATCGGGCTGGCCGCCTAGCGCCGCCACGTGGCGCAGCACCTCGGCGGCGGGCAGGTCAGCGCTGTCGGTTTCGGCCAGGGCAAAATCGTAGAGGCCCTGCCAGATGTCGCCGGCCAGCCGCTCCTTTAGGTACAGTTGCTCGCCGTGGCGCAATACCAGGTAGTGGAAGTAGCGCGTGCGGCTGGCCTTGGCCTTGCTCTTGACGGGCAGCAGCGCCACCTGCCCGTGCTGAAAGGCCCAGCACTGGCTTTGCAAGGGGCAAAACAGGCAGTCGGGCTTCACGGGCGTGCACTGCAAGGCCCCAAACTCCATGATGGCCTGGTTGAACTCGGCGGCGTGGGCCGGCGGCAGGTGCTGGTCGGCCAGGGCCTGAAATTCTTTGCGCGAACTCGGCGCCGCAATGTCGGAATGCAGCCCAAAAACCCGGGCCAGCACCCGAAAAACGTTGCCATCGAGCACCGCCACGGCCTCGTCGAAGGCAAAAGATGCGATGGCCGCTGCCGTGTAGGGCCCCACGCCTTTGAGCTGGCGCAGGTCGGCGTAGGTACCCGGAAACTGGCCGCCAAACTCACGCACCACCTGCTGGGCCGTGTGGTGCATGTTGCGAGCCCGCGAGTAGTAGCCCAGGCCCTGCCAGTGGCGCAGCACCTCCTGCTCGGGGGCCGCCGCCAGGTCGTGCACGGTGGGGTAAGAGGTCAGGAAGTCAAGGTAGTAAGGCAGGCCCTGCGCTACCCGGGTTTGCTGCAATATAACTTCGGATAACCAGATAGCGTAGGGGTCGCGGGTGTGCCGCCAGGGCAGGTCGCGGCGGTGGCGCGGGTACCAGCTCAACAGGGCCAGGGCGAAAAAGGAATTGGCTGGAACCGGGGTTGTGGCGGATGCGGTTTTAAGCAAAATAATGAGGCAGAATAAATTGACCAACGGAGAAACTTGGAAGTTTCCATTGGCCGAACAAAAATTAAGGAGTACCTTTGCGCTCCGTTTCGAATGGCGAACCTCTTACCGGGCAAGGTATTACGTCGAAAACGGCTGATTATCCGCCCGATATTTTTTTTTCACTTCTAGTACCCCCCCTTACCAACGTGACCAAAGCTGAGGTAATTTCCGAAATCTCGCAAAAAACCGGCATTGAGAAAGCCGATGTGCTGACGACCGTCGA